>Ga0193745_1000007_pt1 | contig 136610 bp, 120 predicted proteins | sample L1a2metaG_FD_145899 | JGI IMG/M metagenome (GOLD analysis project Ga0193745, IMG submission 145899) | Soil microbial communities from a riparian zone of the East river system, Colorado, United States - L1a2 | ecosystem: Environmental > Terrestrial > Soil > Riparian zone | place: USA: East... | reverse complement strand
ATCTGGCCGGTGTAAGCGAACCTTCCGGTGTTGGTGGGCGCCGGGATGCCGTATTCGTCGTAGCGGTTGATCGAGGGGTTGCCATATTGGTCGCTGACCAGCACGATCGAGCCCTGCTGGTCGGCATTGAGGTAGTTGGGGCTGCCCAGGGTCGCGCCTTCGTACCAGAGCAACGGCACGTCGGCGCCGACCCAGTGGGCGTAGCGGCGCAGCAGCGCGCCTTCATTATCATATTCGCCGACCAATGCGTCTCCGTCCCACAGGAACCGGGTCAGCTGCGGGTTGCCGGTCGAGTAAGCCAGGCGCCCGAGCGGATCGTAGGCGAAGCTGGCATTCTGCGCTCCGCTCACCGACACCAGCCTATTCTCGATGTCGTAGACGTAGCTGTTGGTGCCGTCGGCGGTCAGGTTGCCGTTGGGGTCGTAGGTGAAGCTCGCGCTGCCGGCGGCGGTATATTGGTTGCGGCCGTTCACCGTGTAGTTGCGGTTCACGGCATAATGGCCGGTCCAGGCGTAGCTGTCGTTGCTCAGCGCCCGCGAGGTGATCTGGTTCGCCGGATTGAAGAGGAACGACCAGGTCCCGTCGGCCGAGGTGCCGGCGGCGTTCTGGACGACTGCGTTGAGCCGCTGGACGGGATCGAACCCCCATTCGCTGGTGGCGCTATCGGCCACAGATTCAGCAGGCGCGACCGCTGGCGGGCAGGGCGGCTTGATTTATCGTGACGATCATCGGCGCCGCGCTGGTTTCAAAGACCCTAAGCCAGACAACGCCATGAGCCACGTAAGCACCTTCGCTAGGGACAAGGCCCAAATCGCGCAATCGCGCGCACCGAAGCACAGCTGAGACGGTCCTGTCGAACACTTCGTCGAAGACCGGAGAAAGCGCCCGCGCACTTCGAATCCTGCGCTGCCGGCCGGATCTGCCTATCCAGAGCAATGGGTAACTAACATGGCGGGTGATAAGTTCTCGCCTCCTCGATTGGACACCTTGACGGAGGTCATTCAATACCGATGCAAACAAGAACGGAGATGAATAAGTTGAGCATGAAATAAAGTTGTTATCTGTTGTGCGATCGTTTGCAATATCGAAGCTGCGATTTGGATGACGCTGGTACCTCCATACCTCATCTAGGCATCCGGACGGTATTTCAGCTGATACGCGTTGACGCGCTGGAGCCGCCATACCCGACGCTGCGGTCACATCCGAATTCTCGTCCATGCTAGACTGAGCGTTGCCAGAACATGAGTACAACACCATCAAGCCTAGGAGATTAGGCGCCTTAATGATGTCCGCCAAGCCTCGGCCGGGGGGGTAAGGGTCGGGCATAATTACCACTCCGAAATATGTTTTGACGCCGGTCGTTCCTAATGATCAAGCCTGCTGGAGAGTGCCCACTTGCGTCTCTTGTATAGCGTATCTGGTTGCCAATTTCTGCATAGTTGCCGGCGTCGATCGCCCGATTGAGGCCAGGGCTATTCTGCTCGGACAATCGGCCCAGCCCGACATTATAAACGAGGTCGCCCAAGGCATCGAATTCCTCTTGTGAAACACGTAGATCTCCGACGAGGGACACCACACCCGTTTCTGCGGTGCGTAAGTCGCCTGAGTAGAGCGACTGAGTCCGCTGATCAGTGATCGTATCGCCTACCCGAAGATGATCGCCTGGCGTCACGAGGTGGCCGACACCAACTGTGGGCAGCCCGCCGCTGTCGCGATAGACATCTGATCTATTTCCCTCTGCCTCCTGAATAACCTGGCGCCCCTGCGCGCTCACGTGAAGCGTGCTTGCGTCGGTGCAGATTTGCGTAGGCCGGGTATCCCTCGATGCGTCGGCGGTCTCGGTGCACAGGCCTTCGGGATCGGACCCGTTGATTGGATCGTTCCCCGCATAGGCATAAAGATTGGACTGGTCCTCGTACCCCACCGGATCGGTTTGCAGGAACCGCCCCAGCGTCGGCGAGTACATTCGCGCCTTGTAATAATACATGCCGATCTCGGGCAGGCGGATCTGGCCGGTGTAAGCGAACCTTCCGGTGTTGGTGGGCGCCGGGATGCCGTATTCGTCGTAGCGGTTGATCGAGGGGTTGCCATATTGGTCGCTGACCAGGACGATCGAGCCCTGCTGGTCGGCATGGAGGTAGTTGGGGCTGCCCAGGGTCGCGCCTTCGTACCAGAGCAAAGGCGCGTCCGTCCCCACCCAGTGGGCGTAGCGGCGCAGCAGCGCGCCGTTATAATCATATTCGCCGACCAGCGCATCGCCGTCCCACAGGAACCGGGTAAGCTGCGGGTTGCCGGTCGAGTAAGCCAGGCGCCCGAGCGGATCGTAGGCGAAGCTCGCATTCTGCGCTCCGCTCACCGACACCAGCCTATTCTCGATGTCGTAGACGTAGCTGTTGGTGCCGTCCGCGATCAGGTTGCCGTTGGGGTCGTAGGTGAAGTTGGCGCCGCCGGCGCCGCCGGCCTGGGTATATTGGTTGAGCCCGTTGGTGAGATAATTGCGGTTCACGGCATAATGGCTGGTCCAGGCGTAGCTGTCGTTGTTGAGATTGCGCGAAATGATCTGGCTCGCCGGATTGTAGCCGAGCGTCGTGAACAGGTCGGCCGCGGTGCCGGCGGCGTCAGCTCGGAAATGGCGCGGTTGCCGGGGCGTGTGCAAAGCCGGAAAGAAGACCCAATCTCCTAAATTGGTGCAGTGTCATCGCAATTCCCCGGAGGGGCAAAACGCCGCCGCGGCTCAGGCGCGTGCGATGCGCGAAAGGCGCGCCTCATATTGATGCTCCGTCTAACGCTCGATCTGCCTTCCTCCCTGGCCGGAGCAAAGCGCCGTAATCTCATGTCCTGTGATACTAAACAGCCCTTGGCGATAGATCCGGTTTTGAAATGTTTCCCTCCAATAGAGGACCAGCCGCCCCTCAAAATAGGCCAGCTTCAGCTCGATATCGAGATCGTCGCGCGGTTCGATCTCGTAATCGACGTCGGTGTAATAGTGGCCGTGCCGTGCGTTCGGGCCGACCTCTTCGAAAAGTATATTTTCGCCGCGGATCGATACGCGCAGCGGGCCATCCGGGCCGTCGAAGTCCACCGGTCGATCTTCCAGCACCATCATGCGGTGAAGATCGAACGACCGCCCATTCCGCTCGCAGGTGCCGATGGGATCGGCCGCGGGGCGCAACTCATCCGTCATTATCACGCCTGGCGTCGCAGGGGTTTGGGCGCCGAGCAGCATTGCCACCAAAATGAAGTTGTTCATCGTCCTGCGCTCATGGTGCCGTCGGAGGTGAGGTTGCCGTTGGCGTCGTAGGTGAAGCTCGCGCCGCCGGCAAAGGCTCGGAAATGGTGCGGTAATCGAGGCGTGTCCTGAGCGAGAAAGAAAGCCAACCTCCCAAGCAAGTGCACTGTCAGTCCGAGATTTCGACCCCTGCGGCCCTGCCTTCGCACACCGCCTCGAGCCGCATGCCGAGGACGCTGAAAAGACCCTGTCGATAGGGGCGATTCTGGACGGTCTCCCGCCAATAGACGACCAGCCGGTCGTCGAGCAGGCCGAGCTTCAGCACGACATCGGCGTCATTCTCTCCGCGGCCGACAGCATTCCCGATATTTTGCCGGAAGCCCGTGAATCGAGGGTTCGGATTGAGCGCGTCTATATCAACGTGTGGGCCCAGCAGCGAGATCCGCATCGGACCCTCGGGACTATCGAATTCCAGCGCACGATTTTCGAAGAACAGGATTCGCCGCAAATCGACCGGCCCGCCACTTCCCCTGCAGGAGCCAGGGTCGGCGATCTCGGCGGTCTCGGTGCTGGGCCGCACATGCGCCGGTGGCGGCGGCGTCGGCACCGGAGTTCCGGCCAGAATCGCCGCCATCGCCAGCAACGTCACGTCCATTTCAGCACACCTCTAACAAGCTAGTGATGGAGCGGAGATACCCATGGCGGTCGCCGGTTAATCCTCACCGCATCCTCATGGTCAATTCGTCTCCAGCCGGCGTGGATTCTACCCAGATATCTATTCTCCGCGGCGATCCCCCGTGATTCGCTGCTTCTCACATTGTTCAGGTGATCGCTAGCGTGCTGGGCCTCGTGCTCGAACGCCTGTTCAAGCGACTGCGGGCGATCCGCAATATGGTTCATAATGTCCCGTCCCCTGACGACCGGTGCGTCGGTGTCGTCGACTAAGATCGTAATCTCTCCGGTTGTCGCATTGGACAGCGTTCTCCCGCCTTTTATGTCGCTGAAGCCGCTGGGGTCCCGATCATCTTCCGATCTGGTGGCGAACCTGAAGCCGATCATTCGCCCATCGTGTATCGCCTGCCTCTCGATATTGCTGGCTTCCGACTTGTCATCGGCAAGGCGGACCGTGACGAAATCCTGTTCCCGCTGAGTCCCGCCACAAATGCCGAGCCGGAGGACCGTGCCGTTCGGACCGGGCGTTTCCTGACATTCGCCCGTGGGATCGACGCCGTTGATCGGATCATCGCCGACATAGGCATAGAGGTTGAGCTGGTCCTCGTAGCCCACGGGGTCGGTCTGGAGGAACCGCCCCAGAGTCGGCGAGTACATCCGGGCCTTGTAATAATACATGCCGATCTCGGGCAGGCGGATCTGGCCGGTGTAAGCGAACCTCCCAACATTGGTCGCGGCCGGGATGCCGTATTCGTCGAAGCGGTTGATGCTCGGGTTGCCATATTGGTCGCTGACCAGGACGATCGTGCCCTGCTGGTCGGCGTGGAGGTAATTGGGGGTACTGAGGGTCGCGCCCTCGTACCAGAGCAACGGCACGTCGGTGCCCACCCAGTGAGCGTAGCGGCGCAGGAGAACGCCGTTATAATCATATTCGCCGACCAGCGCGTCGCCGTCCCACAGGAAGCGGGTGAGTTGCGGGTTGCCGGTCGAGTAAGCGAGCCGGCCGAGCGGGTCGTAGGCGAAGCCGGCATTCTGGGCCCCGCTAACCGACACCAGCCGGTTCTCGATGTCGTAGGCGTAGCTGTTGGTGCCGTCGGAGGTGAGGTTGCCGTTGGCGTCGTAGGTGAAGCTCGCGCTGCCGGCCGCGGTATATTGGTTGCGGCCGTTGACCGTGTAATTGCGGTTCACCGCATAATGGCTGGTCCAGGCGTAGCTGTCGTTGCTCAGCGCCCGCGAGGTGATCTGGTTCGCCGGATTGAAGAGGAACGACCAGGTCCCGTCGGCCGAGGTGCCGGCGGCGTTCAGGACGACTGCGTTGAGCCGCTGGATGGGATCGAACCCCCACTCGCTGGTGGAGCCATTGGCCCGGCTCATCCCGGCCGGGGCGCCATGGGCATAATAGCCCATCCCCGCCATCGCCGTATATTCGTTCGCCCAGAGAGTGGTCGGCCGGGCGAGCGCGTCAAAGTCCGTCTCGAACCGGTTGCCGTCGGGATGGGTGATGCGGATGCGGTTGGAGTTGGGGTCGTAGAGGTAGCTCAACGTCCAGGAGAGCGCGCCTGATATGGTGGTGGTCGAGAGCTCCCGGCCGAAGCCGTCCCACGTATTCGTGATGCCGTCGCCCGACTGGCTGTTGAACCGGGCCGATAGCTGCAGGTTCTGGAGGTTGTAGCTGTAATAGACCGGGGTCGCTCCGCCCTGCGGATAGGTCTTCGAGATCAGCCGGTTGAGCGCGTCATAGGCGAAGGCGATGTTGCGCCCGTCGCGCTTGCGCACATTGGTGCGGTTGCCGTTGGCGTCATAACCATATTCTTCGTAATCGGCCTGGTTGGCGACGCCCGGGCTTGTCGGCGAGGGGAAGATCCAGCGGCTCTGCCGGTCGAAGCCGTCCCAGGTCATCTCGGCGCGATTGTTGTTGGCGTCGGTGACGCTCGTCCGTTGCCCGTTCGCGCTGTAGGTGTAGGTCGCGTAGGTCCGCTGGTCGGCGGTGAGATAGCCCTGCAGCACCTGGAGCAGCTGGCCGGCATTGTCGTAGAGGTTCATCGTGATCCGGTCCGGCCCCTCGCCGCCTTGGGTGGTGGGCAGGCAGGCGCCGGGCGCCTCGCCGAATGCGGCGATGTTCATCCTGACCGCGGTGCAGACCAGCCGAGCCTGGTCGTCGTAGGACTTGTCGGTGACGCGGTAGGTCGTGCCCGCGGCGGAGGATACGGCTTCGCGGATCGGGTAGCGCCGGCTGTCGTAGGTGACGTTGGTCCGGCGGAAGAGGGTGAGATCGGTGCTGTCCTGGTTTGGAATTGTGCCGGCTTCGGTGATGTACGGCTTGTCGTCGGAATCGCGGTAGGTGTAGCGGGTCGCGATCCGCAGGCCGTTGGCCGCGCTGCGCGCGCCGATCTCCCAGGTCTTGCGGCCATGGACGTCGTAGCGGTTGTAGCTGGCGTCATCGGTGCCGGTCGCCGGCGGGTCGGTCATCAAGAGGCGGCCGGCGGCATCGTAGCTGTAGGTCGTGGTGAGGATGGTCGCGCCGTCGATCCGCCGCTCGGCGGTGGGCAGGAGGACCGGCCCCGCATAGACATATTCGGTCTGGATCGGGGCGCTCGTCCCGCAGCTCGCCCCCGTGTTGGCGCAGACCCTGACCGCGGTGCGCCGGCTCACCCCGTTGAATGTCTCGTAGCTGGTCGAGGTCCGGCGCCGAACCCCGTTCGCGTCGGCGGGATCGATCTGCTCGCTCAGCTGGCCGGCGGTGGCGTTGTTGTAGGCGTAATCGGTCTGTCCGCCCCTGCCGTCCTGCGACGATGTCGGCCGCCAGCACAGCACCGAGGAGGTGTTGTCGGTGGTGCAGGTCGCGGTCGGGTAAGAGGCGTTCTCGACGATCGCCTGCCCCATGTTCGGCTTGGGCGTGGTCGTTCGTTGGGTGACGTTGCCATATTCGTCGTAGCTGACGTCGATCCGGTTCTGCTCGGGATAGGTCACCCGGGTCGGGCGGTAGCTCGCGTCGAACTGATAGGAAGTCGAACGGTTGATCGAATCGGTCACCCGGGTGATGACGTTTTGCAGGATGTTCGACATGAAGATCGTGCGCTGCCCCACGTCGTAGACAATGTGATAGCCATTCGGGCCGGTGACGGTCAGGTGGTCGTAGAGATAGCCGTTGAGGGTCGACTGCAGGGAGCCCTGGCCGCGGAGATTGTCGTAGGCGTAGCTCCACGGGACGCCGTCCTGGGTCACCGATGCGACCGGCCGCGCCGCGCTCTGCGGCACGCTGGTCACCGGCGCGACCTGCCGCGTCGGCGAAGTCTCGCCGGGCAATTGCATCGACCCCTCCGACACCTCGATGTCGACGCCGAGCGCGTTGTTGCAGCCGGCGCAGGTGTAGACCCGGCCGCCCAGATCGGTGATCGTGCCGCCGGCGTAGGTCAGCCGGCCGAGCGGCGTCCCCGGATTGGCGGTGCTGTAGATCGCCGCCTGGGTGAGCGTGCCCCAGGCCGACATGTCGCCGTTGAAGTCGTTGCCGGCGAAGGTCAGCGAGATGGTATAGCCAAGGTTGCTGGTGATCGTGGCCGGGCGATAGAAGACCCGGCCGGGGAAGGGGTCGCCGTTCAGGGTCGCGGTCGTATAGGAATAGGTGATGACCTCGCCGTTCGGGTAGGTCGCGGCCGAGGCGTAATAGACCATGGTCTGGTAGGGCGACTGCGACGAGGCCGTCGACGAATGCAGCAGGTTGAACTGCCAGATCGCGCCCGATCCGCTTTGCTGGTAGCGTCTCCCGGCATAGCGGAAGGTCGACCCCGTCCCGGTGACGCTGGTGCACACGAGGTAATTCTCGCACTGGAAGGAATCGGACGCGCCCGTGCCGGTATGGATGGTATAGCGCCGTTCATCCACTTCGCTGCCCAGCGGCGTCTGCACGGTGCCCTTGAGGTAAGGCGCGGCGTTCTGCAGCCGGTCGAACCTGAGGTTGGGCGCGCCCGGCACCGACAGCACCGGCATCTCCATCACCGTCCTGCCGTCGGTCAGGTTGACCCCGTTGCGGTCGCCCTCGAACCGCAGCGGCGAGATGACGGTGGGAACGTCGTCGGCGCGGGCGGCACCGCCCGCTCCCGCGGCCGCGGCCAGCGCCAGCATGAAGCACGCCGCGCGCGCCGTCCACCGCCCGGTCACTGGCAGGATCCTCCGGAGACGGTGACGGTCAGCGTCGCCGTGGCGGTCGCCCCGCGCGAATCCTGCACCGTATAGGTGCCAACCTTGGCGCCCGTGCTTGCGGTCGACATGAACTGGATCGTCGTGCTCGAAATGACCGAGAAGCCCATCCCGGTCACGGAGACCAGCGACAGCGGATAATCGCCGTCCGGATCGGTGTCGTTCGCGGTGACATTGTACGACGCGGTCGTGCATTTGCCCTGCGCGCCGGTGTTGTTGACCGCCGTCGGCGGGTTGTTCGACGGCGGCGGCGGCGGGGGCGGCGGCGGCGGCGGTGGCGGCGGGCCAGGCGGCGGCGGCGGCGGGGGCGGATTGGGCGATGCGATTGTGACGTTGGTGCGGTTGTCGGCCTTGTCGTAGCCGTAGGTCGCCGAGACGTTGTTGTTGATCGTGCCGGTGCGCGCCGCCTTCACCAGCCGGCCGTGCACGTCGTAGCTGTAGGTGGTCGTCTCGCCGGCCATCGCCGCCGCCGCGGTGCAGAGCGCCGTCGTGACCGCCAATGTTATCCTATCGGTCTTCCGCATGGTGCCCGTCTCCAGGGCGAGGCCGGCGACTCGAACGGCCGATCAAATCATGCTCGGGCCGACATGGCAAAGGGAATCGCCGCGTCCGGCCTGCTCAGGGCCGAAGGCTGGGCGCCGTGTTGATCTCGCCCGCCGGCTCGGGCTCGGTCGGCGCCTCGGTCAGTGCGGTTTCGTCGAGCGGCAGCGCCGCGCCGATCCAGATCCGGTCGTCGAGATGGTCGCGGCGCTCGTCGCCGGTATTGGGATGGACGAGGATCGAGAGCGCGCCATGATTGAGCATCAGCCAGGGGACGATCGATCCGAACAAATCGGGCGCGAAGGCGATTTGGTACATCGCCCGCGGATGCGGCCCGACCGGCGCGTCGCGCCATGTCCCCAGCCGCACCGCGAACCGCGCCGCCACCGCCTCGCGCAGCGCCCGCGCCGCGTCCGCCTGCTGCTCGCCGTCGAAATAGACGTGGGCGTGGAAGCTGGCGATCTCCGCGACGTTGCGGACGGTCACGCCGCGGTGCGGTCGAGGAACGCCGCCTCCCGCTGAATCCAGGGCGCGAAGCTCGGCCGGGCCAGCAGCCGGTCGATATAGGCGCGCAGCCTGGGATAGGTGCCGGCGTCGGGCAAGGTGCCGAGGTGGATGAAGTTGGCGAACGGGCTGGCGACCGAAATGTCGGCCAGGGTCAGCCGGTCCTCGACCAGATAGAGGCTGTCGGGGATCACCCGCTCGAGATAGGCGAGCAGCGGCGGCAGCTCATCGCACTCCGCCTTGGCGGCGATCTCCTCGTCCCCCGCCTGCCCGAGGAAACGCGGCGCGACGATCCGGTTGAAGAACATCTTCCCCCCGCACGCAAACAATATCGTATCCGAATATTCGTCGAACCAGATCGTCCGCGCCCGCGCCCTGGGCTCGATCGGGATCAGGTTCGGCTCGGGCTTCACCGCTTCCATATAGGTCACGATCGCCGAGGAATCGGAGATCGCGAAATCGCCGTCGCGAAAGCCCGGCATCTTGCCGAACGGGCTCGCCTCGAGGAACTCCGGGTCCTTGTTGCCGAGCCCGGTCGGCTTCAATTCGACCTCGATCCCCTTCTCGGCGGCGAAGGCGAGCACCTTGCGCACGAACGGCGACAGGGACGATCCATAGACGATCATCGCGGCGACTCCCTTTAGGTTTTCATATGAAACCCGGCCTACGCCCCCGGCGCGGCAAACTCAAGCCGGACGGTGAGCGAAGTGCGCGCTCGTCGCGCGGCGTCCGTCGATCCGTCGCGGCGAATTGAAGCTGCGGGTTCTTCCCACTATGGTCGTCGTTCAAGCCGTGCCCGGGGAAACGGCGAGTCCTGCTTTTCCTCCGCCACGCCTGAGTGAAACGCGTCGCCGCGGCGGCTTTCCGTCGCCCGCCCGACGCCGAGAGGGAGATGGAAGACATGGCTACGATCAACGGCACTCCGGGCGATGATTTTCTGGTCGGCACCAGCGGCGACGACGACATGCACGGCTTCGACGGCAATGATTTCCTGCGCGGCCTCGAGGGCAACGACCTGATCGAGGGCGGCAACGGCCACGACCTCATGCGCGGCAATGAAGGCAACGACCAATTGTACGGCGAGGCCGGCGACGACTATCTCGATGGCGGCGCAGGCGACGACCTGCTCGACGGCGGTTCGGGCATCGACCGCGTCACCTACGCGCCGAGCGCGACCGGGGGCGTCACTGTCGACCTCAACATCCAGGGTGTCGCCCAGAATACCGGCCAGGGCATGGATACGCTGGTCGGCATCGAAAATCTGTCGGGCACGAGCTACGATGACACGTTGACCGGCGACGGCGGCGACAATTGGCTGTGGGGCGGCTCGGACGGTTTCGGCGTCACCGGCAACGACACCATTGCCGGCAATGGCGGCAACGATCTCATCGAGGTCGGCACCGGCAACCACAGTCTCGACGGCGGGAGCGACAACGACACGCTCAGCCTGTTCGGCAACGAGACCGACATCACCGCGGCGGGCGTCACCGTCTCGCTCGCGCTCCAGGGCGCGACCCAGGATACCGAGCAGGGCATGATGTACCTGACCGGCTTCGAGAATGTCTCGGGCTCGATCTACGCCGACAGCCTGACCGGCGACGGCAATGGCAACATCCTCCTGGGCGACCTCGGCGACGACCAATTGTTCGGCGGCGCCGGCAACGACACGCTCTACGGCGACGGCCGCACCCTGGTCGACGACCACGATACCGGCGGCTCGGGCCCGATCACCACTTATGCCGACGTCAGCCTGCTGCCCTTCGCCGGCGCGCCCGGCAACGACGTGCTCGAGGGCGGCGCCGGCGACGACGTCTTGAACGGCGGCGGCGGCTCGGACACCGCGAGCTACGCGTCGGATGCGGCCGGCGTGGCCGTCTTTCTCCCCGGGGGGGGCGCCGACGACGGCTTCGGCGGCAGCGACACGCTGATCAGCATCGAGAACGTGATCGGATCCGCCTTCAGCGACACGCTGATCGGCGACAATGGCGCCAACGTCCTCAGCGGCGGCGGCGGCCATGATTATCTCCGCGCGGGCCTCGGCAACGACACGATCTACGGCGGCGACGGCGACGACTTCCTCCAGGGTCAGGACGGCGACGACCTGCTCGACGGCGGCTCCGGCATCGACCGCGCCGCCTATAGCGTCGGCGCCATCGCCGGCGTCACGGTCGACCTCAACATCGTCGGCGTCGCTCAGAATACCGGTTCGCAGGGCATGGATACTCTGATCTCCATCGAGCACGTCTCGGGCACCCGCTTCAACGACGCCCTCACCGGCAATGGCGGCGACAATTGGATCTGGGGCGGCTCGGACGGCTCGGGCGTCACCGGCAACGACATATTGTCCGGCGGCGGCGGCAACGACTTGATCGAGGTCGGCACCGGCAACCACATCCTCGACGGCGGCACCGGCATCGACACGCTCTCGCTCTACGGCAACCAGACCGACATCACCGCCGCCGGCGTCACCGCCTCGCTCGCCCTCCAGGGCGCGGCGCAGGCGACCGAGCAGGGTTCGATGACGCTGACCGGCTTCGAGAATCTGTCGGGCTCGATCTACGCCGACGCCCTCACCGGCGATAACAACGCCAATCTGCTCGCCGGCGATTCGGGCGACGACACTCTCAGCGGCGGCAAGGGCGACGACACCCTCTACGGCGACGGCCGCGTCATCGTCGACACCCACGATACGGGCACGTCGGGGCCGATCGTCACCTATGCCGATGTCGCCGACCTGGCGCTGCCCGAGCCTGCGGGCAACGACACGCTCGACGGCGGCAAGGGCGACGATACCCTGCTCGGCGGCGGCGGCGACGACATCCTCACCGGCGGCCAGGGCAACGACACCTTCATCTTCGGCGCGGGCGACGGCGACGATCGCATCACCGATTTCCAGAATCACGACACGATCCGGTTCGAAGGGATCGCCGGGGTCGACGATTTCGGCGACCTCACCCTGACCAGGATCGGCCACGACACGCTGATCAGCTGGGGCACCGGCGATTCGATCCTGGTCGAAGGCCTGCGGCCCACCCAGCTCCACGCGAGCGACTTCACGTTCGGCTAAGGCCGACCCTGCCGCAGCGCCGCGGACGCGCAGCGGCCCCGAAGCTGCGGCCGGAGTCGGCCCAGCCGGCCGGCGGGGCGGCCAGCCGATAAAGCTGGCCGAACCCGTCCGACGTCACGGCACAATGGTGCCGTGGCGGCACCCCTGCGTACCGTAGTCCCGCCAGTTTCCCCTTGCCCGCGCCACCGATCCGACGGATGATCCCGCGCGCTGGCAGCAGCGGGAGAGCGTTCCATGAAAACCGCACGCAAGGTCAACCGCCGTTCCTTCGTCGCCAGCGTCCTGGGCGGCGTCGTCATCGGCGGCGGCGCGACCGCCTTGGTGATCGGCCGCGCCGAGGCGCAGAGCTATTCCGGCGTCACCGATTCCGACACCGGCCAGGTCCGCGACCGGCCCGGCTACGGCGTCGGCGTCCGCAACCAATATACCGACCGCGACACCGGCCCCAATGCCGACCCGCAATTCCACGGCCGCGGCCCGAACGGCCGTCCGGAAGGCTCGGTGTCCGGCCAGGGCAGCTATGGCGAGGCCGCCTCCGGCTGTTCGGATACGGATCACGGGCCGGGATCGGACCCGGGCGGCCGCGGCCGCAGCTGCAACGGCCAGACCCCGCTGCGCCGCTATCCGCCCGGGCACACGAGGCACTGCACGGATTCGGACCGCGGCGGCGGTGCCGACCCGGTGCAGGAAGGCAGACACTGTTAGACAGCAATCCTCCCCCTCAGGGGGAGGATTTCACCGGATCCGGTAATGGTCTGCCAGCCGGTCGAGCGCGATGCCGAGGACGACGCGGCCGGTGCGCGCCGGCCAGCCCAATGCGGTCTCGATGTCGCGCATCCCCTCGCCGGCGCAGACCACCCGCCAGAGCAGGTCAGTGAAGCCCCGCCCGACCGCCGCCACCGCCGCGTCGAACCGGCGCCTTGCCGCGGCCTGCTTCAGCGTCGGCGGCGCCGGGTCGGGGGCGGCCCGCGCATTCCTGTCGGCCGGCGCCGCGTCCCAGCGCATCGTCAGCGGCGGCGCCAGCTGCGCCCGCTCCCAGTCCGCCCGCAATGTCTCGCCCGCGTCGAACTGGCGCGCGCTGATCAGGCCGCGCGCCCTGAGCCGGCCGAGCGGCGCTTCCGCCAGGTTGACGGTGACGGTGCGCACCGCTTTGCTTTTCCTCCGCCGATCGGCGCCATCCCGCGGCAAGGGCCGCTCCGCCAATATCCTGTTCATCATATGTTCCTCCGAATCGAGATTGGCGCCTTGCCATCTCGGCTAGGCTGTAGGAAAGAAGGAACCGATCCGGTTCGGAGGTAAATCATGATCACCCGCATCAGAGAGGTCCGCCGCGCCCGCAGGATGACGCTCCAGGACGTCGCCGACCGCTGCGATCCGCCGACCACGCCGCAGACGATCGGCCGGCTCGAAACCGGCACCCGCACCGTCTCGGTCGGCTGGCTCAACCGGATCGCCGGAGCCTTGGGCGTCGAGGCGTCCGACCTCGTCACCCTGCCCGAGCGCGAGGACATTCCGGTCGCCGCCACGCTCGACCATGACGGCGCCCACGCGCCGCGCCGCGAGGGCGTCGTCATCCCGCCGGCGGCCGCGCCCGGGCTGATCGCGATGATCGTCAATGCCGGCGTCGGCGACTATCGCAGCGGCGACGAGATCTGGCTCGCCCGGCTCGACCCCGACCGGTTCGCCGGCGCCCTCAACCGCGACATCCTCCTGCCCCGCCCCGGCGGGCGCTTCCTGTTCGGCCGGCTGATCGGACGCGAGGGCGACAAGCTCCACATCCTCCCGCTGGGCGCCGGCCAGCGCCAGACGGTGGTGACCGATCCGCCCTGGGCCGCGGTCGCGGTCAGGCTGATCCGGGGGTTGTGAAGAATCGACCCGTCCTCCTTCGCTCCTGCGGAGATGATCAGGTCGCCGTGTCCCCCGGACACGGCTGCGCAGTGCGGGGCACTGCGCACCTGATCATGGCGGACAGCCTTCGCTAAAGCTCCTGGCTTGCCGGCCGTAGCTTTAGCGAAGGCTGGTGGGCGGTGACGGGCTCGAACCGCCGACCCTCTCGGTGTAAACGAGATGCTCTACCAGCTGAGCTAACCGCCCGTGCCGGGGCTCCTGCCATCGGTCGGGGCGCCGGTCAAATCGCCGTCGGCGCCATCCTTTGCACCGCGCGCAGATAGGCGGTCAGCGCCCGCGCCGCATCGTCCGACAGTTCGATATAGACGCGGCGGCCGTCCTGCGGGTCGGCCGAGCGGGCGAACAGGCCGCGGTCGGTGAGCGCCTTGATCCACCGCAATGCGGTCGTCGCCGGCACCGCGGCGGCGATGCACAGGCTGGAGACCGCCACCCGATTCTCCTCGAGCCGCGCCGCCATCAGGTCGAGCAGCATGTCCCAGGCCGGGTCGGCGAACAGGGCGCCGCGGAAATATTGGTCGCGCATCCGCCGCGCGCGGATGAGCGAGCGGACGAACGCGGCGTCGATCCCGGGCTCGTCCTTGTCGGCGCCGTCCGCCGGCTTCACGGTGGCGATGGCGGCGGCTTCCTCGTCCGACAGCGAGGACAGGATCGCGGCGATCCGGCTGACGTCCTCGGTCAGCTGCTGGAGGATGGCCGAGCCTTCGTCGCGGCCGACGTCGTGGAGCTTGAGCTTCGGCCGCCGGCTGGCAAAGGCGACCGCGGCGATGCGCTCGGCCTCGTCGGCGGCGCAGAGCTGCGCCACGCTGGGGTCGGGCGTGCGCGCCGCGACCAGGTCGATCCAGGCGGCCGGAGCGGAGACGACGATCCGCCGCGCGCCGCGCGCCGCCTCGTGCTGCGCCCAGTCGAGCAGGGCGACGGCCGCGGCTTCGTCGCCGGCGCCGTCGAGCTCGATCAATGCCGCGGCGGCCGGGACGCAGGCGGCCGGATCGGCGGCGCCGAGCTCGGCGCAGGCGGCGACGCGGCAGCCGGCGGCCTCGGCGGTGCGCCGCATCCGCGCCCGCGCCGCTTCGCTGTCGCCGAAAATGCAGACCGGCGGACTGTCCCGATAGACGATCATCGCCAGCGCATCATGCGCCATCCCATCACCCCGCGCCAAGCCTTCTGATTCCTGTCCAAAACGGAGATTGGCTGGAGACGGTCAGACTTGAACCATTTTCGGGTCCGATTCGGAGCGGATTACCCAAAGCGGGCCGATCCTCTTCTTAGAGATATTGGGCAACACCTTCCAGAATATTGCCCGAGCAGCCTTTTTGCCGCGCCGGCCGGCACGGGTCGCAAACCCGGGTTTAAGAGATTTAGTCCTTCGAGAGGACTATTTCTGTCGGCAAACTTGGTCCAAAATGGATGAAGATGCGCGCCGGGGTGGACCCGACTCGGGGCCGCCCGGCCTAACCCAACGCCTTCACAATCTCCTCGACCATCTTCTTGGCGTCGGCGAGCAGCATCATCGTGTTGTCGCGGTAGAACAATTCGTTGTCGACGCCGGCATAGCCGACCCCGCCCATCGAGCGCTTCACGAACAGCACCGTCTTGGCGTTCTCGACGTCGAGCACCGGCATGCCGTAGATCGGCGACGATTTGTCGGTCTTGGCGGCCGGGTTGGTGACGTCGTTGGCGCCGATCACGAAGGCGACGTCGGTGCGGGCGAATTCGGAGTTGATGTCCTCGAGCTCGAACACCTCGTCATAGGGCACGTTCGCCTCGGCGAGCAGCACGTTCATATGGCCGGGCATCCGCCCCGCCACCGGGTGGATCGCATATTTGACGCCCACCCCTTCCTTCTTGAGCAGGTCGGCCATTTCCCTCAGCGCGTGCTGCGCCTGGGCGACCGCCATGCCGTAGCCGGGGACGATGATCACCTGCTCGGCCTGGCTCATCAGGAACGCCGCGTCCTCGGCCGAGCCGCGCTTCCAGGGCTTGTCGATCGCCGCGCCGCCGCCGGCCACCGCCTCGCCGCCGAAGCCGCCCGCGATCACCGAGACGAAGCTGCGGTTCATCGCCCGGCACATGATGTAGGAGAGGATCGCGCCCGAGCTGCCGACCAGCGCGCCGGTGATGATCATCGCGCTGTTGTGCAGGGTGAAGCCCATCGCCGCCGCCGCCCAGCCCGAATAGGAGTTGAGCATCGAGATCACGACCGGCATGTCGGCGCCGCCGATCGGGACGATCAGCAGGAAGCCGATCGCGAACGACAGCGCCGCCACCGTCCAGAACACCCAGGGCGCCTGGTCCTGGGTGAAATAGCCGATCAACCCCAATATCGCCGCCAGCGTGCCGAGGTTGATCAGATGCCGCAGCGGCAAGAGGATCGGCTTGCCCGACATATTGCCGTTCAATTTGAGGAACGCGATCACCGAGCCCGAAAAGGTGACCGCGCCGATCGCGACGCCGAGCCCCATCTCCACCCGGCTGCTGAGGTGGATCAGCCCGTCCGGTCCGGCGATGCCGAACGCGTCCGGGTTGAGATAGGCCGCCGCCCCGACCAGCACCGCCGCCATGCCGACGAGGCTGTGGAAGGCGGCGACCAGCTGCGGCATCGCGGTCATCGCGATCCGCCGCGCGGTGACGAGCCCCACCGTCGCCCCGAGCGCGATCGCGGCCAGTATCTCGACCAGCGTAAGATAGTCCGCATTGCCGAGCCATGGCGCGCCGTCGCCGGCTTCGAAGCGCGGGAAATAATGGACCAGCGTCGTCCCGACCGCGAGCGCCATGCCGAACATGCCGAAGCGGTTGCCGCGCCGGCTGCTCTCCGGCCCCGACAGGCCGCGCAAGGCGAGGATGAAGCAGATCCCCGCCGCTAGGTAGGCGAGCATCACCCAGGCGGGCGTTTGCGCGGCCGCGTCGTGCATCAGCCGCGCTCCTTCTTCTTGTACATGGCAAGCATCCGCGCGGTCACAGCGAAGCCGCCGAAGATGTTGATGCTGGCCAGCACCACCGCGATCAGGCCCAGCCATTTCGCCCAGCTTGGCGGCGACTTGGCCGATGGATGCGCCGCCACGGCGTCCATCATTCTCTGAGGAGAGCGGATCGCCGCCTGCTGCTCGGCCGGCGTCAGCAGTTCGCCGTTGACCGACATCTCTCCCGCGCGGCTGACGACGATCTCGTTTCGGGCCGGCGGCCCGATCGCCGCCGCCGCGATCAGCGCGCCGACGACGATCACCGAGGAGATGGCGTTGGTCACCGACATGAGCGGCGTGTGCAGCGCCGGCGTCACCGACCAGACGACGTAATAGCCGACGAAGCAGGCGAGGACGAAGACCGACAGGATCGAGATGAAGTCCATCATTCCTCCCCGGCACGGGGAGGGGGACCAGCCGTAGCCGAAGGCGAAGGCTGGTGGAGGGGGCTCCCCGCCCGCTCCTGAATCCATTCCACGACTGCCGCCGCGTCCCGCAGGACTTCGCCCGCAGGAATGCGAAGCACCCTCAGGCCGCACTCGCGCAGGCGCGCGTCCCGCGCCTCGTCGCGCCGGCTTTGCGCGGGATCGTCATGGGCCGAGCCATCGATCTCGATCGCGAGCCCGGCTTCGCGGCAATAGAAATCGACGACATAGGGCTCCACCGGATGCTGGCGCCGAAACTTCAGTCCCGCAGGCCGCCGCCGCAGTTGCTGCCATAACAGCACCTCCGGCAGAGTCATTTCGCGGCGAAGTCGGCGCGCGGCATAAACGGTTGGGCGCTGGAGCTGCGACGCTCCCCCTCCACCGGGTTTCACCCGGTCCCCCTCCCCGTGCCGGGGAGGAATTCCAGATCTCGTGCCGCCGGTCACACCCCTTCCCTCAGCCCGAGCCGGATCTCGAGCACCCTCAAGAGCCGGCCGTAGCGGTCGCGCCACTGCGCGTCGGGGACGTCGCCGCAGGGCACGCGCGCGATGAAATGGCGGCCGGCCCGCGCCAGCGCCGCCTCGCCGTGCCGCGCCGCCAGCGCGGCGCGTACCGCCGCCTCGCGGGCGCCGAACTCGCGCGCGAAGCTGGCCGAGGCGGCGGCCGGGTTCGCGCCCTCGCAATAGACGTCCTGCTCCCAGGCGACGCGCGCATAAGCGTGCGCCGAGGAGTAGACCGACAGGTCCGGCGCGCGGCTCCAGCCGCTGCCGGCGCCCGCGCATCCGGCGAGCGCCAGCGCCGCGCCGAGGCTCGATATCCTGCTCATGGCCGATACTCCCTGATGCCCGCGGCGAGATCGTCGAGGCTGCGGCTGAACTCGGCGAGCGCGGCGCGGTACGCCGCTTCCCCGGGCGCGCACGGCCGCCGCGCGTCATGCGGCGCCATCCCCGCCCAGTCGTTCTCGGCGAGCTGGAGCGCGCGCAGCGCGCCTTTCTCGAACGCGAAGCGGTTCAATTCCGCCAGCCGCGCGACCTGCTCCCGCGTTTCCGCCCGGGCCCTCCCGCCGGCGCAACCGAGCAGGAAATCGCGCGCCGCCAGGCTGCGGTAGCTCGCCCGCCGGACGGGATCGCCCGTCGCCGCCTTCTCGGATCCGCCGCAGGCCGGCGCGAACAGGATCGCCGCCATCGCCACCGCGCCCCTCATCGGCCCGCCAATCCGAGCCGGGCCTCGAGCGCGTCCAGCCGCCGGTCGTACCAGCGCCAGGCGTTGCCGCGCTCGCGCTGCTGCTGAGCCGGCGTGAGGCGCCGCCCCACCGGATCGTAGGTGCCGAATTGTTCGTCGAACTCCGCCCTCGCCGCCGTCACGACAGCGGCGGTCTCCGCGGACCCATAGCGGCGCTCGAGCGCGCCCGCGACCCGCTCGATCCGGCGCTCGATATCGTGCGGTACGCCGCCCCGGAACAGGGCGCAGCAGCTGGTCCACCAAGTCGCGGCCAGAATCTCGCGATAGATGTCGAGCTCGGCGGACGTGGCCGCGGCGGCGGCCGCCGGCTGGGCGGCGAGCAGCAGCGCGAGGAGGAGCCCGCCGGTCATCCCGCCAGCCGCTCGTGGACGACCTGCTCGCCGCTCCCACAGCCGGGCGCCCACAGGATCGCCGCCACGACTGCCCTCATCGGACGATCCCCAGGCGGCGCTCGAGCTCGGCCGTTCCCCTCAGCAGGTCCGACACGACGAAGCGGATGCGGCGGCAATAATGCGGATTGATGCCGTAGCCGAACAGCAGGAAATCGGCCTGCTCGACATATTGGTCGCCGTAGCGCGCCCTCAGCAGGCGGCTGATGGCGCCATGCCTGGCGTCATAGTCCGGCCCAAGCGCCCGCGTCAGCCGCCGCGACGACGATTCATGCGAAAGGCCGCGGCATCGATAGACGTTGCCGCCATGGTAGAAGCCGTTCCAGCGCAGCCAGCCGTCGATCTGGAGGTCCGACATGCCGGCGAACGCCGCGCGCCCGTTCGGGACGTCCGAAGCGCCCGTCCCGGCCGCGATCGCCGCGAGCAGCAACGCCCACATCATCCGGCCAGCCTCTCGTGGACGATCTTGCCGCCGCGCGTCAGCCTGACCCCCTGGACGATCTCATCCTCGTCGGGCAGCACCGGCGCCTTCGCCTCGGCGTCCCAGAAAGCGGACAGGAAATTGTAGAGGTTGCGCGCATACAAAGCCGAGGCGTCGGCCGCGAGGCGGCTCGGCACGTTGCGGTGGCCGACGATCCTGACGCCGTGCTTCTCGACGATCGCGCCCGCCTCGCTCCCTTCGACATTGCCGCCCTGCTCGACGGCGAGGTCGACGATCACGCTGCCCGGCCGCATCGTCGCGAGCTGCGCGTCCGAGATCAGCCGCGGCGCCGGCCTCCCCGGGATCAGGGCGGTGGTGATGACGATGTCCTGCTTGGCGATATGGGCGGAGACCAATTCGGCCTGCGCAGCCTTATATTCGTCCGACATTTCCGTCGCGTAGCCGCCCTTGCCCTCGCCCTCGATGCCGGCGACGGTCTCGACGAACACCCCCTTGGCGCCCAAACTCTCGATCTGCTCTTTGGTCGCCGAACGAACGTCGGTCGCCGAAACGATCGCCCCCAATCGCCGCGCGGTCGCGATCGCCTGCAGCCCGGCGACGCCGACCCCCATCACGAACACCCGCGCCGCCGCCACCGTGCCGGCGGCGGTCATCATCATCGGAAAGCCGCGGCCATATTCGCCGGCGGCGTCGAGCACCGCCTTGTAGCCGGCGAGGTTGGCCTGGCTCGAGAGGATGTCCATCGATTGGGCGCGGGTGATGCGCGGCATCCACTCCATCGCCAGCGCCTCCAGCCCCGCCGCCGCATAAGCCTCGATCCGGTCGCGCCGCCCGAACGGGTTCAGCGCGCCGACCAGCAGTGCGCCCGCCTTCATGCCGGCGAGCGAGTCCGGCTCCGGCCCCTGCACGACGAGGATGATGTCGGCATCGTCCAGCACTTCGGCGCGCGGGCCCACGCTGGCGCCCGCCGCCTCGTACTCCGCATCGGCGATCGAGGCGCCCGCCCCCGCGCCCGCTTCGACCGCGAGGCTGGCGCCGAGCGCGATGAACTTCTTGACCGTGTCCGCGCTGGCCGCGACCCGCCGCTCGCCCTCTTCGCTCTCCTTGAGGACGGCGATCTTCACCGGGTCAGTTGTAGATGATCAGGATGATGACAAAGGCCGTGAGCACGGCCACCACCGCGGCCCATTTCATCAGCGCGGTGAACCCCGCATAGGTGCCCAGATGGGCCTTCAGATCCTTGGCATCACCCTCGGCAGCCATCTCGCCCGGTCCTCCTGCTTGCGCTCGCGGGGTGCTCTAGCAAGCCCCGGGGGCGGGGGGCAAGCACCCTTCCTCCCCTCCCTGCAAGGGGTCTATATACGTGCGTGACCCATTCGGCGAATGGCAGCTAACGACCCAGTTGCGGCCATTCGCCGATGTCTTAAGATGAGGCATCATTTCGAGGTGGCGGCATGAGAAGCGCGATCAAGCTCGGCATACCGGTCATGGCTGTCATGCTCATCGGCGGCACGGCCTATGCTGCTATCCAAAGCTGGCGCCACGTTATGCCAGAGTTCGTCGTAGACGTTCGTACCGCAGACAACGGCAACAAGACCCCGGCTTTGATGCTCATCTATGGCGAGAATGGCAGTGATCCGTTCCGTGAGGGTCCTCTGGGAGGGGATCGGCGCATTTCACAGTGCCAGACGATCGGCTCACTTTGCGTGAGCAGGGCGGCGCGCAAGGAGTTCGGCACAACCTATGATCGCCCCCAAAGCCTTCAAGTCCGGCTCGTCACCGGAAAGGGAAATCCCGTCGTTGGGGGGCTCCGCTGGACCGGGTCATGGCGCCCCAGACAGGTTCGTGTGACGTGCGATCTGCGTGTTCCGGATGTGCGAAGGTCCTGCGCCGTTTCCGAGGTGATCTCCTAAGATTCGAACCGCAGCTAACCACCACTTTCGGACATTCACGCGATCAGTTTTTGAAATACTCCCGGACGAAATCTAGCCCCTTCCGGGTGATCCTGAAACCGCCCGGGACGTCCTCTGCGTAGCCCTGATAAATGAAGTTGGTTTTCGCGGTTTTGTGCGATTTGAGGTTCCGCACAGGCTGGGAAAACTTCGAATCCTTCCGGCTCTGATTAGCCGTCGCGTGCTCGTCGGAGAGGTGAACGTATTTCGGCATTTCGTCGATCAGATCTGAGGTCGTTATCTCTCCCGCTGGCCGTACGGACGTGAGCTCGACCGCCTTTGGCTTGACAAGTTTCCGATCTGTTCTATATATGTCCTCCCGATTCTGAGTCGGAGACGTGTGGCGTGGCGCCAGCCGACACCAAGCTTGAAATCCGCCGGGATGCCGGCATCGCGCCGCCGAGTTTGCCGCGCGGAAGGGAGGCTCGCCCTCGACGTATCGTCAACTTCGTCAACTTCCAGCCTTCGCCAAGGCTTCGGCTGGCAAGCCGGAGCTGTGGCGATGGCTGTCCGCCGAAGCTCCGTTGGAGCGAAGGAGGAGTGCAATGGCATGTGTTACCTTTGTTACATTCATCGGCCCGCGTCGCGGCGCATTTGGGCGAAGTTCGCGAAATTTCGTGGCCTGCCCTCGCTGCAGCGCCCGCCCCGGGGCAAGTGCGGACCGCGACCGCATGGCATGTGTCCGATCTGTCAGGATATCTCCCGGCGCCGCCCGCTGATCGCGTCCACTTTGTCCACTTTGACCCGCCGCGGCGCCCCCTCGGGACGCTCTTAAGGGCGCCTTTACCCAATTCGGCTAGTCCGTTCCTTCACGCCGGAGCGAGGAGTGCCATGCGGGCGGACCCCAATCGTTGCCTGTTGCTGATCGACGACGAGCCCGCCCAGCGCCGGCTGGTCACCGCCATCGGCGCGCGCGCCGGCTGGTGGGTGCGCGGCGCGTCCGATTTCGACGCCGCCAAGAGGATGTTCGAGGACCCGCAGGAGCCCAAGTTCGACGCGATCCTCTTGGATCACTGGCTGCCCGGCGAGGAAGGCACCGAGCTGATCCGCCAGATCCGCGCGCTCAAGCCCGAGCTGCCCCTGCTCGTCCTCACCGCCCAGAACGACGTGCCCGTCGCGGTCGACGCGATGCGCGCCGGCGCCAGCGACTTCATCGTCAAGCCGCTCGCGCCGGATCGCCTGCTCTCCGCTCTCAACACCGCCACCGACCGCCGCAAGAAGGCCGGCGAGCTGCGCCCGCTCTCCGAGAAGATCGCCAAGGCTTTGGGCTTCGAGGAGATCGTCGGCTCCGCGCCCCAGTTCCGCACCGCGCTCGCCATCGCCGCCAAGGCCGCGCGAGCGCGGGTGTCGGTGCTGATCGAAGGCGAAAGCGGCTCGGGCAAGGAGATCGTCGCCCAGGCGATCCACACCGCTTCGCCCCGTGGCAAGAAGCAGCTCCACACCGTCAATTGCGGCGCGATCCCCGAAAATCTCGTCGAATCGGTGCTGTTCGGCCATGAGAAGGGCGCCTTCACCGGCGCCTTCGACCGCCATATCGGCCGCTTCGAGGATGCCGACGGCTCGACCATCTTTTTGGACGAGGTCGGCGAGCTGCCGCTCGACACCCAGGTCAAGTTGCTCCGCGCCCTCGAGACCGGCGAGATCCAGCGGGTCGGCAGCCGCACCACCCTCATTGTCGACGTCCGCATCATCGCCGCCACCAACCGCCGCCTCGCCGACGAGGTCGCCGCCGGCCGCTTCCGCGAGGACCTCTATTACCGGCTCAACGTCGTCCACGTCGGCATCCCGCCCCTGCGCGACCGGCAAAGCGACATCCCGCCGCTCGCCCGGCACCTCCTCGCCCGCATTGCCGAGCAGCCGGGCATGCGCCCCTTGTCGATCACCGACGACGCGCTCGCGGTCCTGATGTCCTTCGGCTGGCCCGGCAACGTCCGCCAGCTCCAGAACGCGTTATTCCGGGCCGCGGTGCTGTGCGACGGCGACGCGCTGACCGCCGCCGATTTCCCCCACATCGCGACCGAGGCCGCCTGCGGCAAGCGCGCCGACGATTATCACGCCAAGCCCCTCAATGGCGCCTCGCACAGCGCCGCCTTCGCCCACGGCGCCGGCATCACCCTGTTCGAATCCGACGGCAACATGCGCTCGCTGGACGCGATCGAGGCCGACGTCATCCGCCTCGCCATCGGCCACTACAGGGGCCGGATGACCGAAGTCGCCCGCCGCCTCGGCATCGGCCGCTCCACCCTCTACCGCAAATTGGGCGAGCTCGGCATCGGGGATATTGCGGCTTAGGGACAGTCACTTTTGCGACCCGTCCTGCTCAACTGTCCTCCGCCGGTCGGAAAAGTGACTGTCCCCTTTCGGCCTGCTAAGCGCATCCCATGCCCCCCTTCGACAACGCCATCGCCCTCGTCACCGGCGCCGCTTCCGGCATCGGCGCGGCGACCGCGACCCGCCTCGCCGCCGGCGGCGCGAGGAAGCTGATCCTCGCCGACCTCGACGAGGACCGGCTGCGCGACTTCGCCTTCTCGCTGCCGTGCGAGCGGCAGATGATGATCGGCGACGTCGCCGACGAGCAGCTCTGGGCGGACGCGGACCTGACCGGCCTCACCCACGCCGTCGTCAATGCCGGGATCGGCGCCGGCGGGGCGATCGCCGAGACCAGCTTCGCCGAGTGGCGCCGGGTGATGTCGCCCAATCTCGACGGCGCCTTTTTGACCCTCCAGGCGGCGATGCGCGCGATCAGGGCCGGCGGCGCCGGCGGCGCCATCGTCCTCACCGCTTCGGTCGCGGGCCTCAAGGCCGAGCCCGGCATCGCCGCCTACGGCGCCTCCAAGGCGGCGGTGATTCATCTCGCCCGGATCGCCGCCAAGGAAGGCGGCGCCGACCGGATCCGGGTCAATGCGATCGCTCCGGGCGGGGTCGAAACGCCGATCTGGCACGCGGTTCCGTTCTTTCAGGAGCTGGTGAAGAGCGCGGGCAGCGAAGCAGCGGCCTTCCGGGCGATGGGCGCCGCGGGAAGCGCGCTCGGCTCATTCGCCAGGCCCGAGGAGATCGCCGCCCAGATCGCCTTCCTCCTCTCCGACGATTGCGCCAACGTCACCGGCGCCTGCTTCGTCAGCGACGGCGGCTATTCGCTCTAACGATTGGGCGGCTGCCTGTGCGCAAGCGGGACAGGCGGGCGCACGGCGGTTGAACGCGCGGTCCTGAAGGTCAAGAAGGGGCCGATGCAACGATTGCCACGCCTCTTCGCGCTACTGCTGCCGCTGGCGCTGCTCGCCGCCGCCGCGCCGGTCGACGTCGGGCCCGAGATCGCGGCTTTCTATCGGGAGCGCAGCTTCATTCCGGTCTGGGTGACCCGCGCCGGGCTGAAGCCGGAAGGGCGGCAGGCGCTGCGCATGCTGGGCGCCGCCGCTTCGCCGGAACTGAGGCAGGCGGTGGCCGCGGCGCGGGACGGCGACGCCCGCCGGCTGACCCGCGCCGATTTGCTGCTGAGCCGGGATTTCGCCGCCTTGATCCGCGACCGCGCGCAGCCGCCGGCCGCCGCGGCGATGCGCTACATCGATCCGGACCTCGCCCCGGGTCCGCCGCCGCTGCGGGCGATCCTCGACCCGCGTGCGCCCGAGGCGTTCGCGCGGGTCAACCCGGCCTATGACGGGCTGCGGCGCGGGCTCGCCGCCTATCGCGCCCGCTGGTCGCGCCTGCCGCAGGCGCAGCTCCCGCCGCGGCCGCCGGAAGCTGCGCTGCGCCACCGGCTCGGCGGCAATTCGCTCGCCGAATTCCAGCACGTTCACGGCCTGCCCGCGAGCGGCCGGGCCGACCCGGCCACGATCGCCGCATTGAACCGCGGCGCGCCCTATTACGAACGCATGATCCTCGCCAACATCGAGCGCGCCCGCGCCATTCCGGCCCGGCCGGGCGGCCGCTACATCCTCGTCGACACCGCCTCGGCGCGATTGTGGATGGTCGAGAGCGGACGGATCGTCGGCGCGATGCGGGTGGTTGTCGGCAAGCGCGCCATGCCGACGCCGGCAATGGCGGGCATGATCCGCTATGCGGTGCTGAACCCCTATTGGAACCTGCCGCCCGATTTGATCCGCAGCCGCGCCCGCGGCGGCGCCCGCGCGATCGCGGCCGAGCATCTGCAGGTCCTCTCCGACTGGAGCGATCAGGCGCGGGAGCTGGATCCGCGCCGGGTCGATTGGCGCGCGGTCGCGGCCGGCCGCCGCCACGTCAACCTGCGCCAGACGCCGGGCCCCCACAATATGATGGGGCGGATCAAGTTCATGATGCCCAACGATCTCGGCGTCTATCTCCATGACACGCCGCTGCGCGACCTGCTGGCCCGCGCCGACCGCCACGCAAGCTCGGGCTGCGTCCGCCTCCAGGACGCCCCGGGGCTGGCGCGCTGGCTGTTCCGCGGCCGCCTGCCGCAGGCCAGCGGCGCCGAGCAGCAGGTCGACCTGCCCGAGCCGGTGCCGGTCTATCTCGCCTACTTCACCGCGCTGCCCTCGCGCGACGGAATCGTGTTCCAGTCCGACGTCTACCGCCGCGATGGCGCGCCGCGCTCGACGCCGCGCAGGAACCGGATCACGCCGGCGAAATAGCATAACTGGTCGTCGTACATCGCCATGTGGCTGCCTTGCGGGCAGTAGAGATACTGGCCCCGCGGCAGCCGATTGGCCATGGCGTGCATCCAATTGGGGTCCATCGTGTCGTAGCGCGCGCCGATCACCAGCGTCGGCACGTTGATCAGGTGCAGATCGGCGCTGCGGTCCCAGTCGACCAGCCGCCCGCTCGCGCCCAATTCGCTCGGCCCCTGCATCAATGTGTAGACGTGCTGGTTGGCATGGCTGATCGATCGCAGCACCGGCTCCGGCCACGCGGCGAATGGCCGGCGCAGGAAATGCTGCTCGTAATGCATCGGCACCAGCGCTGCCATGTAGCGCGGATCCTCGGTGCGGTGGCTCGCCTCGAGCTCCTGGACCAACGCAAGCTGCCCCCGGTCCATCGCCGGCATCAGCACGTCATGGGCATAGGCATTATAGGCGGGGATCGAATCCATCATGTTGGAGATGATCAGGCATTTGAGATGGTCCTGGTGCGCGAGCGCATATTCCATCGCCAGCATGCCGCCCCAGCTGTGGCCGAGCAGGCAGAAATTGCTGCGGTCGAGGCCCAAGGCGCGGCGCACCTGCTCGACTTCGTCGACGAAGCGGGGAATCGTCCACAGATCGTCGTCGTTCGGCTGGTCGGAATAGGCCGAACCGAGCTGGTCGTAATAATAATATTCGATCCCCTCGCCGGGAAAGAAGCTGTCGAACGCCTCGAAATATTCGTGGGTCATTGCCGGCCCGCCGTGGAGCAGCAGCACCTTCAGGCGCGGATTGCTGCCGACCCGCCTGGTCCACACCCGGAAATCGCCGCGCGGCGTGTGGATCGCGATCATCCTGACGCCGCCGCTCCAGGCGTCGTCATGGCCGGCGCGGGCGTAATAGGCCGGAGCCGGCTGGGCGAGCGCCGGAGCGGCAAACATCACCATGAGGAGGAGGATCAGGCGTCTCATCGAAAGCCCCCTTTCGTCATAGCGGCGTCAGCGCGGCGTCCCTCAACCCGCGCCAGACGCGCAGTGCCTGCAGCGTCTCGGGCACGTCGTGGACCCGCAGCAATTGCGCACCCTGCCCCGCGCCCTTGAGCGCCAGCGCGATCGAGCCGCCGAGCCTTTGCTCCGCCGGCGCCTCGTTCGACAGCGCGCCGATCGTCCGCTTGCGGCTGGCGCCGAGCATGATCGCGCAGCCGAGCCCGTGCAGCACCGCCAGGCCGTTCATCAGCTGCAAATTGTGCTGCACGTTCTTGCCGAAGCCGAACCCCGGATCGACGACGATCCTGTCGCGTGCGATCCCGGCCGCCACCGCCGCCTCGATCCGCGCCTCGAGCCAGTCATAGATTTCCAGCAGCACCGGCCGCTCGTAGCGTGGGTCGTCCTGCATCGTCTCGGGCGCGCCCTGGTGGTGCATCAGCACGACCGGGCAATTCGCGGCTGCGACGACCTCGGCCGCGCGCGGGTCGAAAGTCAGCGCCGAGACGTCGTTGACCATCCCGGCGCCGAGGCCGAGCGCCTGTTCCATCACCGAGGCCTTGCGGGTGTCGACCGAGACCGCCGTGCCGGCGGCGGCAAGTTGCTGGATCACCGGAAGCACCCGGGCGGCCTCGTCGCCTTCCCAGACCGGCTTGGCTCCCGGTCTGGTCGATTCGCCGCCAACGTCGACGATCGCCGCCCCCGCCGCCGCCATCTCGTGCCCCACCTCGCTGTCCCCGACTCGGCCGCCGTCCGCAAAGCTGTCCGGCGTCGCATTCAGAATGCCCACGACCTGCGGCTGGTCGAGCCGGATCGTGCGCGCGCCGAGCGTCAGCGGTGCCCGCGGCGCCGTCAGCCGTGCCCAGACCGCGCGCTCGGCCTCGCCGAGCCGCGCCTCGATCCCTTCGACCGGCACCAGCTCGGCCCCGCCCGGCCGGATCATCTCGACCGACGCGAACCAGCACAGCCCCCCGGCCAGCCGCGCGACCTTGCCGTCATGACCGAACGGCGCATCGACGAACCCGGTCGGGCGGAGATAGGTTCGTTCAGGCATCCGTACTCCGTCATTCCGGCGAAGGCCGGAATCCATAGGAGCTTTATCCCAGCGAGGCGAGATAGGCCTGGCGCAGAACGTCGATGGGCATCAGCGCGCCGTCGCGCTCGACATGCCAGAACATCCAGCCGTTGCAGGCCGGCGCGCCCTGGACGACGGCGCCGATCTTGTGGATCGAGCCCTGCTGGCCGCCATGCTCGATCGAGGAATCGGCGAGGACGCGGGCGGTCCAGCGCTGCTTCGAGTCGGTCAGCATCGTGCCGGGCATGACCATCCCGCAGGCGACCAAGGTGCCGAACGGCACTTTCGGCTGGGTGCCGCGCGAGGCCATCACCTTCATCGCGCTCTCGTCCAGCGCGAGCGTCGAATCGATCCGGGTCCGCGCCACCTCGACGTAGCGGCTCTCGCGCTCGATGCCGATCCAGTTGCGCCCCAGCCGCCGCGCCACCGCGCCGGTCGTGCCGGTGCCGAAGAACGGGTCGAGGACGACGTCGCCCCTGTTGGTGCAGGCGAGCAGCACCCGGTAGAGCAAGGCCTCGGGCTTCTGGGTCGGATGGGCCTTGGCGCCGCCCGCCTTGACCCGCTCGACGCCCGCGCAGATCGGGATCATCCAGTCCGAGCGCATCTGCAGCTCGTCGTTCAGCGCTTTCATCGCGCGATAGTTGAAGGTGTAGCGGCTGTCTTCGCTGCGCGACGCCCAGATGAGGGTCTCGTGGGCATTGGTGAAGCGGGTGCCCCGGAAATTCGGCATCGGGTTCGATTTGCGCCAGATGATGTCGTTGAGGATCCAGTAGCCGGCGTCCTGGAGCGCCGCTCCAACCCGGTAGATATTGTGGTAGGAGCCGATCACCCACAGCGTGCCGTTCGGCTTCAGGATCCGCCGCGCTTCCCTGAGCCAGGCGCGGGTGAAATCGTCATAGGCCGCGAACGTCTCGAACTTGTCCCAATCGTCGTCGACGGCGTCGACCCGCCCGCCTTCGGGCCGGAACAGGTCGCCGCCCAGTTGCAGGTTGTAGGGCGGATCGGCGAAGATCATGTCGATGCTGGCGTCGGGCAAGGCGGCCATCGCGGCGACGCAGTCCTGGCGGATGATCTGGCCGAGCGGCAGTTCGGGCGCGGCGTCCGCCCCCGGTTTCGGCCGCAAGATCGCGGCGACCCGCCCCATCACGCTCATTCCATCCGCCCCCGGCACCAAAAGATGACCATGCTGAGTCACGCGGACTCAACGGTCAAGATCAGTCACTTGCAGGATATGGTTAACGGCTGGTTGAGAGGAACGGGAACGAAACGAGTCTCCGCTACATCTTGTGGTGGGGGCCGCTCTTCAGACTCAATCTGAAGTGGTGTGACGGGAAAGACTCAGAGGTTCAAGGTAAGTTGGCGGACCGGTGCGAAGCTGCGGCGGTGGAGCGGCGTCGGCCCGAGCGCTGCCAATGCGCGGCAATGTTCGGGGGTGGGATAGCCCTTGTTCCGTTCCCAGCCGTAGCCGGGATGCTCCTTGGCATGCTCGAACATGATTCGGTCGCGGGTCACCTTGGCGACGATCGAGGCGGCGGCGATCGAGCGGCACTTGGCGTCGCCGGCGATGATGGCGAGGGAAGGCCGCCCCCATTTGGGGCAGCGGTTGCCGTCGACCAGCACCATGGCGGGATCGAGGCCGAGCGCATCGACGGCGCGGCTCATCGCCAGCATCCGCGCCCAATAGATGTTGAGCCTGTCGATCTCCTCGACGCTGGCGATGCCGACGCCGATCACCGCCACCTTATAGAGCCGGGCGCAGATCGCTTCGCGCACGCTCGCCGGCAGCACCTTCGAATCGTCGATCCCGCGCGGGAATCGGTGGCGGTCGAGAATCACCGCAGCCGCGACCACCGGCCCGGCGAGCGGCGCGCAGCCGGCCTCGTCCACCCCCGCCACCGGATCGGGATGCACCTTCTCGAGCCTGAAGCAGGGCCGCGTCATCGCCTTAGCCTATTGAGACCCCCGCCGTCATTCCAGCGAAAGCTGGAATCTCACTGATCTTTCCTGTGGATATGGTCGAACGGAATGACCCCCAGCGCATGCCCCATCGGGCCGTGCCCACCGCCGAAACCAGGGGCGGCAAGCATGGCGGCGCGGACATAGGCGCGCGCCTGCACGATCGCGACGGACATTTTCATGCCCCGCCCCAGCAGTGTCGCGATTGCGCTCGAGAGGGTGCAGCCGGTACCGTGGTTGTGGCGGGTGTCGATGCGGGGGTCCGACCAGCTGATGCCCGCTCGGCTCGGGCCGCCAGGCACGAAGACGTCGGTGATTTCGTCGCCCGGCAGGTGGGCGCCCTTGGCGAGGACAGCGGTGTCGATGCGCGCGGCCAACGCGTGGGCCCCGGCAAGCAGGCTATCCGGATCGACGATTGCAAGACCCGTCAGGAGCGCCAGCTCGGGCACGTTGGGCGTGACCAGCGTTGCCCGCGCCATCAGCAGCGCGAAGGCTTCGATCGTCTTGGCGTCGGCCAGCACCGCTCCCGACGAGGCGACCATCACCGGGTCGAACACGACCTGCAGGGCGGCGGCGGTCTCATGCCCGGGGCGAACCGGATCGAGCCGCTCCGCCACCGCCTGCGCGGTCGCTGCGTCGCCGATCATCCCGATTTTCACGGCGTCGACGCCGATGTCGGAGGCCACCGCATCGATCTGCGCGAGCACCATCTGCGTCGGCACGGCCATCACCGCGTCGACGCCCAGCGTGTTCTGGGCGGTGATCGCGGTGATCGCCGTCATCGCGAAGCCGCCGAGCATGGTCACAGTCTTGACGTCGGCCTGGATGCCGGCGCCGCCCCCCGAATCGGAGCCGGCGATGATCAGCACGCGGGGCGGGGTCATTGCAGCCCCTTGCGCTCCGTCGAGGGCGGATATTTGGCGAGCAAATGCGCTGGCCGGATCGGCCGCGGCGCGAAATTGCCCGCGCAATTAGGGCAGATCCCGGCGAGCGGTCCGTCGACGCAAGGCCCGCAGAAGGTGCATTCGAACGTGCAGATGCGCGCTGCGGCGCTGTCCGCCGGGAGGTCCCGGCCGCAGCGCTCGCAATCGGGGCGCAATTCGAGCATTCAGGCCGCCTGCACCGCCGCGCAGATCGTCTCGACGATCTCTGCGACGAGCGCTTCGTCCTCCCCCTCCGCCATCACCCGGATCACCGGCTCGGTGCCCGATTTGCGGATCAGCAGCCGGCCGCTTGCGCCGAGCCGCGCCTCGCCCTCGGCGATCGCTGCCTTGACGCTCTCCGCGTCCAGGGGCGCGCCGCCGTTGAAGCGCACGTTCCTGAGCAATTGCGGCAGCGGCTCGAACAGGTTCAGCAGCTCGCTCGCCGGTTTCTCGGTCGCGACCAGCTCGGCGAGAATCTGGAGCGCCGCGACCAGCCCGTCGCCGGTCGTCGCATAGTCGGAGAGGATGATGTGGCCGGACTGCTCGCCGCCGACATTGTAGCCCTTGGCGCGCATCGTCTCGAGCACGTAGCGGTCGCCGACCTGGGTCCGCACCAGCGTCATCGCCTCCGCTTCGAGGAAGCGCTCGAGGCCGAGATTGGACATCACCGTCGCGACGATGCCGCCGCCGCGCAGCATGCCGCGCCGCAACCAGGACGAAGCGATCAGCGCCATCAGCTGGTCGCCGTCGACCGCCTCGCCTTTCTCGTCGACGACGATCAGCCGGTCGGCGTCGCCGTCGAGGGCGAGGCCGATATCGGCGCCCGCTTCGATCACCGTGTTCTTGAGCAGGCCGGGGTCGGTCGAGCCGCAGCCGTCGTTGATGTTGAGGCCGTTTGGCGAGACGCCGATCGCCACCACTTCGGCGCCCAGCTCCCACAGGGCCGAGGGGGCGACGTCGTAAGCCGCGCCGTTGGCGCAATCGATCACCACCTTGAGCCCGTCGAGCCGCAGATGCCTGGGAAAGGTCAGCTTGGCGGCGTGGATGTAGCGGCCGCGGGCGTCGTCGATCCTTTTCGAACGGCCGATCTGCTCGGCGGCGACCAGCTTCGGCTCCCGGTCGAGCAGCGCCTCGATCGCCAGCTCGTCCTTGTCGGAGAGCTTGTAGCCGTCCGGACCGAACAATTTGATGCCGTTGTCGACGAACTTGTTGTGGCTCGCCGAGATCATCACGCCCAGATCCGCGCGCATCGACTGGGTCAGCATCGCCACCGCCGGCGTCGGCACCGGCCCGACCATCACCACGTCCATGCCGACGCTGGTGAAACCCGAGATCAGCGCCGTCTCCATCATGTAGCCGGAGAGGCGCGTGTCCTTGCCGATGACGACGCGATGCTTGTGATCGCCGCGCAGGAAATGGGCGCCCGCGGCCTGGCCGATGCGCTGCGCCATCGCCGCCGTCATCGGCATCTGGTTGGTGCGGCCCCTGATCCCGTCCGTGCCGAAGAATTTGCGTGTCATCGAAAGGCGTGCCCCGAATTTTCTCTTGCCGTCGCATAGAGCCTGATCGTCTGAGGACGAAGCGCTTTCGCGCTTCGCCGAAGGCGTGAATCAGGCTCTCAACCAAAAAACTAGACCAAGATTCACGTTTCAGGCTGTTCAGCCTGAAACGATCTTGGTCTACGGGCATCAACAAGGGCCTGATAGCGCCAAAGCCGAGGAAGGGCGACGCTTTTGAAACTCTCGCAGCCGACCCGCATCCTGCTCGCTTTGGTCGTCGGCCTCGTCACCGGCATCGTCAGCGCCAAGGCGGGCTTCGCCTGGACGGCGCAGGCCATCGCCGTCGCCGAGCCGGTCGGCGGAATGTGGCTCAACGCGCTGCAGATGACGATCGTGCCGCTGGTCGTGTCGCTGCTGATCACCGGCATCGCCGAATCCGCGGAGCAGGCGCGGGCGAGCCGGCTCGCCGGCCGTGCGCTGATCCTGTTCATCGCCCTGCTCTGGACCTCCGCGATCGCCGCTGCGTTGCTGACGCCGCTTCTCCTCGATCTGTTTCCGCTCCCAGCCGAATCCGCCGCCGCTTTGCGTAACGCCTTGGCCGGCACCGCGCCGGTCGGTGCCGCGCCGAGCTTCGCCGATTTCATCAGCTCGATCGTGCCGACCAACCCGGTCGCCGCCGCCTCGACCAACGCGATCCTGCCGCTGATCCTGTTCATCCTCGTCTTCGCCTTCGCGATGACCCGCCTGCCGGCGGCGCCGCGCGAGAAGCTGGTCGGCTTCTTCCAGGCGATCGCCGACACGATGCTGATCGTGATCGGCTGGGTGCTGTGGATCGGCCCCATCGGCGTGTTCGCGCTCGCTTATGTCGTCGGCGCCCGCGCCGGTGCGACGGCATTCGGAGCGCTGCTCCATTATGTCGTCATCGTCACCGCCGTCGGCACCGTGATCTGGCTCGCCGCCTGGCCGCTCGCCTTCTTCGGCGCGAGGATCTCGCCGCTGCGCTTCACCCGCGCGACCGCGGCGAGCCAGGCGCTCGCTTTCTCGACCCAGAGCTCGCTCGCCTGCCTGCCCGCCATGCTGCGCGCGGCGGGCAAGCTCGACGTGCCGGTCGCCGCTTCAGGCGTGGTGCTGCCGATGGCGGTCGCGGTGTTCCGCGCCACCGGGCCGGCGATGAACCTCGCGGTGGCGATTTACATCGGCTACTGGTTCGGCGTGCCGATGACTCCCGGCGTGCTCGCTCTCGGCGTCGCGGCGGCGGCGACGACGACGATGGGCGCGGTCGGCATCCCCGGCCAGGCGAGCTTCGTCACCTCGATCGCGCCGATCTGCATCGTCATGGGCCTGCCGATCGAGCCGCTCGGGCTGCTGATCGCGGTCGAAACCCTGCCCGATCTCATGCGCACTCTCGGCAACGTTACCGCGGACGTCGCCGCCACCGCCACCGTCGCCCGCCATTCGGGCTTCCGCGCCGACGAGGCGCAGAGCCGTGAAGACAAATTATTGAAGGAAGGCGCATGAAATACCGCACGCTCGGAGACGGCCTCGAAGTTTCGGCGCTCGGCATCGGCTGCATGCCGATGGTCCGCGGCGGCAACATCAATTATGGCGGCGACGCTTCCGAGGACGAATCGATCGCGACCATCCACCGCGCGATCGAGCTCGGCATCACCTTCTTCGACACCGCCGAAATGTACGGCCCGTTCACCAATGAGGAGCTGGTCGGCGAGGCGATCAAGGGCAAGCGCGAGGGGCTCGTCATCGCCACCAAGTTCGCGCTCAAGTGGGTCGGCAACCAGCCGGTCGGCTTCGACGGCAGCCCGGAAAATGCCCGCCGCGCCTGCGAAGGCTCCTTGAAGCGCCTCGGCATCGACACGATCGACCTCTTCTACCAGCACCGGGTCGATCCCAACGTTCCGATCGAGGAGACGATCGGCGGCATGGCCGACTTGGTCAAAGAGGGCAAAGTTCGCCATCTCGGCCTCTCCGAAGCCGCACCCGAGACGATCCGCCGCGCCGCTTCCGTGCATCCCATCGCCGCGCTCCAATCCGAATATTCGCTTTGGGAGCGCGACGTCGAGGACGAGATCCTGCCGGTCTGCCGCGAGCTGGGCATCGGCTTCGTGCCCTACAGCCCGCTCGGCCGAGGCTTCCTGACCGGTCAGATCAAGAGCAGGGCGGACCTCCCCGCCGACGACTGGCGCCACAACGACCCGCGCTACTCGGAGGAGAATTTCGGCGCGAATTTGAAGATCGTCGATGCGATCCGCGCGGTCGCCGACCGGCACAAGGTCAGCCTCGCCCAGGTGGCGCTGGCCTGGCTGCTCGCCCAGGGCGACGACATCGTGCCGATCCCGGGCGTCAAGCGTCGGGCAACGCTCGAGGACAGTGCCGCCGCGGTCGACCTGGCGCTGACCGCGCAGGATCTCGAAGACCTCAAGGCCGCCTGCGCCGTCGCCGGCGCCCGCTACAACGAAGCCGGGATGGCGCGGGTCAAGCTCTAGCGGCTGAGCAGGTCGCCCAATGGCGACACCAAGGGTGCATGGTAGGACGTGGCCAGCGCCCAAAGGACGATTCCGCCGATCAGCGCGACGGCGCCCGGGACCGTATCGCGCCAGCGCACGTTGCCGGCGACGGCGGCAGCAAACGGCACGAACGAGGTCCGTGCTTCCCAGTCGCGCCAGGCTTCGCCGAGCAGCCGCTCCTTCTTGCGGTCCTGGCCGATTGAGCCGAACAGGGCGAGGATGAAGATGCCCGCGGCGACGAGCAAGTTGCGCGGGCTGCCCGACAGCGACGCGTGCACCAGCGCCCACAGGATGAAACTCCAGTTCATCGGGTGGCGGGTGACCGCATAGACGCCGCGCGGCGTGCCGCCGGCCCTGCGACCGGCGCCGGGATGGGCCGGATTGCCGACCAGCGAGCCGATCAGCAGGATGCTGGCGAACAGCATCAGCGCCGAAGCGAACGGCCAATATTGATAAGGGGCAAGCCACAAGGGATCGGCATCGCTACCCTGCCGATAGGCGATGATCATCGATGCGAATGTGGCGAGCGCAACCAGCGAGTAGAGGCCGAGAAACCCACGTTCACCGAGCCGAGCCGCCAAGGCCGGCCGCAGCGGATGCGAGAGCAGCAAATGGGTGCCGACGAACGCGAGCGCTGCCAGCGCCAGCGGCGTCACCGCGGATCGTAAGCGTGCGGCAGCGCGCCTTCCTGCGGCTGGCGGTAGCGGTCGCGAAGCTCGGTCTGGCGGTTGGTCAGCGACTGGCGGACGCCGTCGATCCAGACCGCGTCGACCCCGGTCGCGAGCTCGAGCGGGTCGCCGTCCCAGACCACGACGTCGGCGCGGCGGCCTGGCCTGAGCGAGCCGATCTCGTCGCCCATGCCGATCGCCTCGGCCGGGCCTGAGCTGATCGCGGCGAAAGCCTGGCTCCAGGTCAGCCCGGTATGGCCCGGGACCCGGCCGATGCCGACGAGGTTGCCGGCATATTGCGTCTCGAGCCGCACCTGTCGCGCCTCGTCGTCGTTGATCATGCCGATCGCGACGTTGATGCCGGCCGCGCGCATCCGGCCGATGTTGGACTGAGTCGCGCTGAGCTGCTCGAAGCTCGCCGGCAGATCGACGAGCGCGTTGGCGATCACCGGCACGCGCGCGGCCGCGATCTGCTGGGCGACCCGCCAGCCCTCGGTCGCGCCGACCAGCACGATCCTGAGGTTCGGAAACTCGCGCTTTAATGCCAGCACCTGGAGGATGTCGCTCGCCCGCTCGACATGGACGAGCAGCAATTGCCGCCCCTGCAGCACCGGCACCAAAGCCGCCGCGTCGAAGCGGGTCAGCAGCACGTCGTCGGAGCGCTGCGTTCCCGGCAGGAGATAGGGATTCTCGGGCAGATCCTCGGGCGGCGCGGTGCTCGGCGTGCGGGCCGCGCCGCGCCCGCCGATCGGCAGCCTCAAGTCGCGCGCCTCCCTGAGCGCGTTGCGCAGCAGCACGTGCGCGGCGGCGCGGCTGCCGCCGGCGTCGCCGGCGCCCTCCTCGCCCAATTCGATATATTGGAAGGCGCGGGCGCGGGTGATCGGAGCCATGTCGCCGCCGAGGTCGATGACCGCGCCCTGGCCGGCAAAGATGCTGCGCGCCGTCGCCGGCGACACCACGGCGCGGGTCACTCCGGCGGCGCGGCTGACGGCGATCGAGGTCGCTTCCGGATTGATCGCTGGGGCGACGTCGATCGCGGCGCTGAACGGCGAGGTATTGGCCTGGGTGTCGTTGGTCGCGTCGACCGCGTCGACCTCGACGAGGCCGATCCGCGAGAAGCCGGCGACGACGCCTGTCGTCACCCACTTGCCGCGCGCATCGACGATCGTCGCGCCGGCCGGCACCGCGACATTGGCGCCGGCCGCGACCACCCGGCCGTCGCGGATGACGACGATGCCGTTGTCGATCGGCTCGGACCCGTCGCCGATCACCACCCGGCCGCCGGTGAACGCGGTCGTCTCCGCCATGGCGGGCGCCGCAAGCGCGGCGATGCCGGCGAGGAGAAAAGTGAACGCCCTCAATGCACGTCTCCCTCTGCGGGCTGGCCGAGCTCGAAGTCGGTCACCGGACGCCGGCGCGGGTCGTTCATGTCGTACATCAGGGCGCCGTCGATCCAGACCTGCTGCGGCCGCGTGTAGACGCTGAAGGGGTTGCCGTTCCACAGCACCACGTCCGCGCGCTTGCCGGCGCGCAAGGACCCCGTCTCGCTCTCGATGCCGAGCGCGTGCGCCGGGTTGATCGCCAGCCAGCGCCAGGCGACCTCGTCGGGGATGTTGATCCCCATCCGCCGCCCGTCGGCGAGCGCCTTGGCCGCCTCCTGGTTCAGGCGCTGGATGCCGTTCGGGTCGTCGGAATGGACGATCGCGCAGGCGCCGGCATTGTGGACCAGGGGAATGTTCTCGTTGATCGCGTCATAGGCCTCCATCTTGAAGCCCCACCAGTCCGCCCACATCGCCGCGCAGGTGTCGGCGGCGCGCAGCAAATCGGGGATCTTGTAGGCCTCGACCGCGTGATGGAAGCTGGCGATGTGGAAGCCGAACTCGCGCGCCATGTCGAGCATGATCGCCATCTCGTCGGCGCGGTAGCAATGGTTGTGGACCAGCATCCGCCCGTCGAGCACCTCGACCAAGGTGTCGAGGGCGAAGTCGCGGGCGGTGTTGGGATCGCGGGCGCGGCGCTCACGATATTCGACCGCGCGCTGCCAGGTCGCGCGCATCAAGGCGACATTGCCCATCCGCGTCGACGGCATCTGGTTGCGGTTGCCGTAGACGCGCTTGGGATTCTCGCCGCAGGCCATCTTGAGGCCGCGCGGCGCGCCGGGGAAGCGCATCGACTGGACCGTCCGCCCCGGCACGTTGCGCAGGGTGACGCCGCGGCCGCCGAACAGGTTCGCCGAACCGGGCAGGACCTGGAGGGTGGTGATGCCGCCGTTCGCCAGCGCACGGCCGAAGCCCGGGTCCTGCGGCCAGACGCTGTGCTCGGCCCAGACTTCGGGCCGCACCGGCCCAGTCGCCTCGTTGCCGTCGCTGTGCGCCTCGACGCCGGGGCTCGGATAGTCGCCGAGGTGGCTGTGGACGTCGATCACGCCCGGCGTCACCCACAGGCCGCGGCCGTCGATCCGCGTCGCGCCCTCGGGGATCGCCGTATCGGGCCCGCCGACCGCGCGGATGCGGCCGTCCACCATGACCACCGTGCCGTTCTCGATCCGCCCGCCCTCGCCGTCATAGACGGTCGCGCCGGTGATCGCGGTCGGCACGCCCGGATAGGGGCGATAGGTCGAGGGATAGGGGTCCTCGGGCGGCACGTAGCGCCGCGGGGTCGCGGCGGCCGCCTTCGGCGCCGGCTCGGTCGCGGCCTGGTGGGCGCAGCCGAGCAGCAGCGCGGCCGCCGCGATCGCGAGCAGCGTGCCGCACGCGCTATTTGACGCCATGCATCCACCTCTTGAGGAACGGCGACAGGCCGAGCAGGATCAGGCCGATCACGGCCGAGGCCACGCCGATCTTCCAGAACACGCCGGCATAGGTTTCGAGGCTGACCTGGAGGTTGGTCACCTGGCCGCCGACCGTCTCGACGCTCGCCACCTGGGCGACCGCGCCGGCGACATATTGCGCGACCGAGATGGAGAGGAACCACACCCCCATCATCAGCCCGACGATGCGCGCGATCGACAGCTTGGTGATCATCGACAGGCCGACCGGCGAGATGCACAGCTCGGCGACCGAGTGGATCAGGTAGAGCCCGGCCAACCACCAGAGCGCGACCTTGAAGTCGGACCCGGCATAATGGGTGCCCCAGACCAGGAACAGGAAGCCGGCGCCGACGCCCATCAAGGCGAGGGCGAACTTGACTGGGATGGTCGGCTCGATGTCGCGGCGCGCCATCGCCGTCCACAATATGCTGAACAAGGGGGCGAGCAGGACGATGAAGATCGCATTGAACGACTGGGTCTGCCCGGCGGAGATATTGAAAAGGCCGAAGAAGGAAAGCTCGGTGTTGCGGTCGGCGAACAGGGTCAGCGACGAGCCCGCCTGCTCGAACAGGGTCCAGAAGACGACGTTGAAGACGACGAGCACCATCGCCGCCAGCATCATCTGGAACTCGCGCGTGTCGCCGACCTTGTACGACCAGACCAGGATCGCCGGGATGGCGACGAGGAAGGTGCCGAACAGCACCTTGCCCATGATCGGCAGCGCCAGCAGATAGCCGAGGATTCCCGACCCTGCGGTGGCCGGCGGCGAGTTCATCAGGTTCCAGAACAGGAACAGGACGACGGGGACCGCGATCAATGCGCCCGCATAGATGACGAGGTCTCGGCTGCCGGTCACCCCTTCCGGCCGCTCGCCATAGCCGTCGAGCAGCCCGCGGTCGAACTGGAACAGGCACGCCGCGAGCAGCATCCCGCCCGCCGCCAGGCCGAAGCCCGCCCACCAGCCGACATGATCGGCGAGGAACGGACAGAAGAGTTGCGAGAAGAACGAGCCGAGGTTGATCCCCATGTAGAAGATCGTGAAGCCGGCATCCCGCCGCCGGTCGCCCTGCGCATAGAGCGAGCCGACGATCGTCGAGATGTTCGGTTTGAAGAAGCCGTTGCCGACGGCGACGAGGCTGAGGCCGACCAGCATCAGCATCACGAACAACATGGAGCGGTCGGCGCCCGCCTCGAAGGCGGTGGGCGGCACGGTCCGCGCCACCTGTCCGGCCGGGTCGACCAGCGCGACGGACCCGTCTTCATTGCCCCTGATCAGAAGCCGCTGCGGGCCGATCTGGACAAAGCGCTGCTCCTGGCCGGTGCTGGTCGGGCGATCGACGGCGTTCTCGACCTGCACCTCATAGCGCTGGCCGTCGATGGTCGCGTGCGGCCGCGCGGTGTCGCCGCCGAAGCAGAGGATGAAATAGCCGCAGGCCATCATCACCGCGCCGAATTTCACCGAGCGTTTCGAGCCGAGATAGCGGTCGGCGAGCAGGCCGCCGATCAACGGAGTCAGATAAACGAGGGCGGTAAAGCCGCCATAGAGGCCGTTGGTGGTCTGGTCGGAAAACAGGAAATGCTTGGTCAGGTAGAGCGTCAGCAGGGCGCGCATGCCGTAATAGCCGAAGCGCTCCATCGCCTCGGTGGTGAACAGCCGGGCGAGCTGCCGCGGGTGGCCGAACCAGGTGCCCTTGTCGGCAGGGTTGACGTGGGTGATGTCGGGTTCGCTCGGCGTATCCGCTGTCGGCGTGTCGACCATGCATCTGCTCCCTTGATTGCCCGGCCGTGGAACCCGGCTTTTGCCGCGGCACCCTAACGGCCAAATCTCGCGTGTGAAGCCGGATTGTTACAACGCCGCCGCACTGTTAGCGCTCCCGCCATGCTCAACGATCTCAGCTCCACGCTCAGCCTGCTCGAAACCCGCCGCTCCGGCCGCCCGCGCGACCTCGTCGCGCCCGGGCCGGATACCGCCCAGCTCCGCCGCATCCTCGCCATCGCCATGCGCTCGCCCGACCACGGCAAGCTCCACCCGTGGCGCTTCGTCCATATCCCGCAGGACCGTCGCGATGCCTTTGCGCGGCTGCTCGACACCGCCTACCGGATCGACAATCCGGCGCCGGGGCGGCTGGAGATCGAGGCCAACGAGCGCTTCGCCCGCCAGGCGCCCGAGCTGGTCGTCGCTTTGTCGAGCCCGGCCGAGGGCCACAAGATCCCGCTCTGGGAGCAGCAGCTCTCCTGCGGCGCCGCCTGCATGAACCTCGTCCTCGCCGCCCACGCGATGGGCTTCGCCGCCGGCTGGGTGACCGGCTGGGCCGCTTATTCGCCCGCAATCCTCGGCGCCTTTGGCGCTCCGCCCGAGCGGGTCGCCGGCTTCCTCTTCCTCGGCACGCCCGGTGCTCCGCTCGAGGAGCGGCTGCGGCCGGACTATGACGAAGTGGTCTCGGAATGGACGCCATTCCGGACAGAATCCGCTTGACCCCGGTACTGTATTAGAACAGTATGACGCAATGAACGAAGACCGTCCCGTCTATCTGCGCTTGCGCGATAGCATCGCCGCGATGATCCTCGACGGCCGCGTCCGCGACGGCGATCCGCTCCCCTCGGTGCGCAGCCTCGCCGCCGATTACGGCGCCAACCCGTTAACGGTCGCCAAGGCTTATCAGACCTTCCAGGAGGAAGGGCTGGTGGTGGTCAAGCGCGGCGTCGGCATGTTCGTCGCGACCAACGCGGCCGAGCGGCTGCGCACGGCCGAGCGCAAGGACTTCCTCGAGAATCGCTGGCCCGGCATCGCCAGCCACATGCGCCGGCTCGGCCTCGAGCCCGAGGATTTGGTCGAGCGCGCGCTCGCCTGATCGACCAACCCGACAAATCCGTCGACGGGCACCGTTGCCCGGAAACGACCGCTTTTCTACACAGTCCGCACGCACCAGATTGTCTGCGAGAGGATTTGAAATGCACCCGTTTCGCGCCTTCCTGATTGCCTTCGCCGCCGGCTCGATCGTCTTGTTCGGCGGCTACAGCGCGATCGCCGCAATGACTCCCGCCCCGGCCGGCGACACGATCACCGTCTGAGCGCCTTCGCTTGATTTGACCGAGGGGCTGGCGCACCATCTTCGGATGCTGCGAACCGTTTTGCTGGCCGCCCTGCTGCTCGCCGGTTGCGCCACGCCGGAAGAAGCCGGGCCTGCCGGCATCCCCTATGCCTGCGCCGGCGGCAAAACGGCGCGCGTCTTTTACGAGGGCGGCGGCTATTTCCCGCGGGCGCGCGCGCGGCTCGTCTATGACGGCCGCGAGATCGATCTCGCCGCGGTGCCTCCGACCTACGGGCTGCGCTACGTCAGCGACACCAACCCGATCCTGATCTGGTCCGCGCGCGGCGAGGAGGCCTGGCTCGGCGAATTGGACGCCGGCCAGAGCGAGGAGCGCGAGATCGCCCACTGCACCCGCGTCCGTTAGGGACAGTCACTTTTCCGCACGCCGCTTTCAATTTGAGGCCGGCGGTGGGAAAAGTGACTGTCCCCTGCCATCCCACTGTGGCCGATTTGCCGCAATGTTTCGCCTGTTCAGCGCCAGTCCATTGACTCGGCATTACAATCTGCGGCCTTGCGTCCTATCTGGCGGAAGGTTTGGGGCTCGGGACGGGGTCGGGCAGCATAGATGATGAAAATGATGAGCAGCCTGTCGGTGGCCGCCTTCGGCGCGCTGCTGTTCGCCGTCGCCTCGGCCGCGCCCGCGCAGGACAATAGCGCCGGCACGGCGCCGCCGCCGACGGTCGGCAACCCGCAGCTGCGCGACTTCCAGCTCGCGCCGCAGCGGACCATCGTCACCCAGCCCGCGCCGGCCCCGGTCGTCGTCGCGCCGCCGCCCGTCACCGCCCAACCGCAGCGGACGGCGCCGACGCGGCCGTCCGAAGCGCGGCCGGCGCAACCCCCGCCCCGCCAGCAGGCGCCGGCCTCGCAGCCGCAAGCGCCCGCCACCGCGCCGGTGCCGACGACCCAGCCGGCGCCCGAGCCGGTCACGGAGGCGCCGCCGCAGCAAGCGGCGCCCACGCCGACTCCCGTCGAGCCATCGGGCGGCGGCGTCCCGTGGCTCTACGCGATCCCGGTCGCGGCGCTCGCTTTGCTGGCCTTCGCCTACCTTCGCAGACGCCGGCGCGTGCAGGCCGGGGAAGAGATTGAGGAAGCCCCTGCCGTCGCCGAGCCGGTTGCCCCGCGCCCCGATCCCGTCCCGCGCCCCTGGCTCGAGCTCGCGCTCAAGGCCGAGCGCGCCTCGGCGACCCTCACCGAGACGATTGTCCAGTTCGAGCTCGAAATCTCGAACACCGGCAAGAGCCCGGCGCGCAACCTGCGGATCGACGTCAAGATGTTCAACGCCGGCGCCGAGCAGGACCAGGAGATCGGCGCCTTCTTCCGCACCGCCGGGCGCGAGGCGACCAGGCTCAATCTGCCCGGCATCGGCCCGGACAGCACCGGCGTGATCCGCGGCGAGGTGGCGATGCCGCGCGACGAGATGCGCGCGGTCGTGCTCGAGGACAAATATCTGTTCATCCCGGTGATCGCGGTCAACGCGCTCTACGATTGGGGCGAGGGCCGCACCGGCCAGACCTCCAAATCCTATGTCGTCGGCCGCGAGCTCGAGCAGCCGAGCGCGAAGATGGGCGCCTTCCGCGTCGACCAGGGCCCGCGCATCTGGCGCACGATCGGCCAGCGCCAGCATACGCTCGCCAAGCGGGTCTGACATCGCCGGTTGACGCCTCCCGCATTATGTGACCAAATGGTCACATGTACGCGATCGATCCCACAGCCGAGTCGGCCCCCGACATCTGGCACGCCCTCGCCGATCCGACCCGGCGGGCGCTGATCGACCGCCTTGCCGGCGGCGCCAGGACGACATCGCAATTGTGCGAGGGGCTGCCGATGACCCGGTTCGGGGTGATGAAGCATCTCGGCATCCTGGAGCGCGCCGGCCTGGTGATCGCCCGCCGCCACGGTCGGCTCCGGCTCAACCATCTCAACGCCGCGCCGCTGCGCACCCTGCACACCCGCTGGGCCTCGGCCCGCGCCGACGCGCTTGCCGACGCCGCCCTCGCCTTATCCGAACAGATTGGAGACACGGACATGTCCAATGACCATCCCGCGGGAGAAACCGGCGTCGTCGACGTCGCCCTCGAATGGCCGGTCGAGGCCTCGGTCCAGCGCGTCTGGCAGGCGCTGTTCGAGCGCGTCGAAACCTGGTGGCCCGCCGCCCATCGCGCGGTCGGCGCCGGCGCGGTGATGACCTTCGAGCCCCGCCTCGGCGGGCAGTTGCGGGAGACGCGTCCCGACGGCGGCGGGCTCGCCTGGTACGAGGTGATCGCGCTCGATCCGCTGCGCTCGGTCGACCTCGCCGGCCATCTCGCCACACGCTATGGCGGCCCCGCCTCCTCGCTGCTCCATATCGAGATCGTGCCGGGCGAACGCGACGGCACCAGCATCCTCAAGCTCACCGATTCGGTGTTCGGCCGGATCGGCCCGAACCTGCGCGCGTCGCTCGGCGAGGGCTGGCAGGCGATCGTCGGCGAAGGCCTGGTGGCGCACCTCAGCTGACCGCGAGCGCATCCTCGCCGACCGAATATAGGATATCCGCGCTCGCGCTCGCCGCCGCGGCGAGGCCGCGCGCTTCGGGCACGATCTGGTCGAGATAGAAGCGCGCCGCCGCCCGCTTCATCGCCGCAAAGGCGGGATCGCCGGCATAGCCGTCCAGGGCCGCCAATTGCCGCGCCATCAGCCCGCCGCAAACCGCGACCGAGAGCATGGTGAGGAACGGATAGGAGGCGGCGAGCCGGTCGTCCGGCCCCGCCGTCAGCAGCAATTCCGTGACCGCGTCGCAATCGCCGATCAGGGCATCGAGGCCGTTCTCCCGCCCGCGCAGCTCGGCAAGCAGCCGCCGCAGCACCGCGCCGCCCTCCAGCCCAAGCTTGCGCCCGACCAGGTCGGCGGCCTGGATGCCGTTCGTCCCCTCGTAGATCGGCGAGATGCGGGCGTCGCGATAATGCTGGGCGGCGCCAGTCTCCTCGACATAGCCCATGCCGCCATGGACCTGGACGCCGAGGCTCGCCACCTCCACCCCGACGTCGGTGCCATAGGCCTTGACCAAGGGCGTCAGCAGGTCCGCCCGCGCCCGCGCGCCTTCATCGCCGAGCGCGGCGCGGTCGGTCTGGCCGGCGCAATAATAGGTCAGCGCCCGCGCCGCCTGGGTCAGCGCTTTCATCCGCAGCAGCATCCGCCGCACGTCGGGGAATTCGACGATCCGCGCCGGCCGCCCTTCACGGCTCCCCTGGACTCGCTCCAAGGCGTAAGCGACCGCCTGCTGGGTCGCCCGCTCGGCGATCGAGACGCCCTGGAGGCCGACATTGAGCCGGGCGTTGTTCATCATCGTGAACATCGCCGCCATGCCTTTGTTCTCCTCGCCGATCAGCCAGCCGGTGGCGCCGCCCTCGTCGCCATAGGCCATCACGCAGGTCGGCGAGGCATGGATGCCGAGCTTGTGCTCGATCGACACGCAACGGACGTCGTTCTTCGTCCCGTCCGGCAGCAGCTTGGGGACGAGGAACAGCGAGATGCCGCGCGTCCCCTGCGGCGCATTCGGCAGGCGGGCGAGGACGAGGTGGATGATGTTGTCGCTCAGGTCATGGTCTCCGAATGTGATGAAGATCTTCTGGCCGGTGATCTTGTAGCTGCCGTCGCCGGCCGGCACGGCGCGCGTCTTCAGCGCGCCGACGTCCGATCCGGCCTGCGACTCGGTCAGGTTCATCGTCCCGGTCCATTCGCCGGTGATCAATTTGGGCAGCCAGGCCTGTCGGAGCTCCGGCGTGCCGTGGTGCCTGAGCGCCTCGACCGCGGCCGGAGTCAACATCATTACCAGAGAGAAGCCCATGTTCGCCGAGCCGAGATCCTCCATCACCACGCTCGCCAGCGTCAGCGGCAGCCCCTGCCCGCCATGTTCGGCCGGCCCGGCCAGCGTTCCCCAGCCGCCCTCGACATAGGCGCGATAGGCTTCTTTGAACCCCGGCGGCATGGTCACGCCGGCGGCCGACCATTTGGCGCCGACCTCGTCTCCCACCCGGTTCAGGGGCGCGAACTCGCCCGCCGCGAACTCGCCCGCGCCTTCGACGATGGCGGCAACGAGGTCGCGGTCGTCGAGCAGGCCGGCGATCCCGGCGACATGATCGAGCACGAACTTCTGCTCTTCGATCGGCGGCGCGTAGCTCATCGGGACCCCGCAATTGTTGCGCTGCTGGAGGGGCGGCTATAGCGCGGCGCGGTGAGCGCGCAAAACACCCGCATCCTCCCTTATGGGGTCGAGGCGATCGCCGAGGCGGCGCGGCTGATCGCCGCCGGCCTGCCCGTCGCGGTGCCCACCGAGACCGTCTACGGCCTCGCCGCCGACGCGACCAACGGCGAAGCGGTCGCCCGCATCTACGAGGCGAAGGGGAGGCCGGGCTTCAATCCCCTGATCGTCCATGTCAGGGACATTCGGCAAGCGTCTGAAATCGCACTGTTCAGCGAGGAAGCGACGCGGCTCGCCGAGCGCCACTGGCCGGGGCCGCTGACCCTCGTCCTGCCGCGCCGCGGCGATGCGCCGATCGCCTCGCTGGTCACCGCCGGCCTGCCGACCGTCGCGGTCCGCGCCCCGGCCCATGCGGCGATGCGCGATCTGCTCGACGCGGTCGGCCGCCCGCTCGCCGCGCCGTCCGCCAATGCCAGCGGCCGGATCAGCCCGACCCGCGCCGCCCACGTCCTCGCCGGCCTCGGCGGCCGCATCCCGCTGATCGTCGACGCCGGGCCGACCGCGCACGGCCTCGAATCGACCATCGTCGCGCTGACCGGCGGCCCGCCCCGCCTGCTTCGGCCCGGGCCGATCGACCTCGGCCTCGAACCGGACGGAAGCGGCCGCATCGAGGCGCCCGGGCAGCTCCAAAGCCATTATGCGCCCGCCAAGCCCCTGCGCCTGAACGCGACGAGCGCGGATCCGGGAGAATGGCTGATCGGCTTCGGGGAGATTGCCGGCAACGCCAGCCTCAGCAGGTCCGGCGATCTCATCGAAGCCGCCGCCGGCCTCTTCGAAAAGCTCCACGAGGCCGAGGCCGCCCAAGCCCCGCGCATCGCCGTCGCGCCGGTTCCCGACACCGGCCTCGGCGCCGCGATCAACGACCGGTTGCGCCGCGCGGCAGCCTAGCCCCCGGCTGTCTCGCTCTTCAGCCGCGCCGCGAAGCTCTTGCGCAATTTCTGCAGCTTGGGCGGGATGACGGCGAGGCAATAGGGGCTGCGCTGCCCTTCGCCCCGCCAGTAATCCTGGTGATAGTCTTCGGCCGGCCACCATATGCCGGGCTGTTCGATGGTGGTGACGATCGGCGCCGGCCAGCTCGCCGCTGCGCGCTCGATGCCGCGCCGCGCCGCTTCCTCCTGCGCCGCCGAAGCGGGGAATATCGCCGAGCGATATTGGGTGCCGACGTCGTTGCCCTGGCGGTTCAGGGTGGTCGGGTCGTGGGTGGCGAAGAAGATGGCGAGAATGTCGTCATATGAGATCTGCTCCGGATCGAAGGTGACGCGGATCGCCTCGGCGTGGCCGGTTTCGCCGCCGCAGACCTCGCGATAGCCCGGATGGTCGACATGGCCGCCGACATAGCCGCTTTCGACCGCCGATACGCCGATCAGATCCTTGAACACCGCCTCCGTGCACCAGAAGCACCCGCCCGCCAGAATCGCCCGTTCTTCAGCCATGATGGTCTCCCTCCGAGAGCCGGGGCGGTGCCGAGCGGCGCGGCCGCGCGCGCGGCAGGGTGAAGCGGAAGACGGCGCCGCCGCCCGGCCGGTTCTCGCCCCAGATTTGGCCGCCATGAGCCTCGACGATCGTCCGGCTGATCGCCAGGCCGATACCCATGCCGCTGCTCTTGGTGGTCAGGAACTCCGAAAAAAGGTCGTCGGGATTGTCGACGTGGATGCCGGCGCCGGTGTCGGCGACCTCGATCTCGACCATGTTGCCGCCCGGCCGCGTCGCGATGACGATCTCGCGCCGGGGGCCGTCGCCGATCGCCTCGACTGCGTTGCGGACGAGATTGATCAGCACCTGCTGGATCTGGATCCGGTCGGCGCGGACCCATTGCGCGGCGGGATCGAGCTCGAGCCGGTGGGGAATGCCGTGCGCTTCCGCGTCGATGAAGGCGAGCACGCAGGCCTCGTCGATCAGTTGCGGGAGATGCTCGATCCGCACCGCGACCTTGCCGCGCGAGACCATGTCGCGGACACGGCGCAATATCTCCCCGGCCCGCCGCGCGGCAATCTCGGCCTCTTCGAGCGCCTCGGCGAGCACCGCCCGCGGCGCGTCCGGATTTTCGGCGATGCGCTTGGCGCCGCTGACGAAGTTGCTGACCGCGGCGAGCGGCTGGTTGAGCTCGTGCGCCAGGGTCGAGGCCATCGCCCCCATCGCGCTCAATCGCGAGACATGGATCAGCTCCGCCTGCATCCGCCGGATCTGGGCCTCGGCGCGGTGGCGCTCGGTGACGTCCGAGATCGCCCCGACCGCGCGGATCGCGCGGCCGTTCGCGTCGCGGATGATGAAGCCGCGGTCGAGCACGTCGGCATAGGAGCCGTCGTCCCGCCGAAAGCGGTAGGTCCCCGACCAGCGCCGGCTGCTGCCGCTGATCGCGTCCGAGAGGCTTTGCAGCAAGCTCAATTTCTCATCGGGGTGGATACGCTCCTCCCACCAGGAGGCCGGCGTCCGTCCGAGCCGCGGCCGCGCCACGCCGAGGGTCGCGGCGGCATTGTCGCTCCAGTCGATCGTCTGGGTGCCGAAGTCGTGGTCCCAGATCGCATCATTGGTGGCCTGCGCCGCCAGCCGATGACGCTCCGCCATGTCGAGCCGGTTGATTTCCGCCTGCTTTTGCTCATCGACGTCGGCGGTGATGCCGTACCAGCGGAGTATCCGGTCCTGCTCGTCGCGCAGGGGGACGCCCCGAATGTGGAAGAAACGGTAGCTGCCGTCCTTCATCCGAAGCCGGCATTCGACGTCGAACGGCATGCCGGACTGGAGCGCCCTCCCCCAGCGCTCGATCACCTGGTCGCGTTCGTCGGGATGGATCGAAAGCTCAGCCTCCTCGCTCCCGACGCCGGTAATCTCGCGGTAGCGCTCGCTCATGATCAGGCCGCTGCCGTCGGCTTCGGTCGTCCAGACGATCTGCTGGGTCAGCTCGAGCGTGAGCCGGTGCATCTCCTCGCTCTGGCGCAGGCGCTCATCCGGATCGGGCGAGGCACCGGCCATCGGTCAGGCCGAAGCGCCTGCCGGGGTGATCCCCGCCTCGAGCGCGAGGGTGAGCGCTTCGGCGAGGCTCGAGGCGTGGAGCCGGTCCATCATGTTGCCGCGATGCATTTCGACCGTCCGCAGGCTGATGCCCAGCGACTGGGCGATCTCCTTGTTGGACTGGCCGGCGAGCAGGCTCTGCAGCACTTCCTTCTCGCGCCCGGTGAGCAGGGCGGCCCGTTCGTGCGCCTCGCGGCGGCGGCGCCCCGCGGCCTCGCGGTCCTTGAGCAATCCGAACGCCTGGCCGAAGCAGCCGAGCAGGGCCTGCTCCGAAAAGGGCTTCTCGACGAAATCGACGGCGCCCAATTTCATCGCCCGGACCGCGACCGGGACCTCGCCATGGCCGGTCATCACGATCACCGGCCAGTCGACCTTGCGCTCGACGAGCGCCTCCATCACCTCGAAGCCGTCCATCTGCGGCATCCTGAGGTCGAGCAGGATGCAGCCCGGCTCGAGGTCGGGCAGCGCCTCGAGAAAGTCGAACCCGCTGCCGAACGGGTGGGATCGGATTTCGGCCGCGCCCAGCATGAAGCTCAGAGAGCGGCGGACGTCGCGGTCGTCGTCGATGACGTAAACGCTGTGCTGTTTCAGAGGATCGTCCTTCATTTTTGCGGGCGGTTGTCGGGTTCGCCCCCCAAATGATTGCTGCGGAGGCAAAGCGCAACAAAATCTGGTCCGGAACGGATGGCGAGAGGCGCGGGTTATTCAGGGCTGGAGGAGATCGTCATGAAATCCGTCACATCCCATTCGGAGCCGAGCGAGGTCAATGCGGAGCAGGGCATCGTCATCGTCGAGGGTCCGGACGGCGTGGCGGTGACGCTGACCGCGGACGCGGCCGAGGAAACCGGCAAGCGGATGATCAGGGCCGCTTCGGAAGCGCGACTCCAGCAAGCGAGCTAGGGGCCGCTTCGGGCCTCAGCTGATCCATCCGGCATTGTTCGGGCGCCTTGTCCGGCCGCCAGCGCAGGAACCTGGTGCCGTGGCGGAAGCGGTCGCCGGTGACGTGATCATAGCGGACTTCAGCGACCAGCTCCGGCCTCAAAGGCACCCATTCTCCAGTCCGCTCGGTGCTCCAGCGGCTCGGCCCGCCAGGCGCGTTGCCGGTGAAGCCGGGGGGCGCCGCCAGCGCCTCAAGCTTCCTCGTCAGCGCGGCTTTCTCCCCGGCGGGGATCGCCGAGGTGAAGCCGACATGATCGAGCTTGCCCGCGTCGTTGTAGAGGCCGAGCAGCAGCGAACCGACCTCCTTGCCCTTGGCCGCATAGCGGAACCCGCCGACCACGCAGTCCGCGGTGCGCAACTGCTTGACCTTGAGCATCGCCCGCTCGCCGGGCTGGTAGGGGTCGTCGCGGCGCTTGGCGACGACGCCGTCGAGCGCTCCGCCGGCCAGGTTGAGCCACGCCAAGGCGACCGCGCGGTCGCACGTACAGGGTGACAGCAGCAGATCCTTGCCTCCCACGCGCCGATGAAGCGCCTCGAGCGCCGCGCGCCGCTCGGCAAGCGGCGCTTCGATCAACGCCCGGCCCTCGATCTCCAGGCAATCGAACAGCATCAGCTGCGCCGGCGTCGCCGCGGCAAGCTTGCGCACCCGGCTTTCGGCCGGGTGCAGCCGCAATTGCAGCGCCTCGAACGACAGCACGCCGCCGACCGGGATGATCAGCTCGCTGTCGACCGCGAACCGGTCGACCGGCAGCGCCGAGATGCGGGCGACGACCTCCGGGAAATAGCGCCCGAGCGGCCGCCTCGCCTTGGACTGGAGCTCCACGTCCTTGCCATCGCGGAAGACGAGGCAGCGAAAGCCGTCCCATTTGGGCTCGAACAGCCAGCCCTCGCCGTCGGGCAGAGACTCGACCAGCTTCGCCTCCATCGGCGGCAAAGGCGGCGAGGCTGCAAGTCGCGAAAAGCGGGCCAAAGGCTTACCCAATCCTTCCTCCAGCCCAGACGCCCGTCATTCGCCGCAGTTCCGCCACGCTTCGTCGGCGGAGGTAAAAGCTGCTTAACCGATGGCCCGCCACAATGCGGCGAATGACCCCCTGATCGCGACGAGTCGACTCAATCCGATCGGCCAGCTCGTTGAGGCGCAAGGGGAAACTACTTAGGTTCCCAATCGGACCGGGGAGGGTATTCCAATATGCTGTTGTCACGTCGGCAGATGATCGAGGCTGGAGCCGCCGCCGGCGCGCTCGCCGCAATGTCGTCGCCGCTGCTCGCCGCGGTCACCGATCCATTGAGGCCGGTCCGCCGCGTTCCGGCCCAGCCGCGGGTGATGGTCGATCCGGTCATCGATTCGCGCCTCGTCGCCCGCGCCCGCGCCGCCTTCGACCGGCATCGTTCCGCGCTCGACCAGATCGACATGGTCGGCATCGTCGATTTCGCCAAGGCGTCGGCCGAACCGCGTTTCTTCCTGCTCGATACGAACAGCGGCCGCGTCTCCCGCCACCTCGTCGCTCACGGCCGCGGCTCGGACCCCGACCATACCGGTTTCCTCCAGCGTTTCTCGAACCAGCCCGGCTCCGAGGCGAGCTCCAACGGCGCCTATGTGACCGGCGACTTCTATCCGGGCCATTACGGCCGGGCGATGCGCGTGCGCGGGCTCGACGGCAGCAACAGCAATGCCGAGGCGCGGGCGATCGTCGTCCACTCCGCCTGGTATGCCGAGCCCGGCGTGCTCGCCTCGACCGGCCGGCTCGGCCGCAGCGAGGGCTGCTTCGCTTTGTCCTCCGCGAGCCTCCAGGAAGTGCTCGAACGGCTCGGCCCCGGCCGCTTCCTCTACGCCGACCGACTCGCTTAAGCCTCCGCCGGTTCCTCGGCTTTCACCGCTTCCAGCGGCTTCACCGCTGGTCCGTGGATGACCCCGCCGTCGAGCGCGAAGCGCGAGCCGTGGCAGGGGCAGTCCCAGCTCCGGTCGGTCTCGTTCCAGCCGAGGATGCAGCCCATATGGGTGCAGACCGCCGAAACCGCATGGAGCGCGCCCTGCTCGTCGCGGAACGCCGCGACGTTCCTGCCGTCGACCTTCAGGATCGCCGCCTCGCCGGGCGCGAGCTCGTCGAAGCTGTGCCGCTTGCGCGCCAAATAGCCGCCGACCAGATGCGATGCGGTCGACGCCGTTCCCGCCACGAATTCCTTCGCGCCGGCGACCGGTTTCACCCGCGTCGCGTCGAACAATTTGAGCCAGGGATTGTCGCGGCCTTCGATCAGGTCCGCGATCAGGATCGCGGCGGCGGTGCCGTTGGAGATGCCCCAGGCGTTGAAGCCGGTCGCCACCAGATAGCAGTCGCCGCGTGACGAGGACCGGCCGATGAACGGCACATGGTCCATCGGCGTGTAATCCTCGTTGGTCCAGCGATAGTCGGCGCCGACGCCGAACTGGCCGGCGGCGAACGCCTCCAGATCCGCGAAGCTCTCCCGTTCCGCGTCGACATGGCCGTGCTTGAAGGACGGGCCGGTGAAGATCATCCACTCCCGGCCGTCGTCGTCGCGGTGCCCGCGCATCGAGTGCCGCGGCGTTTCGACGCTGATGTACATGCCGGGCGGCACCCGCGCCGGATCGGCCCGGCCCATGATCACCGGATGCATGTGCGGATAGGCCTCGGCGTAGAACAGGCCGGTCTGGCCGAGCGGCAAATGGGTCGCCATCACCACGTGGCGCGCCTTCACGGCGCCGCGTTCGGTGGCGATCCGGTGCGGATCCCAGTCGATCACCCGCGATTGCTCGAACACCCGGCAGCCGTCGCCGGGCAGAGTCGCGGCGAGCCCCTTCACGTAGCGGGTGGGATGGAATTGCGCCTGGCCGTCCCAGCGCATCGCTGCTTTCACCGCGAACGGCAGGCCGGTGTCGCGGGTCACCGAAGCGGGCAGGCCGAGGCGAATGGCAAGCCCTGCCTCCGCCTCGATCCGCTCCACCTCGTCCTCGTCGCGCGTGTAGGTGAAGGCGTGCTTTCGCTCGAGGTTGCAGGCGATGTCGTGGCGCGCGGCGAGCTCGCAAATGGTGCGCACGCCGGTTTCGTTTGCGTCGGCGTAGAGCCGGGCGCCCTCCTCGCCGAACTTCTTCTCGATGATCGTATAGGCGATGTTGTGCTGCGAGGTGATCTTGGCCGTCGACTTGCCGGTCACCTCCTCGCCGACGCGCCGCGCTTCGACGAGGGCCACCTTGAGCCCGCGGTCGGTGAGCATCCGCGCGGTGGTGACGCCGACGATGCCGCCGCCGATCACGGCGACGTCGGCCTCGATCTCACCCGCGAGCGTCGGAAAGTCCGAAGCGGGCGCGGTGGCGTTCCAGTAGGATTCGTGACGCGCCATAGCGAAGCTCCCGGCTGAACTGCCCCAGCCGCAAGAACCCCTGTCGGGCGGGTTAGTTGCTGGCCTGCCGGACTGTGGCGGAGCCGGCGTTCAGCGCCTGGCGGACCGGCCCGTCGCGATGGTAGATGTCGTTGTAGGTGACGACGTCGCCGTCGCTGGTCGCGGCCGCGGTGAAATAAGCGATATAGACCGGGATCGGCGCGGCGAGCGGCACCGACTGGTTGCGGCCGGTCTCGATCGTGCGGTCGATCTGGGCGCGATCCCACTCGCCGGTGGGCTGGAGCAGCAAAGCGGCGAAATCGCGGACGTTCTGGGTGCGGATGCAGCCATGGCTGAACGCCCGCACCGGCCGCGCGAACAGGGCCTGGGACGGCGTGTCGTGCAGGTAGATGGCGTGCTGGTTCGGCATCTCGATCTTGACCCGGCCGAGCGCGTTGCGCGGCCCCGGCGGCTGGCGCACGCTGATTCCGCTCGCGGTGCGGGTGACCTGATAGCCGGCGCCGAAATGGCCGCCATTTTCGGCGACGATGCTTTGCGGCACGTTCCACCAGGGGTTGAGCGTGACCGCGGTGATCTGGGCGTTGAGCTGCGGCGTCGGCGTGCTCGGCTTGCCGACGACGGCGCGGTGGCGCGCCAGCACCCGGCCGTCCTCGACGAGGGCGGCGGTGAAGGCCGGGACGTTGACCAGGACGTGGCGGGCGCCGAGGCTGCGCGGCATCCAGCGCCAGCGCTCCATGTTGGTGCGGATGAGGTCGCGGCGCGCGGTGTCGCTCTCGGGCGTCGCGGCGAGCGCCCGCTTCAACCCGCCATATTGGGGATGGGTCGGCAGCAGCGAGTCGAGCGCCGCGCCGACGCCGCCGCCGCCGCGGGTGATCTGGGCGAGCAGCCGCTGCTGACCGGCCGCATCGAGCGTCGGATCGCTCATATGCCAGTCGACCCGGCTGCGGCCGCGCACCGAGCCGCCGCTCAGATCCGAAACGAGGCGCAGGAAGATCGGCGTCGCGGCTTGGGAGAGTGCCGCGTCGTCGCTGCCGGCGAGCGCCGCGCGCAGCCGGTCCGCGCCATAATCCGACGGATCGAGCCCCTCCTGGCCGACCTGCTCGATGTAAAGGAGCAGCTCCTGGGCGGTGTCGCGGCGCCAATTGCCGGGGGGCTCCGGCTGCGGGTTCAGGCCCTGAATGACACCGGGCTGGGGTTGCGCCGGAGCCTGGGCCTGGGCGCGGGCGGCGGTCTGAATCGCCCCGGGCATGGTCGGCGACGCAAGCAGAACGACAAGGGCGGAAAGGCGGAGGGCGCGAGTCATGGACCACTCTTACTCCCCGAGGGAAGGCTGCGCTAGACTGTTTATTTTGTGCGACGAACCGAGGCGGCTTCGCGACGAAATGCGAAGCCGCCCGGGATCGTTTCGGCGCCGTTCAGGCGCTGGCGGGGCTGCGGTTCACCCAGCCGAAATAGGCGGCGACGACGGCGAGGCCGGCGTGCAGCCAGATGTCGTTGCCGTACAGCGGGACAAAGCCACCCAGCGAGTCGAGGCTCGGAATGAAGCCGCAGATCGCCAGCAGGGCGTAGATGATCGCGACGCCGCGCGCATAGGTGACCGAACCCGCGGCCGAGCGCGAGGCGGCAAGGCCCCACAGGCCAAACAGGAGATGGACGATATTGTGATACATGTTCACCGGAAACATGCCGAGCAGCATGCCCATGTCCTGGCCGCCCATGTTCATCGCGCCGCCCTCGGCAGGTTGGACCAGCTGCGGCACGAAGCCGGCGACACCGACGGCGAGGAATACGATGCCGAAAATCAGTGCGAATGTCCGGGTGTTCATCCCTGCTCTCCCTCTTCCTGTTTTCTGACGCAGCGGCCGGAAGTGGCGGGAACCTAGTCACGCCGGCGCGCGGGCGCCAGTCCTTTCGCTGCGGTCGGGGAGAGCCGGATCAGGCCGCGTCGGAGATCGCCGACGAGCTTTCCAGCGAGGCGAGGAAGCCGGCGATCGCGGCGGCCGGCATGGCGGGCGCGTAGAGGTGGCCCTGCAGGCCGTCGCAGCCGGCCTCGAGCGCGATCTGCTCCTCCTCACGGCAGGAAATGCCCTCGGCGACGACCTCGAGGTCCATGGCGTGGCCGAGCGTCACCGCGGCGCGGATGATGGCGACGCTCTGGTCGCGCGCGGCGATGTCGATGAACGAGCGATCGAGCTTGATCTTGTCGACCGGGAAGCGGCGCAGGCAGGAGAGCGACGAATAGCCGGTGCCGAAATCGTCGAGGACGATGCGGAAGCCGTCGCGGCGCAGCTCCTGGATGGTCTGGCCGCAGAGCGAGCCATGCTCGATGAACAGGCTTTCGGTGATCTCGAGCTCGAGCTGCGAGGGCTGGACCCCCTCTTCCTCGGCGATGGCGCGCAGCGCCGCCGGGAAGCGCGGCACCCGGAACTGCATCGGCGAGAGGTTCACGGCGACGTTGAGATCCGGCCAGAGCCGCGCCATCCTGCAGGCGTCGCGGAACGCATATTGGCCGAGCTCGTCGATCACGCCGCATTCCTCGGCGATCGGGATCAGCTCGTTGGGCGCGATCATGCCGAGCGTCGGGTGCACCCAGCGCACCAGGCCCTCGAGCCCGGTGACCTTGCCGCGGCTGCCGATGATCGGCTGGAAGTGCAGATCGGGGCCTTCGCCGTCGCGAAGCTGGCTGCGCAGCCCGGATTCGATCTGGTCGCGGCGCTGGACGTCGGCGTCCATCGCCTCGGTGAAGATGCGGAAGCAGTCGCGGCCCGCCGCCTTGGCGCGGTACATGGTGATGTCGGCCTTGCGCAGCAGCTCCGAAGCTTCGGCGACCTCCTTGCTGGCGAAGACGGCGCCGATCGAGACGCCGACCCGCGCCTCGCGGTCGCCGATGATGAACGGCTTGCGGATCACCGAGATGATCCGCTCGCAGAGGCGCCGGACGTCGGCCTCGCCCTTGGGGCTGACCTGGACGATCGCGAACTCGTCGCCGCCGATGCGGGCGACGGTGTCGGTCTCGCGCAGCAGCGAGCGCAGCCGGTCGCCGACCTCGGCGACGAGCTTGTCGCCGGCATTGTGGCCCAATGTGTCGTTGACCTGCTTGAAGCGGTCGAGGTCGAGCATCAGCAAAGCGACCTGTTCGCCCGAGCGGCGATAGCGGGTGAGGGCCTGGGAGAGACGGTCCTCGAGCAGGGCCCGGTTGGCGAGGCCGGTCAACTGGTCGTGCAGCGCCTGGTGCTGGGCGGAGGCCTCGCGCGCCTCGAGCTCGTCGACCAGGTCGACCAGCGATTTGTAGAGGAACGACATGACCAGGATCACCGCCACGGCGGAGGTCAGCGCAATCGGCCAGATCGAGCTGAACAGCTCGAACCGGTTGGTGGCGTCATCCTTGATGATGCTGACGGTGGCGAAGTTCGTCAGGACGAGCGTCGCCACGGCGGCAGATACAATAGGAGGCCCGACTTTGCGCGAATATCTCAATTCAAACTCCCCCGAGCGCCGGTCGATTACCACCCCACCAGTTAACAAATTGCTCAGGGTGACCTGCGGGTGGGAAATTAACCTTTCGGGGCGGACGCCGCGTCCGGGATCGAGAAATCGACGCCCTGCGCGAGCGGCAGGTCGCGGCTGTAATTGATCGTGTTGGTGGCGCGCCGCATATAGGCGCGCCAGGCGTCCGATCCGCTCTCGCGGCCGCCGCCGGTCTCCTTCTCGCCGCCGAACGCGCCGCCGATCTCGGCGCCCGACGGGCCGATGTTGACGTTGGCGATGCCGCAATCCGAGCCGGCGGCGGAGAGGAACGTCTCGGCCTCGCGCAGATCGGTGGTGAAGATCGACGAGGCGAGCCCCTGCGGCACGTCGTTCTGGAGCGCGATCGCTTCCTCCAGCGCCGCGTAGCGCAGCACGTAAAGGATCGGCGCGAACGTCTCCTTGACCATCACCGCGCTCTGCGCCGGCATCTCGACCAACGCCGGCCGGACGTAATTGCCGCCGATCGGGTCGCCGCCATGGACAATGCCCCCCTGCCCCTTCGCTTCGGCCAGCGCGTCCTGCATCGCGGCGACCGCGCCGGCGTCGATCAGCGGGCCGACCAGAGTGTCGTCGGCCAGCGGATCGCCGATCTTCGCGCTCGACCAGATCTGGTTCAGCCGCGGCACGAGAGCGTCGTAGACCGCCTCGTGCACGAACAAGCGCCGGAGCGTGGTGCAGCGCTGGCCGGCCGTCCCCATCGCCGCAAAGGCGATCGCGCGCTCGGCGAGGCCGAGGTCGGCCGAGGGCGCGACGATCATCGCATTGTTGCCACCGAGCTCGAGCAGGGCCCGGCCGAACCGCGCCGCGACGCGCGGGCCCAGCGCCCGCCCCATCCGCGTCGATCCGGTCGCCGAAACGAGCGGCACTCTGGAATCGTCGGCCATCGCCTCGCCGACCTCGCGCCCGCCCTGGACGATTTCGAGCAATCCCGCGGGTGCTTCCCCGAACCGCGCGGCCGCCTTCGCGAACAGGTCCCCGACCGCCGCCGCGCAGATCGGCGTCTTCTCGGACGGCTTCCAGACCACGCTGTCGCCGCAGACGAACGCCAGGCAGGCATTCCAGGCCCAGACCGCGACCGGGAAGTTGAACGCGGAGATAACCCCCACCGGCCCGAGCGGGTGCCAGGTCTCCATCATCCGGTGGCCGGGCCGCTCGGTGGCGATGGTGAGGCCGTACAATTGACGCGACAGCCCGACCGCGAAGTCGCAAATGTCGATCATCTCCTGGACCTCGCCGAGCCCTTCGGAGAGGATCTTGCCGGATTCCGTGCTGACCAGCCGGCCGAGCGTCTCTTTCTCCTCGCGCAGCACCTCGCCCAACAGGCGCACCAGCTCGCCCCGGCGCGGCGGCGGCACCAGCCGCCAGGCGAGGAAGGCGTCCTGCGCCCGGCCGATGGCGGCGGCGACCGCTTCGGCATCGGCAATCTCGACCTGCCCGATCGGCGTCCCGTCGATCGGCGAATGGGAGTCCAGCTTCATGCGAGTCGTCCGATCAGGCTTTCGGCGGCGGCCGGGTTGCGCACCTTGGCGCCGCTGATGAAGAAGAGGAAGACGTCGCGCGGCTGCACCCTGGCCGGCGCGCCGCTGACGTAATCGAGCCCGCTCGGACTCTCCCCCGCCGCCCAGCCCCGCGCCACCTCGGCCCAGCGGTCGAGCTGCGCCGGGCTGTAGCCGGCCGGTTCGTCCTCGCGGGCGCGCTGCAGCCGCGCATAGACGAAATCGGCGCTCAAATCGGCGATCTGCGGATAGGTCTCGTGATCGGCGACGACGATCGCGACATTCGCCGCCCGCGCCATCGCCACGAACTCGCGGCATTTGAAGCTCTCGTGGCGCGGCTCGATCGCGTGGCGCAGCCTCATGCCGTCCCCGCTCGTCGGCAGAAGGGCGAAGAAATCGCTCATCTCCCGCGCGTCGAACCTCTTGGTCGGCATCATCTGCCAGAGGATCGGCCCGAGCTTGTCGCCCAGCTCGGTGAAGCCCTGGGCGCAGAACCTGCCGATGGACTCCCCCGCCTCGCCCAGCGCCCTGCGGTTGGTGCAGAAGCGCGACGCCTTGACCGCGAACCTGAAGCCGTCGGGCACCATTTTGCCCCAGCGTTCGAACAAGGCGGGCGACTGCAGCTTGTAATAGGTGGCGTTGATCTCGGTCGCGGTCAGCCGCTGGCCAAGATGCTCGAGCTGCCGCGCCCTGGCCAGGCCCGGCGGATAGAAAGTGCCGCGCCAGGGATCGAAGTCCCAGCCGCCGACGCCGACGTGAATCGATCCTGCCATCGCGCCCCTTTAGGCGCTTCGGGCGGAGCCGCCTAGCGCCCGCAATGCGCGATTTCGTCGAGGTGGAACTCGGCCCTTGCCCCCGCTAGAAACCCCGCATGAAAAATGTGCTTCTGGTCGGCGGCGGCAAGATCGGCGCCATGATTACCGAGCTTCTGGTGGGTTGCGGCGACTATCGAGTCACGGTGGCGGATCGATCGGCGGCGGCACTTGCCGAGGTGGCGGCGCACGCATGCGTCGCGACGCTCGAGCTCGACGTGACCGACGCGGCGGCACTTGCCGACGCCTTGACAGGCAAGTTCGCATTGCTGTCCGCGGTGCCCTTCTCGCTCACCCGCCACGTCGCCGACGGCGCGGCCGCCGCCGGAGTCCACTATTTCGATCTGACCGAGGACGTGGAGACGACGCGCCACGTCGCCGAGCTGGCGAAGACGGCCGGCTCGGTGATGATGCCGCAATGCGGTCTCGCGCCCGGCTTCATCTCGATCGCGGCCTACGATCTCGCCAGGCGGTTTGAAGAGCTGGACATGTCCGCATGCGGGTCGGCGCGCTCACCGAGCATCCGACCAACCGCCTCAAATATGAATTGACCTGGTCGGTCGAAGGGCTGGTCCACGAATATCTCGCCGAATGCGACGCGATCGTCGACGGGAAGGCGTGCAAGGTCCAGCCGCTCGAAGGCCATGAGACCCTAACCCTCGACGGGGTCGACTACGAGGCGTTCAATACGTCCGGCGGCGTGGGAACGCTCGGCGACACGCTGGCCGGCCACGTCAGGAACCTCAATTACAAGACCATAAGATATCCCGGCCATTGTCAGATCATGAAACACCTGATCGGGGACTTGCGCCTCGACGAGGCCACGCTCGCCGAGATCTTCGGCTACGCCCTCCCCCGCACGTCCCAGGACGTCGTCCTCATCTTCGTCAGTGCGACGGGGAAAAACCGGGGCGAGCTCAGCGAGGAGACCCTCCTGCGCAAGGTCCGTTCGCGGGTCCAGGGCGGCACCCATTGGAGCGCGATCCAGGTCACCACCGCCTCGGCGATCTGCGCGGTGCTCGACCTGGTGGCCGAGGGCCGGCTGCCGCAGCGCGGCTTCCTCCGCCAGGAAGACGTCGCCCTCGGTGACTTCCTCGCGAACCGCTTCGGCCGCAATTACGCGTGACGGATCACGCAAGACCTGGCGAAAATCGGGACACGTAATTTTTGCCCAAAAAGTACCTGCCCCAATTCCCTCCTGCACATCCTCTGCACCACATCAGTGCCGCCCCTCCACGCCGCGCGGATCAAGGCTGAACCTGCGCCTGTCATGGTCGCCGCTCCGCCACCGACAGGGGACGAGGGCCATGACCGTTGCTTCGCCAAGCCGCTACAGCTTCCTCTTGAAGCTCGGCGGCGCGATCCTGCTGGTCGCGCTCGCCGATGCGCTGTTCTGGTTCCAGCGCGCCGGCTCGACGATCGGCCTGTTCGCTTTCGCTTTGCTGGTCGTCGCCGCCTGCCTGCGCCCGGAGATGTTCGCGCGCTGGCCGGCACGGGCGGCGTTCGCCGCCGCGTTCCTGTTCACTTTGGCGCTGGCCGCGGACCCCGGGCCGCTCGCGCTGCTACTCTACTGGACGTCGCTCACCCTCGCCGTGCTGCTGCCGCGTACGGCCCGGTTCGACGACGGCTGGCGCTGGTTCCAGCGGCTGCTGCTCCACGGCGCGCTGAGCCCGCTCGGCCCCTTCCGCGATTTGCTCATCGCCCAGCGCGCCAAGCGCCGCCGCGGCCGGGCCGGCTTCGGCCGCCGCCTGTTCGTCCTGGTCCTGCCGGTGCTCGGCAGCACCGTGTTCGTCATCCTGTTCGCGCAGGCCAATCCGCTGATCGAGGACGCCCTCGCCCGGCTCGACCTTCGCCTCGCCCTCGACGCCCTGACGATCCTGCGCGCGATCTTCTGGTCGGTCGTGCTCACCGCAACGTGGAGCCTGCTGCGCCCGCCGCGGATCGCGCTCGGCCGGGCGGGGCCGGGCCTCGACCCCGATTTCGCCTTGCCCGGCGTCAGCCTCGCCTCGATCACGCTGTCGCTGCTCGCCTTCAACCTCATTTTCGCGATCCAGAATGGCCTCGATCTCGCCTTCCTGTGGAGCGGCGCGCCGCTGCCGGCGGGGATGACGCTCGCCGAATATGCCCATCGCGGCGCCTATCCGCTGATCGCGACCGCTTTGCTCGCCGGCCTGTTCGTGCTGGTCACCCTGCGCCCGGGCTCGGCCACCGCCGCCTCGCGCCCGATCCGCCTCCTGGTCACGCTCTGGATCGCGCAGAATTTGCTGCTGGTCGCCTCCACCATGTTGCGGACCTTCGACTATATCGAAGCCTATTCGCTCACCCAATTGCGCATCGCCGCTTTGATCTGGATGGCGCTGGTCGCGGTCGGCCTCGTGCTGATCTGCTACCGGCTGCTGCGCGGCAGGAGCGGCGCCTGGCTGATCAACGCCAATCTGCTCGCGGCTTTGCTCACCCTCGGCGCCTGCTGCGCGGTCGATCTCGGCCGGATGGCGGCCGCCTGGAACGTCCGCCACGCCCGCGAAACCGGCGGCGCCGGCGCCGCGCTCGACCTGTGCTACCTCAATGAGCTCGGCTCCTCCGCCTTGCTGCCGCTGATCGAGCTCGAGCGCCGCCCGATCCCCGCCGAGCTGCGCGAGCGGGTGACCTGGCTGCGCGTCCGGACGATGGACGCACTGGCGGCGAACCAGGCCGACTGGCACGGCTGGACCCTGCGCGGCGCCGGGCGCCTCGCCGCCGCGAGGGCGCTGGCCGGGCCGCGCCCGCCAAATTACCACGGCGGCGACCGGCTGTGCGACGGCCGCCCGGTGCCGCCGCCGCCCAAGCCTTTGACAGCCCGGCCCGAGCGGTGACAGAGATGTACGCGATGAGCCACCGCATCCTGATCGTCGACGACGACCCGCATATCCGCCAGGTGCTGAGCTTCGCGCTCGGCAAGGCGGGGATGCAGACCGCCGAGGCGGCGGACGGCGAAAGCGCGCTAGGCGCGATCGCCGCCCAGCGCCCCGATCTCGTCGTGCTCGACATCAACATGCCGCGGATGAACGGCCTCGACGTCTGCCGCAAATTGCGCGCCGGCGACGATCTGCCGATCCTGTTCCTCTCCTCGCGCGACGACGAGATCGACCGCGTGCTCGGCCTCGAGCTCGGCGGCGACGATTATGTCGTGAAGCCGTTCAGCCCGCGCGAGGTGGTGGCGCGGGTGAGCGCGATCCTCAAGCGCGGCGGCCGCGCGCTCGAGCAGGCCGGCGCCCGCCGCCCGCTCAGCCACGGCCGGCTGCGGCTCGACCCGGGGGCGTGGGAGGTGTGCTGGGACGCCGAGACGGTCGCCGCGACCGTCACCGAATTCCAGCTGCTGCTGCTGCTCGCCAGCCATCCGGCCCAGGTCTTCACCCGCGACACGATCATCGATCGTCTGCACGGCCCCGGTTTCGCCATCACCGACCGCACGATCGACAGCCATATCCGCAACCTCAGGGCCAAGTTCGCGGCGCTGGGCGGCACCGACCTGATCGAGACCCGCGCGGGCATCGGCTACCGGATCGGACCCTGCCGGGGCGGCGGCGCTTGATCCGAGCGGCCAAGGCGTTCCTCAAGCGCTTCTGGCCCTCGCTCCGCCTGCGCACCATCCTGTTCGCGACTCTGCTGTTCGCCGCCGCCTTGCCCGGCTTCGGCGCCGTCTTCCTGCGCGTCTACGAGAACACTTTGGTCCAGCAAACCGAAGCCGAGCTGATCGCCCAGGGCGCGGTGCTCGCCAGCGCCTATCGCAGCTTCTGGGAGGCCGGCCGGCCCGCCGCCGCGCCGCCGTCGAAAATCGTCCCCGAACGCCCGGCGATCGACCTCAACGCCATGCCGGTCCTGTCGGTGCTGCCGCCGCCCTCCCCCCAAGCCGGCCCACTCGACCCGCGGGCGCTTGCCGTCGCCGCGACGCTGCGCCCGATCGCGGCCGACAGCGCCCGCACCACCCTCGCGGCGATCCGCATCCTCGACCGCAACGGCCGCGTCCTGATCGGGCGCGGCGATCTCGGCGCCAGCTATGCCGGCCTGCCCGAGGTCCGCGCCGCCCTCGCCGGCCGCACCGCGACCGTGCTGCGCCGCCGCGGCGACTATCAGCCGCGCTACTGGCTCGAGTTCCTGAGCCGGGCCTCGGCGATTCGCGTCCACCACGTCCGGCCGATCGTCGCCGGCGGCGAGGTGGTTGGCCTGGTCATGCTGTCGCGCTCGCCGCGCGGCCTGTTCCTCGGCATCTATCAGGACCGCGGCAAGATCGCGCTCGGCGTCGGCCTCATCTTCACCACCCTGCTGGTGCTCGTCGGCCTGTTGTCGCGCGGCATCGCCCGGCCGATCGAAGCGCTGGGCCGCGCGACCGAGAATGTCGCGCGCGGTCCGGTCGCCATCCCCGAGGCGCCGGCCACGGCCGCGGTCGAGATTCGCGCGCTCTATGCGAATTTCGCCTCGATGGCGGCGCGGATCGAGCGGCGCTCGCGCTATTTGCGCGACTTCGCCGCGGCGGTGAGCCACGAGTTCAAGACGCCGATCGCCGGCATCCGCGGCGCGCTCGAGCTGCTCGAGGACCATGCGGAGGCGATGAGCGCGGAGGAGCGCCGCCGCTTCCTCTCCAACGCGACCAAGGACGCCGACCGCCTCTCGCTGCTGCTCGAGCGCCTGCTCCACCTTGCCCGCGCCGACATGGCGGCGGCGCCGGGCGATGCCTCGACCTGGCTTGCCGGGCCGCTCCACGCCGTCGCCGACGCGATGCGCGGCCCGAATCTCGCCATCGACCTTGCCCTCGCCCCATCGCTGCCGCCGGCCGCCGCTGTCGCCGAGCTGATCGAGGCGGTGATCCAGATCCTGGTCGAGAACAGCGGCCAGGCCGGCGCCCGCGACGTCCGGATCGCCGCGGAGGAGCGGGGCGGCCGCCTCGTCATTCGCGTCGCCGACGACGGCGCCGGCGTGCCCGCGGCCGACAGCGAGCGGATTTTCGAGCCGTTCCACACCGGCCGCCGCGAGCAGGGCGGCTCCGGCCTTGGCCTCTCGATCGCCCGCTCGCTGCTCGCCTCCTGCGGCGGCACGATCGCCAGCCTGCCCGCGGAGAAGGGCGCCTGCTTCGAGGTCGCGCTTCCCGCCGCCGCGGTCTGACCGGGGTTGGCTGGGGCGAGGTCAAGAAAAAATCGGGACACAAATCGGGACACAAAAAGACCGGTGCAAAACGAGAGTGGGGCAGCCGCAGGGACCTAGCAATCGATCTAATGGCGCTACCGCGCGATCACGCGGTGAACCCTTTTCTGGACCCTCCCTAGCCCTCCCGGTGGACCCGGGGCCAGACCGAAAATGGGCCGCTCGGGCCATGGCGCTTCCCCGGCTGGAACGTGAAGCTGCGCCGTTTCTGCAACCGAGGACGGCGGTGAAGGTACGCGCGCTGATCGGACCGATGTCGAGCGCCGCTGGGCGGCAGGGCATCGGGCGCCTGCTCGCCGCGGCGCCGCGCGGCGATCGCAGCGCCATCGCCGCCGATCAGTGCGACGCCTGGGAAGATGTCCTCGCGCGTCTCGCGGCCGAGCCTTTCGACGTGCTGATCGCGGAGTTCGGCGCCGGCAGCCCGGCGATCGAGCGTCTGTTCCAGCACCAGCCCAAGCTCTCCGTCATCGAGGTGGACCTGGTAGGGGGCACCACCAATGTCCACGTCTTCGACGTCGGCAGCGAAACGTTGGTGCGACTCGCCGAATGGCTGTCCCGCGAGGCAGGGCTGACCGGCGCCAACGACACGATCGCGCATATCACACACGCCCGGCCACAGCTTTCCGTCGCGGCAAACGAGCCGAGCGAAGAGCCCAATGCGGGACCGGTCCCGGTGCCGGAACCGGAGCCGGAACTGCAGCCGGAACCTGTAGTGGAAACCGCGGCTGCCCCCCCTACCCCTCCCTCTCCGCCTACGCCTCCACCGCCTCCGCCGCCGCCTCGCCCGGCAGCACGCGTCGTGCCGATGCGCCGTGATCCTTATGTCGATGCCGACGAACAGCTGGACGATCTCGCCACCTGGCTGGCGCTGAGGCTCAACCTCGCCCTTGCACGCGCGGAGAGCGAAACGGCGGGCCAGGACGTCTCTAATTGGGCAATGACGGTGGCCCGGGCCCGAGCGTTGCTGGGGCAACGCGCCGCTGCGCTGTCGCTCCCAGAGTTGGCCGCCGAATTCCAGGAAGTCGACTCACGCCTAACCGCCCGCGGCGTTGCCGCGACGGGATTGCCGTTGACGCGCCTCGCAGCCGCGTTCCAACTCGATGAGCCCGAACGTCAGATGCTCTACTTCGCTCTCGCTCCCGAGCTGGACGGCCGCTTCGCGCAAGTGTTCGGCTTCCTCGCCGACGACCTGACCCAGCACCGGCCGAATGCCTCCATCCTAGCGGAGTTGGTCGACGACATGGGGGCCGCCTGGCGCGTCCGGCAGCGTCTCTCCGGCGATCGCCCGGTCGCCCGCTTCGGGTTGATCGCTTCGCTGCGGACCGATCTGCCCGGCGCGCCCGACACTCGGATCCCGCTCGCGCTCCCGCCTGATATCGCTTCCATCCTGCTCGAGCGCCCAACCGCCGGGCCGGGGGAATGGAAGCTGTTCGATCTGGCAGATCCTGCGAAAGTCAGCTTCGACCTCCAGGCGGCGCCGGTTGTCGCCGCGGCCCGCGCCGCGGGCAAAGAGGAAAGCCCGACGCCGGTCGTCCGTCTCGCCGCGGCGGAAGGCGAAGAGCTGTGGCTGGCCGAGCAGCTCGCCGCCGTCGGCATCCCCGCCCTTATCGGCACGCTGACCCCGCCCGCCGACGCGGCCGCTGCCGACCTCAAGGACAAGCTTCGCATGTTCGCGCGCCAGGCCCGCCTCGCCGATGCGATCCTGATCGTCGCTGGGCTCGATTCGGCGCCGGAGGCGCTAAGGCCGGAGCTTTGCGCGTGGCTCGCCGCAACCTTCGCCGCGGAGCTCAAGCTGCTCGTCCTGCAGGGCAGGCATATCGACCCGATTTGGCTACGCGAGGCGCCGGGAGGTGTGCTCGAAATCGGGCGCGACCTCGCCTCACGCGAGGAGCGCGCCACGATCTGGACGCGCGCCGCCTCCTCCCGCGGGCTTATGCTGTCGAGTAAGGCGGCACGCGAACTGGCCGCCACCTTCGCCTTCAGCCGGGCCCAGGCGGAGGCGGCTCTGGCGCTTGCCCTCGGGGGCGGCGGCGCCGACACGCGCGAGACGGCCGAGGAGGCGTTGCGACACGCGGCGCGGCTCGTTTCGAAAGCCTCGGCTCCTCCGTCCGTTCGAAGGGTCGAGACCGGCCTCGGCTGGAACGACATCGTCCTGCCGCCGGCGATCGAGGCGGAGCTGCGCAGCATCCCGTCGCAAGTCCGGCACGCGGAAACGGTGTGGGAACAATGGGGCTTCGGCGAGCGCATTCCCTATGGCCAGGGGATCGCCGCCCTCTTCGCCGGGCCGAGCGGCACCGGCAAGACGATGGCCGCCCAGATCATCGCCCGCGAGCTCGGGTCGGCCCTGTTCCAGGTCGATCTCGCCAAGACCGTGTCGAAATATATCGGGGAGACGGAAAAAGCGCTCGACGGGATCTTCGACGCCGCCGAGGCGGCGAGCGCAGTGCTGTTGTTCGACGAGGCGGACGCTTTGTTCGGCAAGCGCTCAGAAGTGAAGGACGCGCACGATCGCTACGCCAATCTGGAGGTCGCTTACCTGCTGCAGCGAATCGAGGCCTATCGCGGCCTCGCGATCCTGACGACGAACATGAAGGAAAATCTCGACGCGGCTTTCCTTCGCCGGCTGCGCTTCATCGTCAATTTTCCAATGCCCGACGCCGAGAACCGGCTCGTCATCTGGACGAAGATGTTTCCGGAGGACGCGCCGGTCGCCGAGGAGGTCGACGTGTCGCTGCTTGCGCGCCAGCTGCCGCTTTCCGGCGGCAATATCGAGCAGAGCGTCGTCAACGCCGCCTTCAAGGCGGCCGAGAATGGCGGCGTCATTCGCATGAGCCACCTCGTCGCCGCAACGCGGGCGGAACTCGCGAAGATCGGCATGGAAAGCGCCGGGCGAAGCCTGACCCGTCTTCTGCCCGAAGCCGAGGCGGCGGGGATCGAGCCGTGAGCGCCACCGCCCTCTTCGATACGACGATGGCGCTCGCGCGGCGCATCCGCGACGCGACCGGGCTCGAGGTGCACATCGGATCGCCGCTGCGCCGAGAGATGGGTACGGCGCGCGTGGCGCTGACGCTCGTTCACATCCAGCCGAACGCGGCGCTCCGCAACACGCCGGTCTTCCGCGCGCCGCCGCCTTCCGCGCCGGTCACCGCGCCGGCGCCGCCCATCGCTGCCATCCCGTTTGACCTTCACTTTCTCGTCACCTGCTACCGGCCTCCCACGCCCGGCGGCGTCGCGCCGCCCGAGCCTGGCGAGCTGACCAGCCTCGGCCAGATCATCCGCGTGCTGCACGCCCATCCGATCCTCACCGGTTCGGATTTGCCAGAGCAGGACGTGCGTCTTTCGCCCGAAAGCTATAGCCCGGAAGAGATGAACCGCATCTGGGGCCTGTTTCCGGAAGAGCCATTCCGGACCTCGATCGTCTATCTTGCGACGCCGGTCTTCGTAGAAGTCGGCGACGCCGCGCTCTACCCACCCGTCCAGTCTCGCGAGATAGACGGCGGCGTCACCCGGAGCGAGGCGGCATGAGCGGCGCCGGAACCATCCTGTTCGATGCGCCGCCGCGGATTGACCGGGTAACGCTCGCGATCGGCGCCGTCGACTCAGTCACCGGCAGGCTGATCCGCGACGGCGTCAGCGCGCGCATAACCGGGCTGATGGACCGGCCGATTGTCAACGCCTCCGGGATGCTCGTCTTCATCAACCTGCCCGACCAGCCGCAATATGACGTCGAGGTGGACGGCCGCCGCGCCGGCTTCCCCTTCGTCGAGCGCTTCGCTTTCACGCCCCCCGCGCCGGGCAACAAGGACCCGGCCGCACGACGCCGCGACGTGCTGCTGGCGCCGGGACCGGATTATCCGTTCGCGCCGGGAACGACGCTCGTGCGCGGCGTCGTGACTCGGGGCTCCGCGCCCGTCGCGGAAGCCTCGATATCGGCCGCTCCGGCGGCTGGCGGCGCCGCCTTCGCAACGCGCAGCATCGCCAGCGGTGCCTTCGCGCTGGCGCTGCGGCTGCCCCCCTTCGGAACGCACGAGGCAGAAGCGCCGGTCTCGATCGCGATCGCGGTGAGCGAAGGCGGCATCACGCGCAGCTTCGTGCGCCCGCTCACCAACGGCCAAAGCCACAGCTTCCTCGAGCCGATCGACCTCACCGGAAGCAACGATCCCGGCTTTTTCGCGACCTGAACAAGGAGCAAGTGATGGCGCAAGACGATCGCAAGGGGCATCCGCCGGGCAGCCGTGGCAGGGCTCCCGACCCCACCGCCACCGACACCCCGTCGACTCGGGACATCAACGCCCCGCCCTCTCCGGAGCCGCCGGCGACTCAGCCGACGGACGCCGGTCCGCCGGCGGGCGCGGCTGACGGGAATAAAGGAAGCCGGGCGGCGGGCCCCGCTCCGAAAACCGCTGATTCCAATTCGGCGGCCGGTGACGGCGACGAAGACCCGCCCGGGGACAAGACCGACGACCTGAAGGAGGCTGTCGAGGCCGCCAAAAAGGCCCTGAAGGAGAAAGAAGAAGCGCTCGCCCGCTACAAGGAGCAGCGTGAGGCGGACAAGGCGGCGGCCAAATTGGTCGACGATTATGCCGCCGAAGAAGACGCCCTCAAGCTCGCCGATCACGACCTTGAGCAATATCAGCTGGCGGAGACCAGCTTCCTCAGCCGGTTCCTCGATTCCGCGACCATGACCAAGATCGCTGAGGCGGCGAAGACGGCGCAGGCCGAAATCGACGCGCTCGCCACCAAGATCGGCAGCCAGGAGGCGACCGCTGCCGCGAAGCGGAAGGCGCGCGACGACGCCAGGGACAAGGCGGCGGAGGCCAGGCGGGACGCCGAGGCGCTGCAACGTCCCGCGGCCTCGATTAGGGAACGGCTGAAGGCGGCCGACGCGATCCGTTCCGAGGCCAAGAAGGCCAGCGACGACGGCAAATATGCCCTGGCCTACTGGCTGATCATGCCCGGGGGCAAGCTCGACCAGGCAATCAAGGGGGAACCGCGGATCCTCGACCATAAGGACCTGCGCGAGCAGGTGAAGACCACCCGCAAGGCGCAGGAGGACGCCGAGCAAGCGCTCGCCCAACGCGAGGCGGAGCTCAAGAAGGCCGAGGACCTGCTCCGCGACGAGCAGGTCCGGCTCGTCGACCTCAGGGGCAAGTTCGACGCCACCGTCCAGGAAAACGTCGCAGCTCTCAATCCGACCATCGTCAAAGCCGCTTAGGAGGGAAGAACCATGCCCGAATATCTCGCGCCCGGCGTCTACGTCGAGGAAATCGAACGCGGCCCGAAGCCGATCGAGGGTGTCCCAACCAGCACGACCGCCTTCCTCGGCGAGACTGAGCGCGGCCCGACCAAGCCGCGCCTCGTCACCAGCTACGGCGAATATCTGCGAATCTTCGGGGACGTCTTCACCAACGCCACCGGCGACCCGAAATATCTGCCCTACGCGGTCAAGTCGTTCTTCGACAATGGCGGCCGGCGCGCCTACATCGCCCGGATCGTCGGCGCCGGCGGAGTCATCGCCAAGCTGGTCGCCGCCCCCTTCACGATCGAGGCGGTCGGCCCCGGCGCGGCTTCGAACCGCATCTGGGTGAGGTTCGAGCCGGGCTCCACCGCCGACGCGAGCGGCAAGCCACTCGGCTTTCGCCTGCTCATCTTCTACTGGGACCGTCCCGCCAGCAATGTTCCGTTCGATCCGGTGACGGACACGACGACCCTGCCGCGTCCCTCGGCCACCGAATTGTTCGACGACCTGCGGTTCGAAGCCGACTCCCCCAATTACTGGGACAAGCGGGTCAATCACGGCAATTCCGCGCTGGTCACCCTGACCGTCGCCCCGGGGACCACCATGGCGGCGTTCCCCGCGACGCCCCCGACGGTCCCGCCGACCCCGCTGGTCACGCCGGGACCGCTGGCCGGCGGCGTGGATCCGCCTGCAGTGCCCGGGTCGGCCGACTATCTCGGCTACGATGCCCAGATCGACAAGCGGACAGGCCTCTCCGCGCTCGCGCTCGACCCGTATCGCGACATCGCCATCGTCGCCGCTCCGGGCGCGCCCGACGTCGCCGTGAAGGAGGTGATCACCCACTGCCAGAACAACCGTTATCGGTTCGCCGTCATCGATTCGGCAGCCAACGTGGCTGTGTCGGGCAACCTCGATCCGCGCTCGGACCCCAAAATCGGCGACACCAAATATGCCGCTTTCTACTATCCCTGGATCTGGGTTTCGGACCCCCGCAGCGGCGCCCGCATCAAGATTCCGCCGAGCGGGGCGGTGTGCGGCATTTACGGGCTCAGCGACAATACGCGCGGCGTCTGGAAAGCGCCGGCCAACGAGACGGTGGCGGGAGCGATCGACCTCGAGTTCGACGTCACCCACGGCGAGCAGGAAATCCTCAACCCGAGGGGCGTCAACGTCATCCGCCGCTTCCCGGGACGCGGCATCCGCGTCTGGGGCGCCCGAACGCTGTCGAGCGATCCCCTGTGGAAATATATCAATGTCCGTCGGCTGTTCATCTTCCTCGAGGCGTCGATCTACAATTCGACCCAGTGGGTCGTCTTCGAGCCCAACGATCCGAAGCTGTGGGCGCGGGTCAAGCAGACCATCACCCTCTTCCTGCGCAGCCAGTGGCGCGAAGGCGCTCTGTTCGGGGAGAAGGAGGAAGAGGCGTTCAGCGTCGCCGTCGGTCGCGAGACGATGACCGAGGACGACATCCTCAACGGCCGCCTCATCGTCGAGATCGGCATCGCGCCAGTGCGCCCCGCCGAGTTCGTCGTCTTCCGGATCTACCAGAAGACGTCGGAAGCCAAGGAATAGCGCCAGCAACAAGGAGATTCAGCCATGCCCGCCACCGATCCGCTGCGCAATTTCCGCTACCGTCTCGAGATAGACGGCATCGTCCAGGCCGGCTTCTCGGAGGTCGCGATCGGCGACGCGAGCAACGACCCCATCGAATATCGCGAGGGAAACGAGCTCACCACGGTCCGCAAGCTCAAGGGCCTCAACAAATACGGCAACATCACGCTCAAATGGGGCCTCACCGACTCCATCGAGCTGTCGAACTGGCATCGCATGGTGGTCGACGACGCGACGCCGCTCTCCACTGCACGCAAGACCGTGGTCATCCGCATCCAGGACGAAGCCGGAGCCGACAAGGCAGCCTACGAGATCACCCGGGCCTGGCCGACCAAATACAACCCAACCGACCTCAACGGCAAAGGCAACGAGGTGGCGATCGAGTCCCTCGAGCTCGCCAACGAGGGCATCCGTCGCATCCAGTGAAAGGGAGCCTGAACCATGGCGTTCCAGACCGAAGTCGAATTCACTCTGCCCAAGGGCTATCTCGACGGCGACGGCGTGCTGCACCGCGAGGGCGTGATGCGGCTCGCCACTGCGGCCGACGAGATATTGCCGCTGAAGGACCCGCGGGTTCAGCAGAACCCGGCCTATCTCACCGTCATCGTGCTGGCGCGGGTCGTCACCCGCCTCGGCGCTCTGCCGGACGTCAACACCAAGGTCATCGAGGGCCTGTTCGCCTCCGACCTCTCTTACCTTCAGGCGCTCTACGAGAGCCTCAACGGCGAGGGCGGCGAGGAGGCGTCGCCCGCCCTGTTCGAGCGCGGCTCGCGGGAGTTCGGCGTCATGGGGGAAGCATGAAGGCCTATCCCCTCCCTCAGCTCTACGAGGAGATGGCCTTCATCGCCTTCCATTTCCACTGGCCCAGCGAGGAGCTGATGGCGCTCGAACATGGCGAGCGCCGGCGCTGGTGCCGGGAGATATCGAGCATCAACCGGCGGCTCGACGGCCGGCCCGACAATCCGTTCGATATCGGGTGAGAGGACGATGCTCGGCACCGACCCCTATCGAGCCTTCCGCTTCCTGGTGGAGATCCAGGGGCTCCAGGTCGGCGGCTTCCAGTCGGTGAGCGGGCTCGAGTGCCAGACGAAGATCGAGCCCTATCACGAGGGCGGCGTCAACGACCACGAGGTGCAGCACGCCGGACTCACGACTTATCCGCCCCTCAAGCTGAAGCGCGGGCTGGCCGACCCGATGCTCTGGGCGTGGCATCAGGCCGTGATCCTGGGACAAATCCAGCGCATGGTGATGTCGGTGGTCTTGCTCGGAGACGCGCAGATCGAAGCGTGGCGCTGGATCTTCATCGGCGCCTACCCGGCAAAATGGACGGGCGCCGATCTCGACGCGACGCAAAGCGTCGTGGCGACCGAGACGGTCGAGTTCGTCCATCATGGGCTGGTCGGGCTATGAAGGCTCCGATCGCACAGCGCCGGGTCACCGGAGCCCGCCGGATGCCGCGCCGGCGGCGCCTGCGCGGCGCCCGGCCGCCGCTGCGCCAACCCCTTGCCTTGCTTTACCGGCAGTCGGGAAAGGCGCGCACGGCGGCGCCCGCCGCGCTCCGTGCCGCCGACGGACGGGCGGTGCCGCTCGCGCCGCGTCTCCAGATCGCGCTGCACCTGTCGCTCACGCTCAACGAGCTGCACCGCGCCGTCATGATCGCCGCCGCGCCTGACGACGCCGCACCCGTGATGCTCGCAGCGCCGGCAGAGTCGAAAGCCTCGACGACCCGGCGCTCCAATTCCGCCGGGCCTCTGACTCGGGTGGAGACCGCGTTTCGCATGCCTGCCGGCGCGCGCACCGGTCCGCCGCTGCCCTTCGGTCATACGAGCGCGCGCGGGAACGCGGCGCATGCAAGCTGGCGCGACAGGCTCGTCCACGCCCGGTCCGGTTTCCGCGGGATCGCGCTCGCGAGCGGCGGCCGTCCCGGAGACGAATCGGGCGGCCCGGCGGCCGACGCCGGAGTCGCGCCGCCATGGCCGCTGAGCCAGGAGGCGGGCGGCGCCGGGGCTTCGTTCAGCGCAGGGGACTTGCCCGGTGACGGTCGTCTCCTCGTCACCCGGCTCGGCGACCGGCCGGCCGCCGTCCGATACGGCAGGGCCGATCTCGCCCTTCGGCTGATGGAGCGCCGCACGCGGCTGGTCGGCGGCGACCATGGCGTGATCGGGGCGGGAGCAGGCCGGCTGCTCGCGGAGGCGCGGCACGCGCCGGGCGATCCGGTGCCTGACCGCAACATCTTGGGCGCCGGCCGGCAGGGCGCTGGAGCGCACGCCGGCGCGGCGGCGGGCGGCTCGCTCGGTTCACGCGCGCAAGAGCGGTCCATCAAAGGCCGCGGCGACGTCCCGCCGCGGGCGCGCCGCGGCGCCGGCAGACCCGCGGCGGACGTACGTTTCCGCATTCCCCCGTCGCCTGCCGATCGACACGGTGAACGGCCGCCGCTACCGGCGCCGGCGGAGCGGCGGAGCGGAACGGAGGGAACCGCTCTTCAGTCCAGCACGACCGCCCGGGCCGGGCACGCACTTCAGCGCCCCGGCCCGCCATCCTCGCGATCGATCTCACGCCGATTGCCCGGCGCAATGGCGTTCGCGTCCCTGCAGCGACCGCGGCGGGCGGGGCCTCTGCGCGCGGCCGATCGCCTCTCCACGGTAAGCGGCGCGCCAGCCGCGCGCGGTATCCCGGCGCCTCTCTATCTTGCCGAAAGACAAAGCGGACGAACCACGGCGCCCGCCTCCTTCGGCTCCGCATGGGCGCCGCCGCCGCTCGACTTCCGCAGCGCCGAGCCGCCGGCGCCGCCGCCGCCGCCCGCGGAAGCGCGACCTGCCGCGACCGCCGCTCCCTCCGCTGCGCCGGTCGATCTCGACGCGGTCAGCCGCGACGTCATCTCCCGCATCGAAAAGCGTCTGCGCGTCGAGCGCGAACGCCGCGGCCGGTCCTGAGGAGGCGCCGGTGCGGGGACTCGCCAAAGCCAAGATCTGCATCATGGACGGTCCGCGAAAGGGCACCAAGATCGAGGTGCTGTTCAACCCGTCGGAATACAGCCTCGAGACCGCCAACAACTTCAAGGATACGAATACCCCCGGCCTCGACAAGCCGATTACCCAATTCCTGAACGGCCTGGCCGGCAGGCTGACCATGGAGCTCTATTTCGACACCTATACCGACGGGGGCGGCAGCGACGTTACCAAGAAGACCGACGAGATCGGGAAGCTGATGGGGATCGAGGAGCATGCTCCGCCCAAGGTGGAATTTCGCTGGGGCTGGATGGCGTTCTGCGGCGTGGTCGAAAAGCTGACCCAGCGCTTCACGATGTTCCTTCCGGACGGGGTGCCGGTGCGGGCGAAGCTGACGGTCACCTTCAAGGGTGTGAAGGCGCTCTCCGAGCAATTGAAGGACCCCCCCCGGAACTCCTCCGACAAGACCAAGAGGCGCACTCTGACGGCCGACAGCTCGATCTGGCTGATCGCGGCCAAGGAATATGGCGATCCTCGCTACTGGCGGCTGATCGCGAACCAGAACCGCATCGATGATCCTGGCGCGATCCGGCCGGGCACGGCGCTCGTGGTGCCGCCGCTCGACACCAAGCAGCCGGGAGGGTCGCCATGAAGCTCGAGGCGCTCGACCGCGGATATGACGATTTCTACGTCCCAACGATGGTCGTTACCGTGGGGGGGGAGGATGTGCTTCGGGACGGTCTGCTCGCGCTGGAGAGCGTCGAGGTAGACCTCAAGATCAAGAGCCCCGCCCGCTTCTCCTTCACCATCGGCAGCGCCTACGACTGGGAAGAATCCGAGTTCGTCGCCGGGGAGAACGACACCCGGATCGACCTTCTCGATCTGTTTGCGTTCGGTGCCGCGGTGAAGGTCTCCCTGGGCTATGGGGAGCCGTCGAAGCTCGAGCCGATGATCGAGGGCATCATCACCGACGTGGGGGCGGGCTTCACCGATTCCGGAACGCCCACGCTCACGATCAGCGGCTACGACAAGCTCTACCCGCTGCGCCTCAACCGAACCTCGCGCCATTGGGACAAATCCAAGATATCCGACGCGGTCGCTGCGGTGGCCGGCGCCAACGGGCTGTCGGCCAGCGTCCAGAGCACCCGTATCACCGAAGCCAGCGTCGATCAGACTCAGGAATCGGATCTCGCCTTCATCGAGCGCATGGCCGACCTCACCGGCTCGATCTTCTACATGCGCGCCGGCAAATTCTATTTCGGTCCGCGCAGCAGCAGCTCCCCCACGCTGGAAATACCCTGGGGGCAGGGCCTCGAGCGCTTTTCGCCCTCGGCCAATCTCGCCAATCAGGTGTCGGCCGTCGAGGTCCACGGCTGGTCCGCAATCGACGCCGCGGCCATCGTCGGCAAGGCGCAGCGCGGCGACGAGACGGGGCGGGACGGGCAACGCAAGAGCGGCGGCGACTGGCTTGCTGCTGCTCTCGGTGGCGGCCCCACCATCCAGATAAGCGCTCCCGTCCGCGACCAGGCCGAGGCGGACGCGCGCGCGCTCGCGATCCTGGAGGGGCGGGCGCACGAGTTCGTCACCGGTGAAGGCGAGTCCATCGGTGTCCCCGGCATCCTGCCGGACACCCGCCTCACCCTCTCCGGCCTCGGCCGCGTCTTCGGCAAAAGCTATTATGTCAGCGAGGCGACTCACCGGCTCGACCAGAGCGGCTACCGCACCCGCTTCGCCGTGCAGGAGCCGTCGCTATGAGCCTGCTCGAGACCCTCGGCCTCGAGGCGTTGCAGGGCGACGGCGACGGCCGCGTCTTTGGCGTCGCGCGCGGGCTCGTCACTGACAATCGCGACCCCGACGGCATGGGCCGGGTCCGGGTGCAGCTTACCTGGCAGGCGCAGGGCAGCGGCTATTGGGCGCGCACCGCCGCGCCGATGTCGGGCTCCGGCTACGGCGCCTGGTTCCTGCCCGAGGTCGGCGACGAGGTGCTGGTCGGCGCGGAGCATGGCGACCCGGCGCTGCTCTACGTGCTCGGCATGTTGTGGAACGGCAAGGTCAAGCCGCCCGCTACGAACGAAGACGGCAAGAATAATCTCCGTCTGATCAAGTCGCGCTCCGGGCACAAGCTGCTGTTCGACGACACCGACGGGACGCACGTCCTCGAGCTGAAGCTCGCCGACGGCAAGCGCGTCACGCTCGACAAGGACGGGGTCGCGATCGACGACGCGGCGGGCAACACCATCCTGATCAAGAGCAAATCCTCGGAGATCGCCGTCACGTCGAAGGCCAAGCTCACGATCAAGTCCGCGCAGGTCGCGATCGAGGCCGACGGCACGCTCGAGATCAAGTCGGGCGGCACGCTGACGCTCAAGGGCGCTCTGGTCCAGATCAATTAGGGAGGAGTGGGAATGGGAGTACCGGCGGCGAGAGTGGGCGATCAGACGAGCCACGGCACGCCGCTCGGCCCCGGCCCCGGCGCGCCCACGGTGCTGATCGGCGGCATGCCTGCCTGGCGCGCCGGCTCGGACACGCACCTCTGCCCACTTTTCGACGGGCCAAAGCCGCATGTCGGCGGCACCGTCGCCGTCGGCAGCGCCACGGTCCTGATCGGGGGGATGCCGGCCGCCCGCCAAGGCGACACGATCGTCGAAGCGGGTCCTCCCAACGCGATCGCAATGGGCCTCGCGACGGTGCTGATCGGATGAGCAGCCTCGATCGCCTCGGCAAGGAATTCATGGGCCGCGGCTGGGCCTCCCCGTTCCGAATCGAGCCGGCGAGCGGGCGCATCGCCACGGCCGCCGACGAAGAGGACATCCGCCAGTCGATCCTCATCATCCTCAAGACCGCGAAGGGCGAGCGCGTGATGCGGCCCGATTTCGGCTGCGGCATCCACAATCTGGTCTTCGCGGCCATCGACACCGCCATGCTCGCGCAGGTGAAGCGCGACGTTGAGGACGCGCTGCGCAATTACGAGGCGCGCATCGCGGTGACCGGAGTCCAGGCACGCGCCGGCAACCTCCTGGACGGCCAGCTCATCATCGAGATCGACTACAAGGTCCGGCAGACGAACCAGCCGGGCAATCTCGTCTTCCCCTTCTATTTCCGCGAGGGCCAGTGAGCGCCGTCCCCCTCACCGACCCCCGCCGCGCGCAGGCGCTGCGCGATGCGCTTGCGCAAATGGCGCCCTGGCTCGCGCCGGAATGGGCCGGCCTGAAGCAGGAGGGCGACTTCGGAGCGGCGCTGTACGAGATCGCCGCCCGACTCGCCGAGCACAGCACGCTCCGGCTCGATCAGACGGCGCTGCGCGACAAGCTCGCCTTTCTCGACACGCTCGACATCGCCGCCCCGGCGCCGCGGGCCGCGACCGTGCCGATCGTGTTCATGCTGGGCGAGAAGCGCAGCGCGCCCGTCTACGCGCCGCCGCGCGTCCAGATCGCAGCCGCCGGCGACCAGGAGCCGGTGATCTTCGAGACCCGCGAAGCGATCTCGATCAGCCCGGCGCGACCGCTCCGGCTCATCGCCGCCGATCCGGGCGCCGACCGGATCGAGCTCGCGCCTCCGAAAGTGATCGCCCCGCCGCAGCCCTCCCCGCCGCCGGTGACCTATCGACTGGTCAGCGCCGCCGAGCCGGAGGGTACGATGCTTCAGCTCGCCCAGGCGGTCGGCCTTGCCGCCGGCGACCTGTTGAGGATCGCGGGGACCGCCTACCGCATTGCGAAGCGGTCCGGCGAGATCGTGACTCTGCTCGACCCGCTCGAAGCCCCCGCCGCCGCCGGAGCGGCGGTCGAGAAGGTCACCCGCCTCGATTCCTTCGCGCTTCGCAACCTCAGCGAGCATCACGCCTATGTGGGCCATAAGGAGCTGCTGAAGCTCGACGGCCCGGCGACCATCACGCTCCGGCTCGCCCCGCCCAGCCTCGCGCGCCGCCTCACCCAGCTCGACATCGCCTACGAGCTGTGGGGCAAGCCCGACGGTGCCGATTCGGCAGACTGGCAGCCGCTGCGTCTGCTCGGCGGTCGCGACGGCGACCTGCAGCTGGGCAAGGACTGGGAAGGCACGGTCGAAGAGGTGGAGGCGGAGGGGCGCAAGAGCCGCTGGCTGCGGCTGCGCCTGCTGACCGCGATCGCCGACACCGCGCCGCCGGACACGCGCGCCACGTCGGTGGCGCTCAAGGTCAATTCCAACGCCGCGCCTCAACCGAAGGAAGGCAGCCTCTCGATCGTCAGCGCCTTCTACAACGGGCTGCCGCTTCCGCTGACGACGGCCTTCCTGCCGTTCGGCCCCGAGCCGCAGCGCTTCGACACCTTCGCCGTCGCCGCCCCCGAGGCGCTCAGCAAGAAAGGCGCGACGGTCCAGCTCGCAGTCACGCTGGGCGATGCCAGCCTCGGCAGCCTCGCCGCGACGACGGGCGCCCCGGACCGGGTCTATGGCGTCGGCCGCAACGGGCGCCTGCAGGCGATCCGCTTTGACGGGACGGGCCCGCCGCGCTGGCGTCAACTCGACCGACCGCCCCCGGCGTCTTCGGGGACCGGCGGCGGAGCGACGCCGCGCCTCGATTCAGGATCCGCCTTTTACGCCTTCCAGTCGCAGGCCGGGTGGCCGGCGAGCGACGTCGTCGTCGTGCGCGACAAAGAGAAGATTTTGTGGACGGCAGCGCTGCAAGTCGAGGCGCAGACACAGTCGGTCACCAAGTGGACCGCCGTTCCGCCGCCGGGCGACCAGCCCCCGGACAGCTTCTGCGTGGTGCATACGACCGTTGAAGGCACGCCGACCGCTCGCCTCCTCGCGGCGGACGCGGCCGGGCTGCTATACATGCAAACGGTCGACGCCACGGGCGCGGCGCCTCAGAAGTGGCAGACGCTGACGGCGAGCATCGTCAGCGGGCAGGCGCCGAAAGCGCCCTTGCGGCTCGCGCCGGTGACCGACGGCGCCGGTCTCGTCGTCGCGTTGGACTCCGCGGGCGCGGTCCACCGCGGGAAGATTGGCGACCAAACCGTCGAATGGACTGAGCTGCAGACCGACGGCGCCGCGGACTCCAAAATTCAGCCTGCGGCGGTGATGCACAAGGGCAAGGTGCACGTCATCGTCGCGAACCTTTCTTCCCCGACGATCGCCATGCTGCGCGAAGGACAGCCGCCGCTTGACCCTCCGTCCGACGAGATGGCGAAGCTGGGCAAAGCCTTCTCGCTCTCCTGCCTGCCGGCTCAACCGCAAAAGCCCGTTCTCCCGCTCGTGGCGGTCGTCGGTGCCACTCAGGCCATGCTCTGGTCCGACCCACAGCGGGCGACGTTGGCGCCGCTGCCCGTAAATTCCCATGCCGGCAGCATTTGCTCCGTCCTTGCAGCGCCCAGCTCGGCCACCGGCGGCAGGCTCATCCTCGGGGCGCCGGACGAGCGACTGCTCCATGCCGACATCCAAGACGGGACGCAGACCCTGCCCTTCTCGGACTTCGACGCCGTTGCCGTTGATGCCGGCACCGGCCCCGACTGCTTGCTCGTCACCAACAAGTGGGCGACGATCGGGATATCGCCGCTGAAATTCCCGAGCAATTTGTTGATTTGGGTCGCGCCGGGGACGCTCAAGCCCGACACGAGCTACGTCGTGATGGCTCCCGTCGCGGGCGGAGCGGGGACCGGCGAGATTGTCCCCGGCGAACCAAAGCGAATGGTGCTCGACGCCGCCGATATAGTGACCATCGCAGGCGATCGCCTGATGATCGGCGGGAAGCTCTTCGCGATCCAGTCCGTGAAAGAGGATGAGGAAAAGCAGAAGAAAGAGGATGGGGAAAAGCAGAAGAAAGAGGAAAAGCCGGAGACCCCGGATGAAGCGGGGGAGAACAAAAAGATCCGCATAGCAACCCTGTACACAGACGTTCCTGACAAAACGCTCGACTATGTGACCTACAGGGGAGGCGAGAAGCGCGAGTTCCCCGAAGCGAACCAACAAAGGTTACTGAACTTCGGCGAAGCGGCCTTGCCCGATCATGTGAAGCAGCTCGAATTCGATCCGCCGGCCAATCCTGGGAAACAGACTTTCACGCAGCCGTTGACGCAGCCCAAGGGCGAGAATTGGGTGCTCGTTGATGCGGCCTGGTCGACAGCGCCGGCGGACGGCCATGCCGGCTTTACCGTCCAGCGGGATTCGATCGGCGCCTGGACTCAGGTGCCGCTCCCGCGGAGCTCGGAAAACCCGGAGCTCGCCTGGGACTATTTCGATGGGCGCGGCTGGCGCCGCCTCGACCGGGATTTCAGCGACGGCACGGCCAATTTCGCCTCGAGCGGAATAGTGCGCTTCACGGTTCCGGACGATCTGTCGCCAACGGACGTCGCCGGCAAGCAGGACTATTGGATACGCGCGCGGCTCGTCGGCGGCGATTACGGCCGGCCGAGCTACGTCGTCCAGACGACCGCGAACCGCCAGTCGATCAGCGTCGATCGCTCTACTGTGAACCCGCCGGAAATTTTCAGCATCGAGGCCAGCTATGAGCTGCAAAGCTACGCCGCGCCGCAATTGGTTCTCACCGTCAACAACCTCGCCCCCGTAGACCAGACGCAGGCGGCCGCCGCGGCCGGAGCGGAGTTCGATCTTTTCGAGGGGCTGGCGGCCCATACCGGCGACCCGGCGGGGCTCGGAAGGGCGATCTACCTCGGCCTCTCGCGCGCTCCGGGAGTCGATCCGCTGAGCCTCTATATCGACGCCGCCGACGTCGGTGCGCTCGCTTTGCGGCTGCAGGCGGAGGTGCTTCGGCCCGAAGGTTGGGCGCCGATCGTCTGCGATGACGGGACGGCGGGACTGGCGCGGCCGGGGCTGCTCCAGCTCTTCCTCGCCACGGCGCCGGCGCAACTGCCCCTGTTCGGCTGCGCCGCCTGGTGGTTTCGGCTGCGCCCCCTGGAGCCGGCGAGCGCATGGGCGCCGATCGTGAACGGCCTCTACCTCAACGCGGTCGCGGCCGAACAGGCCAAGTCGCTGCGGCAGGAGATATTGGGCTCGAGCCTCGGCGAGCCCGACCAGAGCTACGCCCTGGCCGAAGCCCCGGTGCTTCCCGAGACTCTCGAGCTGAGGGTGAGGGAGTCGCTGAGCGACGAGGAGAAGGCGGCGCTCACCGCCACTGATTCCGGCGCCGTCGCCTTCTATGCCGACGTCGAGGGCGAATGGATACGCTGGTGCGCGACCGACAGCTTCGTCGACCAGGGCGGCGGCGCGCGCGTCTTCCGCCTCGACCCGTCGAGCGGCGAAATCCGCTTCGGCAACGGCCGCGACGGCAAGATCCCCCCGGCGGGCCGCGACTCGATCCGCGCCGTCGGCTATCAGGCGGGCGGCGGCAGCCGCGGCAACGTGCCGGCCTTCGCCGTCGACCAGCTGAAGACGGCGCTCGAATCGGTCGAGCTTGCCATCAATCCGGTCGATGCCGGAGAGGGCGCCGACGCGCCGCCGGAGCAGCGGCTGGCGGAGACGGCGCCGGCGCGTCTGCGCCACGCCACGCGGGCGCTAGCTCCGCCTGACATCGAGGCGCTCGCCACCGGCTCCTCGCCGGACGTCGTCCGAGCGCGCTGCCTGCCCTCCCGCTGCTGCGGGATCGAGCTCGTGGTCGCGATCCGAATGGCCGGCGAGCGCTGCCCGATCCCGTCGCGCGCTCGGCGAGAGGGCATCGCGCGCAACATCGCCGCCGCCGGCTGGGGCGCTTTGGCGCCGGAAGCGATCCGCGTTCGCCCGCCGAGCTATGTCCACATCAGGGTCGAAGCTGTGGTGATCGCTCGCAGCAGCGGCGGCGTTGCTCAGGTCGAGAACGACGTCCGCACGGCGATCGTCGACTTCCTCCACCCGATCGACGGAGGATCGGGCGGCCTCGGATGGCCCTTCGGGCGGCGGCCGTGGCCGAGCGACGTGCAGCGCGTCGCCATGGGCGTGGCCGGAGTCGATCGAGTCGTCGACATCGTCATCGCGGCCCGCGATGCCGGCGCCGATCTCGACCGGCTGGGCCCGGACGCCCTCGTCTGCGCCGACGAAGACGACATCAGCCTCGTCGTCCAGCCGCCGCGGAGCACGCGATGATCCCGGTGCCGAATCTCGACACCATCGCCTTCGACGCTCTCGTCGAGGAGGGCCGGGCGCTGATCCCGCGCTACGCGCCGGATTGGACCGACCACAATCTGCACGACCCGGGCATCACCCTGCTCGATCTCCTTGCCTGGATCGTCGACCAGCAGGTCTACCGCATCGGCGCCGTCGGCGACCCTCATCTCAGAGCCTTCGCCGCGATGCTTGGCGTTCGACCCAAGCCGGCCGAGCCGGCGCTTGGCCTGCTGTGGCCGCCGGCGAAACCGCCGCCGAACGAGAAGGCGCTGCCCGCCGGAACGCGCGCCTGGCCGGTCCACCAGCCGCAGCTGATCTTCACGACCTCGGCGCACGCTCGGCTGAGCGCGGCGACGATCCGGACGATGACCGCGTTGGGCACGAGCAAGGCGGTACGGGTGAAGCCGGACGGGAGCGGCGCCATCCGCCTCGAGCCGCTGACGCAGTCGCTCGAGCTCAGCCTCGACCGGCCGCTCTTTGCCGATGCGACGGATGCATCGACGCTCGCCCTCGGCCTGGAGTTCGCCGGTGCCCTTCCCGACCTCGGGCCGAGCATCCCCGTGCCCATCGCCTTCGACTACCGAACGAGCGATGGCATCTGGCATCGTGCCGACAGCCGCTGGAAAGATGGCGGCGCCCGCCGTTCCGGCGCGGCGCTGCTCGACATCGCTTCGGGCCACGACGACATCGCTGCGCTGCGGCTCGACTTCCGGGGCTTCCCGGTTTCCGCACTGCCGACACGCCTCGCGCTCAACGTGCTGCCGCTGGTGCAGATCGAAACTCTGCTCGGCCTGAAGCTGGGCGAAGGGCTCGGCCTGCCGGATCTCGAGCTGCCGCTCGGCGCCGGGGCGCTGCCGGAGCAGAAAACCGCACGCAATAAGCTCAAAATCCAGACGCTCGAATCCGGCAAAGCGATCGAGTGGACGCGCGTCGAGGATCTCGCGCGCTCGGGGCCGGAGGAGCGCGATTACGTGCTGGATGAAGCGCGCGGTACGATCCGGTTCGGCAACGGCGTCAATGGCCTGATGCCGCCGGCCGGCCGCCAGATCGACCGGGATGCGCTCGACGTCACCGCGGGAGTGCAGGGCAATCTTGCGGTCGGCGTCGCATGGGGCATCGAGGGCGTGCCGTCCGGCGAGGCGTCGTGGACGAACCGCGAGCCGTTGGCTGGTGGGTGCGACGCCTGGGACCGGGAGGCGCTTCTGACGGCGGTGCGGCGGCGCTCGCGGAAGAGGATGGCGATGCTCACCGATGCGGAGCTTCGCGACGCTGCGACAGGCCTGAAGGGTTTCGGCCTCGAACGCGCCGAGGTGCTGCCGCGCTTCCTGCCGACGCTGCCGCACCGGCCGGTCCCCGGCGCCCGCACGCTCCTCCTCCACCCGGGCGACGGAGTCCAGGGCAGCGAAGCCTGGGTCGACGCGATCGAGCGGCGGCTGGCGTCGCGGCGCGTGCTCGGCGAGCGGCTGTCGCTGGCGGCGGCGGAGCTGGTGACGATCGCGGTCGCGGCCGAGCTGCTGATCGCGTCCGGAAGCGACGCGCCGTCGATCAAGGAGGCGGTGGAAACTGTGCTCAAGGCACGGCTCAGCGCTTTCCGGAAGTCGCCGACGATCGAGCCTTGGCCGAGCGGGCGGCCGGTGACGATCGGCGAGCTCGAGGCGCTCGTCGCCGGCGTCGAAGGGGTGGTTGCGGTGCCGCGGATGCGCGTCGGCGGCCGCGGCGATCCGCCCGCCCAGATGTCGGTGCCGCTGGGGCGCACCGAAGTCGCCGTCGCCGGCGCCATCGACGTCGCGCTGCGGGTGGAGCCCTGACATGGCTCATTTCGCCGAGCGCTCCTACCGTTTCGCGACGGCGGCCCAGTGGGAAGCCGGGGCGATGAGCGGTTTCGATCCGGACAATGGCGGATTGACTCTCTCGCCGCCGCTCGTCGCGCGCCGTGACCCCGAGAGCGATTCCGACAGCCTCGCCGCGATCGATCCGTGCGGCCGCCCGGCCTGGCTGCGCAAGGCCACCGGCGAACTGGTGCGGCGTTACGATTTCGGCGCCGAGGTCCAGCGGCGGCTCGACGTGGAAGCGCCGCGGGCGCTGCTCATGGGGCCGACTCGGCTGTGGGTGGAGGGGCCGGGACTTGTCACCCGCTTCGATTCGCGCACGCTCCAGGAGCTCGGACGCTTCGCGCACCCGACGCTCATCGCGGCGGCGAGCGACGGCTGCGACGGGCTGTGGCTGCTCGTCGGCAGCCGGCGAGGCGCCTATGTGCGCCATATCGACGGCCGCGGCTGCCTCGCCCGCACCCGGCTGCATTTGCTTTGCGCCGTCCGGCCGATCGCTTTGGCCGCCGCCGGGGAGGGCGATTGGCTGGCGGTGCTCGACAGCCCGGAGGAGGCCCGCGCGCCCACCGCCAACGACTGGCGGCTGCACATCGTCAATCTCGCCGAATGCCGCACCGCCAAGCCTCTTTGCTTCAAGCTCAGGCCCGACGAGCAGCCGCCGCGTCATCTGGCGATCGACCACCGCGGCCGTATCCACCTGACCGGATCGAACGCGGGGGCGCCGCTGCTCGCGGTCTCGAGCGACGGCGAGGAAGTCTCGCGCCAGTCTCTTCCGCTGCCGCCGACGGCGCCGCCGGTGAGCGGTCTGCTCTGGCAAGACACGTTGCTGATCGCCGCCGCCGACGGGCTCTACCGCCTCGAGGCCGCGACTGCGGAGGATGAGAATGCGGGCGTGTCGCGAGGAGTCTTCATCACGCCCGCGCTCATCTCGCCCGACGGCACTCCCTCCGGCTGGAACCGCGCCGACATCGAGGTGGAGATGCCGGAGGAGGCGACCGTGAAGATCAGCTTCGCCAATTGCGGCGGAGCCGAGGACCGCAAAATCGACAGGATCGACCACGAATTCGCTTCTACCCGAGCCACGCTCTCGACGCGCCTCTCGATCATCGACTCCGAGATCGCCTCGCAGATCGCCTGGAAAAGCGACACGCGCACCTACCACGGCGCCTCCGGCGGCAGGCGGATGCTGCGCTTCCTGCTCGACGGCGCGCGCGAGACTCATCTGTGGCTGAAGCTCGAGTTCGAATGCCCGGCCGGCGCCTCGCCCGTGTCGCTGCTTTCGCTCCGGGTGCGCTACCCCGACCGCAACTGGCTCGACGACCTCCCTGCGATCTACCGCGAGGACGAAGGTTCGGCCGCGCAGCTCCGCCGCTTCCTGGCGCCGATCGAGGCGCTCTACGACGATCTGAGCGACACGATCGATGCGCTGCCTGGCCGGATTGACCCGTTGACGGCAAAAGACGAATGGTTGCCGTGGCTGCTCGAATGGCTCGGCTTCCCGCCGACCGCGGGCCTCGGCGCCGGCGTTCAGCGGCAATTGCTGTCCGAGGCGGGAGCGCTCCTCGAAGGGCGAGGCACGCAGGGCTCGCTCGAGCGCATGCTCGACATCGTGACCGAAGGACGCGCAAGGGTGGTCGACAGCGGCGCCTCCGCCGCCTTCTGGGTGCTGTCGAGCCGGCGCACCCGGCTGACGGCGCGGCTCGGCTGCGACACCCGGGTGGTCGCGCACCTGCCGGCGGATTTCGTGCTGGGGCGCAAGGATCTGCGGCTCGGCAAAGCGCCGCTCGGCCGCAGCTGCACGGATGTCGACGCGCTGCTCTGCGCGAATTGCGGGCTGGTCTCGATCCGGATCGAGCTGGATGCGGAGCGGCGGCCGCTGATCGAACCGATCGTGCGCAGTCTGATAGACATCTTCGTCCCAGCCCATTGCCGGGTCGAGCTCAACGTCGGCGAGGCGACTCGCGCCCCTCCGGCCGGCCGACTGGACGGTACTCTGCCGCTCGACGGCGGGCGGCTCGCAGATCCGCGCGGCCTGGAGCTCGGACGAATCACCCGTCCCGGCGGCTGGCAGCTGCCGCCGAGCGACGTTCCACCCATTCCCATCGACGGGACGGCGGCGCCGGACGGCGCGCGCCGCCTCGCCTGAGCCGAAGCTTGAGGAGAGAGACGATGGCCGATGCCGACCCGAGGGCGCCGACACGCTGGACGAGGCGGCCGCTCTTCTCGCCCAGCCAGATGCTGACGGCCGAACAGCTCAACCTGATGATGGACGAGGAGCGCACTCGGACGCAGCAGCTGATGCGCGGCCTCCATGGCCACGGCGTCATCTTCGGCCTCGCCGTGACCCGCGAGGAGGGGCCGACGCCCTTGAGGGTGAGCTGCGGCATGGCGCTCGATCCTCACGGGCGCCTGCTTTGCTGGGCCGGCGGTGCCGTCACTCTGGTCGAGATGCCCGACTGCGAGGAAACGTTCACGCTCTCGATCCACTATGCGCGGCGCGAAGTCCCGGGGGGCGGCTGCGGCCCCTGCTCCGACCAGCCGCAGTGGATCGAGGAAGGCGTCATCTACAGCCTCCGCCATGAATGCGCTGAGCTCGACCGCGCCTGCGTCCGGTCGAGCGAAGCCTGCTGCATCGGCCTCGACGAATATGTCTGCCTGCGCAACGGCTCCAGGGAGGGGCTGTTGCCGCCGGCCGCCGATCTCCAATGGGGCTGCGGCGCGCCGGGAGCGCTCACCCGGGTCGGCTGCAGCGACATCTTCTACGACGCCGGGGCCGGCATACCGATCGCCTGCGTCGAGGTGCGCAACCTCTGCGAAAATCCGGCCTGCAAGCCCCACTGGGGCTTCGGCGAAGTGCGCGAGACCTGCGAGGTCCGGCCGTGGGTATACCGCACGCCTCTGCTCTACGAGCTGGTCAAGGGCTGTCAGAACGACCTCGCCCGCGTCGAATCGGTGCGCTGGGGTCCGGAGACGACCAGCAGCAGCGACGGCTGGCCCGACGAAGTGCCATGGGACGTGTTCGCGCAGGCGCTTCGGGAAGGCCCGGAAATCGCCTTCAGCAAGGATGTGCGGGCCGACACCGTCCACCCCGGCTCCGTCTTCCTCACGGCGATCCTGTGGGAGCGGCAGGCCGACTATATGCTGACCCGCCGAATCCCGGCCTCGCTTCAGCCGCTCGAAGTCGACGATGGCTATGCGACGCAGTTCCGGTTGCGGGTCAACTCGGACTGGATCCGCAACGAGATCGAAACCCGATCGGAGCTGAAGAGCGGGGGGCGGGTCGAGCTGACGATCCGCGGACAGATGGTCCTCGACCGCTGCAAGAACATGCTCGACGCGGTGCCGCTTTCCTATGAGCCGAACACGCCGCCGCACAGCCGCCCCGGCGGCGATTTCGTCGCGTTGCTGCGCTTCGCCGCGGAGACCCTCGCCCCATCCCCGCCGCCGGAACCGGAGCGCGAAGCGAGCCCGTCCGACGAAGCCTTTTAGGAGTGAACCGCCATGACGATCGAATGGAAGAAGACGCAGCCAGGCTCGACCGAGGCGGTTCAGTTCAGCGACGGAATGCTCGTCACCGCCGCCGACCTCACCGCCGCGATGGGCTACCCGCTCTCGGTGATCCAGGTGCTGCTCAAGGCCTATTTCGGCTGCGGCATCGTCTGCGGTCTCGACCTGACGGACCCAGCGGACACGAAAGGCCAGCGCGATCCCGCGCCCGGCAAATTGACGCCGCCGAAGCATCCGCCCAATTTCGTCCTGACGGTGGAGAAGGGCGTCGCCCTGGGGTGCGACGGCTACCCGGTCGAGCTTTGCTGCCCGCTCAAGCTCGATCTCACGCCCGACCCCTGCCGCCCCCATCCCTGGTCGATGACGATGTTCATCGCGGCTCGGCGCGTGACGGCCGCGGAGGCGTCGGCTCGCCCCTGCGGCTGCGGAACGACCGGCGGCGAGCCGGCCCAGCAATGCACCCGAGTGCGCGACCATGTTCTCGTCCAGGCCTTCGAGGATGAGCCACCGGCCGACGTTTGCCAGGTCGAGGCTTCGTTAGAGAACCAGAATCCCGACGGGACGCCGGCGCCGGGTTCCGAGCAACAGCCGACAGGCGCCGCCGCAGTCTGCAAATGCCTCAAGCAGTGCGGCGAATGCGGCTGCCGCGGCGAACCATGGGTGCTGCTCGGCTCCGTCCTGGTTGGCGAGCAGGGCCTCGGTCCGATCGACCCGAGCGGCCGGCGATACGTGAAGCCGATCGCCTGCATCTGCGCTGCGAGCGAGCGCGACCAAGTCCGGCCGCCGAGTGAGGTGAAGAAGGTCGAAGAGAAGACGACCACCAAAACGGATGCCGCCACGGCCGCTGCGGAGTGACGCCTGCCACTGCTTAAGCAATATCGATGATATACGAGATATTATTTATCGAAAGCGGAGTCGTCATTGCCTGTCTTGAGGACCCGGGACGATTGTTGAGGAACAAATATGACGAGCGGTCGAAGAATTGCCGTCGCATACCCGCGACCGATCCGGTCCGGTTCAACTTTTCCTTGCAAATGGCGCCGCCTTGGCGTCCACTTTGGGGTGCGCCCGGTCGGAAGACTTGGCGACGCGTGTCGCCGTGACGACTGAACGCCAATTTGTCGCGGCATCTTCGGCTGTAGGCTTTTTCCGAGGGCAAGGGGACCAGCCGCCCCGCCGTGCGGGCGCCGAAGGCATCGCGAACGTGGGACGGAGGGGATCGGGTATCTTCGGGGTCGTCGTATATTCGCCTGTGCGGCTGTTCGCGGATGGTGTCGCCGCATGCCTCGACGCTCAGCACGACACCCGCGCCGTCGCCTGCCACGACGTCCAGTCGCTCGGCGCGGAGCTGGAGAGCGGGCGGGCGGATATGGTGTTGGTCGACGTCACCGACCGCCGCGCGCTCGAGCAGGGCCGGGCGCTCATCCACGCCTTCCCCCACGTCAAGGCGATCGCGCTCGCTTTGCCCGAAGTGGCGGAGGACGTGATCGCCTGCGCCGACGCGGGCTTTGTCAGCTACATCCCGCGCAACGCCTGCGTCGAGGACATGTGCGAGGTGCTGCGGCGGGCGCTGAAGGACGAGGTGTTTTGCGACCCGAAAGTGTCCGGCGGCCTGCTTCGCGAGCTGCGCCGTCGTCAGGCGATGTCGGCGCCGGCGAGCGAGCCCGGCGACGAGCTGACCCGGCGCGAACGCGAGGTGCTGCGCCTGCTCGGCCGTCGGATGAGCAACAAGGAGATCGCGCGCCAGCTCTGCCTCAGCACCGCGACGGTGAAGAACCACGTCCACGCGATCCTGACCAAGCTCAACGTCCATGCCCGCTCCGAGGCGCTGGCGCGCCTGCAGGCGGATCCGATGATCGGCGACTGCTCCTTCGCCGGGCGATGAGCCTCGCAAGCGCTGCAGCGCGATCGCGCCGCCCTTCATCACCAGCCGCACCGGCTGGTGATCAGAGGAACTGCTCGGCTGGGGCGGCAGGATTCGAACCTGCGATGCCGGTGCTAAGAACCTGTTGCCGCTTTTGCCGGCCAAACGAATACCCCGCATAGACGACGATCAGGATCGCGCTGATCAGAAACCGACCCTAGTCTTCGTTCTCGCGGCGCATCTGCCTGCGCATCGCCGCGACGCGGTCGAGCGCGGCCTGCTCGGCCCAGAAATTCTGTTCGCCCTTGGAAAGCTCGGACGCGACGCGGGAGGCGTTGAGGCCGCTGACCGACGCGAAGAGCGACAGGATGATGTGCGCGAGCTCGTCGATCAACAAGGCGATGTCGTCATACCAGGGCGGGACGCTGTGGAAGATCATCCTGAGGATCATGCGGATGATCTTCTTGATCTCCTGGAGGTTGCGCGCGAGCCAGATGAGAAAGGCCTCGCTTACCCCCTTGGCCAGCACCGCCGCGGCGGTGCGCTCGGTGTTGCAGGCGATCATGTGCCCCTGCTGCAGCTCGAGGAACTCGTTGACCTCGACGCGGATGCGGGCGTTGACGCCGGCATAGCCGTGCTGAACCTTTTCGGTCATCCGCCGGAACTGCTCGATCAGCGTCTCGACATTGGCTTCGAGCAAAGGGGCGTCGTGCGAATGGCCGCCCGAGCGGGCGAGCGCGGGGAAAGTGTTGGCGACGAAGCAGTTCGATGCGGACAGGAAGTTGTCGAGCGGATTGGCGGGCCGATCGCCGCCACCTTTGGCTTGTTCTACCACGCCTCTTCCCCTTGCTGGCCAAAGCGAAAACATCGGCCGCGGCGCCGGGCGCGGTCAATGAACCGGGGGTTCAATAAGGACCTAGCTAGGGGTCTAGGCGGGGAACTAGCGGCGGCGGCGCCAGATGGCCCGCGGCGGCCCGCTAGTATTCCTCCAGCGGACACCCGCATACCGCCGCGTCGTCGCACGAAGGGTCGGGCTCCGTGCAGGGCTGCCGAGGAGGAGGAGGAGGAGGAGGCGGGACGCACCCGCCGGACGAGGCGCCGCACGACGCGCCTCCTCCCGGACAGGCATGGGGTTGGGAACAGGCGCCGACGGCCGCGGCGTCGCGGCCGTCGCGGCCGTCCCGACCATCCCGGCCGTCGCCGCCGCGCTGCGTGGCGATCAGGGCGTCGACGCGGCTCAGCGTCGCCATCGTCGCGACGCAGCCGCCGATGCCGAAGATCAGGAGCAGCAGCAGGAGGAGCAAGGCGAGCGCGATGAGGATTCCGATCAGGTCCGCGCCGAAGCCGCGGCCGCGAGAGGAATCATAGCGCGCGTCGCGTTCCCGCCAGCCACCGCGCCGGCCGTTCCACCAGCCGCCGCCATAGCCGTCCTCGGCTTCGCGATGGAAGCGCCGCTCCTCATAAGCGCCGTAGCCGTGCACGGCGGCGCCCCGCCGTCCATCCCATTCGATCCCGGCAAGCTCCGACAGCGCCTCCTCGTCGCCCTCGTGAAGCCGCCGCGCCTCGTCGATCCAGCCGGCGGCGACCTCGACGATATGCTCACGTTCGCGGCCCGGGAACAGCATGGCGATCTGCTCGGACGAGCTTCGCTGGAGATCTCCGACCGTACGGATGCCGCCTTCCTCGAGGACGTGGCAGTGGCAGTCGCCAACGCCGCGCACGTCGTGCAGACGCACCACGCCGCCGTCGAGCACCGAGGTCAGCCGGCGGAAGTCGGACCAGCGCCGCTCCGCCAGCAGCCGCGCCTGGAACGGCCACGTCGACGGGTCGCAGAAGCGGAAATCCTCGTAGCGCAGCAGGATGAAGCGCAGCTGCGCGGGCCGAAGGGCAGCGAGCTGCTCGTAGGTGAAGATGCCATGCTCGCGCAGGACCTGCGCGGCGCGCGTGCCGATGCCCTCAATCTCTTCCAGCGCGTCGGTCCGGTCGGGCGCGGCCGGCAGCGGCGGAACGATTGCAGCGCGCGACCCGCCCGTCCCGAGGGCGCGGCGGCGCGGGCGCAGCGCGTCGCGGCCGAGCCGGACGGCGACGACGGCCAGGCCCAGGGCGACGGCGCCCAAGGCGATCCAGAACAATTCGCGCCAGGGCAAAGTGGTGAGAATGGCGTCCACGGCGGCCTTCCTGGACGCTCCGCCCGGAGCCCCCCGCCCATCATGATCGCGCGAGGTCGCGGGTTCCACCGAAAAAGCGGCGGATGGACGCGACCGTGCCGGATCGGGACGCTGGGACGCGCAGCCGTCAGCTGAGCGAGAAGACCGACGCGCGCTGCGCGAATAGCGCGCCGCCGGACCGATCGGCTGACGCCGCGCCGCCTTTTCCCGAGGCCCGGCGCTTTTGGCGCTTTCCCTTCGCCCAACCGGGCAACAGGATGACGCGGCCTTGAGCGCCGGCAGGCGGCATTCGGCCGGAAGCATCCGATGCGCAGGTCACTGTGCCAGGGTCCAGTCACGAGGATTCGGTTGGCTGGGGCGGCAGGATTCGAACCTGCGAATGCCGGTACCAAAAACCTGTAGCCGATTTTCCCGGCCAACCGAAACCCATGGAAATCCATGGGCTTACACATCATAAAACCGGCTGAATCACGGTCAAGAAAAAATCGGGACACAAATCGGGACACAAAAATGACCGGTGCCCAGGGCCGCGATGGTCGCCGATCAGAAAGCGAAGGAAACCCTCGCTCAACGCGCGGTGCATTTCGGGAATGGGCGTGCCGTCATGGCTCTTCCCCCGGGTCGCGCTCATCCCATTCGCGGCGCATGGCTTCGAGCCGCCGCAACTGTTCGCGCAACCTGATATTGTCTCGTATGAAATAGCTAAGTATCAGAACAAATATTGCTGCGAAGGAAGTTAACTTCACAGAGGCTATCGCGAACAAATCTCGAAAATTCATGTATATATGATCAAAGCCGTCGGCAGCGCCTGCCAGCAATAAGCAGGCAATAAACGTTGGTATCCCAAAAGCAGTAGATAGAGTGGATAAGTTTATTTCCGCTCGCACATTTTCGATCGCGGCCTCAAAGAAGACCCTGGGATCATCGATGGCAATCGCGCGCGAGGCCCGGGTAATCTGGTGCCGCCTCCAGACATGCCACACTGGCCCCAGCAGGAGCAGGGCCAGGCCGAGGTTGATCAGCGGCGGTGCCGGGTAGCGCAAGATGGCGAAGCACACCAGGCCAGCGGCCACGAGCGCCAACACGCGATCGAGCAGCCATCTCCGCCCGGCGGTTCGCTTGATCTTCGTCGCCATCGCCTGGAGCTCGGCCAGCTCCTTCGGGTCGATCTGCTCGCGCCACAAGGCGGCATAGTCGGAGAAGGTGTGCGGCGTCATGACAGCGTCTCCATGGCCGTCTTCAGCGCCGTCTTGGCGCGCTGGCACCGCATCTGCGCCGCATGGGTCGAGGTCCCCATCGTCTCCCCGATCTCCTTGAAGCTGAACTCCTCGAGGCAGAGGATCATCGCCTGCTTCTGCGCGAGCGGCAGCGTCTGGACAACCTCCAGCATCCGCGTCTTCAGCTGGTTCCGGGACGCAATCTCGTCCGGCTGGGGGTCGGGACTGACCAGATCGTCCGACAGCGGCGAGGCTTTCGGGTGCCGGACGGCGCGGGCGACGTGCGAGAAAGAGCGCTTGTAGGCGATGCCGGCGACGAAGGTCTTGAGCGAGGACTCATGCCGGAACCGGGGCAGGCCGCTCCAGATCGCGAGCATGATGTCCTGCACCAGCTCGCGGCGGAGCGCCGGATCGGCCTCGTAGGCAAGCGCGATGCGCGAGATCAGGCCGGTATGGCTGGCGACGACGCGATCGAACAAGGCGCCCGGCGAGCCGCTCTCGCCCGCCGCGCCGCGGCCGTCGGCCTTGCCGTTGCTGCCCTCGTTCATGGCCCCGTCTTGTCCGAATGGGCGTCCAGCGGCGAGCGTATTTTTTGCTCCGGCAAAAAAAGTTCGGCCGGCGCGTGACGTTTTGCGCGCGTCAAAGACTAACTCTCTGCGGACCGGCGCCAAAGACATCAACCGGGCGGGGAGCCGGTCCGCACGTTCGTGATTTTTTCGTCGGGCAACTTTGGACTCGGGGAGGCTTCAGGAAACGTGTCGAGCATGAGTCGCGATCCGGCGCCATCTTTGCTGACGCACAGTCGAGCGCATCAAGGCGCGTCTCAACCACGATATTTCAGCGGCCGAGGGTTGCCGATAAGTCAACCACGTTTGACCCTCAACGCAGGTAATTATTTTACGATCCCGTCAGAATGTCGCTTGAAGAATCAAGGCGATGACGGGAGAAAGGACATGCGGACTCGGGTTCGGGGGAAGTCGGTGGGCAATGGCGTGGCGTTTGCAGGGGGGTATTTCTCGGGGGTCGCGCATGCCGCGGTCCGGGACGCCCAGATCTCGTGCCGGCTCCGGAACGTCTTCTCTTTCCGCCGGAAGCAGTGTCAGGCGCAGCATCTGGACGCGGTTGCTGATTTGCGCGGGATTGCCGGTCTCCGCCAGTCATGCAGGAATTCGTCGCACGCGAGCGCACACGGCCAACGATAATGAGCAAGCTCACAACCAATCCGCAGTATTGAGACGAGCCGAGAAGATATGAATATTCGACATCTTATCATAGGCGGTATTCTCGCAGTCATGTGTATAGCTGCAATACTGTATCTGGCAGACCGACCGCATAGTGACGCGTTCTTTCCATTTCGATAGATACTTCAAGGTTAGGTTCTAATACGATTAATATGTAATTTCATGTGATAACAGAGCAAGAGACTCATCATGAAATACATTCTACTAATTGGCATTTTGTTGTCACTTATTGCTGCTTACATACTCTGGAATCGACATACGTATCCAGACTCGGTGTTTGTTCATAATGCTCTGCACGTTAAGTCGTCCAATAGCGCCAACTAGCTCCGGAGAGTCACCCGTGCGACTAAAATTGATAATTTTGGTAGGCCTTATTGTCTTGGGGATACTTATTTTTTTGTATTACGGGCCAATAAAGAGATACGTTCCGGATGTGCCCCCCGCTGGCAACGCAACTGATGAGAGATATCATGATTGATGTGGGCCTAATCGCGCTGGGACACAGGGCAACGAAACCCGGGCAATATCAAAGCTTGATTGACTTAAGCCCGTCAGGGGAGTCGACCCATCATTCAATCATTCGGTCAACGGTATTTCTCTATAGCCGATCCCATCGATCTTCCAGCCGGGCGCGGCACTCTCGCCGCTTTGAACGATGACGCCCGTGACTTTTATCACGGGGGAGGCATCGCCGCGACCCGGATGCCAATCCACGCCCGAGCGCCATTGCAGCGGGAGCGATCTCGGCGGATGGCAAGCGGTGAACCAGACGGATCCGTCCCGCCGCGCCATCACCGCGCCGACGAGCTCGATTCTGGAGCCCGCGAATCTCTGGGGCGATGAAAGCACGTCGCACGTCGCCGGCGATTTCTGGCATGCAGCCAGGAGCAGGGACGACGCCCCCAGGGCAAAGCAGCGCTTCATTGCAACCTCCTACTCCAATCCCAAAGGCCGGCGTCTCACCGAAGGGCAACGCGGGCTGGACGTTCACAAGTCTAATCGACCGGAGGTAAAGGACCTGTGACTACGGCCCACGACGCGACCTGCGGCCACCTCCCGCCCCGAGCTCGCGCGCGAACCGAGGCGCGTCGAGTCCCCGACCCGTCTGACCGAAGCCGTGGCGGTCGCAAACGTGCGCGCGCACACAGTCTGTTCGATCGATCGGCAATGAATGAGAACGGCCTGCGCGATTGGATATTGATGATTAGCCGGGTTATCTGATTGGAAAAAACGGAATTTTCAGAGCTCGATAGGAAATTTTATGCCTGACCCAAGTCTGGTGCAAGAGATCATAACTTCGGCCCAAGCCGGAGGATTAACGCCGATTCCTTTGACGGCCCATTATTCCTTTTTGGCGTCGTTGCCTTCCTACTATGACGATATACCTCCCGGGAACGATCTCTATTTAGAGAAGCAGGCGTTTTACGACCATTCTTCAGCTTGGCGTGCGGCGGTAGTCGATGTGCTAACTGAAATCTCGCATGTCATAAATATAAACTATTCGGAGGACCTGTCGGGGGATTATCATAATTCGACAATACACTACCTCACCTCGCGCTATGCTTTGACAAACCCCGTTGCATTTACAAAGGCGTTCGTGGCCAATGGCACCCAAGCTCCTTATCGTGACGTATGGTTTAACGACACGAGCCTCAGTTGGAATAGCGACCAATGGACGCCGGCTAAGACCATATTGCATGAGACGCTGCACGCGTTCGGGCTGGGTCATACTCCCTCGGGGATCTTCTCGTGGATCACCTACGACAATTACAGCGTAATGTCCTATGGAGTGGCGATTTCGGATCGACCCAATGAAAACCTGGCCGTCTACGATATACTTGCTCTCCAGACTATTTACGGTCTGTCGGCGGTTAACTTTTCGTACAACCCAAAAGACATTTATGTCTTCTCGAACTCGGCCGTCTCGGATTACTATGCGGTTTGGGACGGCGGGGGCACGGACCGTTTCGATGCGAGCAACCAATCTCAGGCGGTCATCATCGATCTTCGTCAAGGACAGCTAAGTGACATAGATTCACTTGCCGGGCACCAATATACGATCGGCGTCGCATTTGGGACGGTGATCGAGGACGCGATCGGTTCTGAATCCGACGATTATATCATTGGCAATGTCGCCTCGAATCATCTTACCGGCGGTGAGGGCAACGACCACCTCTACGCCGACGGCCAGGCTTGGACAGCGAACCGCCCGATCTTGACGTATTTCACCATGCCCGAGACGAGCAGCCAGCCCGAGTTCTGGTGGTATCCCGAACACAATGGAGCAAATCCCAAGGACACCCAAGTCGATCATCTGGACGGCGGCGAGGGGAACGACTTCATCTACGGCGGGGCCGGGACCAACTTCATCGACGGCGGAGAGGGTAACGACATCCTTTTCGGCGGCAGCGGGCATAACAGCCTGTCCGGGGGCGAGGGCGACGACATTCTGGTGTCGCGCGGTATCAACACGACCATGTCGGGAGGGGAAGGCGCCGATGTCTTCCTGGTCGGATCTAACGTCCGCATCATCGATGCCGGTACCGATGACCAGGTGATCTATGCCGGGTTCCGCATTTACGGCGGCACCAAGCAGTGGTGGATGGAAGGGAACGCCGCTTATTGGGCGCCCTTCAGCACGATCATGGCCGCCTTTCCGGTGATCGGCAGCCAGGTCCTCGCGACCGCCGCTTTCTTCATCGACGTCGCGACGATGAAGTTCGCCTCCTTCACGCTTCAAGCCGACGGCGGCCTGCTGATGAGCCTCGGCTGGGGGCATGGCGGCTCGGCGGCGATCAACGACTATCATATGGATTTCGACAGCGGCCTGGGGAGCGGCGGCATCGCCGCATTCGAAGCCGGCCACGGCGATGGCAGCAGCGGCACGCTTCAGCGGATCGAAGGCTTCGTCAACCTCGCGCTCAAGGCCGGGTTCGGGATCGGCCTGCACGGCTTCGATCCGTTGGTGCTCGACCTCGACGGCGACGGCTACGAGCTCACCACCGAGGGCAACAGCCGCGCCTATTTCGAGTTCGACAGCGACGGCTTCGGCGAGCGCACCGGCTGGGTGCGCGGCGATGACGGGCTGCTCGCGCTCGACGCCAATGCCAACGGCCTGATCGACAACGTCACCGAATTGTTCGGCAACCAGAATGTCTCCGGCTTCGCGATGCTCGCCGCCTACGATGCCAATTCCGACGGCAAGATCGACGCAGCCGACGCGGTCTTCGCGGACCTCCGGGTCTGGCGCGACGCCGACCAGGACGGCGTCACCGACGCCGGCGAACTGAGCACGCTGGCCGAGCTCGGCATCGTCTCGATCTCGCTCGCCAACAATGCGCCGGCCGAGCCGACCCAGGTGGGCGGCAACACGATCGCCCGCATCGGCAGCTTCACGCGCGCCGATGCCAGCACCGGCAGCCTCGCCGACGTCGCGTTCGACATCAGCGAGACGGCGACGCGCTGGCTCGGCGATAGCACGGTCAGCGCGAGCGCGGCCCTGCTGCCGCAGCTCAGGGGCTTCGGCGAGGTCAGGGATTTGCGCGTCGCGATGACCGGCGACGCGGCGCTCGAGGGGCTGGTGGCGGATTTCGCCGCCGAGACGACCAACGACCTCGCGACGCTCAAGGCCGACGCCGAGGCGATCCTCTATGCCTGGGCCGGGGTCGGCGCGGTCGCCGCCGAGGCGATCGGCGCGAACGGGTTCGACGCGCGCAAGCTCGCCTTCCTCGAAGCCTATTCGGGCTACGAGCTGATGCCGCGCGACGGCAATGGCGATCCCTTGTTGACCAATCTCGGCGAGATGGAGGCCTTGTGGGCCGACCAGGTGACCCGGCTGACCTTGCGGCTGGTCGTCCAGGGCCCGCTCGCCGACGCGTTCGACGGGATCAGCTACAATGAGGGCCTCGATCTGCTGGTCGCCGACAACGCGACCGCGCTCGGCGACCTTTACGGCCGGCTGCTCGAAGGCCTGCCGTCCGATCCGGCGGCGGCACTCGCCGAATGGCAGAGCTGGGCGCCGTTGCTCGGGGCGATGGCCGACGGGATGCGCCGCTTCGACGCCAATATCGTGCGCGAGGATTATGTCGCCGCCCAGCTGCTCGCCGCCGCCGACGGAGTCGACCAGCCGCTGAGCTTCGCCGAGCTGGCCGGCGCGCTCGGCCTGCACAATCTGCGGCTCGGCAGCGCCGCCGGCGAGACGCTGGCGCGCGGCGCCGCCGACGGCACCGCCATCTACCTCAGCGGCGGCGGCACCGACATCGTCAACGGCGGCAGCGGCCAGGACGTCTACATCTTCGGCCACGCCATCGGCCATGTCACGATCAACGACGAGGAGGCGCGCCCGGCCGGCGACCGCATCCGCTTCGCCTTCCTCGCGCCCGGCGACGTCAGCCTGGTGCGCGACGGCAACGACCTCCTGATCACCGTCACCGCGACCGGCGAGTCGGTCCGCGTCACCGGCCAGTTCGCGCCCGTCGTGGCGTTGAGCTCGGACGTGCTGCTGAGCAGCGACAAGGGGGTCGAGGAGATCCAGTTCGCCGACGGCACCGTCTACGAAATCCCGCAGATCATGACCGCGGTCGGCACCGGCACCGACGGCAACGATCATATGGTCGGGACGATGCACTCCGACGTCTTCCTCGGCGGGCTTGGCGACGACCTGCTCGAGGGCGGCGACGATGCCGACCTCTATGTCGTCAATGCCGGCGAGGGCCACGACGTCATCAGCGACGTCCAGTCGACGGTGCTGCTGCGCGCCGCCGACATGGTCATCTTCGGCGACGGCATCGCGCCCACCGACCTCGTCTTCGCCCGCGCCGGCGACGGCGGCGACGATCTGCTGATCACCATCGGCGCCGGCGGCCAGACGCTGCTGATCGAGGGCCAGTTCGGCTACACCTCATTGGGCTATAACGACAAGTTCGCGCCGAACGCGCGGATCGAGGCCTTCGGCTTCCGCAATTACGGCGACGGCTGGGGCCTCAAGGATCTCCAGCAGCGGATGATCGCCGAGGCGACCACCGCCGGCAACGACACCACCCGCGGCTTCGGCGACGACGATACGTTCGGCAGCAGCGCCGGCAACGATTTGCTGATCGGCATGGACGGGGTCGACACCTATCATTGGGGCGCCGGCAGCGGCAACGACGTGATCGACGAGCAGGCGCGCTACATCGACATCAATGTCGGCCTGGGCGGCCTCAGCCTGACGCTCGGCGCCGACACGATCGTGTTCGGCCCGGGCATAACCTTCTCCGGCCTCGTCTTCTCCCGCCTCTCGGCGGCGCCCGACCTGACGATCACCTTGACCGCGACCGGCGAAACGCTGACCGTCCACAACCAGTTCGCCGGCTTCCAGACCGGCCCGCTCGGCCCGCAATGGCTCGACCGGGTCGAATGGTTCCAGCTCGCCGACGGCACAAGGATCAGCTGGCAGCAGGTGCTCGGCGACATCACCAGCGGCGGCGCCGGCAACGACCAGCTCTGGGGCGACCTCTACGCCGACACGATGGACGGCGGCGCCGGCGACGACGTCCTGACCGGCCTCGGCTATGGCGACAGCTACATCTTCAACCTCGGCTCGGGCCACGACACTTTGGTCGACGGCAATGTGTCGATCCTCGGCGACGGCTTCGTCACCGTCGACACCAGCCCCGACGTGCTTCGGTTCGGCGCCGGCATCGCCCCGGGCGACATCAGCTTCGTGCGCAGCGGCCTCGATCTGACGCTGGTCGTGGCCGGCGGCGCCGACCGGGTCACGCTGCAGGGCCAGGACGATTATTTCCACACCGGCGTGTTCGGCGCGATCTCCTACAACCGGATCGAGGAGGTCCGCTTCGCCGACGGCACGCTGTGGACCTGGCAGGAGCTCAATGCGCGCGTGCTCGCGCTTTCCACCACCGCGGGCGACGACGTCGCGCAGGGCTTCACGATGTCGGACCGGTTCGAGGCGAGCGCCGGCGACGACATCATGAGCGGCGGCGACAGCGCCGACACCTATGTGTTCGGCCCCGGCTCGGGCCACGACATCGTCCGCGAGAGCGTCAGCAATGTCCTCTACGGCGATGAAGACGTCGTCGAGTTCGCGGCCGGCGTCGTGCCGACGGACGTGACCGTGACCCGCGCCGGCGAAAACCTCATCCTCAGCCTCGCGAGCGGCGACAGCCTGACGATCGAGGGCGAGTTCCGTTACGAGAACTGGTTCGAATGGTGGGACGTGGAGCAGTTCCGCTTCGCCAATGGCACCGTCTGGACCAAGGCCGACATCCAGGTCCGGCTGCTCCAGCCGACCGCCGGCGACGATCATCTGGTCGGCTTCGTCAGCGCCGACATGCTCGACGGCGGTGCCGGCAACGACATCCTCGAAGGCGGCGACGGCGGCGATACCTATGGGTTCGGCCACGGCTCCGGCAGCGACCTCATTCGCGAGACGGTGACCAACGCCAATCTCGGCGACGGCGACCGCCTCGTCTTCGGGCCGGGCGTGCTGCCGGGCGAAGTAATGCTGGCGCGCGACGGCGACGACCTGGTCCTTACGCTCGCCACCGGCGACGCGGTGCGGATCGAAGGGCAGTTCCGCTACGAGAACTGGTTCTCCTGGTGGGACGTCGAGCGCTTCGAGTTCGCGGATGGCACCGTCTGGACCGACCTCGAAGTTGCGGTGCGGCTGACCGGCGGCACGCCCGGGGACGACCATATCGTCGGCACCTTCCGCTCCGACACGCTCGACGGCGGCGCCGGCAACGACATATTGGAGGGCGGCGACGGCGCCGACCGCTATCTGTTCGGCCGGGGCTACGGCAACGACATCATCCGCGAGAACCTGACCAACGCCAACCTTTCGGAAGACGATCGCCTGCTGTTCGGCGCCGACGTCACGCTCCAGGATCTGGGCTTCGCCCGCCAGGGCCTCGACCTCATCCTCACCATCCTGCCCACCGGCGACACGCTGACGATCGAGCGCCAGTTCGACTACAGCAACTGGTTCACCTGGTGGGACGTCGACAATTTCGAGTTCGCCGACGGCACCCTGCTCAGCCGCATCGACGTCCAGCAGATCATCCTCGGCCAGGACGCGACCGCCGGCAACGACCATATCTACGGCTTCATGACCGGCGATCTGATCGACGGCGGCGCCGGCAACGACATCCTCGAAGGCGGCGACGGCGGCGACACCTACGTCTTCGGCCGCGGCTCCGGCCAGGACGAGATCCGCGAGACGCTCGGCAATGCCAATCTCTCCGAATATGACACGATCAGCTTCGGCCCCGGCGTCGCCTGGTCAGACCTGCGCTTCAGCCGCAGCGGCGATGCCCTCACCATCGCGATCGACGGCACCACCGACACCCTCACGATCAACCGCCAATGGGAGACGATCAACGATTCCAGCACCCAGACCTGGTGGGACGTCGAGAGTTTCACCTTCGCCGACGGCACCACCAAATCGACCGCCGACATCCAGGTCGAACTGCTCAGGGGCACGGCCGGCAACGACCATCTGATCGGCTTCTACACCGGCGACATTCTCGCCGGCGGCGCCGGCAACGACCTGCTCGAAGGCGGCAGGGGCGCCGACCGCTACGTCTACAATCCCGGCGACGGCGACGACGTCGTCTCCGACTATGTCAATTACTGGAGCAGCGCCGACGACCGGCTGCAGTTCGGCGCCGGGGTCAACCCCGCCGACGTGCTGGTGCGGCGCTCGACCAGCGATTCCGACGACATGGTGCTGAGCTTCGTCAACGCCGCCGGCTCGGTCACCCTCGTCAACCAGATCACCGGCGGCAGCGACTGGACGATCGACTATGTCGACTTCGCCGACGGCACGGTCTGGAACAAGGACATGCTCGCCAATCTGCTGACCAGCGGCGCGGCGACCCCGGGCGACGACGTCATCGACGGAACGACGCTCGGCGACGACCTTCGCGGCGGCGCCGGCAACGACATCCTGCGCGGCTGGGACGGCGAGGACCGCCTCGACGGCGGCGCCGGCGACGACCGGCTCGAGGGCGCCGGCTGGAACGACACCTACGTCTACGCCGCGGGCGGCGGCAACGACATCATCAGCGAATATGTCAATTACTGGGGCAGCTTCGACGTGCTCCAGCTCGGCGCCGGGCTTCTCGCCGCCGATCTCATCGTCCAGCGGGCGAGCCCGACCTCGTCGGACATGGTGCTGACCTTTGCCGGCCAGCCCGGCTCGGTCACTCTCGTCAACCAGTTCCTCAACGACGATTGGGGCATCGACCATGCGATCTTCGCCGACGGCACGATCCTGACCGCGCAGGATTTGTTCGTCCGCTTCTTCGCCGGCGCGGTCACCGCCGGGGCCGACGTGATCGACGGCAGCTACATGGGCGACACCATCTCCGGCCTCGGCGGCAACGACACGCTGAGGGGCTGGGACGGCGAGGATTGGCTCGACGGCGGCGCCGGCGACGACCGGCTCGAGGGCGCCGGCTGGAACGACACTTATGTCTACGCGCTCGGCGGCGGCAACGACGTGGTCAGCGAGTTCGTCGATTATTGGGGAAGCTGGGACGTGCTCCGGCTCGGCGCCGGCCTCGCCGCGGCCGATCTGATCGTCCAGCGGGCGAGCCCGACCTCGTCGGACATGGTGCTGACTTTCGCCGGCCAGCCCGGCTCCGTCACGCTCGTCAATCAGTTCGCGAACGACGACTGGGGCATGGATCAGGTCATCTTCGCCGACACCAGCATCCTTTCCGCGCAGGATTTGTTCGTCCGCTTCTTCGCCGGCGCGGCGACCGCCGGCGCCGACGTGATCGACGGCAGCTACATGGGCGACACCATCCTGGGGCTCGGCGGCAATGACACGCTCAGGGGCTGGGACGGCGAGGACCGGCTCGACGGCGGTGCCGGCGACGACCGGCTCGAAGGCGCGGGCTGGAACGACACCTACGTCTACGGGCTCGGCGGCGGGAACGACATCGTCAGCGAATATGTCGGCTTCTGGGGTGGCTTCAACGTCCTCGAGCTCGGCGCCGGCATCACTGCCGCCGACCTGCGCTTCACTGCTAGCGCCGCGGACCTGTCCGACCTGGTGATCAGCTTTGCCTCGAGCGCCGGCTCGGTCACGATCGACAATCATATCCTGGGCGGCAGCGAATGGGGCATCGACGAGATCCGGTTCGACGGCGGCACGGTCTGGAACGCGGCCACCATCCTCGCCGAATATGTCGCGCGCCAGGGCACCGCGGCGGGTGAGCTCGTCGGCGGCACCAACCAGGCCGACACGCTGAACGGGTTCGGCGGCGACGACACGATCAAGGCTTTCTCCGGCAACGATACTTTGATCGGCGGCACCGGCAACGACTATATGGAGGGCGCCGACGGCTCCGACACCTACCGCTATGCGAGCGGCGACGGCGATGACATCATCTTCGATCGTTACGGTAGCCGCGACAACCACATCCTGTTCGGCGCGGGCATCACCTCGGCCGACATCATCCTCTCGCGCATGGTCGGGGATTCGACCGACCTTCGGATCACCTTCCGCAACCAGGCGGGCTCGATCGTCATCGATCACGAGACCTGGTCCGACGCCGGGGTCGAGTTCCTCGATTTCGCCGACGGCGGCTCGCTGAGCGGCGCGGCGCTCGCGGCCCGGATCGGCCCGGGTACCGACGGCTCCGATGTCGTCGTCGGCACCGCTTCGGCCGAAGACGTTTACGGGCTCGAGGGAAATGACAATATCGCCGGCGCCGGCGGCAACGACATGCTGAGCGGCGATACCGGCGAGGACAGCCTGGTCGGCGGCGACGGGGGCGACACGCTCTACGGCGGCACCGGAAACGACGTCCTGGCCGGCGACGACCGTGCCGATTCCGGTGCGAATTTGATCGTCAACGGAAGCTTCGAGCAGACCGGCGGCACCGTCACCAACCCGTCCTGGGGGATAACGGCGACCGTGCTCCCCGGCTGGACCAAGACCAACAGCAGCGTCTACGAGCTCGTCAACAGCGGCTATGCCGGAATCCCGGCCACCGATGGCGCCCATTGGCTCGATGTCGACGGCGCCGGCAACAACAACAATATGGACATCAGCCAGGTGGTGAGCGGGCGTACGGCCGGCGAGCTGCTCAACCTCAAATTCGACGCCTCGAACTACACCAGTATCCAGAGCGGCAGCTTCGATGTTTTGTGGAACGGCGTCGTCATCGCGAGCATCAGCGTCACCGGACCGGCGATGCACGCCTTCAGCTTCACGGTGGCGGCCGTCGCTGGAAATAACGTCCTCGGCTTCCGCGGCACCGGCACCGCCGACGGCTACGGTGCCGCGCTCGACAATGTCCGCCTCTATGCGACCGTCGCGGGCGCGGCCGGCGACGACCTCCTCACCGGCGGTCTCGGCAACGACAATCTCCAGGGCGGCGCCGGCAATGACAGCTATTATTTCAACCGCGGCGACGGCAGCGATTCGATCGGCGAGCGCTTGAGCGAGGGCTTCGACAAGATCGTCTTCGGCGCCGGCATCGTTCCGGGCGAGCTCCGCTTCGACCCCGCCGCCAACGGCCTTGACGTCGTCCTGACGTTCACCGGCGGCGGCGAGAGCATCACCTTCATCGGCGGGATGATCCAAGGCGCGCTCGGGTTCGAGGAAATCCGCTTCGCCAACGGCACGATCTGGGACCAGGCCATGATCGAGGCGCAGGTGCCGCGCTACACCGCGGGCCCCGACGTCATCACCGGCACGGCCGCCGCCGAGACGCTTCACGGCGGCGGCGGCGACGACCAGATCAGCGGCGCCGGCGGCAACGACGTGCTCTACGGCGACGACGGCAACGACACGCTCGACGGCGGCATTGGCGACGACCGGCTCGAGGGCGGCGAGGGCGACGACCGTCTCGTCTTCTCGGCCGGGAGCGACGATTATCGCGGCGGCAACGGCGTCGACACGCTCGACCTCAATGCCGCGGCTTCGGCGGCGATCGTCAACCTGGGCGCCGTCTCCAACCAGCTCTCGGTCGGCGGAATTTTCAGCCAGGTCCAGACTGTCGAAAACGTGATCGGTACCGCCTCCGCCGACACGCTCACGGGCGACGCGGGCGCCAACCGTCTCGACGGCGGCGCCGGCATCGACACGCTCACCGGCAATGGCGGCGACGACGTGCTGATCGGCGGCCTCGGCGACGACGTCTTCCAATATTCCGGCGCCGCCAACGGCTTCGACTCCGTCGACGGCGGCGGCGGCACCGGCGACAGGATCCAGGCGCTCGCCGCCGGCACGATCATCGGCCTCAGCGCGCTCACCGGGGTCGAGACGATCGTCGCGACGGGCTTCGCCAATGTCGTCGTCGCCGGTTCGGCGAACGCCGATACGCTCGACTTCACCAGCGTCACCCTGACCAACATCGCGCGGATCGACGGCGGCGGCGGCAACGACGTCGTCACCGGCTCGGCCGGCAACGACGTCATCGCCGGCAGCGGCGGCGACGACACGCTGGCCGGCGGCGCCGGCACCGATTTCTTCGAATATAGCGGCGCTGCCAACGGTTACGACGCGGTCGACGGCGGGCTCGGCACCGACACGATCCGGGCGATGGCGGCGGACACCGTGATCGGGCTGCGCTCGTTCACCGGGATCGAGGCGATCACCGCCAACGGCTTCGCCAACGTCCAGATCAACGGCTCGGCGCTGGCCGACACGCTCAACTTCAGCACCGTCACGCTGACCGGCATCGCCAGGATCGACGGCCTCGGCGGCGACGACATCATCACCGGCACCGGCCTGGTCGACACGATCGCCGGCGGCGCCGGCAACGACACCATCGTCGCGGGCGCGGGCGACGACACTCTGACCGGCGACGACGGCAACGACATCTTCAAATCGGCGGGCGCGGTGGACGGGTTCGACTCGATCGACGGCGGCCTCGGCGCCGACTCTTTGCAAGCGACCGCGGCGAGCGCGGCAATCGGCCTGCGCTCGATCGCCGGTGTCGAAACGATCACCGCCGGCGGCTTCACCGGGGTCTACATCCAGGGCTCGGCCAACGCGGATGCGCTCGATTTCAGCGCCGTGACCACGATGACCGGCATCGGCAGAATCGACGGCGGCGCGGGCAATGATGTGATCACCGGCAGCGGCCTGATCGACCTGATCGTCGGCGGCGCCGGCGACGACACGCTCTCCGGCGGCGCCGGCAACGACACCTTCCAGGTGAACGGCATCACCGGCGGCTTCGACTCGGTCGACGGCGGCGCCGGCACCGGCGATATCCTCCAGGCGATGGCCAACGCGACAATGATCGGCCTCGCCTCGATCGCCGGGATCGAGACGATCACCGCCGGCAGCTTCACCGGCGTCTACATCTCCGGCTCGGCCAATGCGGACACGCTGAACTTCAGCGCAGTGACGACGATGGCCGGGATCACCAAGATCGACGGCGGCGCCGGCAACGACACGATCATCGGCTCGGGCGGCAACGACACGATCCTCGGCAGCGGCGGCGACGACACCCTGTCCGGCGGGGCCGGCAACGACACTTTCCAGTTCACCGGCGCCGCGAGCGGCTTCGACGCGATCGACGGCGGCGCCGGCACCAATACGATCACGGCCCTGGCGGCCTCGAGCGTGATCGGCCTGCGCTCGGTGACCGGCATCCAGACGATCACCGGCATGACCGGCTCCTACATCGCCGGTTCGGGCGGCGACGACATTCTCAACTTCCTCACTGTCACCCTCAACACGATCGCGCGCATCGAAGGCGGCGCCGGCAACGACACGATCACCGGCAACAATATCGCCAACACGCTCTGGGGCGGCCTCGGCAACGACACGCTGAACGGCGACGCGGGCGCCGACACCTTGGTCGGCGACGACGGCGACGATATATTGATCGGCGGCCTCGGCAACGACACGCTGAACGGCGCCAACGGCATCGATACGGTCGACTACAGCGCCGCCACCGCCGCCTGGGTCGTCAACCTCTCGCTCACTTCGGCGCAGGGCAAATCGGGCACCGAGACCGACACGATCACCAACGTCGAGAACGTCACCACCGGCGCGGGCGCCGACACGATCACCGGCACCGCGGTCGCCAACGTGCTGCGCGGCGGCGGCGGCAACGACCGCATCACCGGCGGCGCCGGCAACGACACGATCGACGGCGGCGCCGGGACGCTCGACGTCGCCGTCTTCGCGGGCCTGCAGGCGAGCTATTCGATCGTCACCGGCGGCGGCACGATCCAGATCGTCGACAACCAGCCGACCACCGACGGCAATGACGGCACCGACACGCTGACCGCGGTCGAGCGGGCCGAGTTCAAGGGCGGCGTCCAGGTCGCGCTGGCGGCACCGATCATCCTCGATCTGGATGGCAACGGCGTCAATCTGGTCGATCGCGCCGACGCCCACGCCCGCTGGGATTGGGACGGCGACGGCCGGTTCGACAGGAGCGGCTGGGTCGGCCAGGGCGACGGCATCCTGATCTACGACCGCGACGGCAACGGCACCGTCACCGATGCCGGGGAAATGTCGTTCACCAACGATCGGCCGGGCGCGAAGTCCGACCTCGACGGGCTTGCCGCATTCGACTCCAACGGCGACGGCCTATTCTCGGCTGGCGACGCGGCCTGGGCGGAGTTCAGAATCTGGAAGGATCAGGACGGCGACGGCCAGGTCGATGCGGGCGAGTTTCTCAGCCTGGCCGCGGCCGGCGTGGCGTCGATTTCGCTGGCCGGCGCGGCGACCCATCAGCAGTGGGACTGGGACGACAATATCATCGTCAATAACGGCCAGTTCACCCGCAGCGACGGCTCGGTTTCAGCGCTGGCCGACGTCGCCTTCACTTACGTGCCGGGCGGCGGCGACCCCAGCCCGCATGCGCGGCCGGTGTTGGAGGGGTGGTTGGACGGCCCCAGGGGCTCTCCGGACTTCCTTTTCGACGCTTTGTCCGACGGACCCGGCTTCCTCGGCAACCTGCTCCGCCGCGCGGCGACGCTGGACGAGGCGGACGGGCAGCAGCAATCGGATGGGCCGGCAAGCGAAGTCGCGTCCGATGCGTTCATGGACCTGTCTTCAGAGGCAGTCGTGGCCGACTTGCTCCTGGCAGGCCGGTCGCATGCCTCATGGCTGCCGGATTCATTGTATAGCCAGGCACTGTTCTAGGGCCGAATCTCGAGGATTCGGTTGGCTGGGGCGGCAGGATTCGAACCTGCGAATGCCGGTACCAAAAACCGGTGCCTTACCACTTGGCGACGCCCCAGCAGCGCCCGTGAGCGCGGCTATATAGCCGGCCCCGGCCGGATCGCCAGCCTCTAGCTGTTGGAAATCCGGCGGTTGACGAGGTCGAGATAGTCGCTGCGCAGCTGCAAAATCAGGTCGCCGACCTCGAAATTCCAGGGGCCGGCGGAGGCGACCGGCGCGACCTCGACCGCGGTGCCGGTGATGAACATCTGCTCGAAGCTTTCGAGCTCCTCGGGCCAGATCGCCCGCTCGACGACCGCGATGCCGCGGCGGCGGGCGAGGTCGATCACCGTCTGGCGGGTGATGCCGTCGAGGAAGCAATCGGGCGTCGGCGTGTGGAGCGCGCCGTCCTTGACGAAGAAGGCGTTGGCCCCGGTCGCCTCGGCGACCCGGCCGCGCCAGTCGAACATCAAGGCGTCCTCGAAGCCCCTGGCCTGGGCGGCGTGCCGCGCCAGCGTGCAGATCATGTAGAGGCCCGACGCCTTGGATTCGGTCGGCGCGGTGTAGGGCGCCGGCCGCCGCCACGGCGAGATGTCGAACCTGAGGCCGCGCCGCACCGCGTCCTCGCCGAAATAATTGCTCCATTCCCAGCACGCGATGGCAAGGTGGATCTTCGTCCGCTGCCCGGAAACGCCCATCTGCTCCGATCCGCGCCAGGCGAGCGGGCGCATATAGGCGTCGGAAAAGCCGCTCGCGGCGAGCAGCTCGCGGCAGGCGGCGTCGATCTCCTCGGCGCTGTACGGGATTTCGAAATCGAGCAGCCGGCCGCTCTTGCGCAGCCGCTCGCTATGGTCGGTGAGCCGGAAAATCTCGCCGCGATAGGCGCGCTGCCCTTCGAACACCGAGGAGGCGTAATGGAGGGCGTGGGTGAGGACGTGGACGTTCGCCTCGCGCCAGGGGACGAGACGGCCGTCGAACCAGATCGAACCGTCCCGATCGTCGAACGTGCGCAGATCGGTCATGGAGCGGCGGGATAAGACCGACCGCGCGGTCGGTCAATGCAGGGGTCTGCCTCCCTGTCTGGAGGTGGCCGTGACGGGCTGGCATTTGTTGTCCGGCAAGGAGCGAGGAGGGAGCGATGCTTGACGCATCGTGACCGACGCTGCGACGCCGCCGGGCGGCAAAGGACAGCCCACCGCTCTGCGGTCGGCCGGCTCCAGACAGGGAGGCAGACCCTTACTCCTTGCGCGCCTCGGCGGCCATTTCGAGGCCGCGCGCCCGCGAAGCCGCGAGGGTCCGCGCGACGAGATCGGCGAGGGCGTGGTCGGCGTCGAGCACCTTCAGCCCCGCCTCGGTGGTGCCGCTCGGGCTCGCCACCCGGCGCGCGAGCCGCTCGGGATCCTGGTCCGAGGCGGCGGCGAGCGCGGCCGCCCCCTCGACCATCGCGATGGCGAGCCGCTCGGCCTGATCGAACGACAGGCCGAGCCCTTCGGCGGCCGCCGCGAGCGCCTCGATGAAGCGGAACAGGAAGGCGGGGCCGGCGCCGGTGAGGTGGCCGGCGAGCTGGAAATGCGCCTCCTCGTCGATCCATTCCGCGTGGCCCAAAGTCGCCATCAGCCCGGTGACGAGCGCGCGGGCGGAAAGGTCGGCGCTGTCGCTGGTGAGGCAGACGACGCCCTTGCCGATCCGCACCGGCAGGTTCGGCATCGCCCGGACGATCGTCCGCGGCGTCGCAAAGCGCGCCCTGAGCGAGGCGAGCTCGACGCCGGCGAGGATCGAAACCAGGATCGTCTCGGGATCGAGGATCGGCGCCAGCGCCGGCGCGACGCCGTCGAGCTGATAGGGCTTCATCGCCAGGAGGACGATCGCCGGCACTTCGTCTTCGGGATAATCGGTCGTGACGCGGACTCCCTCCGCCGCCGGCGCCCCGCTCGGCCGGATCACGCTGACATGCGCCGGATCGACGCCTTCCTCGAGCCAGCGCGCCAGCATCGCCCCGCCCATATTGCCGCAGCCGACGAGCCACAGCGGGCCGGGGAGAAGAGGGTCAGCCATCAATCCGTCATTGCGAGAAGCGAAGCGACGAAGCAATCCAGATTACAGCCTTGATTGTGCGCTGGATTGCTTCGCGGCGCTCGCAATGACGGAAGGGGCTAGGCCTCGCCTTGCGTCTCGATCAGCGCCGCGGCGATCGCTTCCTGGGGGGTCTTGTCGGCCCACAGGACGAACTGGAAAACGGGGTAGAAGCGCTCGCATTCCTCGATCGCCGCCTCGACCAGGGTCTCGGCCTGCTGGAGATTCAGCGTCCCGCTCTCCTCGCCGCCCTCGAGCAAGGCGGCGTGGCGGAACAGGACCAGGCCCGAAGTCGACCAGAGCTCGAAATGGCCGAGCCAGAGCTGCTCGTTGATCAGGCCGATCGTCTCGTAGGTCGCGGCGCGCTTCTCGGGCGCGACCCGGACGTCGGGAAGAGCGAGGAATTGCAGCACCTGGTCCTCGGCGCGCCAGATCGCCCGCAGCTCGTATTGCGTCCAGCTTCCCTGGAAGCTCGACACGATCTCGTCCTCGCCGTTGCGTTCATAGGCCCAGCCCAACGCGCTGAAATAGGTTTCGAGCATGTCGATGGGGGCGCTCGCCTCACGCTCGAGTTCGTATTCATCCATGTTCATGAAGTGGCCCCGGTCCTCTTCCGTTCTCGCGAATCTGACGGTTTTCCGCGAAAAGCGCAAGGAAACCGGTCATCGGCCGCGCACAAAGTTGTGGATAGTCAGGCCGCCGCGCCCTTCCCCGTCATCCCGGCGAAGGCCGGGATCTGGTGGAGACCCGCCGTGACGTCTCGTCACGAGACCCCGGCTTCCGCCGGGGTGACGGGCTCGAGTTCAGGCCGCCGCGCCCGGCCGCCCCTTCTTGGCGGAGGACCGCTTTTGCCCGGCTTCGAGCGCTTCGATCCGCGCCCGGAGCGCCTCGGCCTCCTCGCGCGCGGCGATCGCGATCGCCTTGGCCGCCTCGAATTCCTCCCTGGAAACGAGGTCGAGCCCGCCGATCCACTCCCGGGCGCGCTCCTGCATCGCCGCCTGCGCCTCGCGGGTCATGCCGGCGACGGTGCCGGCGGCGCCGTTCATCATCTTGACGAAATCGTCGAACAGCCGGTTCTGGGACTGCATCTTGCGCCTCCTAGGTCAGGTTCAGCGGGATATCGATCGTCGGGGCCCCGGGTACAAGGGTCCCGGCGTCGGGATTGCGCGCCATCACCTGATAATTGAGCGCCGCCGCGAACATCAGCCAGCCGAGATAGGGATAGAGCAGCAAAGCGGCGGGAACGCGGATCCGCCAGATCAGGAAGATCATCCCGACCGTCAGCACGATCATCGCCGCGATCAGCGACAGCGCCAGCTCCATCTTGTGGAAGGCGAAGAAGACCGGCGGCCAGGCGAAATTGAGCGCGAGCTGGAGCGCGAACAGGATCAGCGCCTTCCTGCGGTCCTTCGCGCCGCGCGCGTGGAGGATCATCGCCAGCGACAGGCCGAGCAATATGTAGAGGATCGTCCAGGCGGCGGCGAACGCCCAGCCCGGCGGCATGAAGCTCGGCTTGTCCAGCGCGTCGAACCAGGGATTGCCGGCGCCGGCGCCGGACAGCCGCCCGGAGAGGGTGCCGAGCAGCAGCACTGCCGGCACCGTGAACAGCGCGTAGCGCAGGAAGCTCATCCTGAGCTGCGATTTCGATGCGATCCCGGCCATCGTCTCACTTACTCCGCCGGTTGCGCTTGCGGCGGGCCGGCAAGCTGCCCTTCGAGCCTGCGCGTCACCGCCAGCGGCGATCCGGTGAAACGCGCCAGCCGCGAATAAAGCAAGGGGATCAGGAACAGGGTGATCAATGTCGCGATCGACACGCCCCAGACGATGACGACGCCGATCGCGGTGCGCGCCGCCGCGCCGGCGCCGCCGGCAAGCATCAGCGGCATCGCTCCCGCCACCGTCGCGATCGAAGTCATCAGGATCGGCCGCAACCGCCGCCGTGCCGCCTCGCGCACCGCCGTGTCGATGTCGCGCCCGGCGTCGCGCAGCTGGTTGGCGAACTCGACGATCAAGATGCCGTTCTTGGCGGCGAGGCCGACCAGCATGACCAGGCCGACCTGGCTGAACAGGTTCATCGTCTGGCCCATCACCGCGAGCCCGATCAGCCCGCCCGCCACCGCCAGCGGCACGGTGGTGATGATCACGCCGGGATGGACGAAGCTCTCGAACTGGGCGGCGAGCAGCAGGTAGACGACCAGGATGGTGAGCAGGAACACGAAGTAGATCGACCCGCCCGCCTCCCGGAACGCCTGGCTCTCGCCGCGAAAGCCGACCGCCAGCACTTCGGGCGCGGCCGCGGCCTGCTGCTCGAGGAAGCTCAATGCCTCGCCCAGCGAATAGCCGGGGGCGAGCCCGCCCGAGAGGGTGATCGCGCGCAGCTTGTTGTAGCGGCCGAGGTCGCGCGGCCCGGCGGTGCCGTTGGTGGTGACCAGATTGGACAAGGGCACCAGCGTGCCGGTGCGGCTGCGCACGTAGATCTGGGCGAGATTGTCCTGGGCCGCGCGGGCGCTCGCCTCGGCCTGGATGACGACCTGATATTCGCGGCCGCGGTCGACATAGGTCGAGACCCGCCGCGAGCCCAGGAGGGTCTGGAGCGCGTTCGAGACGTCGGCGACCGAAACGCCGAGATCGCCGGCGCGGGCGGTATCGACCCGGATCTGCAGCTGCGGCTTGTTTTCCTTATAGTCGCTGTCGAGGTTGACGATGCCGGGGTTGCGCGCCGCGGCGGCGAGGATCCGGTCGCGGGCGCGGGCAAGGTCCGGATAGGCGGCGCCGGCGATGACGAAGTTGATCGGCTGGCCGCGGCCGCGGTTCAACGAGTTCCTGACCTGGGCGTTGCCGCGCACCGCCGGGATCTGGGCGAGCTCGCGATTGACTCGCCCCACCATCTGGGCGGTGGTGACGCTGCGCTCCTCCCAGGGCTTGAGGAAGATCGCGATCGCGCCGTTGTTGAAATCGTCGCTCGGCCCGAAGCCGCCCGGCGTACGGACGATCAGCGACCGCACCGCGCCCTGGCCGACCATCGGCAGCAGCCGCGCCTGGACCTCGGTCATGTAGCGGTTCATTTCGGCAAAGCTCGTTCCCTCGGGCGCGGTGATGCTCGCCTGGATGATGCCGGCATCCTCGGCCGGCACCAGCTCCGATTGCAGCAGGAAGAAGACCGAGCCCGAGGCGGCGAGGAACAGGGCGACGATCGCGGCCGGTATCAGCGGCTTCCTGAGCGCCCAATCGAGCCGCTTCGCATAGCCTTCTTCGAGCCGGCGGAAGCGCCGTTCGATCCAGCCCGCCAGCCGTCCGCGCTCCTCGCGCCGGAGCAGCTTCGAGCAGAGCATCGGCGCGAGGCTGAGCGCGAAGAAACCCGAGAAGGCGACCGCGCCGATCATCGCCGCGGCGAGCTCGCGGAACAGGAGGCCGGTCTGGCCGGCGATGAACATGATCGGCACGAACACCGCGCAGACCACCATCGTCGTCGAGATGATCGCGAAGCCGACCTGGCGGGCGCCGTTATAGGCGGCGGCGAGCGGCGGCTCGCCCTCCTCGATCCGGTGATAGATATTCTCGAGCACGACGATCGCGTCGTCGACGACGATGCCGATGCACAAGACGAGCGCGAGCAGCGTCAGCAGGTTGATCGAGAAGCCGGCAAGCCAGAGCACGGCGAAGCTCGCCATCAGGCAGAGCGGCACCGTCACCGCCGGAATCAGCGTCGCCCGCCAGGTCCCCAGGAACAGGTAGATGACGAGGACGACCAGCACCGCCGCCTCGGCCAGCGTCCCCCACACCTTCTCGATCGCGCGGTTGATGAACAGGCTGTCGTCGGTGCCGATCACGATCTCCATCCCCACCGGCAGGCTCGGGCGGACCTGGTCGGCCATTGCCTTGGCGCCGTCGGCGACGGCAAGCGTATTGGCTCCCGACTGGCGGATGATCGCGAGACCGACCGCCGGATTGCCGTTCATCCGGAACGAGGCATAGGGATTTTCCGGCCCCTGCTCGATCCGGGCGACGTCGCCAAGGCGCACCAGATAGCCATCGCTGCCGCGGCCGACGACGAGCTGGCGGAATTGCTCCGGGGTGGCGAACGGCCGCTCGACCCGCAGCGTTACGTTCTGCTGCGACTCGAGGCGGCCGGCGGGCAGTTCGACATTCTGGGTCCTCAGCGCGTTCTCGATGTCGGCCGGGGTCAGCGCGAAGCCGGCGAGCCGCTCGGGCCGGAGCCAGACCCGCATCGCCGGCCGCGCCTCGCCGGCGATGAACACCTGGGCGACGCCGTCGATCGCGCGGAACCGGTCGGCGAGGTTCCTGTCCACCCAGTCGGTCAGCTGCAGCGGCGACCAGCCGGGCTTGGAGACCACCAGGAACATGATCGGCGAGGCATCGGCGTCGACCTTGCGCACCACCGGCGGATCGATCTCGGGCGGCAGCGACCGCGCCGCCGCGCCGACCCGGTCGCGGACGTCGTTGGCGGCGCTGTCGATGTCCCGTCCCGGCCTGAACTCGATCGTGATCGAGGACTGGCCGTCCTGCGAGCGCGAGGTGATCGTCTGCAGGCCGGCGATCCCGGCGAGCTGCTCTTCGAGCACCTGGGTGATCCGGGTCTCGACGACGTTCGCCGCCGCGCCGATATATTGGGTCTGGACCGAGACGATCGGCGGATCGACGTCGGGATATTCGCGCACCGACAAGGCGAAGAAACCGACGATGCCCGCCACCGCGACCAGCATCGCGACCACCGCCGCGAACACCGGCCGTTTGACGGAGAGATCGGAAAGCTGCACGCTTTAGCGCCCGCTCGCCCGGTTGCCCGCTCCCGCCAGGCGCACCTGCATCCCGTCGGCGACCTTGATGATCCCCTCGGTCACCACCCGCTGGCCGGGCCTCAAACCGGCGAGAATCTCGATCCGGCCGTTCAAATGCGCCCCGGTCCGCACCGGCAGGCGGCGGACCCGATTGCCGGGGCCGAGCGCGAACACGAAGCGGCTGTCGCCCTCGCCGAGCACGGCGAGCTCGGGCACCGACAGAGCGGTGCGGCTCGAGCTCTGGATGCCGACCCGCATCATCATCCCGGGCCGCAGCATCCGGTCCGGATTGGGCAGCAGCGCCCTCACCGTCACCGCCCGCGTATTGGGGTCGATCACCGGGTCGATCGTCCGGATCGTGCCGTTGAACGGCCGGTCGGGATAAGCGGCGGCGCGCGCGTCGATCGTCAGCCCTTCGCGGATCGCCGCCAGCATCGTCTCGGGCACGGTGAAGTCGAGCTTGATCGTCGAGAGGTCGCTGACCGTGGCGATCTCGGTCCCCTGGCCGGCGATCGCGCCGACCGAGATGTTGCGCAAGGACACCCAGCCCGCGAACGGCGCGCGGATCACCCGGTCGCCGATCTGCGCCTCGACCGCTTGCGCCTGCGCGCGCGCCGCGGCGGCGGCGGCGACCTGGGTGTCGTAATTGGAGCGGGTGGCGAAGCCGCGATTCTTGAGCGCCTCGACCCGCCTGAGCTGCTGCTGCGCCTCGCGCGAGCGGGCATTGGCCTCGCTCAATTCGGCGTTCTGCTCGGCCTGGCGCAGCACCGCGATCACCTGGCCGGCGCGCACGAAGCTGCCGTCGTCGAAATTGAGACGCACGATCCGCTCGGTGACCGGGGCCGAGAGCGTCACCTGCTCGTTCGCCCGGGCGGTGCCGACCGCCTCGATCCGGTCGGCGAAGACCATCGGCCGCGCCGCCTCGGCCCTGACCAGCGGCGCTTCGCGGCCGCGCTCCTTGGCGCCGCCGCCGCTGCACGCCGCGGCGAACGCGGTCATCAAAAGCAGAAAAGAGGGACGATTTGCCATCTATGGCCGCTCAATGCGCAAATTCCGGGCGGTGTCGAGAGGGCCCCTTGTATCAAAGTGTCTCGATTGGCGAGCCTTTTCGCGCCGCGATCAGGAACTCGACATTGCCTTCGGGCCCGGTGATCGGGCTCGGCGTCACCCCCTCGACCTGCCAGCCGCGCGACCGCAGCCAGGCCGCGACGCCCGCGCAGACCCGGTCGTGCACCGCCGGATCTCGCACCACACCACCCTTGCCGATCTCGCCGCGCTCCGCTTCGAACTGCGGCTTGACGAGGGCGATGAGGCGGCCGCCGGGCTTCGCAAACTCCAGCGCCGTATCGAGCACCTTGGCGAGCGGGATGAAGCTCGCATCGCAGGTGATGATGTCGACTTTTTCGGTGACGATCGCATCGCTGAGGTAGCGCGCATTGGTCTGCTCGTGGACCGCCACCCGCGAATCCTGCCGCAGGGACCAGGCGAGCTGATTGGTCCCGACATCGACCGCGAACACCTTGGCCGCCCCCTTTTGCAGCAGCACGTCGGTGAACCCGCCCGTCGAGGCGCCGACATCGAGCGCCACCGCTCCCGCTACGTCCCAGCCGAAATGGTCGAGCGCATGGGCGAGCTTCACCCCGCCCCGCGACACCCAGGGATGCACCTTGCCCCTGACCTCCAGCGCGGCGTCCACTGCCAGCGCCTGCCCGGCCTTCTCGACCTTGCGCTCGCCCGAAAAGACCAGCCCCGCCAGGATCAACGCCTGCGCCTTCGCCCGGCTCTCCGCGAGCCCGCGATCGACGAGCAGCTGATCGGCGCGAAGTTTCGGCATGCGCTTGTCATAAGCCAAGAAAATTCCTTACATCCACTTTTATGATTGTCGCCCGCATCACCGCAAAGGCGCAAACGACCATTCCTCGTGCGGTTCGCCTCGCTTTGGGCGTCGAGCCCGGCGATGAAATCGCCTATGAGATCGACGGCGATCGCGTCGTCATGCGGCGCGTCGGCGACTCGTTCGACCGGCCGTTCGCGATCTTCAGCGAGTGGGGCGACGACCTCGACGCCGTCTATGACTCGCTTTGAGGCGGACGGCTGGACGGCTGAACTCTAGGCCGCCGCCCTCGGCCTGAGCAGCCACGCGATCAGGGCGCCGCCGACGACATAGTCGCCCAGCGCCACGATCATCTGCCCCGCCGTGTAGGCGATCGGGAAGCCGAACCAGATCGTATAGGACGGGCTGACGCAGAAGGCGGCGGCGACGCCGACCAGCACGGAAATCCCGAGCCTTTTGCCGAAGCTGCCGGCTGCGGCCATGCCGACGATCAGCGCCAGCGCTACGCCCTGGACCAGCTCGGTCAGCGCCTCCCAGCCCATCACGGACCAGCTGAAGCTCATCTGCGGGTGATAAAGCAGCAGTCCCCACGGCCCGGGCGTGGGATTGGGGTTCACGCGCATGTCGGGGTAGAAATAAAGCCCGTCGGCGCTTCCCATATGGGCGGCCAGCGCGGCCCGCAGCGCCGGCTCGTCGGGCAATGTCGAAATCCCCATCTCGCCCAGCGGCAGCGCCATGTGCGCGATCGATTCCCAGACGAACATGGCGAGCCCGGCCAGCACGCCCGCGATCAGGATGCGTCTCATCTGCGTATCCCCCATTCTCAAGAGCTGGAGTCCCACCATATCAGGAATCATCAGCCGAGCAGAGTGAAACGCTTGGCCCTCGACGCTCAATGCCTGGCGTTCGTCTGGCTTTCCGCGATCACCACCCGGCAATGACTGGTCGGTCGAGCCGGAACCCGCCTTTGTTCACGGTAACGCTTGACTGTGGAGTTTTGCGAACAGATAAGGAACGCCTGGCAGGAGAGAACGCATGTCTACATACTTAGAGCATGAGGATCTTGAGGATTTTGCAGGACAATTTTTTGATGTTTCGATAAATCCGTTGGCCGAGGTGCTTACCAAGCTCCTTCATCTCCTTATCTCGAAGGGCGTTATTACCAAGGAGGAAGCAGTCCTTACCCTTGCGTCATCGGTGGGAGTCATCAGCCAAACCGATCATAGCGAGGCTGTGAAGGAGAATGGTGCGAACATGCTCATGCGCATGATCCAGGCAATCGACCCCGCCAGATAGTTCGGAGCGTGGTCTACAGGGGCAATCTATCTGCCCCACAAGCGCATCGCCGCTGAGAATTCGTCTCTCATCGCATCAGCTTGGCGCCATTTCTTGACCGCCTTTCGCCCCGAAGCACTTACCAATGCCGTGACACCGAATTCGAAATAGTCTTCAATCTCAGCCTGCCGCTCAGCAGGCATGCCATGCGCCATCAAAATGGCGCTTAGCTCTGATGGTGAAATGGCTAGCCGTTTTTGCCAACAAACGCGCACGATCTCCGCGATATCATCGCGCTTCCAATGGAATGTGCCGCTACTAAGGCCGCGATTGCAAAACCACACGGCCAACTCGTCCAAGATGAAACTCCTTCGAATGTTGAATGGTGGACACCAGTCAGGAATGGGAGCGAGCGGCAGCACCGCAAATAGGTCGCGATCAACTGAAACTCTTTCCAGGGTCTCCTCTGGTCCGCTCCAACGGCTAGCCAAGAATCCGACTGCGTCGACTGAGTTGGGAGTGTCGCTGACCTTGGCGAGCGAACCTGCGCGCCAGCCGTGCAGGAAGAGGATTTGATCGTCCGCGCGGGGCATCTCCGCACCCCGAGCACCGCAGAATGGGCAAGCCGCCAAAGCGCCTGCAGCCGCAGCCGGAGAACGACTGAAATCACCTCGCTCTATGATGGCGTAGCACTCTGACATGTTAGGCATCCTCGGCGCGATTCTTCGGACCTGCAGAGCTCAACGACGCCTTCAGACCCCTGCCTTCGCATCTTCTGCCAAGACCCGCTCGATCAGGGCTTGTGTCAGCCACTCCTGCTTCGAACGATGCTCAGCAAAATATGGTGAGGAGATAAACCTTCGGTGCTTTCTGACGTCGTCCTCCAAGGCGAACGCCCAACCTGCATCGTGAGGAAAAAGAGCATAGACCCTTTCTCCCGTCATAAGCATGTAGAGAACAAATACGGTATATTTATCAAGCTGCTCTTTGCCAAGATCTTCGTACTCTATATCTCCGCAAGACAATTCTGGGTACTGAAGGCACAGCAAATGATAGCTTTCATAAGCAGATCGAGCGGCAATTTCATTGCTAATTGCAATTTGTCTGTACCCAACATACAGCGCCGTGGCAGCAAAGATAGTCAACAAGACGTTCGTGACTATCGAAACCGTTTCCATATCATCCCGCCCACCTAGGCCCGCGCCCCCTCGATCACTCCCGCGCTGTTGTGCCTGAGCGCCTTCAGCACCGTCTCGACGATCCCTTCGGCGTCCAATCCGGCGTCGGCATATTGCTTTTCGGGCTTGTCCTGGTCCTGGAAGCGGTCGGGCAGGCGCATGGTCCGGAGCTTCAACCCGGCGTCGGTCAGGCCGGCGTCGCTGGCCATGGTGAGGACGTGGGCGCCGAGGCCGCCGATCGACGCTTCCTCGACCGTCACCGCGACTTCGTGGCTGGCGAGCAGGCGGCGGATCAATTCCTCGTCGAGCGGCTTAGCGAAGCGCAGGTCCGCGACCGTCGTCGAAAGGCCGCGCCCGTCGAGCATCTCGGCCGCCTTGAGCGCCTCGGCGAGCCGGGTGCCGAGCGAGAGGATCGCCACCTTCTTGCCTTCGCGCACGATCCGGCCCTTGCCGATCTCGAGCCGCTCCGGGATTTCGGGCAGGGCGACGCCGGTGCCGTTGCCGCGCGGATAGCGGACCGCGATCGGCCCGGCATCGTGCAGCGCGGCGGTATGGACCATGTGGACCAGCTCGGCCTCGTCGGCCGCCGCCATCACGACGAAATTGGGGAGCGTCGCAAGATAGGTGACGTCGAAGCTGCCGGCATGGGTCGCGCCGTCGGCGCCGACCAGGCCGGCCCGGTCGATCGCGAAGCGGACCGGCAGGTTCTGGATGGCGACGTCGTGCACGACCTGGTCGTAGGCGCGCTGGAGGAAGGTCGAATAGATCGCGCAGAAGGGCCGCATCCCCTGTGCCGCCAGCCCCGCGGCGAAGGTCACGCCGTGCTGCTCGGCGATGCCGACGTCGAACATGCGGTCGGGAAAGCGCTCGCCGAACTTGTCGAGCCCGGTCCCGGCCGGCATCGCCGCGGTGATCGCGACGATCTTGTCGTCGCGCGCGGCCTCGGCGATCAGCGCCTTGGCGAACACGCCGGTATAGGAAGGCGGGCCCGGCTCGGCCTTGGCCTGCTCGCCGGAAATGACGTCGAACTTCTGGACGCCGTGATATTTGTCGACTGCGGCCTCGGCCGGGGCATAGCCCTTGCCCTTCTTGGTGACGACATGGACCAGCATCGGTCCCTCGTCGGCGTCGCGGACGTTCTCGAGGATCTTGACCAGCCGCTCGACATTGTGGCCGTCGACCGGGCCGACATAATAGAAGCCCAATTCCTCGAACAGGGTGCCGCCGGTCCAGAAGCCGCGCGAATATTCCTCCCAGCGCCGCGCCATGACATGGAGGCGCCTGGGCAGCTTGCGCGCGAAGCGCTGGGCGAGGCTGCGCAGCGTCAGATATTTGCCCGACGAGACCAGCCGCGCGAGATAGTGGGAGAGCCCGCCGACCGGCGGCGCGATCGACATGTCGTTGTCGTTGAGGATGACGATCAGCCTATTGCCCGCCGCCTGGGCGTTGTTCATCGCCTCATAGGCCATGCCGGCCGACAGCGCGCCGTCGCCGATCACCGCGATCGCCCGGCCGGGCCTGCCCTCGAGCTTGTTCGCGACCGCGAAGCCCAGCGCCGCCGAGATCGAGGTCGAGCTGTGCGCCGCCCCGAACGGGTCATATTCGCTCTCGCTCCGCCTGGTGAAGCCGGAGAGGCCGCCGCCCATCCTCAACGTGCGGATGCGGTCGCGGCGGCCGGTGACGATCTTGTGCGGATAGCATTGGTGGCCGACGTCCCAGACCAGCCGGTCGCGCGGCGTCTCGAACACATAATGGAGGGCGACGGTGAGCTCGACGACGCCGAGCCCGGCGCCGAGATGACCGCCCGTCACCGACACCGCCGAGATCGTCTCCGCGCGCAATTCGTCGGCCAGCTGACGGAGCTGGCCGCGCTTCAATTTGCGCAGCGATTCCGGGGTCGCGATCGTGTCGAGCAGCGGCGTCTGCGGACTCTCACTCATGGCGCCGCCTCCTAGCGCCCGCGCAAGCGTCTGTCGAATGTTGTTCCCGTGCAGACGCGGTGCACGGTATAGGGCCCACAAGGGAGGGCCACGCATGCGCTACGACATATCCGGAACCGTGATGCAGACCGTCTCGATCGACCTCGAGCGCGGCGAGCAGGTCTACAGCCAGACCGCCGCCATGGCCTGGATGACGCAGGCCATCGTCATGGACACCCATACCGGCGGCGGCCTGTTCGCGGGCCTCAAGCGGGCGATGTCGGGCGGCACCCTGTTCGTCACCGATTTCACCGCCGAAGCGGCGCCCGGACAAGTCGCCTTCGCGCCGCGCTTCCCCGGCAAGATCCTGGCGATGGCACTGGCCGCGGGCCAGTCGCTGATCTGCCGCAAGGAGACCTTCCTCTGCGCCGAGAAAAGCGTGAGCCTCGAAATCGCCTGGCAGCAGCGCTTCGGCGCCGGGCTGTTCGCCGGCGAAGGCTTCATCCTCCAGCGCGTCACCGGCCCCGGCACCGCCTTCCTCGATTTGAGCGGCGAAGTGATCGAAAAGACGCTCGGCCCCGGCGAGACGCTGCGCGTCCATGCCGGCCATATCGGCATGCAGGAGCCGAGCGTCTCGACCGACATCCAGATGGTCCGCGGCTTCAAGAACGTCCTGTTCGGCGGCGAAGGCCTGTTCCTCGCCACCCTGACCGGCCCCGGCAAGATCTGGCTCCAGTCGATGCCGATCATGAACCTCGCCGAAGAGATCTTCCGCCACATGCCGGCGAGCGAAGGCGGCGGCGACAGCGACAGCATGGGCGGCGCCGTCGCGACTGGCGTGGCGGGGGCGGCGATCGGCGGCATATTGGGCGGGATGTTCGGCGGTGGGAGCGACGACGACAGCTGAGGCGAACGGGACCGCGGCGGAGCAGCCGCCAGGTTCCTTCCCTCCCGCCGGGGAGCCTTGACAGTCCCGGCTTGCGGTCGTTGCCTAATTCGTCCAGCCTGGCTCGACGGGGAGCGGCCCATGGCAAGAAAAGCGGAAGATATCGGCCTGTTGGTCGTCCACGGCATGGGAGAGCAGAAGAAGCTCGAGCATTTGACCGGTTCGGCGCGGGAGCTGGCCTCGTTCATCGCCACCGATCCGGACCTGATTCGGATGAACGTCGACGACGAGTCCGACGGCGACGGGACGATCACGATCGACGGCATTTTCAACCGTGGCGATGGCGAAGAGCAGGTCCGGCTCCATATCCGGGAAGTCTGGTGGGCCGATCTCGGCATCCGCGGCGGGCTGTTCGAGCAGGCGAAATTCTGGTTCTGGGGGCTCGGCCAGTGGGCGGCGGAAGCGATCCGCAAAGGGGACCCACACCGCAACACGGTGAAGCTGATGGCGATGCCGCGCTTCGCCTATCAGAAGACGCAGATTCAGCGCCCGGGCGCGCTGCGCCAGCTGCCGTCGCGGCTGCTGCTGGGCGGCGCCGGCCTGCTCGCCTTTCTTACCTTCTTCAGCTGGTCCGCGGCCAAGCGGGTCGTCTCCCTCTTGGCGAACAAGCTGCCCGAGCCGAGCCTCATCTTTCTCTTTCTCGGCGACGTGAAGATCTACCAGCAGGCGGGCAGCCCGGGAAAGGGAAGCATGGTCGATCCCGACCTGCCGATCCGGACGACCATCCGCCGGCGAATGGTGAGCGCGATGACCGAAGTGGCGGCGCGCGAGGATTGGAATCGCTGGTACATCTTCGCCCACAGCCTCGGCACCGTTCCCGCCTTCAATGCGCTGCAGGAAACCGAGCTGGCCCTGCCCAATTATCTTACCGAGGCGGAATGGGCGCGCCTGCCGGCCAGCTTCAAGACGGACTGTCCGTTCAAGCCCGAAGGCCAGCACCCCACCACCGACAAGATGATGCCCCGCCGCCCGCCCTGGCTTGCCGACAGCGCGGGGATCAGCCGGCGCCGGCTGTTCGAGCGCTTCGCCGGCTTCGTCACCTTTGGCTCGCCGCTCGACAAGTTCGCCGCGATGTGGCCGCGGGTGGTCCCGCTCAACCTCCAGGCGGCGGTCTTCCCCGAGGGCTGCGAATGGGTGAACCTGCACGATCCGACCGATCCGGTCGCGGCCCGGCTCGATGCCTTCGCCGAACCGCTGGAGCGCGCGGACGGCGACGTGCAAGACCGGATCGCGCTGGTGCCGCGGAATTTCGCGGCCCGCGCAAGCCTCCTTTTCGGCCTTTCGCACATCCGTTATTTCAAGCCGCGGCGGACGCGGGCGAAGGTGATGCCGGCCGAGATCGCCGCGGCCCTGGTTTCCGGCGGACGGAGGACGTTGGCGGCGGCGGCCGCGCGCGCCGTCATGTCGCCGGCTGAGGCGTGGGCGAGAGCGATCCTGGCCCTGGGTCAGGTCGCCGCCCTGGCCGCGGCGCTCGCCGCCGCCGCCGGCGCGCTGCTTCTCGCGATCGGCAGGATCCTGCCGGACCGCGCGACCGATCTCGTCAAGCACGCGATCGGCAGCATCAGCCCGAGGCTGCTCGAAATCCTTCAGCAAGGCGGTTGGCCGGCGCTTGTCGCGGGCGCGGCGATCATGATCGCCCTCGCGATCGTCGCGGTTCTCGGCTCGGGCCTGCTGCGGATCGTGACCGATCCATTCAGACGCCCCCACGGCTAGCGTTGCCGCCTGCCCGGCCATGTAGGAACAGAGCAAGAACTTTTCGCTTGCACTGTAGGATTATTCCTGCTTTGTTGACCGCTTCGCGAGTCGGAAAGGATGGCGGCGGATGGCAGCGGAGGGAAAGGCGCGCGAACGCCATGACGGCTTTTCGGCGGAGCGCAAGCAGCTCTTCCTGACGGCGCTGCGGAGCGGCGAGAGCGTGCTCGACGCCTGCGCGCTGGTCGGCGTCTCGAACCGCACCGCCTACAATCATCGCGACCGCGATCCCGTCTTCGCGCGCGACTGGGGGCTCGCCGTGCGGATGCACCGGGCGCCGCTCGAGCTCGCCGCCTACCGGCGCGGCGTCGACGGAATCGAGGAGCCGATCTATCGCCACGGCAAGCAGGTCGGCACCCGCCGGCACTATTCCGATGCGCTGCTCAAGCTGCTGCTCGCCGGCGAGAAGCCGCGCAAATATGGCCGGCGCGCCGGGCTCGTCGCCGACCGCAAATGGCTGACGAAGACGATCGCCGCCGTCATTGCGCCGTACAAGGCGGGGCTCGACGCGGCGCTCGCCGAGGTCGCGGCGCTGAAGGCCAGGGCCGCCGAAGCGGCGCCGCCGCAAATCGTGAAGTTCGTGAACCCCCGTCCGCGCCGCCCGAAGGCTTCCGCGGCGCCACTTCGCCGAGAGAACGTGCGGCTCGAGCCCGCGCCTCGACAGGCTGCGGGAGCCCCCGAAATTTCGAATTTTTCGCGACCGCAATGAACTTCGTGCCGGGCGCACGCCCGGCGGGCTCTTTCTCAGAATGAAGATGGTGAGAAACGGACAGCTTGTTCGCACTGATGGTCAGGTCGAAGGGCCAGGGGGCGGAAAAAGCCTTTTCAGGCGTCCACTTCGTCCACTTTGAGGCGGGCGGACGCGCGAAAACACGCTCTCAGGCGTCCATTTTGTCCACTTTGGCCGCGGCGAGGTCCTACTGCCCCTCGCATTCCCCGCAGGTGCCGCGGACCTCGATCACCGGGCGGGCGTGGGTGAAGCCGGCGGCCTCGGCCGCCTCGCGGACGCCGCTCGAGAGGCGGTCGTCGTCGATATGCTTGGCCTGGCCGCAGCTGTCGCAGATCAGGAAGATGCAGTCGTGCAGGCAATCGGGATGGTCGTTGGCGACATAGGCGTTGACGCTCTCGACCCGGCGGGCGAGGTTGGCGCCGACGAACAAATCGAGGATCCGGTAGACGCTGTTGGCGGCGATCCGGCGGCCCTCGTTCTGCGAGACCTTCTCGGCGATATCGTAGGCCGAGGCCGGCCGCTCGAAGCCGGCGAGCGCCTCGAACACCGCCGAGCGCATCGCCGTCCATTGCTCGCCGGCCTTCTCCATGGTCGCCTTGGCGGCCTTGGAAAGATCGGCGCCCTTATGGCTGTGGTGGACGTGGGCCATGGCTGAAAATGTAGTCCTTTCGTCCCGCCGTCACAAGGACCCCCGCCCCGTCATTGCGAGTAGCGCAGCGACGCGGCAATCCAGCGCTGGATTGCTTCGCTGCGCTCGCAATGACGTCTGAAGTCAGTGCCCGGCGCGGCGGTTGAGGTCGTGGCCGAGGGCGAGGACGAGCACGCCGAAGACCGAGATCAGGACTTCCTCGGCGCCGTGCGGGAAGGTCAGCGAGGCGGCCATCGTGCCGAGGCCGATGCCGCCGATCGAGGAAGGCATCATGAAGCCATGGTCGAAAATGCCGCGGCCGAGGCCGAGCGCGCCGAGCCCGATCGCGCAGGCGAGGCCGATCTCGTGGATGCGCGGATCGACCAGCAGCCCGCCCGCCGAGGCGAGCATCAGCACCAGCACCGCCGTGGCGACGCAATGGACGAGGCACAGGCCCGACAGGCCGATGGCCAACCGGTCGATCCTGCCGTTGCCGATGACGCTTGCAAGCACTTGCGGTCGAATCCTTTCCGGTTGTTTATAGGGCGAGTCGCATGAGGTTACAATATAACATTTGCCGAAAAGCTGCATCTGGCTCCGGTTGGCAACGGCCCGCCGCTCGGCCATAGGCGCTGCGATGCTGTCCCGCCCCGCCGCGCCCGAGCCCCGCCCCCGCGCGATCGCCGCCTGGCTGCTGGCCGTCGCCGCCCTGGTCCTGCTGATGGTCGTCGTCGGCGGCATCACCCGCTTGACCGAATCGGGCCTCTCGATCACCCGCTGGGAGCCGTTTTCGGGCGCGATCCCGCCGCTCAATGCCGCCGACTGGCAGGCGCAGTTCGAGCTCTACAAGGCGAGCCCGCAATATGAGCAGCTGAACCACGGCATGACGCTCGCCGACTTCAAGGCGATCTTCTTCTGGGAATATCTCCACCGGCTACTCGGACGGCTGATCGGCCTCGCCTTCGCGCTGCCATTGGCCTGGTTCTGGTGGCGCCGCGCGATCCCGGCGGGGTTCGGCTGGAAATTGGGCGCGATCCTGGCGCTCGGCGCGCTGCAGGGCGCGATCGGCTGGTGGATGGTCGCCTCGGGCCTCATTGACCGCCCCGACGTCAGCCACATCCGCCTCGCCATCCACCTGCTCGCCGCGCTCTTCATCTTCGCCGCTTTGGTCTGGGTCGCGCTCGACCTTTCGGCGCGGGCGCGGCCGCCGATCCTGGCGATCTGGGCGCTCTGCCTCTTGTTCCTCCAGTTCATGTTCGGCGCCTATGTCGCCGGACTCGACGCCGGCTACGCCTTCAATTCCTGGCCGAAGATGGGCGCGGACTGGTATCCGGCCGGGGCGGAATGGCTGCGGCCGGCCTTGCGCAACTTTGCCGACAATCCGGTCACCGTCCAGTTCGTCCACCGCTGGCTCGCCTTCGCCGTCGCCGCGCTTGCCATCTGGCTCGGCCTTCGCGCCTGGGCGCGCGGGCTTCGGGCGGAAGGCGCGGCGCTGGCCGGCGCGGTGCTTGCCCAGCTGACGCTCGGCATCCTCACCCTGCTGTCGGGCGTCCGGATCGAGATCGCTGTCGCCCACCAGGCGATGGCCGTGCTGCTGCTCGCGGCGACACTCACCGCCGCCCACCGGCTCGGGGAGACTTAAGGCATGACCGACATCGTCACCGTCTACGCGACCTTCGCCGACGCCCCGGAAGCGGAGCGGATCGCCCGGCTCGTCGTCGAGGAGCGGCTCGCCGCCTGCGCCAACATCCTCGGCCCCTGCCATTCGATCTACCGCTGGCAGGGCGAGGTCGAGCGGGCGGACGAAGTCGCCGCCCTGTTCAAGGCCCGCGCCGACAAGGCCGAGGCGCTGCTCGCCCGGATCGCCGAGCTGCACAGCTACGCGGTTCCGGCGGCCGTCGTCTGGCCGATCTCGGCGGCGCTGCTGGCCTATCGCGACTGGGTGGCCGAACAGGGCTAGGTAATATAATACCTCTCACGAAACGCCCGCTTTTCCTTGACTTTCACGCCTTCCTCCGCCATTTGCCCGCGGTCCGCGCCGCTCGGCTTGAGCGGCGCTGCTCATTTGAAAGAGGTCTCGGGCCCATGAAGGCGCTGATGAAGACCACCCGGTCGGCCAAGCCGCGCGAGGTGGAGAAGAAATGGCATCTGATCGATGCCGACGGGCTGGTGGTCGGGCGGCTCGCCGCGATCGTCGCCAACCTGCTGCGCGGCAAGCACAAGCCGAGCTACACCCCCCATGTCGATTGCGGCGACCATGTCGTCATCGTCAATGCCGAGAAGGTGCAGTTCACCGGCAAGAAGATGGCGGACAAGATCTATTACCGCCACACCGGCTTTCCGGGCGGGATCAAGCAGACCAACCCGGCGAAGATCCTCGAAGGCCGCTTTCCCGAGCGCGTGCTTGAAAAGGCGATCGAGCGGATGATCCCGCGCGGGCCGCTGGGCCGCGACCAGATGCGCGCGCTCCACCTCTATGCCGGCGCCGAGCATCCGCACGGCGGCCAGAATCCCGAACTTCTCGATGTCGCGGCGATGAACCGCAAGAACAAGGTGGGTCAATGATGTCAGACAACCGTCAATCGCTTTCCGATCTCGCCAAGCTGACCCAGGCCGAGCCCGAAGCCGAAGCCGCGCCGCCCGAGGCGGCCGACGAAGCCGCTGAGACCGCCGAAGCTCCGGCTGAAGCCGAGGAGGCCGAGGTTTCCGAAGAGGTGCCCGCCCAGGCGGTCCCGGAGGCGGCGCCGGCGCGCGAGCGTCCCCGCGGCGACGGCCGCGGCCGCGGCCGCGACCGCGACGAGACGCCCGACGATCATGGCGTCTCCACCCAGGGCCCGCAGATCCAGGCGATCCTCCGCGAGCAGCAGCTCGACAAGCAGGGCCGCGCCTACGCCACCGGCCGCCGCAAGGACGCGGTCGCCCGCGTCTGGCTGAAGCCCGGCACCGGCAAGATCACCGTCAACGGCCGCGACCAGGAGGTCTATTTCGCCCGCCCGACGCTGCGGCTGATCATCAACCAGGTGTTCGACGTCGCCGACCGCAAGGGCCAGTATGACGTCGTCGCCACGGTCATCGGCGGCGGCCTCTCCGGCCAGGCCGGCGCCGTCCGCCACGGCATCAGCACGGCGCTGACCCGCTACGAGCCGGGACTGCGCACGACCGTCAAGCGCGAAGGCTTCCTGACCCGCGATCCGCGCGTCGTCGAGCGCAAGAAATACGGCCGCGCCAAGGCCCGCCGCTCCTTCCAGTTCTCGAAGCGCTAGGCGGCACCAAGCGAACAAGGAGGCGGTCCGGACCCTGGCTCCGGGCCGCCTCATTGCGTTCAGCGATCGTCAACCCCTGCCGGGCATAAAGATTCCATGCGCATCCTGATCCTCGCCGCCCCGCTCTCACTGCTGCTGTCCGGCTGCCTCGCCCGGACCGCGGTCGACATCGTCACCCTGCCGGTCAAGGTGGTCGGCGCGGGCGTCGATGCGGTCACCACCAGCCAGGCCGAGGCCGACCAACGCCGCGGCCGCGAGCTGCGCGAGGAGGAGGAGCGGCGCGGTCGTCTTGCCCGCCGCTGCGAGCGTCACCCCGACCGCGAGGAATGCCGCAACCTGCGCCCGACCGAGGACGAGCCGGACCGCTGATCCCGGCCCGCGCCAAAAAACAAAATTTTAAGAGGGAGGCGCTATTGGCGGCCCTCATGGGAGGCATCCGCAGATATCGCGATCCGGTTCGCGCCGAAACCGCGGGACGCACGTCCCTCGGCCGTCTCCTCGTGCAGGATTTCCGGCGCACCGAGGAGGACCAGGAGGAAAGCGCCGCGCGCGAGCGCAACCGGGCGCTCGATCACGTTCCGTTTTTCTTCCTCACCGTCCACATCGTGTGCGCCGCCGCGATCCTGCTCGATCTGCGCACCGGCGCGCCGGCCGCGGTCGCGATCCCTTTGGGGCTGATGCTGGCGGTCGACGTCGTCGGCTGCCTCTGGTTCCGCAAGCGGCCGATTTCGAGCCTCGCGCCCCACGTCGCGACGCGCGGCGCGGCCGCCTACGCCTTGCTCGCCAACGCCTTGTGGTGCGCCGTCGCGATCGCGGCCGCCCCCGCCTCCGCCAACACCCCGCTCCTGCTCGACATCGCCCTTGCCGGCGGCGTGCTTTCCATCCCGCTCGCTTTCCTGACCTTCCCGGCGCTGACCCTGCTCGGCTGCCTCGGCCTGACTGCGAAGACGTTGCTGCTGTCGCGCAATCCGGCCGCCGCCGCCGCGGTCGGGCTGCTTTCCCTTTGCCTCGTCCGGCTCAGCCTGGCGCGCGCCGCCGATCATGCGCACCAGCTCAGGCGCCGGATCGAAGTGGGCTGGGCGGCGCAGCGCGCCGCGCGCTTCATCGAGGAGTTCGAGCAGGCCGGCCGCGGCTGGTTTTGGGAGACGACCGGGCGCGGTGCCCTTTCCTACGTCTCGGAGCATCTCGCCGCCCATCTTCAGATCAGCGCCGAGGATTTGCTCGGCCGGCCCTTTTCCGAGCTGATCGGCGCCGACGAGGGCGGCGAATCCGAGCGGACGCTGGGCTTCCACCTCTCCGCCCGCCTGCCCTTCACTGACATCACCGTGCGCGCCAACACCAGCGCCGAAACCTGGTGGTCGCTGTCGGGCACGCCGAGCTTCGATGAACATGGCCGCTTCCTCGGCTTCCGCGGCATCGGCACCGATCTGACCCAGCAGCGCCGGTCCGACGACGAGATCAACCGCCTCGCCAAATATGATTCGCTGACCGGCCTGCCCAACCGGATGCTGATGCGCCGCACCCTGGACGAGGCGCTGCAGAACCAGAAGGGCAACGCCGCCGGCTGCGCCCTGTTCCTGATCGATCTCGACCGGTTCAAGAACGTCAACGACACATTGGGCCATCCGATCGGCGACGCGCTGCTGAAGCAGGTCGCCCAGCGCCTCACCAACGTGATCGGCGACAAGGGCCAGATCGGCCGCCTCGGCGGCGACGAGTTCGAGGCGGTCTTCCCGGCGCTGAACGACGGCGGCGGCCTTGCCAGCCTCGCCGAGCGGCTGATCCAGCAAGTCTCGATGCCTTATTCGATCGAGGGCCACAACATCTCGATCGGCGCCTCGGTCGGCATCGCCATCGCGCCGCCGGTCGGCACCTGTGCCGACGCCCTGATCCGCAACGCCGACCTCGCTTTGTATTCGGCCAAGGCCGCCGGCCGCGGCACCTTCTGCTTCTTCGCCCCCGAAATGCATTCGGAGGCGCAGGACCGGCAAATGCTGGAGAACGATTTGCGGAAGGCGATCGGAAGGAGCGAGCTGCAACTCGTTTATCAACCGGTCGTGAACGCGCAGACCGAGGAGCTGTCGGGCTTCGAAGCGCTCGTCCGCTGGCACCATCCGGCGCGCGGCATCATCAGCCCGAGCCTGTTCATCCCGCTCGCCGAGGAAAGCGGCCTGATCCCGCAGATCGGCGAATGGGTGCTGCGCACCGCCTGTGCCGAGGCGTCCAAATGGCCCGAGCAGATCCGCGTCGCGGTCAACCTCTCGCCGATCCAGTTCGTCGACCCCAATCTGCCGGCGATCGTGATGAGCGTGCTCGCCAATTCGCAGATCCAGCCGCGCCAATTGGAGCTCGAGATCACCGAGGGCGTGTTCCTGGTCGAGAGCGAATCGACCGACGACATGTTCGCCAAGCTGAAGTCGCTCGGCGTCCGCCTCGCGCTCGACGATTTCGGCACCGGCTATTCCTCATTGGGCTATCTGAAGAAGGCGCCGTTCGACAAGATCAAGATCGACCAGAGCTTCGTCCGCGGCGCCGCCAAGTCGGGCAGCCGCAACGCCGCGATCATCCGCGCCATCGTCACTCTCGCCGAGAGCCTCGGCATGGACACCACCGCCGAGGGCGCCGAGACCCATGACGAGCTCACCCTGATCCGCGAATTGGGCTGCAGCCACATCCAGGGCTATATTTTCGGCCGGCCGATGAGCCCCGAGGATGCCGGCGCGCTCGCCGCCCAGAACAAGACCGTGACCGCCGACGGCTTCCAGTTCAACCGGCCGCCGCGCCAGGGCCTGCTCAAGGTCGCCAACCTGCAGTGGAACGGCATGAACATCGCGGTGCGAGTCCGCAACATCTCGACCGGCGGCGCGCTGGTCGAGGGCGACCGCGTGCTGCCCTCCGAATCCAAGGTCCAGCTCGATCTGCCCGGCTGCGGCAGTATCGGCGCCGAGGTGCGCTGGTCGGAGGGGCGCCGGATGGGCGTCCAGTTCGAACAGGAGTTCGACCTGCGCCGGCTCGCGCCGGGCAAGGACCGCAGCTTCGGCGCCAAGCTGAGCCCCTATACCAATCTCAAATATGCCGATGCCGCGGCCGACAAGAAGGCGCTCACCCCGGGTGACGTGCGCTATGGGAGCACCTCCCGATAAAGCAAATCCGCGCTCCCGGCCGCTCTCGACAAGCCGGGGAGCCCTGCCTAGATACGGCTGCCGCGCGGGTGTAGCTCAATGGCAGAGCAGAAGCTTCCCAAGCTTACGACGAGGGTTCGATTCCCTTCACCCGCTCCACCCCCGATCTTCGGTCGAACCCTCGAGCGCGCGCGGCGCGCACATGGTGCACCGCGTCAGAGGGCAGTTCGAACCAAAGGAGCCAAAATATCTAACTCGAGAGGCCGGGCGCGTTCGCTCCGCACTTTGTTCCGACGCATCGCGGGAGCGAAAGGTGGCACGAGAGCGCAAACTCCGGGTCATCTAATTGGCGGCAAGCCACCAGAAATGCCGCGGCGCGACAAGACGTATTGATGCACGCTGATAGTGCGCGACCTGAACCCTCCGGCGCTTGCAAGGTAGTGGTACTTCCACATGCGGCAGAAAACCTCAGGGTCCATGCCGAGCTTCTTTTTCCCAAGCGCCTTCACATTCACCCAGTGCTCCTCGAATCGACTCATCCATGCGATGAGAGTGCGGTCATAATGGGCGCCAATATCGTGTACGTCTTCCACATGAAAAAGTCCGTGAACGGCGGAGCAAATTTGGCCAGGCGTAGGGAGACAACCTCCGGGGTAGATGTATTTGTCCATCCACGGGTCAATATGCTTTGAAGGAGTATGGCTCACGATCGTATGAAGGACCATGCGTCCCTCGGGCCTAAGCGAACGGTGTGCGACTTCAAAGAACGTACGAAAGTTATCGGAGCCTACATGCTCGAACATTTCTGCCGAGATGACAGCGTCGACAGAGTTCGAAAGCTTTGTATCTCGATAGTCATGCACACGCACATCAACTGCGTCCCCGTAGCGCTGCCTGATGTACTCGCGCTGGCTGTCTGAGACGGTTACCCCAATGGGCCTAGCGCTGTACTTACCCGCCGCATACCCAGAAAAAGCGCCCCACCCTACGCCGATGTCGAGTAGTGATTTTCCTGGGCCGATATCTGCCTTTCGAAGTGTCAGATCAATCTTTGCTTCTTGCGCCTCATCCAACGTTTCGGCTCCCGTCCGATAGTAGGCGCAACTTCCGGTCATCCGCGAGTCAAGCGTCCCCTCCCATACTTCCTGGGGAATGTCGTAGTGAAATCTACCAAGCGAGAGCGCCTGCCCTTTGCTCTGACGGTTGGTGAGCACGGACCTGATGAACAGGAGGACGTTGGCAGGCGTCAAACTTACGGCCTTGCTGACGCCTCCGCCCGTTATGCGAGCGAAGAATTCGACAAGGTCCTCACATTCCCAGCGCCCCTGCATGTATGCTTCCCCGAGGCCAATGCTCCCCCGCGCGAGGATTCCTGCAAAGACATCCGAGCTCTTCATCTGTGGATCCCAGGGGTTTTTCCCATTCACCTCGAGGCCCACTTTCTCGAGCGCTATTCGCACCGCTCGCTCTGCGTTTAGCATATGAAAGAGTATCCCTTTGCAGCGGCTTTAGGCCGCATCTAAATCCCGAAGAGCGCGCCGCTTGCGACTTTACATTCATTGCAGGGCGTTTCAATTACCGGTTATTCTAACAAGGCCTCACGTTGTGCGTCTTATGCGTCCGGTGTAGGATCTGGGTTCGCTATGCGCATATAAGATGCAAGCGTATGCCTAGCTCCAACTCGAATCTACGCATTGCAAAGCGTAACTTGGAATGCTTTTTACGGAGTTGACCCGTAGAGTCGCTTGGGGTCCAAAATGCCAGCACGAATTGAGAAAATCATGCTTGCGTTGGCGATAGCGGTGCTCGCTGGCGCTGCGATCGCCTCAGAGACGATCACTTACAGCTATGACGCGCGCGGCCGGCTGGTGAAGGTGGTGCGCACCGGCAGCGTCAACAACAACGTCTCGGCAACGTACAGCTACGACAAGGCCGACAACCGCACCAACGTCAACGTCGTCTCGCCCAATTCGCCGCCGCCGTGACGCGAGGCCGTCGCCGGCCGATGGCCACGGATTTACAAGCGAATGGGGACTGACTTGAACTTGCTTCTCAAAACCGCCCTCGCCGCGATCGCGATCCTCGGCTGCACGCGAGCCGCGCTCGCGCAGCCAGTTACCTCGGGAATGGTGCCGCCGCGACGCGTGACCGATGCCCGCGGCGTCGATCTGGTCAGCGGCGATTTGCCGATTAATATCCCCTTGGTTTCATTTGGCGAGAACGCGACGACACTGTCGGCCTCCTTCGAGATACTGGCCACCAAGATCAGTGCACCGCCGGGCAATTTCATGCTGTATGCTGGTGGTGCGCTAGCCGCCGGGCTCAGGCCGCAGGCGCAGACCATGGGAGCGGACGGATCTCCCGACGAGTTCGGCCCCTTCGAGAATATCATCTTTCCCAACGGAGCAGGCTTCGCGCTGTCGCCCGGGCAATATTCTTGGTCGTACCATACGAACCTGGACGGGTCGCGTTACACGCATAGTTTTGGAACGACGCATTTCACGCGTTTCCAATCCAGCGACCCCAATCTCGTCGGGGTTTACGACGCAGCGGGCGACCGGGGAATTCCTGCGCAGCAGCAGGTGGGAGCTTATGATCTGCTTGACAGGATCGTCATGGCCAATGGCGAGGAGTGGCGCTTCTACCGGCAAGTCATTACTGTTCCCTGCACGTTCACGCCCCCGGCAGTTTGCCAGACGCCGACCTGGCCCCTTGCCCGCCTGCGATTTGTCACTTCCTCGCGCGGCTATGGGATTCAATTTCTCTATATGAGCGACACAACGCCGGCATCCAATGTCTCATCCGGCAACTGGATCGCTCCCCGCCGCATAACCGGATATAATAAGGCATCCGTCTACTGCGATGAGAGCGCGCTGCAGGAATGCGCCGCGGTTTCGTCATTGCCTTCGGCGGATGTCAGCTACAACAGCGCGGCTGCGACGGCGACAATCAGACAGCCGGGGGCCGCAGACGGTGTCGAGATCACTTTCTCGACAGGCTGGCAAATCCCCTCTTCAATGCGCCATACAGCGGTGCCGAACTCGACCGTGACCTTCCAATACGGCTCCGACAATGTGAGCCAGCTATACGTCTCCAGGATCGCAGATTCCGACGGGCAATGGAATTATTCGCGGCTGACCTATGTCGATGACAGCGGGCACATCCCGTATATGACTGCGTCTTCGACCAACCCAGCTGGCAGTGCGGTGGGAATCTTCGGATATGGTATTTTCGGCACCATCCAAACCTTTACCGACGAGCTAGGGCGTTCCTACTATTACAGCGACGGCTATCCGTTCCGGGATTGGGGCCGGTCGGAGCCGGAATCGGATGAGAATCTGATCGATCGAGACGAACGCAACAACGTCACCGCGATCACGCGCTATCCCAAGCCGAACACGGGCCTGCCGCCGCTTACTCTCTACACAGCCACTTTCCCGGTCGATTGCACCAATCCCAGGACCTGCAACTATCCGATCACGGCTACCGACGCCAATGGCAACGGCTGGAGCTACACCTACGCGCCCGAGCATGGCGGCGTCCTGACCGAGACCGGACCGCTGACGCCGACCCGCCAGGCCGACGGCTCGATGGCGAACGTGCGGCCGCAGAAGCGCTACGAATATGCCCAGCGCTACGCCTGGATCGCCAACGGCTCCGGCGGCTACATGCACGGGCCGACCGCGATCTGGCTGCTGACCCGCGAGCGCCGCTGCAACGCCACCGCGGCCGCGGGCGCGGGCTGCGCCGGCGGCGCCGCTGACGAGGTCGTCACCGATTACGATTACGGCCCGGATTCGGGCCCCAACACCCTCATCCTGCGCGGGATCGCGGTGACCGCCTACGTCGCCGGCGCCCCGGCAACCCTGCGCACCTGCTACGGCTATGACGCCGCCGGCAACCGGATCAGCGAGACCCAGCCCAGAGCCGGCTTGGGGAGCTGCCCATGAACAGGCTCCCCATCCTTTTCGCTCTCGCGATCCTGGCGCTCCCGGCGAGCCTCTTCGCGCAGGCGAGCCCCTCGCTGTTCACGAGCGGCACCCGCTACGATGCCGTGGGCCATGTGACGGGAACGATCTCGGCCGATCCCGACACGGTCGGAAGCGGGAACCCGTTCATCGCCGTGCGCAACACCTACGACGCCGCCGGACGCTTGACGAAGGTCGAGACCGGGACGCTCTCCGCCTGGCAGTCCGACTCTGTCGCGCCGACGAGCTGGACAGGCTTTACGGTCTTCCGCACGCTCGAGACGGCTTATGATGGGAGATCGCGCGAGATTCAGGATACCGTGCGCGAGGGCGCGGCCGGCACGATCCGGACGGTGACGCAATACAGTTACGACGTGCTGGGCCGGCTCGAATGCACCGCAGTCCGGATGAACCCGGCGGTGTTCGGCTCGCTGCCAGCTTCCGCTTGCACATTGAGCACCCCGGGGAGCGACGGTGCGGACCGAATCACCCGCAACATCTACGATGCCGCCGGTCAGCGGCTCCAACTGCGCGAGGGCGTCGGCACGAGCGACGAGGGCACCGAGGCGACCTGGGCGTACAGCCCGAACGGTAAGGTGACGACCGTGATCGACGGCAACGGCAACCGTGCGGAGCTGCGCTACGACGGCCTCGGCCGCCAGGACCGCTGGTTTTTCCCGAGCACCACCCGGCCCGCCGCGTTCGACGACAGCAGCCCGGCGAGCGCGCTCGCCAGCGCGGGCGGCGTCAATGCGGACGACTGGGAGGGTTATGGCTATGACGCGAACGGCAACCGGCTGCAGCTGCGCAGGCGCGACGGACGGGTCCTGGTGTTCGATTACGACGCGCTCGACCGCGTCACGATGAAGCGCGCCTGGCAATTGGGTGTCGGTGTCACGTCCGAGACCGATTACGCCTACGACCTGCGCGGCCTGCAGCTTTCGGCGACGTTCGGGGCCGGGGGGCCGGGAATCTTCAACGCCTATGACGGGTTCGGCCGGCTCGCCTCGAGCACGACGACGATGGGCGGAGTCGGCAGGACGCTCACTCACCAATATGACGCGAACGGCAACCGCACCCG
>Ga0193745_1000006_pt1 | contig 185577 bp, 168 predicted proteins | sample L1a2metaG_FD_145899 | JGI IMG/M metagenome (GOLD analysis project Ga0193745, IMG submission 145899) | Soil microbial communities from a riparian zone of the East river system, Colorado, United States - L1a2 | ecosystem: Environmental > Terrestrial > Soil > Riparian zone | place: USA: East... | reverse complement strand
CGGCGACATGGCCGGGCGTACGTTCCTGGTGATCGATGCCGACGGCAATGCCGGCTATCAGGCCGGCAGCGACTATGTGATCGAGATCATCGCGCCGGTAACGCCGATCGACAATCCGGCCATTTTCGTGTGAGGGGCCAGTCACCGGCAAGGGGGGACGGCGACACGTTGGTAGGACGCGACGGCGCCGATACCTTCGCGTTCACCAGCGCGCTGGGCGCAGGCAATATTGACGGTATCGCCGACTCTACTGCGGGACACGCCTATTCGCACTGTCGGTCTTTCGCGAGAGGAGCACGAACCCGTCCTCGCCCTGGTGCCGACCGCGGGAGGATAGAGGCTGTAGATAGAAGGGTTGCCACCCGCTCTCGTGGCCACATCGCGAACCTGACCTGCGACTGTGGGCTAGACCGATTCGCATAGGCTGTTCGGCGGAATCCTCCTCCCAGCCCCTAGATTAAGTATTTGAATTGAACGGCAACATAAATGGACCGCGGCTTGACTCCCACACTTTAACCCACGCTCACCCCCGCATCATCCCCCAGGGTCAGGCCGTTGCTCGCCACGATCCTTGCTAAGAAAAGGGCGCTGTCCTTGGGTGTGCGCTCCTGCGTCTCGAAATTGACGTGGACGATCCCGAAGCGCTTCGAGAAGCCCAGCGACCATTCGAGATTGTCGAGCAGCGACCAGGCCATGTAGCCGCGGATGTCCGCGCCCGATTCGATCGCCTCGAGCACCGCGCCCAGATGCCGCTTGAGGTAGTCGACGCGAAGCGGATCGCTAACGCGGCCGCCGCTCGCCGCCGGCGGGTCGCAAAAGGCTGCGCCGTTCTCGGTGATGTAGACCGGAGGATTGCCGTAGCGCTCCTTGACCCAGAGCAGGGTGTCGGTCAGCCCCTGCTCGAACACCTCCCAGCCGGTTTCGGTATAGACCCGGCCGGGCTGCCTGACATGGTCCGCCCGGACCGGCCATTTCGCCGCATCGTCCTTCATCACGCCGCGGGTGTAATAATTGATTCCGAGCCAGTCGATCGGCTGGGCGGCCAGCGCGAGTTCGTCCGCAGTCCAGTCGCGCCAGGCCGCGCCGAAAATCTCGGCCATTTCCTCCGGGCAGCCGAGGCCGAAGGCGGGGTCGAGATACTGGCGGTTCATATAGGCGTCCGCGCGCCGCGTCGCCGCCCGGTCGGCGTCGCTGTCGCTGGCTGGATATTTGGGTTCGATATTGACCACCAGCCCGATCCGGTGCGCGCCGACTTCGCGATAGCGCTTCACCGCCGCGCCGTGGGAGAGCATCAGGTTACGCGACGCGATCGGGGTTTCGAACAGATTGCTGTGGCCCGGCGCGAGGGCGCCGTGGAGATAGCCGCCGTCGGTCACCACCCATGGCTCGTTGAGCGTCGCCCATTGCTTGACCCGGCCATCGAGCTTGCGGAACAGAGCCTCGCCATAATCGGCGAACCAGTCGGCGATATCGGGATTGAGCCAGCCGCCGCGATCGTCGAGCGCCGCCGGCAGGTCCCAATGATAGAGGGTCGGCAGCGCTTCGATCCCCTTTTCGAGCAGGGCGTCGACCAGGCGGTCGTAGAAATCTAGGCCGGTCGGGTTGATCCTCCCGGTCCCCTCCGGGAAGACGCGGCCCCAGGCGATGCTGAACCGATAGGCCTTCAGGCCGAGCTCGCTCATCAGCGCGACGTCGTCGCGGTAGCGGCGATAATGGTCGCAGGCGATATCGCCGGTGTCGCCGCCCGCCGTCTTGCCGGGGGTATGGGCGAAGCGCTGCCAGATGCTCGGCCCCGCACCGTCCGCGAGCGGTGAGCCTTCGATCTGATAAGCCGACGTGGCGCTCCCCCAGAGGAACCCGTCGGGAAAGGCAAAGCGATCGATCATCGAAGACTTTCTACAAATCCTGCGGGACGGCAGGGCGGTGGAAGAAAGATCATGGTAGCGAGACCTCGGCCGTTCCGCGCAGCCCGCGGAGGCGCAGACCGTCCATGCGCCAGCCAAGCACGAGACCTCCGGGAGGCGAACGTCCGTCCAGCCGATAGGTGAGGCGGGCGCGGCCGCCTTGCGCGCGCAGGGAGTAGCTCAGCCGGCCGAAAGGCGTGCGCAGCCCGGAGACGGCGATGCCGCCGCCCTCTAGCCAGCTGTTCGGCACGCCGGCGGCGAGGACCAGCGCGCCGTCGCTTGCCCGCTCGAAGGCGAGCCTGTCGAGCGTTGCGTTGATGAAGTCGGAGGCGACCCAACCGTGCGGCATGTCGCCCAGGAAGCGCGGCGCGCGCGGCTCTCGGCCGACCACCTCGGCCCATTGGTTCCAGCCGGCTGGGCGCCGATCGGCCATGAGGAAATCGGCCAGCGCCGTCGCCCGGTCCCACCATCCCAGCCGCACGAACGCGCCGACGTTGCGCCATTCATAGGGCGTATAGGCGTCCCATGCCCGCCGCCCGTCGCGACGCGCCACGAACTCGCTCCAGTAACGTTCGAACGTGGCGGTCAGCGCGTCCCGCGGAAGGCGCGCCTGCTCGCCCCCCGGGGAAAGGGCGACGGTGGTCGAGGTCGGGTCGAAATCGCCGAGATCGGCGGCGCCGGGGATGAAGGCGATGCCGTGGATGTCGCGCGCGGCGGCCAGCGAAGCCAGGATGTCGGCGCGGAATTCGTCCGCCGCCGCCGCCAGCCGGCGCGCCTCGCCCGCGTTGCCAAGCTCCCCGGCCAGCCAGGCGGCGTCCTTGAGCCCCGTCAGGCCCCAGAAATCGTCCCAATAGGAGTGCATCGGCTGAGCCGAATAGCCTTCATGGCTGATCGAGGGCGGCAGCAGGCCGAAAAAGGCGCGGGTCGGCCCGGCCAGGTTCGCCGGCACGCGGGTGCTTTGCCGGAGGCGCTCGATATGGCCGGCGGCGGCGGCCACGTGCGACCACATCCGCCGCAGCCGGGCCGCATCCGGCGCATAGCGCTGGAGCTGGGCGACGAGGTGGATCAGCTCGCCGTCGCTGTCATTCTCGGCCACCGGATCGGCGCCACGGGCATCGACGCAGCAGGGCACCTTGCCGTCCGGATATTGGAACGGCGCGTAATATTCGAGGAAATCGGCCGCCGCGTCCGCATGCCCAAGCCTGAGCAAGGCGGTCGACATCATCGCGCCGTCCCGAATCCAGGAGCGGGCGTAGGAGCGCGAGCCGGGCCTCAGCGCAGGTCCCTCGCGCGTCATCAATATCTGAGCGAGCGCGGACCGCAATGTCGCGAAGACCGGCGTCGCCACCGCCGGGCCGCGCAGCGAGACGCGATCGAGCTGTTCGCGCCACGCGCGCGCCGCCGTCCGTTCAGCCGCCGCGGCATCGACGGGCGCGGGCAATGGCGCACCTGCCGCGGTCGCCACCGCCACCGCGATTTCGCGCGTCTCCCCCGCCGCCAAATGCAGCCGATAGACGAGGGCACCCGAGGCGAGCCCGGTCGGATCGTCGACGGCGATGGCGCGGGGATCGGCGGAGGCCAGCGATTGCGGCAGCGGGCCGGACTCGAACGGCGAAAACCTGACCTGGTCGGGCGGCGAGCCGGGACGGACCCGCGTCCGCCCGTTGACCATGATCGCGTTATCGGTCCAGGTCAGCGACTCGATCGGGCTGACGCCGCCCGCGATGTTCAGGAATTGCTGGGGCGGATTGACTTGCAATGGCCGTATCGCAAGCACCAGGGCAAGTTCGCGCATCGTCCCGCCCAGGTTCCGCAACCGGTAGCGGGCAACGAGGCGATCGCCTTGGGCAAAGACGGTGATGCCGAGAGTCCAGCCCGGCCCGCGCCACTGGACCCGCGGGATCGGCAGGTCGCCGTCCAGCAAGGCGTCGCTGATTTCTGCGTCCGCCCAGCTTGTCAACCGATCGCCTTCCTGCACGAACGGCTCGACCGAAAAGCCGCCGCGACCGGCTTCGATCGCGCCGGCTTCGTCGAGCAGACCGCCATTGCCGCCCGTCGGCGGGGCGACCAGAGTCCAGTAATTCTGCTCGCCGATATAAGCGCGCGGCCAGGTTCCGCGCGGCTGTGCGGCGGCGACTGCGCTGACGAACGCATTGGCGCTCGCCCCGAAGGCGAGCGGCTCGATCTCGACTTCGGTGAGTGCGGGGCCGCCGGGCGGGCCGTCGTTCGTCTGAATCCGGACATAGCGGGCCTCGCTCTCCGCCAGCCGGATCCAATCGGTATCGCCGTCGCTGTGGTGCGCCGCGTGGACGAACCGGAAGCGCCGGCCGTCGTCCGACAGCGCGATGACATAAGTCGGCGCGTGCCGACCCGCCGCCCAGCGCAGCACCAGCCCGCCGAACTCGCGCCGATAGCCCAGATCGAGGTCGATAAAGGCGCCGGTGTGCGCCGTCCAGGCGGTCGCCGGGTCGCCGTCGATCGCGGCGGCCGCATTTCCGTCTCGCGACGACGCGGTCGGGCGCGGCGGGACGGCCGGCGGAACGGGGAGCGGCGTCATGGTGAGATCGTCAATTGCCAGCCGGCCGCGACCGCCGCCAGATCCGGCCGAGACGACGAATTCGATTGCCGCCATCCGCCGGAGCGTGCGGTCCTGGGTCGGCCCCCAGGCGAATTCGATCTGCCTGCGACGAACCCGCAGGGTCGTCCAGCCGGCCGGCGCGACGAAATCGAGCTCGCGGTGCCACCAAACGTTGGCGCCGGTGGCGTCGACCAGCTTGACCTCCAGGTTGTTGGCGCCGCCCTGACCCCGGACGCGGAAGCGAAGCTCGAAATTCTCCGGCAGCTCGAGCGGCAGATCGCGGTGGAGGACGGCATAGCCCGATCCGCGGCTGAAATCGTAGTCGAGCGCCAAGCCGCCCTCGAATGGCGCGGCGGCGGCTGTTACGCCGTCCGAAGCTTCGACGCGCCAGGCCGTAGGCCGGCTGAAATCGTCGAGCAGTCCCGCCTGTTGGGCGGCTGCTGACCCGCCTGGCAGGGATAAAATCAGGAAGAGCGCGCCCGCCCAAAGCCTCATCCTTTGACGCTCCCGGCGAGCAGGCCCTGCAGATAATAGCGTTGGAGCCCGAGGAAGAGGATTAGCACCGGCAGGATGGTCAGCACCGACCCCGCCATCATCATCTCATTGTCCTGGACATGCTCGCGCGACAGCGCCGCGAGCGCCACCGGCAGCGTGTAGAGATCCTGGTCGGTCAGGACGATCAGCGGCCACATGAAGTCGTTCCAGGCGGCGAGGAAGGAGAACAAGGCGAGCGTGATCAGGATCGGGATCAGCACGGGCAGGACGATCTGCACGAAGATGCGGCCCTCGCTCGCGCCGTCGACCCGCGCCGCCTCGAGCAGCTCGTCGGGAATCGACAGCGCATATTGCCGGACCAGGAAGATGCCGAAGATGCTGGTGACGAGCGGGACGAGAACACCCGCGAAGCTGTTGATCAGGCCGAGTTCCTTGAGCATCAGGAACAAGGGCAGCATCGTCACCTGGGCCGGAATGACGAGCGCCGCGAGCAGCAGCTTGAAGAGGCGGTCGCGGCCCTTGAAGCGCAATTTGGCGAACGCGTAGCCAGCGGCGGTGTTGAACGCGAGCGACAGCAGGGTGCCCAGGGTCGCGACGATCAGGCTGTTCAGGAAATAGCGCCCGATCCCGGTCGTCGCGAACAAGGTCCGGTAGGCGCCCAGTCCGGGCTCGGCCGGCAGCAGCGGCGGCGGGAACCGGCTCGCCTCGCCTGGCGCCATCAGCGACACGGATACCATCCATAACAAGGGAAACAGCGCGTAGGCGGCGAGCAGGAGCAGCAGCACGATGCGCATCGTGCGGCCGGTGCGGGAGGCGCGCATCAGACCATCCCCCGCGCCCTGGCGATCCGGTACTGGACCAGGGTGAAGACGATCATGATCAGGAACAGGGCGAACGCCACCGCGGAGGCGAAGCCGAGATTCCACCATTTGAAGCCCTGATCGTACATGAAGTAGAGAACGCTGACCGTGCTCTCGGTCGGGCCGCCCTGGGTCATCACATAGGGCTCGGCGAACAGCTGAAAATAGCCCGCGATGGTGAGCACGCCGACGAGCAGCAGCATCGGCCCAAGCGCCGGAAGGGTGACGTGGACGAAGCGCTGCCAGCCATTGGCGCCGTCGATCCGCGCCGCCTCGTAAAGGTCGGTGGGGATGGTCTGCAGCCCCGCGAGCAGGATGACCATGTTGTAGCCGAAATTCTTCCACACCGCGAACAGGATGATCGCCGGCATCGCCGACCGGGGATCGCCGAGCCAATCGACCGGATCGAGGCCGATCGCTTCGAGGCCGTAGTTGATCATGCCGTAGCGGGTGTGGAGCAGGTAGCGCCAGATGACGGCGACGGCGACGAGCGTCGTCACGACCGGGGCGAACAATGCGGTGCGGAAGGTCCCGGCCAGCCTGCCGATGCCGCCGTTGAGCAGCATCGCCGCGCCGAGCGACAGCCCGATCGACAGCGGCACCCCGGCGATCACGAAATAGAAGGTGTTGCCGAGCGCGTTCCAGAACAAGGGCGTCCGCACCAGCTCGGCATAATTGGCGAAGCCGACGAAGCGCGTATTGCCGAAATCCGCCAGCGAATAGAGATCGAAATTGGTCAGGCTGAGGGCAAAGGCGAGCAGCACGGGAACGAAGAAGAAGAGGCCGAGCATGATCAGCGCCGGTCCCGCAAAGACCCAGCCGGCGAGAGAGCGGCTCCTCATCGCTCCGCCCCCGCGCGCGCCAGCATCCAGCGGTGCCGTTCGAGGATCCGGTCCGTATCCGCATCGAGCGTCGCGCGGAATGCCGCGGGCGTGATCTGCCCCGCCACCGTGCGCTCGCCGACGATCCGCATCTGCTGGCCGATCCGCTCCCACTCGGGGACGGCGGGCGGCGGTACCGCGCGTTCGAGTTGGTCGCGGAAGGCGGCCGCATAGCGGTCGCGCGCAAGGATCGGCGCGCGCCAGACCGAGCGCCGCGCCGGCAGATCGCCGCTCGCCTCGAAGAAGCGCAACTGGACGTCCGGGCGCGACAGATATTCGATCAGGCGCCAGGCCGCGTCCTTGTGCGCCGAGCGCGCGAAGATGACGAGGCTCGAGCCGCCGGCGATCGACGCGCCCGGCCCATTCGGCCCGGGCAGCGGGGCCGTCATCCAGTCGCCCTGGCGTTCGGGCGGGAGCCGGCGCTGGAACTCGCCGATTTGCCACGGCCCGCTGATGTAGAAGACGAAGCGGCCGCGCGCGAACTCGTCATGGACGTTGGAAATCTGGGTGTTGCTGAGCGGCGGCGCCAGCCCCTCGCGGAACAGGCCGAAATAGAAGTCCGAGGCGCGGGTGAAGCCGGGCGAACGGAAATTGCCATAGCGGTCGCCGTCGCGCAGCAGCGGATCGCGCTGTTGCAGCGCGAGCGCGAGAAGCGGCTCATATTCGTTGATCGGCAGCAGGATCGCATAATCGCCCGGCGCCGCGCGGGCCTTGATCGCGCGCATCGCCCGCAGCCATTCGGCCCAGTTGGCCGGGGGCGCGGAAAAGCCCGCCGCGCGCAACAGGTCGCTGCGGTAGAAGAGCAACCTCGTATCGGCATACCAAGGTACGCCCCAGGTCCGGCCCTCGACGACGTTGCCGCGCATTGGACCGTCGAAATAATCGCGAGGGTCGATCGCCGGCGACGACCGCAACCGCGCGTCGAGCGGTTCGAGGGCGCCGAGCGCAACCATCTCGGCCACCCAGCTCGATCCCAGCTGGGAGACGTCGGGGGTGGCGTCGCCGGCAAAGGCGGTGAGCAATTTCTCGTGCGCCGAGATAAACGGGATCTGCTGGATCTGGACCCTGATGCCCGGGTTCAGCCGTTCGAACTCGGGAATCAGCTGGGCAACGACCTCACCCTCGCGGCCCATCGCCCAGAAGCGGATCACCTCGCGGCCGTCGTCACCCCTGCCGCAGCCGGCCAACAGCACCAGCAGGCAGGCGATCAGGGAGCGCACGGCAAGACTGCTCATCCGCCCAGCCAGCCGCCGGTGAAGCCGGCCCGTTCGAGGCCGCGGCGGATGTGGGGATTGCCGCGCATCACCCGCCAGACGAGGCCGCTGCGGTAATTCTCGATCATCGCCAGGATCGGCCCCTGGTCGATGCCGAGATGGTCGGTGTCGTACCAGCCGCGGCCCGGCACGACGCGGCCATGCCTGATCGGGATCGAGGCGTTGGAAAAGCTTGGGTTGAGCGCGTCGAAAAAGCCGAATTCGCCATAAAGGTGCGCACCGTGGTCTCGCTTCATCGCGGCCAGCGTGGGGATGCAGATTTCCGGCGCGAACGGGATCGAGCCCCCCGCCGCGGTCGGCGCGACCGTGCCGTCGTCGAACCGGCCCGCGCCGCGCCCGGCATAGGTGCGGAAGAGACGCCGGCGCCCGTCCATGGCCAGGGTGGTGTCGGCCGGGCCGTCGCAGGCGGTGAGGCCCCACAGGCGATGCCCATAGCCGCGCCAGCCCATCGGATTGGCTTGGGCATAAGCATATTGGGCGAGCGTGGCGCGGCGGCTGTTCTCGAAATAATCGATGCCTTTGCCACGCATGAAGTCATCCCGGATGCCGCGGAAATCGACCCAGATATGGCTGTACTGGTGGATGAAGAGCGAGGGGTATCGGACGAACTCCTGGCCCCCCTCCTGACCCCAATGCTCGGCCAGGGTCGCCGACCAGGCAGCCCAGCTCTCGGCCGGCAGCGCGTGGTCCGGCGCGCCGAGCGCGAGGATGTAGACCAGCATCGCCTCGCTATAGGCGCGCCAGTCATAGGGAAGGAACCCGCTCTCCGGGTTCCAGCCCAGCGCGACGAGAGGGGGACGCGCCATGCTCCAGCGCCAATCGACGCGGGTGTAAATGCGCTCGGCCCGCTCGCGTATCTCGCGCTCGTCGGGCCGATCGAAATAGCTCTGGCAAAAAAGGATGCCGCCGAGCAGCAGCGCGGTATCGATGGTGGAAAGCTCGGTCGTCTCGAAGCGTGCGCCGCGCGCCATATCGACGAAATGGTAGAAGAAGCCCTGATGCCCGGTCATTCCGGAGGGTGCGTCGCCCTGCGGCGCGCTTTCCAAAAAGCGCAAGGTGGCAAGCACCCGCGCCGCCGCGGTGCCGCGCGCCACGAACCGCCGCTCGACCCCGATCGGCAAGGCGGTCAGCGCGAAGCCGACCGCGGCCATGCTGGCGAAGGACGGGGTCGGCCAGCGGTCGCGCGCCAGCCCATTTTCCGGATTGGTCGTCTCCCAGAAGAAGCGGAAGGTGCGGCGCTGGACGTCGTCGAGGAAGGCGTCGATCCGCGGCCGCGCGGCGGCGAGCGCGGGCCACGCCAGGCCGGCGCCGAGGCCGAGCGCCCCCAATCTCAGGAAATCGCGGCGGGTCGTCACGGCTTCACTCTTCACCTGGGCGGACCGGCATTCAAGGTGCCGGAGCCGCATCGCACGCGGCTCCGGCGCATAGGCTCAGAAGCGGATCGCCGCTCCGAACTGGAAGCTGCGCGGTGGCCCGACGATCGAATTGGGGCGGCCGAAATTCGCATTCCCGCCGCAACAGGTGAAGCCGTCGGCGCCGCCATAATTGGCATGGTTGGTGACGTTGAACACTTCCGCCGACAGAACCAGCTGGCTGCCGTTGAACAGCGGGAAGGCGCGCTGCAGCCGCAGGTCGAGCTGGAAGATGGCGGGCAAGTGGTTGAAATAACCGATCCTGATATTGCCAGGCTGGAAGCCGGCGGACGCGTCGATCACGTTGAAAGGCAGGCCCGAGCTCCAGGTCATCAGCCCCGACAGCTTGAAGCGCCAGGGCAAGTCGACGATGCCGTTGACGACCAGCCGGTGCCGCTCGTCGCCGGCATTGGGGACGAACGGGTCGGTGGCGATGTTCGGAAAGTCGAAGTTGAACGGATAGCCCCGTTCGCGCGAATGGGCGAAGGTGTAAGCGAGGCCCGCACCCCATCCCGACGCCTGGGTATAGGGCTTGTCGACCGACAGATAGACCGCGTGGTAGCGACTCGCGCGCGTGTTGAAGGCGGCGACGACGTTGCTGAAGCCGTTGATCAGCGGGATGAAGTCGTAAAAGCCGGCCCCGTTGAGGGTCTCGGTCCGGTTCGCGGGCGCGTAGCCGATCTGATCGCGTCCACGCACATAGGCATAGCTCAATGAGGTCCGGAAGATCCCGAAGCGTTGGCGGATGCCGATGCTGAACTGATCGGTATAGGGCGTTTGGAGATCATTCGGGATGACGCGAAGCTCGGACGTCCCCGGCGAGGTCGGGTCGGCGGCAAGGCTCGCCAGCAGGGCCGCGAAGCCCGCCGGCGTCAGATAGGAATCCTGCCACAGGATGGTCGGCCGTCCGTCGCGCGGCAGGCCGTTGCGTGAGAAGAGGAGCTCGCCCGAGCGATATTGCGAAAGCAGGGTCTCTTCGGCCGCGCTGCGGAACAGGGTGCGGTCGTAATACCGGCCATAGCCGCCGAAGAACACGGTGCGCTGATCGCCGTGGAGATCGTAGGAGAAGCCGATCCTCGGCGCGAAATTGTTGAGGTCCGCCTTCCTGTCCCCGTTGGAAATATAGTCGGTAGCGGTGAAGAAGCTGGGAGACCGGGGGTCTGCATCGAGCGCCAGCAGGGCGGCGACCTGGCGAGCGGGCGTGACGAAATCGTTGTTGCGACTGTTGGTGTCCACGTCCCAGCGAATGCCGGCGTTTATCGTCAGATGGTCATTCACCTCCCAATCGTCCTGGAGAAAGAGCCCGATCTGGGTCGTATTCGCCTCGATGTTCGGATTGCCGCCGCCGAAGCGCACCACCGCTGGGAAGCTGAAGTCGAGGTCATCGCTCGTCGTCGGCGTGCCGCGGTTGTCGCGAATGAACTCGAATTGCGGGTTCGCATTGGGCCCCGATCCGCCGACATGATAATTCTGGAACGACAGCTTGACGCCCAGCTTGATCAGATGGCGGCCGTTCCATTCGATATCGGTCAGGCTGAGATTGTCTCGGAAGGTGAGGCCTTCCTGCTGGACCTGCTGCAGGTCGGCGCGGCCGCCGACCTGGATGACTCCCTGGTAGATACGGCCGAAGCCGGCCGTGCCGAGCGCGCCGAATTCCAGGTTGGATCTGAGATAGTCGACCGACGCTTCGTTGAGGATGCTGCCGCCAGTGTAGGTGTGGCTGAGCCGGCCGGTATAGACGTTGTTGTCGACGCTGGTGCCGCGCTCGCGGGCCGCCTGGCCGCCGAAGTCGCGCAGGTCGCTCTCGATCCTCACGCTGCCGCTCAGCTCGAGCAGCTGGTTGTCGGCGATCTGCCAGGTGAGCTTGCCGAAGCCGAGATGCTCGCGGAACGGGCTCGCGAAGCTGCCGCGGAAATCGTTGACGTCGAACGGCAGCAGCGCCTGATCGGCCGCGCTTCCGCCGGGCACGACGTTGTTCGCCCGGTCCTGGATGTTGGCTTCGTAGCTGAAGAAGAAGAACAGGCGGTCGCGGATGATCGGTCCGCCCAGCGCGGCGCCATATTGGTAGCGGGTGAGGTCGGGCTCATCGAGGTTGTCGCGCCGGGCGATCGCGTCGCGCGCGATCAGGCTCTGGTCCTGATAGGTGCCGAAAATCTCGCCGTGAAAGTTGTTGGTGCCGGAGCGGGTGATCGCGGTGATGATCGAGGTGCCGGCATCCTCATATTCCGCCTTGAAGTTGGAGGTGAGGACGCGGAATTCCGCCACCGCCAGCTGCGAGAAAGGATTGCCGCGGCTGACGTCCTGGCCGACGATGCCGCCCTGATTGACGTTGCTCCTGAGGCTGACGCCGTCGATGAAGACGTTGACCTGGGGGCCGCCGAAGCTGTCGCCATCGCTGTTCACGCCGACGCCGCCGCCGCCGAAGGTCTGGCGGAAGTCGGTCTGGAGCACGCGAATGCCCGGGGCGAGGGCGGCGAAGTTGAGGAAGTTGCGGTTGTTCTGCGGCAGGTTCTCGATCTGATTGCTGCTGACGTTGGTCGCGATTTCGGAGGTGCGCGTTTCGACGAGCCTCGTGCCGGTGACGAGGATGTCGCCCTCGGTGGCGGGAGGCGCCGCCTCGGCCGTGGCCGCGGTGTCGGCGTCGAGCGTCGCGGTCTGGCCGACCGAGACGATCACCCGCTGGGTGACGGGCGTTCCGCCGCCGGCCGCGGCGAAGCTGATGTCGTAGGTGCCCGGACGCAGGCCGGAGAGGACATAGGAGCCGTCGGGCCCCGCGGTCGCGCTCGCCGTCGAGCCGGTGTCGACGTTGCGCGCGGTGATCGTGGCGCCGGCAACCGGCGCCGCGCTCGTGGTGACGGTGCCGCGGATCGTGGCCGTGGTGAGCTGGGCAAAAGCGGGCGATCCCGCCAGCAGGCTGGTCGCGAGCAGCGCCGCCGAAAGCGCGCGGCGCGCCGTGCGGAACGATCCAGAAGACATCATGATACTTCCCCTTTTGAGTTTCGGCCTTGCGGCCGGGCTGAGGTGGCGCCGCCGGTCGATGCGCGGACGACGAGTTCGGGCGTGAAGGTGCGGCTTTGTCCGGGCGCACCCGTCGCGAGGATGCCGATGCAGCATTCGACCGCCTGGCGGCCGAGATCGGCGATGGGGACGCCGACCGTCGTCAGCGGGGGATCGACGAAGCGGGCGATCGGGATGTCGTCGAATCCGGCGAGCGCGATGTCGTCGGGTACCCTGATCCCCGCTTCGCGCAGCCCCTGGAGGCAGCCGATCGCCATCATGTCGTTGGCGGCGAAGATGGCGTCGGGCCGTGGCCCGGCGAGCAGCCGGCCGGCGGCGAGGCGCCCCGATTCCTCGCCGAAATCGCCCTGGACCACTTGCTCGCTCGCCTGGCCGTGCGCGGCGAGCGCGTCGCGATAGCCGGCAAGCCGCTGCGCCGCCTCGATATTGCCGGGCGGGCCGGCGATGAACGCGATCCTGCGATGCCCCGCCACGACCAGATGCTCGGTCATCGCATAAGCTCCGGCATGATTGTCGATCGCAAAGCGGGGATGGCCGCCCGACGCGCCGCCGCCCAGCATGACCAGCGGCGTGCGCTCGCCGAGCGCCGCCGACAGCATCTCTTCGTCGGCATAAAGCGACATGACGACCATCGCATCGACCCGGCCGCGCATCGCGCGCAGCACCGTCGCCGCCTCGCACGGGTCGCCGTGTGAATGGGACAGGAGCAGATGCATGCCGCGCGCCCGGGTCGCGACGTCGACGCCGCGGATCAGCTCCGAGAAAAATTCGCCGTGAAGGTCGGGCAGGATGACCCCGATCGTATCGGTGCGGCGGGTCGAGAGCGAACGCGCGCCGCTGTGCGGGACATAATCGAGCTCGGTCGCCACCGCCGCAACGCGGCTGCGGGTCGCCTCAGCCACCGCGTCGCTGCTGTTGAGGACGCGCGACACCGTCGCCACCGAGACGTCCGCCGCTTTGGCGACGTCGCGGATGGTCGCATTCTTCATCCGACCCTGGTGTCCGCCACGCTGGCGGGAAACCCCTGCAAGGCTTCCATCCCTGCCGACTCCTGCTCCCTGCACCGTTTTATGTAAACGGTTACATGGGCGGTCCTTAGCAGGCCCGCCGGGATTGACAAGAACGGATTGTAACCGGTTTCAGCGGCGACGGAGGAGAGGCGCTCGTCAGCCCGCTTTCGTCAGGCGGCGATCGCGCCGGGACCTGCGGCGAGGCGCGGAAACGCCCGTCCGGCGGCGTCGAACAGGTGGCAATTCTCCCTGTCCGCCGCGAGCGCGACCCGGTCCCCCTCCCTGGGGCGGTCGTTCGGCGACAATTGCATGATGACCGGCTCGTCGGTCACGTCCGCGGTGAGATAGGCAAAGCGAACGCTTCCCAGCGACTCGATGAGCGTGACGGTTGCGGCAAGCCCGCTCGCGGCCAGCCGCAGATGCTCGGGCCGCACCCCAAGCGTCACCTCGTCGCCGGCCTTGGCGCCCTGGGTGCCCACGGCCGCGCCGAGCTCGTCCCCATTGCGCAGCCGGATCGTGGCTCCCGACGGCCCCGATTCCGTCAGCACGCCCGAGAAAAAGTTCATGCGCGGCGAGCCGATGAAGCCGGCGACGAACAGCGAGCAGGGATGCTCGTATATCTCCTCGGCGGTTCCGAACTGCACCACCCGCCCCTGATCCAGAAGGGCGATCCGGTCGGCGAGGGTCATCGCCTCGACCTGGTCATGGGTCACGTAGACGGTGGTGGTCTTGAGCCGCTGGTGCAGCTTGGCGAATTCGTAACGCATGCGCACCCGCAATTCCGCATCGAGATTCGAGAGCGGCTCGTCGAACAGGAAGACGGCGGGCTCGCGCACGATCGCGCGCCCGATCGCCACCCGCTGGCGCTGCCCCCCCGACAGCATCCTGGGGCGCCGATCGAGCAGATGGGCGATGTCGAGAAGCGAGGCCGCGGCTTCGACAGCGGCGGCGATCACGGCCTTGTTCTTGCCGGCAAGACGCAGGCCGAACGCCATGTTCTGGCGGACGGTCATGTGCGGATAGAGCGCGTAGGACTGGAACACCATGGCGATGCCGCGTTTGGCCGGGGGCAGGTCGTTGACCCGGACGCCCCCGATCAGAACCTCGCCCGAATCCACCTCTTCGAGCCCCGCCAGGATCCGGAGCAAGGTCGATTTGCCGCACCCCGACGGGCCGACCAGCACGACGAACTCGCCCTCGGCAATGGCAAGGTCGACGTCCTTCAAAACAACAGTCGGCCCGAAAGACTTGGTTATTCCCCGCAACACGACGGTCGCCATACAAACCTCCCAGGGTCGCGCACGGCTAACACGGGCCGGGCGGCGAATAAATGCGCGAGATCTATTCGTGCGCGCCTTCACAGGGCCATCCGATCCTCACCAATGTCCCGCTTGGATCGGATACGGCAAATTCGATGAGGCCCCATGGCTTGCGTTCGGCCGTGCAGCCCATCGCGGCGGCCAGCGCTTCCACATCTTCGGCGTAGAAATAGACGCCGTGGGCGTTGCGCTCTGGAATCACCCACCCGGGCTCGACCCGCGTCAGGTGAATGCTCGCCCCTCCGGTGTCATGAAGGATGCGATAGCCGTGGTGCGGATAAATCGCCGTCGCGCTAAAGCCGAGTTGCTCGTAGAACGCCTGGCTCGCGTCCAGGTCATTGCACGGGACAATGGCGACCGCCGAATGCTTGATGTTCATTGGGTTGCTCCTGATTGGCGTTTGCTATGTTCTTGGACTCTGCGGCAGACAATGCCTCTGCCGAACAGCAGCATCATAAGCCTGGGGCATTCGCCGGGGCACCGCGCTGGACGGGCGCCAAAAGCTAGAGAACAAACAATACCTTAGGACGCCAATGCGGTTTCCTCCCGCTCCGTCGCTTCCTGAGCAATGGCGATTCACGAGAGATTCCACTTAACCCCATGAGCGAGATCCCCAAGGCAGAGTCTGAGTGGCAGAAAGCGTGGGAAAGAACCCAACTGCAAAATGATTTTACCAGTTAGATCATTAGTTTAGGTTCCACAAGTTGGCGGAAACCCTGTCCACCACTGTCGCGGTCTTAAGACCTTCGCAACCATGGGTCGTTATCGTCGCCGCACCGGAATAGCGCCGGGAGGCAATCATGCTGGCCATTCAGATCAAAGCGTTCGCGCTGCTGACCGCGGTGCTGCTGATCGTCGACGCGATCGCCTTCCAGGGCGCCTATCGCGAAGAATATGGCGGCAAAATCGTCCACTTCCTCGCGGCCATCTCGCCGGCAAGGTGGACCGGCTTCGGCTCCGGCCACGATTGGGGCGACCAGCGGCCCCGTCCCCACCGCTGACGCGGGCGCCCTTATTGCTCCCTGAGCGCCGTTTCTCTGATCCGCGTGATCGGGGTCAGCAGATATTGGAGGATGGAGCGCTTCTGGCCGATAAGGTCGACTTCGGCGACCATGCCCGGGCCGATCGGCATCGCCTGGCCGCCGCCGGGCGCGCGCAGCACGCTCTCATTGGTGCGCACGCGGACGATGTAGAAGGTCTCGCCGGTCCGCTCCTCGGCGACCGCGTCGGGTGAGATGCCGACGACGCTGCCTTCGAGCACGCCGTAGATCGAGCGGTCGTAAGCGGTGATCGCCACCCGGGCGTGCTGGCCGAGGCGGACGAAGGCGATGTCGGCGGGCGTGACCCGCGCCTCGACGAGCAGGCTGCCTTCGGACGGCACGATCTCGACCACCGGCTCGCCGGCGCGGATCGTGCCGCCGCGGGTGGTGACGAGGACGCGGTTGATCCGGCCCGGCAGCGGCGCCCGCAGCACCGTGCGCTCGAGGCGGTTGGCGAGCGCCGGCAGAGCGCGGCGGCGGGCGGCCATCTCGGCCTGGGCGGTGGCGAGCTCGTTCGCCGCCTGGGCGCGCCATTCCTGCTGCGCCTGGGCGAGGCTGGAATGGGCCTCGGCGACCCCGGCGCGGGCGCGGCTGATCGCCTGGGCGGCGCCTTCCATCTCGCTTTGGGCGACGTCGGCCGCGCTTTCGGCCTGGATCAGGCTGAGCCGCGGCTCGATGCCGCGCTCGACCAGCGGCCGGATCAGCCGCGCTTCGGCGCGGCGCTGGCGGTAGGTCTCGCTGCGCGCCTGATAGGCGGACTGCGCTTCGGCGACGCTGCGCTCGACCTGGCTCAGCCGGGCGCGCGCGGCGCCGAGGATGCCGGCGAGATCGGCCATGCGCGAGGCGTGAAGCGCCTGCTCGATATGGATCTGGTCGGCGAGGACCGGATCGCGCGGCACCGGATAGACCGGATCGCGGCCCATGATCTCGGCCTCGAGCCGGGCGATCTTGAAGCCCAATGCGGAGACGGTCGCCTCGCCGCTGCCGAACTCGGCGCCGGTCTGGGTCGGATCGAGCCGGATCAGCACGTCGCCGGCGCGCACCAGCTGGCCCTGGCGGACCAAGATGTCCTGAACGATGCCGCCTTCCAGGTTGGAGACCACCTGCAGCCGCGAGCTCGGGATCACCCGGCCCTGGCCGCGCACCGTCCGGTCGAGCTCGGTCAATGCCGCCCAGACGAAAAAGGCGACGACGAACGCGATCACGAACCAGAGCAGCATGTTCGAGGCGGTCCGCGGCTTGATCCGCGTCGTCAGGTCTTCGAGATGGGTGCCGTGCATGCGTTCAGGCCGCCGCCTTGGGGCGCATGATCTGCTTCAGCACATTGTCGCGCGGCCCGTCCGAGACGATCTTGCCCTGGTCCATCAGGATGATCCGCTGGACGAGCTGAAGCAGCGGCGGCCGGTGAGTGATGAGAATGAGGGTGCGGCCCTTGAGCTCCTCCTGGAGCCGCTGGATCAGCCCGCCCTCGGTCTGGGCGTCCATCGCGCTCGACGGCTCGTCCATCACCAGGATCGGCGGCCGCCCGGCGAGCGCCCGGGCGATCGCGATCGACTGGCGCTGGCCGCCGGAAAGCCCCTCGCCGCGGTCGGCGAGCCTGAGGTCGTAGCCGTTGGCGATCTGGCCCATGAACTGGTGGGTGCCGGAGATCTGGGCGGCGCGGAGCAATTCCTCGTCGCTGACATGGGGGCGGCCGAGCTGGATGTTCTCGCGGACCGTGCCGGTCAGCAGCACGCTCTCCTGCATCGCCGCGCCGACATTGGCGCGCAGGCTCGGCATGTCGAGCTGACGGATGTCGGTGCCGTCGAGCATGATCAGCCCTTCCTCGGGCGGGTAGAGGCCGAGGATCAGGCGGGCGATGGTCGACTTGCCGGAGCCGACCCGGCCGAGCAGGGCGACATGCTCGCCAGGCTCGACGGTGAAGCTCAGTCCGTCGATCGCCCGCTCGGGTGCGCCCGGATATCTGAAGCCGACGTTGCGGAACTCGATCTTGCCCTCGACCCCGCTCAATTTGATCGCTTCGCCGGCGGGGCCCTCGGACGGCATTTGCATCATCTCGTTGATCTGGCGGTAGGCGGTGCGGGTCGCGGTCATCCGGGTCAGCAATTGCGAGATTTGCGCCAGCGGCGCGATCGCCCGGCCGGCGAGAATCGAGCAGGCGATCAGACCGCCCATGGTGAGCTCGCGGACCGCGATCAGGTGGACGCCGACGATGACGACGCCGGCATAGGAAATGGTGCCGGCCGAGGTGGCGAAGGTGACGCCGATCGCGGCGACGAGGCGCTGGCGCAGCGAGCTGTCCGAATGCTGCTTGACCGCGGTGAGCCAGCGGCGCGAGAGCAACGGCGCCGCGCCCGACGCCTTGACCGTCTCGAGGCCGCCGATCGCCTCGACCAGCACCGACTGCTTCTGCAGCCCCTCGCCCATCGACCGCGCCGACAGCCGCTCGAGCGCGGGGTGGGTGAGCCAGCCGATCAGGATGACGAGCGGCACCATCAGGGCGGGCACGAACACCACCGGGCCGCCGATCACCGCGACGATGATCAGGGTGAGGAAAATGAACGGCACGTCGACGACCGCGGTCAGCGTCGCCGAGGCGAAGAAGTCGCGCAGCGCCTCGAGCTCGCGCATCATGCCGGCGAGCGCGCCGGTCGAGCCCTTCTTCAGTTCGAGGCGCATCGCGAGCAGCCGGTCGAACACCTTCTCGCCGATGTCGCGGTCGATCTGGGCGCCGGCATGGTCGACGAAATAGGCGCGCAGCAGCTTCAGGATGAAATCGAAGATGATGACGATGCCGAGGCCGATGGTCAGCGCGATCAGCGAGGAGGTCGCGTTGTTCGGAACGACCCGATCGTAGACCGTCATCGTGAACAGAGAGGTCAGCAGGCCGAAAACGTTGATGAACACCGCCGCCAGCGCGACCTTCCAATAGGTCGATCGGTTGCGCCGCATCGGTTCCATCAGCCATTCGGCGAGCCGCGGCTTGGGGATCTTGATGAGGCTGTCCGAGCTCATCCCTCACCTCTCAGCCGGTCGCTGTCGATCTGCAACGTGTCGAGCAGCCGGCCCATCCGCGATAGCAGCACGTAGCGCGCCGCGTCCAATTCGGTCAGCGCCTGGATGTAGGTGGTGGCGCTCTCGAAATAGCTGTCCTCGGCCGCGACCACGTCGAACAGGGTGCCGCGGGCGACGCGGAAGCGCTCGAGGATGACGTCGCGCGAGCGCCGGCTGGCGATATAGGCGGATTCCAGGGCTTCGAGCTGCTGCTCGAGGGCGCGCACGTCGGACCAGGCGATGGCGGCGTCGCGGCCCGCTTCCTCGCGGATGCGGTTGGCGCGGGCGTCGGCGGCGCGGGCGCGGGCCTCGCCCTGCTCGGCGCGGGCGTCGGTAGCGCCGAACAGGCGCCAGCGCAGCCCGATCCGGGCGCGAACGTCATAATCGCGGTCGTTCTCGATGACGCCGTAGCGGCCGGCGTCGACCCCGACCGCGATCTGGGGCAGCCGGTCGGAACGGGCGGCCCCGGCCTCCTGGCGCGCCGCGTCGAAATTCGCCGTGGCGCTGCGCACCGGCGCGGATTGCTCGGCCGCCAGCACCGCATCCTCGCGGGTCGGTACGGCCGGGCCGGGGCTGGGCGCGCGCTGCAGCGACGTCGGCGCGGCGCCGGTCAGCTCGGTGAAGCGCGCCTCGGCATTGGCGAGCAGGCGGCGGAAGCGCGCGAGGCGGGTCTCGGCCTGGGCGATGTAGGAATCGACCCGGGCGAGATCGCCCTCGGCCGAGACGCCCTCGCGGATCCGGACCTGAACCGCGGCGCGCAGATCCCGCTGGCTGGCGACGAACGCTTGGGTGAGGTCGACGAGGGCGCGGTAGGCGAAGACGTCGTACCAGGCGGCCACGGCATTGAGCGCGACGCGGTCGGCGGCCGCTTCGAGGTCGGCGCCGGCGGCCCGGAGGCGCGCGCCGGCGGCGGTGATCCGCCGCGCGGTCGCGCCGAAATCGAACAGCAATTGCTGGACCGAGAGGATCGCGTCGGTGCGCTGGATGGGGCGCGACCGCTCGATGATGTTGAACGGGTCGTTGGAGAAGTCGCGCGCCACCACCCGGTAGGAGGTGACGCTGAGGTCGACGGTCGGCAGCCCCGCGGCGCGCGCCTCGTGGAGCTGGGCGAGCGCCTCATCCTCGTTCGCCGCCGATTCCGCGGTGCCTGGATGGTGCTCGACCGCCGAGGCGATCGCCGCGCGGAACTGCTCGAAGCCGCTCTGCTGGTGGCGCAGGCGCAGGACGGGGTCGACGCTGAAATCGATCGCCATCGGTTGTCCGGTCGGCGCCGGCAAAGGCGGCGCCCCCTGCGCGAGCGCCGGGGCGCTCATCGCAAGGCAGACGAAAGCCGTCGCAAATCCGGATTGAATGCGCACCATTTCCCACTCAAGAAGCCGAGCCGGGCGATGTAGTCGCGACACGGGCCAAATACCAGCCTTTCCTGTCCGCCGGGATCGCTTTTGGCAGCGAGGTCAAAAGGTTGCGCCGGCAAGCGCGAAGCGCGGCACGAGATGGCCGCCCACTGCCGACGGCGGCGGCCCGAGCACGATGCCGATCCTGCCTCCTTGGCCAGTGCGCCGGGCCCTCTCAGCGGATCGAGGCGTTCCCGGCGCTTCGGCAAGCCGCGAACGACCAGAGGGCGTATCCCAGCGTGACCGCAAGCGCGGCAGCGACCGCCATCGTGGAGGCAATGTCGGCGACCGGCAGCGGGGCGAGGGCCCAGAGCCCGGCATAGACGAGGCCCGCGAGCGTCATCGACCAGCCGCCGACCCGCAGCGCGGCCTGGGTGCGCGCTTCCGCGAGCGGGGAGCGGCGCGCGCGCCCGATCTGCTTGGGCATGAGGTTGGCATAAGCGGCAAGCGCGAGGCCGATCACGACCTGGATCAGCCGCCTTGCCCCTTCCGGCCCCAGCATCCCGGCCCCTTGCGCGTAGCGCAGGCCGGCTGCGAGGGCGAGGATGAAGGCCGCGATCGCAATCGCGAAGGCGAGCCGCTTGATGATCATGATGGTCTTCCTTTCCTGAGTCCGCGGGCGGCCGCGCCCGCCGGGGGCGCGTCCCCGACGCCGATCCCGAAAGCTTGCGAGAATCCCAGCAGCGCGTCCTCCAGCACCGACAGCTTGAGCCGGTAGGTGATGGTCGTACCCTGCTTGTCGGCGTCGATCAGATCGGCCTCGCGCAGCACCGCGAAATGCGCGGACATCGTCGGCTTGGAGACCGCGAAACGCGCGCTCAGCTCACCGGCCGTCATCGGCCGCCGGCGCAGGAGTTGCAGCACGCCGCGGCGGGTCGGATCGGCCAGCGCCCTGAAGACCTTGTTCATGAATCGATAATTAGCTAATCATCGAAATAGAGTCAAGTGGGGGCGTTTTGGCGCCGACTTTGCGAAATTCCCGATCTTCGTCCCGCTTTGGACATTTCCCTACGCCCTTGGCCGGGAACGGGAAATTGAAGGCGGCAAAACATGGTTTAACAAAAGTCAATTCGGGCCCGAAAGATTTGCCGCGTGCAGGAGACTAGGGGCACGGGAGGAGTGAGAAACCGTGCCACGATACCGGTATCGTACGCCAGCCCTCACCGGTCCCTGGCGCGACTCATATGACGAGGCTGTGCGCGACGCCGTCAAGGCCAAGCAGGCGCAGATCGAGGAGGATCAGCCCTCCCGCGTCAAATGGATCGTGCCGGGGCAAATCGAGGAACGCAGCAGCGAGGAAGCGCCGAGCCGAGCCAGGGGTTGAACTTAACGTTCGATCCAGCTCCGGTTCGCCTCCTGGCGCGCGATTTCGTGCGCGCTCATTCCCGCCACGAAGCGGTTGCCCGCCGCGGCGCCGCGCGCGAGCCGTGCCAGGCCCGCATCCAGATCCGGCTCGGCCGCGGCAAGCTCGCGCAGCGCGGCGAAGCGGATGCGGTCGCAGGGGTGGCGCGCGGCGAAGCTTTCGACCAGATCCAGCGCATTGCCGCCTTTCTGGTTGGCGGCAAGCGCGAGCAGCGCCTCGGTCGAGCTCCGGTTGAGGATGGAGACGATCTCGCAGGTCTTCACGTCGAACCGGTATTGGTTAAGGTAGGGCAATGCGGGCGAGGCGTGCATGATGTTGATCGAGACCGACATGTCGTCGGCCGGCAGCTGGTTGTGGACGTCGCGGTGGGCGCGGTAGAGCATCACCTTGCCGGGATCGAGCTTCGCCTTCTCGACGAACCGTAGATCGACCTTCTCGCCGGGCAGGCCGGCGACCGCGCCGAAATCATATTCGTAATATTCGCTCCAATAGCCGGGCCCGAGATAGCCGACGGTGAGGAACGAGAAATTGTGATCGTGCGGGATGTGATAGAAGAAGGGCGAGGTGCCGCTCGCCTTGAAGATGCTGTCGCGCTCCGACGGCCAGAAATTGGCGCGGATGAAATATTTTTCGGAGGCGCGATGGAGCATGATCACCTGGCTCGAATAGCGGTTCTCGAGGCTCTGGCGGGTGCAGCGATCCTTCAATTCGGCGACCGCGATCTCGGCGAGGAAGGCGCGGTTGTTGGCGAGCCGCTTCAAGAGCGGGCCGGCGGCGGCGAAGCTGTCCTCGTCGGTCGGATCGAAGCGCTCGTCGTTGAGCGCGGCGACGAGATCGCCGAGCTCGATCGGGGCGCCGTCTTCGGGGCAGGGGATTATGCGCGGCACGTCAGGCGGCCCTGCGCGGGGCGGCCGCTCCGACCCGGTCGAGCACCGACCGGGCGGCCCGGCGCGTGTCGGGATGGGAATCGCGGGCGGCCATGCGCTTGAGGTGCGGGAGCGCCGCCGCGGCGTCGATGCCGAGCAGCTCCTTCATCACGTGCCAGCGGACGAAGAAATCGGGATGATCGAGAAAGGCGGCGATCGCCGGGAAGGCGCCGTCGCAGTCGAGCTTGCGCAGCAGCGTCGTGATGATCTGGATCCGCGACGCGCTGTCACCATTGGCGCTGCAGCCGACATAGGCCCGGGTCGTCGAATCATATTCGACGGTGACCGGCGCCTGGTCGAGCGTGATCGAACCCTGGAGCAGGACGATGTTCGCGCGCGCCTGCTCGATCACGAAGCTCTGGCGCCGGCCGTCGACGACGAGGATCTCGCCGTCGGCGAGCGCGCGCTCGCCGGTGCGCCGGCATTGGCCGGCCGCGGCGGCGGTGAAATCGGCGGTGATTTCCGGCGCCTCCCAAAAGGAGACGCGGGCGCCGCCGGCGCGGACGAACTTGGCCACGCCGACCTGGCCGGTGAAGCTGACCGAGGTCGGGCCGCGCTTCGCGTTCTTTTTGGCGGCGAGCTGGGCGACGCGGGTGACGCCGGCCGCGATCGACACCCGCTCGTCCTCGAACACGAGCAGGCCGCCGTGAATGTCGCTGTTGATCGTGCGGAAGGGCGGCTCGAAGAAGGGGTCGCCGCGCAGCCGCTCGGCGAGGCCGTCGAGCAGGGTCTCGACCCAGCCGTCGTCGGCGAAGAGGGCGCGGACCGCATCGGCGACCGCCTCGGCGGTCTGCGCGGGCAAGGCGGCGATCGCCCGGTCGAAGCGCCGGTGCACGGGCCCGCGGTTCCAGTCGCAGGCATAATCGTCGATCGCCCGCCTGGTCCGGCGCTGCCGGGCGCGGTCCGCGAGCCAATCCTGCAATTCCCGTTCGACCGTCATGTTCACCCTGTGGGCCCGCAATCGGCACCCTCTACCGCCTTATCGTTGCGGAATTCCTAAGCAGGCGAGGCATGCCGCGGCCGCCGTCGCCGACGAGGACTCAAGGATTTTGCGAAAGCGGCGAAGAGCGGGGCGGCGGCGCCTGAAGCTCATGCTGTAGAATGGGTGGATCGGACCCGGCGGCGGGGCCGTGCCTGCCTGCGCGCCGGGCCGCAATCGACCGTTCGAGTGTCAGTAGCTGTAGTAGATGGCGACCCCGCCGAGGAGGGCGATGCAGGGCCAGCTGCCAACTTCCTGCTGCTTGGCCGAGCCGGAGATCGCGACTTCGGTCTCGAGCTCGGGGAGCTCCTCGACCGTTAGGCGAATTTTTTCCATTGTCTTGCCTTCCCTAGTTTTTGCTTCGAAGGAAGGGCCCATATGCCAGAAAGGCATTGAGACTTTGCTAAATCGCCGAACAGATTCCGTTTACCAAACTAATCGGCAAATCATGATGCGCTGGATTCACCTTCCAGCCGGTAGGACTCCCGCATCGCCCTGAGCCGCTGGAGCTCGCGCCGTTCGCGGCGGATCGCGAACACCAGGTAGACAACGACACCGGCCAGCACCGCAAACGTCGTCCCCCGCCAAACCAGGCGCAGGGCCGGGGCGACCAGCACCCCTGGGTTCGCGCCGGCCGCCCAGGCGAGGAGAAAGCCGACGACGAGTGCGGGGCCGATCGCGATCAGGCTGAAGCGCTTGTACTTGAGCGTCGTCTCGAGCCGGTTGATCGACTGTTCGAGCATGTCTTCGGTGCTGCCGGTCAGGCTGCGCAGCTCGACCTGGCGGAGCTTGCGCAGGCGCACGTTGCTGACGAGCAGCACGAGGATCGCGGCGCCGCCCAACAGGAAGGTCTCGAAATGCGGATTGGTCCACACCAGGAAGATGACGACGACGGACGCCGCGGCGCCGGCGAGGATGTCGAGAATCTGCGCCCAGCGTGCCCGGCGGCCGACCGCGGCGGCGGTGCGCTGGAGGCGCTCCATCTCCGCCGGGTCGAGCTGCTGGCGCCAGACGTCGCCGAGCCGGTCGAGGTCGAAGTCGGTCATTGCCTCTGCTCCAGCATGGATTTGAGCGCGGCCTTGGCGCGGGACAGGCGCAGCGCTAAGGCGTTGGGAGCGATGTCGAGCATTTCGGCGATCTCCGAATAATCGAACCCTTCGAGGACGAGGATGATGACCTGGCGCTGCGGCAGCGGCAGCCGGCGGGTCGCTTCGAGCAGCAGTTCGCGCTCGTTGACCTCGATCGCGCTCTCCTCCGGATTGAGCGTGTCGGCCTCGAGCTTTTCGGGCAGCTCGGCGAGCCGCGGCTGGCGCACCTGCTTGGTGACGAACGAGATCGAGCGGTTCTGTGCGACCCGGGCGATGAAGGTCTTCAGCGATGAATCGGAGCGGAAGCTCGGCAGCGCCTGCCAGACGGCGAGGAAGATCTGCTGGGTGAGGTCCTCGCGCAGGCTCGGATCGGCCTCGTAGGACATCGCGATGCGCGAGATGAGCGGACCGTAATCGGCGACGATGCGCTCGAACGGAGGCACCGGGCCGTTGCCGTTGCCGCGATGGGGCGCGGCCGGTACTGCCGATTGCTGAACGTCCACGACCCCCGTCATCTTGCTCCTGGCCGCGACTATAATCGCAATGTCGCGCCAAGTCGCGCGCAACCGCACCGCGGCGGCCACCTGTCTCGTTGCCGGCCAATGTTGACGCGGGCGCGTCGGCAATGGCAGGGGGAGCGGCCGCTAGCGGGTATAGCTCAATGGTAGAGCACTAGCCTTCCAAGCTTGTGACGCGGGTTCGATTCCCGCTACCCGCTCCAGGCCTGCGCTCAGGCACGGCGCAAATGGGGAAAGACGGCCCTGACCGACATCTTCATCTCCTATTCGAGCAAGGACCGCGCCGTCGCCGAGCGGGTGCGGGATGCGCTCGCCGACGCCGGCTACGAGGTGTTCTGGGACCAGGCGACCCCGGCCGGGCAGGACTGGGACAGTTGGATCCGCGAGCGGCTGACCGGCGCCAGGCTGGTCGTCACCTTGTGGACCAAAGCGAGCGTCGCTTCGCCCAACGTGCGCCACGAGGCGATCATCGCCCGCGAGGCCGGCAAGTTGCTGCCGGTCATGGTCGACGAGCTCGAGCCGACCGACTTCCCGATGGGGCTGTTCATGGTCCAGGCGCTGACGATCGGCCGCTCGGCCCGCCAGTTCGGCGCCGCCAGGGCCAAGTTCCTCGACGAGGTCCGCGCGCGGATCGGCGCCGGCGGCACCGCGCCGGCGGCGCGCAAGCCGAAGCCGCGCAAGCGGCTCTTCATCGGCCTCGGTGCCGGCGCGCTGGCGGCGGCGATCGTTCTGTTCTTCGCCTGGCCGGCGCTCGTCTTCACGCTCTTCCCCGACACGCCGCCGGTCGCCCGCGAGCAGCTCAAGCAGTCCGTCGCCGCCGAATCGCTGGCTCGCCAGCGGGTCGCGCGCGCGGCCGAGAACAATCTGTCGGGCGACCCGCCGATGATGGGCTCGACCTGGGCGTGGGGCTCCGGCCAGCTGATCGCGGCGGCGCCCGAAGAGAACCGCGAGTTCGCCGGCCGCTACTACGCTTATCTGCGCTCGGTCGAGAACCGCGAATGCCACTGTTATTATTCGGACAATGTCCCGCACAGCATCGCCAACGCCTGGGTGATCCTCGCTTCGGCCCGCCTGCGCCGGCCGATCCCGCCGGGCCTGCTCGACACCGTGCTCGCCGCCCAGCATCCCGAGGGCTGGTGGATGATCAGCTTCAATGCGGTGCGCGCCAGCGACAATGCCGCGATCCATCCGACCGCTTTGCTGACCATCGCCCTCGCCGAGGCGCGGCGGGCCGGGATCGTGCCGCCCGCGGCGCGCGGGCAGGTCGATGCCGCGTTGCGCCGCGCGGTGGTCTGGCTCAATCGCGGGCCGCAGGACGGCGCGCAATGGTCGGACTATCCCAATAACGACCGGCGCACCGAGAATGTCGTCTTTTCCGCTTATGCCGCGGTGGCGACGCGGGTGGCGGGCGAGGAAACCAGCCACGCCGCCGAGGCCTTCGTCCGCGCCGTCCGCCAGCTGCCGCCGGCGACAGAGCAATTCTCCTCGGGCGCCTATATCCCGCTGACCACCGGCGGGCGCTTCTTCGACGATTACCGCCATCCCGTCGCGCCGTGGATCGGCGCGGCCTCGGTGATGGCCTACCGCCAGGCGAACGGCGCCCAGCGCCGCCTGTTGCGCGACCTCATCCGCCAGTGGCTCGACACCAATCTCGGCGAAGAGAATCTGCTGCGGCAGGACTGGCTGACCGGCGAGACCCTGTTCCTGCGCGGGGTCGCCTTCCGGCAGCTCGAAGCGGATTTCCCGCGCTAGGCTTCGCCGCTCTTCAGCCAGCCGATCAGCTCGCCGAACGGGATCAGCGCGTTGAAGGCGATGCCGCAGCTCTGGTCGCGGCTCCAGCGGACCTGGCCGGCGAGCGGCCGGAACCCTTCGAGCGCGACCACCACCTCGGCGCCGGCCGCGGGCGGCTGGTCGGTCTCGACCTTGACCCCGCTTTGAGAGATGTCGCGGGCCTGGACCCAATAGGTGCGCGCGCCGGCGCGCAGCGTCGCCATCCGGTCGATCTCCACCCGCGGCGTCCGCGGCCGCCAGCCATTGTCGAGCCGCTGCGGATTGGCGAGCAGCTCGGCGACGTCCACCGCCCGGTCGAACTGAATACCGGCATTGGCCCCCCGCACCCAGACGACGCGGCCGGCGATCGGCTGGCTGGTCTTCAGCTCGACTTCGAGCCGGTCGCCGGGTGCGAGCTTCGAATAGACATGGGCCATCAGCCCGCCGGCGGAGATGTTGCGGATCAGGCAGAGCTCGCGCCGCCCGGCGACGATCAGCGTGCCGACGCGCAGGATCTTGAGGTCGCGCTCGCTCCGTCGTCGCTCCGGCGGCGGCGCCGGAACCTCGAACGAGAAAGAAATGCCGGTTTCCACCACGCGCTGTCCAGTAAGCATCTTGCCTTCCTCAAACGGAGCTCGGGCTCCGTTTCCCTTGCCGTCACTATGCCCGTGGAGGGCTTTAAGAAGTCCTTACCGCGGACACCGTTTGATCCACATCGGCAGCGGGTGCTTCTTCATCCATTGCTTACCAGTTCCGGACAGCTCCCCGCCTTCCCGTTCACCCTATGCTTACGCTTTGCGGCTAAGCCGCCGGGCGATGAACGCGCCGCTCAAATCCGACCTCAGGATCGATCCCGACTTCCGCCACGACCCCCGGCCCCGATCCGCGGTCAGCGCGATGACCGGGCTTGCCGGGCTCGCCGGCCTCGCCGCCTGGACGGCGGCGGCGCGCGGGTTCGGGATGGAGGGGCCGCTGGCGGCGCTGACCGCGCTTATCGCCTGCGGCGCGCCGATGCTGGCCTGGGCGCTGCTCGTCGACAAGGTCCATCTGAGCCCGTCGACCGGGATCGACTGGGAGGCGCCGCCGCGGCCCTTGCGGGAGATTTTCGACATCAGCCTCGCCAAGATCGCCGGCCTGTGGGGGATCTGGGCGGTCATCGGCGGGCTCTATTGCGTCGGCCGCTGGTATTGGGACGGCGCCTATCTGTTCGCAATGCAGGTGCTCGGCCTCGCGGTCGTGCCGCTGCTGGCGCTGTCCATCCCCTATGTGCTGTGGCTCGACCGGCGCCTGAAGGAGCCCAAGGACGGCGCCTGGCACTTCGGCCAGCTGCTGATCGGCCGCGGCGACCTCGCCGACAAGGCCGAGGTTCAGCATTTCCTGCGCGCCTGGGCGGTCAAAGGCTTCTTCACCGCCTTCATGATCTCGATCGTGCCGGGCAATTGGTGGGAGACGGTCCACCCCCAATCCGGCTGGATCGCCGCCAGTCCGGTCAATTTCGCCAACTGGCTGATCGCGGCGATGTTCATGATCGATGTGACCTTCGCCACCGTCGGCTACGTGCTGACGATGAAGCCGCTGGACGCCCATATCCGCACCGCCAACCCCTATGCGGCGGGCTGGACCGCGGCTTTGATCTGCTACCCGCCGTTCATCCTGATGGGCGACGGCGGCCCGCTCGATTATCATATCGGCAGCGGGGAATGGACCTACTGGCTCGCCGGCTACCCGCTCGCGACGGCGCTGACCGGCGCGTGGCTGGTGTTCCTGACCGGCGTCTACGCCTGGGCGACGGTGGCGTTCGGCTTCCGCTTCTCGAACCTCACCCACCGCGGCATCCTGACCCACGGCCCCTATGCGTGGAGCAAGCATCCGGCCTATCTGGCGAAGAACCTCTTCTGGTGGTGCGCGTCGCTGCCCTTCCTGGCGACCACCGGCAATCCGGTCGACATGATCCGCAACACGATCGTGCTCGGCATGGTCAGCGGCGTCTATTACTGGCGCGCGCGCACCGAGGAGAGGCACCTCTCGGCCGACCCCGCCTATCGCGACTATGCGGCATGGATGAAGCGCAACGGCCCGATCCCGCGGTTGATCGCCAGGCTGACGCCGCGTTGGACGCGCCCGCCGGCGCCCGCCGCGGCGGAATGAGGCTCGCGCTCAGTCGCTGATGCGCAGCCGGTAGGTGCCGGCGGCATTCTCGCCGAACGAGGTGACGCGGACGATATAGTCGCCCGCCTCGCTCGCCTCGAAGATCAGCAGCGAATTGAGCTCGCGGCCGCCGTCGTCGTCGGAATCGAGCGGATCGCCCCCGCGGTCCTCGGGGCGGAGCAGCTGGACCAGCGTATCGAATGGCTCATCGCCGGTGGCGTCGAGCGCGATGAAGTGCTGGCCGGCGCTCAAATGAACCAGATAATCGTCGTAGCGATGGCCGTCATTGTCGGGATCGTCGGCGCCGAGCGCGCCGTCCCAGATCCGCCAGGTCGTCGTCGCGGTCGCGCCCGGCGCGGCGACGATCGGCGGCGGCAGCGGCGGCATCGGCTCGACCCGGACCGTATAGGGGCCGCGCGCCTCGGGGCTGAAGCCGTGCACCCGGATCAGATATTCGCCGCTGCGGTCCGGGGTGAAGGCGAGGCGCGAATTGAGCGTGCCGCCGGCATCGTCATTTTCGGCGAGCGGCTCGGTCGAGCCCGGACGGAGCAGCTGCAGCACCGTGTCGAAGCCGCCCTCGGTGGGCGATTCGACGGTCATCCGGTAGCGCGTGCCGGCGGTAAGCAGCAAATAGTGGATGTCGTAGAGACGATGGTCGCCGTCCCGGTCGTCGCCGTTCTGGAGCCGGCCCTCGGCCGTCCAGGGCGCCTGCGCGGCGGCGGGCGCGGCGAAGAAGGCGGCCGCGGCGAGCGAAGCGGCGACGATGGTCCTGCGCATGATGAGCCCCTCGGAAGCGAATCGCTTCGGGCGCGACCCTAGCAGTTGCGGCAGCGGAATGAAGAGGCTTAGCGGGCGAAACGGTCGGTGGCGCGGATCAGGCCGTCGAGGACGCCGGGCTCGCTGAACAAGTGGCCGCCGTCGGGGACGATGTTCAGCTCCGCCTCGGGCCAGGCCTTGTGCAGGTCCCAGGCGGTCGAGGGCGGCGTGCAGCAATCGTAGCGGCCCTGAACGATGACGCCGGGGATGCCCTTGAGCTTGCCGGCGCCGTCGATCAGCTGGCCCTCGTCGAGCCAGCCCTTGTTGACCATGTAGTGATTCTCGATGCGGGCGATGGCGATCGCGAACGCGTCGTTGGTGAACTCCTCGATGACGTGCGGATCGGGCAGCAGGGTCACCGTCTCCGCCTCCCACTTGCTCCAGGCCTTGGCGGCGCGCAGCTGCTCGTCCGGGTCGTCGCCGGTGAGGCGGCGCTGATAGGCGGCGACGATGTCGCCGCGCTCGTCGGCGGGGATCGGCGCGAGGAAGTCCGGCCATTTGTCGGGGAAGATCTCCGAGGCGCCGTAGACGTAGAGCCAGTCCAATTCGGTCTGGCGGAAGGTGAAGATGCCCCTGAGGACGAGCTCGCTGGCGCGGCTCGGGTGGGCCTGGGCGTAAGCGAGCGCCAGCGTCGAGCCCCAGGAGCCGCCGAACACCAGCCAGCGCTCGATCCCCGCCATCTCGCGCAAGGCCTCGATGTCCTCGACCAGGTGCCAGGTGGTGTTGGCCTCGAGCGAGGCGTAAGGCGTCGAGCGGCCGCAGCCGCGCTGGTCGAACAGCAATATGTCGTAGCGCGCGGGATCGAACTGGCGGCGATGATCGGGGCTGCAGCCGGCGCCGGGGCCGCCGTGGAGGAAGATGGCGGGCTTGGCGCCGGGCGTGCCGCAGCGCTCCCAATAGAGGCTGTGGCCGTCGCCGACGTCGAGCCGGCCAGTCGCGTAGGGCTCGATCGGCGGATAGAGGGTGCGGCGGTCTCGGGACTGGGCGTCGGCCATCAGAAGCTTTCCTCCTCGTAGATGCGGGAGATATCGCCATTCCAGGCGCCGTGATAGCGCTCGAGCAGCCGCTCGGCGGGCGTCTTGCCCGAGGCGAGGACTTCGCGCAGCGGATCGAGGAAGCCCGATTCATTGTCGCCCGAGCTGTTGAGCCGGCCGCGCGCGTTGAGGCCCGCCTCGGCGAGGGCGAGAATGCGCTTGCCGAGGTCCTGCAGGCTCTCGCCTGCAGGCGTCCTCGCCTTGAGGCCCTCGACCGGGACCGCGTCGCGCAGCCGCTGGCGCCCCTCCAGCGGCCAATGCCTGACCTCGTCCCAGGCCGCGGCCAGCGCGTCGTCGTCGTAGAGCAGGCCGACCCAGAGCGCGGGCAGCGCGCAGATCCGGCTCCACGGCCCACCGTCGGCGCCGCGCATCTCGAGGAAGGACTTGAGGCGCACCTCGGGAAAGATGGTCGAGAGATGGTCGGTGAAATCGGAGACGCGCGGGCGTTCGCCGGGCAGTTCGGGCAGGCGCCCTTCGAGGAAATCGCGGAAGGAGCGGCCGGCGACGTCGATATAGCGGCCGTCGCGGAACACGAAATACATCGGCACGTCGAGCGCGTAATCGAGGTAGCGCTCGTAGCCGAAGCCGTCCTCGAACACGAACGGCAGCATGCCGGTGCGGTCCGGGTCGGTGTCCGACCAGATGTGCGAGCGGAAGGAGAGGAAGCCGTTCGGCCTGCCTTCCGTGAACGGCGAATTGGCGAACAGGGCGGTGGCGAGCGGCTGGAGCGCGAGGCCGACGCGGAACTTGCGCACCATGTCCGCTTCCGAGGCGTAATCGAGGTTGACCTGGATCGTGCAGGTGCGCAGCATCATGTCGAGGCCGAGGCTGCCCACCTTGGGCATGTAGTTCAGCATGATCTTGTAGCGGCCCTTGGGCATGACCGGCAGCTCGCCGCGGGTCTTGTCGGGCCACATGCCGAGGCCGAGGAAGCACAGGCCCAGTTTCTCGCCGACCGCCTTGGCCTGATTGAGGTGGCGGCCGGCCTCCTGGCAGGTCTCGTGGAGATGCGCGCGCTGGGCGCCGGACAGCTCGAGCTGCCCGGCGGGCTCGAGGCTGACCGCTCCGTCGGGGCCGGTCAGCGCGATGACGTTGCCGCCCTCGACCACCGGCGACCAGCCGAACTCGGTCAGCGCGGTCAAGAGGTCGCGGATGCCGCCGGGCTCGTCATAGGAGGGGGCGCGGTGGTCGGCGCAGCGGAACACGAACTTCTCGTGCTCGGTGCCGATCGTCCAGGCCGAGGCCGGCTTCTCGCCCTTCGCGAAGGTGGCGAGCAGGTCCTCGCGGCTCTCGATCGGGCGGTCGTTGGTGCCGGTCTCGGTGCGGGTCGTCATCGGCGCCCTCTAGCGGCGGGCGGGTGGCGCGTCCAATCCCCCGCCGCGGCCATCCACAAGCTCAATGCGGCCAGCGCGGCGGTGTCGGCGCGCAGGATGCGGGGCCCAAGCGAGACGCTGCGCGCCTCGGGGAGCGCGCGGATTTGCGCCCGCTCGTCGTCGGTGAAGCCGCCTTCGGGGCCGATCAGGATGGCGGCGCCGCCGGGCGCGGGTGCGAAGGGCTCGCCGCCACCTTCGTCGGCGAAATAGAGGAGGCGATCGCCGGGCCAGCCTTCGAGGATTGCGCCGAGCTTTTGCGGCTCGGCAAGCTGTGGCAGCGCGGTGCGTTCGCATTGCTCGGCCGCTTCGATCGCGTGGGCACGCAGGCGGCCGAGGTTGAGCCGGTCGACGACGGTGCGGCGGGTGAGGACGGGGACCAGGCGGGCGACGCCCAATTCGGTCGCCTTCTCGACCAGCCAGTCGATCCGGCCGCGCTTGATCGGCGCGAACAGCAGCCACAAATCGGGGACGCTTTCGCGCTCGCGCAGGTGCTCGCCGACGGTCATTGTGACACGCTTCTTGGCGGCTTCAATGATCTCGGCCAGCCATTCGCCGCTGCGGTCGTCGAACAACTTCACCTGGTCGCCGGGGCCGAGCCGCAGCACTGCCGCGAGATAATTGCCGTCGACCGTGAGGCTCAGCCCCTTCGACAGCGGCTGGTCGACGAACAGGCGGGGCAGGCTGGCCGGCGGCCAGGCGGGGGTTGCGACCATGGCTTTCGTTACGGCAAGGGTGGGACCGTGACCAGCGACAGCGACATTGTCCCCGACAGCGAGCGGCGCGGCCTGATTGGCGCGCTCCCCTCGGCGGTGCGGCCCTATGCCTCGCTGATCCGGCTCGACCGGCCGATCGGAGCGTGGCTGCTGTTCTGGCCCTGCGCGTGGAGCGTGGCGCTGGCGGGGATGGGCCAGCGCGGCTGGGCGCTGATCCTCTGGCTCGCGATCGGCGCCTGGGCGATGCGCGGGGCCGGGTGCGTCTACAACGACATCGTCGACAAGGACCTCGACGCCAGGGTTGAACGGACACGCCTGCGCCCTTTGGCGAGCAGGCGCGTCTCGCTGACCGGCGCCTGGGTCCTGCTCGCGGCGATGAGCCTGATCGGGCTGGCGGTGCTGGTTCGGCTCAATCGATTCGCGCAAGGGGTTGCGCTCGCCAGCCTGGTGCTCGTCGCCGCCTACCCGTTCATGAAGAGGGTCACCTGGTGGCCCCAGGCCTGGCTCGGCCTCGTCTTCTCGTGGGGCGCGCTGGCGGGCTGGGCGGCGGTCAGCGGCCATCTCGTCCCGCCGGCCTGGCTGCTGTGGGCGGGCTCGGTCTTCTGGGTGATCGGCTACGACACGATCTACGCCCTCCAGGACAAGGAGGACGACGCCCTGGTCGGCGTCCGCTCCTCCGCCCGGGCGCTCGGCAGGCATGCGCGGCTCGGCATCGCCCTCTGCTACCTGGTCGCGCTGATCCTCTGGGGGCTCGCCTTCAGCTTCGTCCGGCGCGAATGGTTCGCCCTGCTCGGCCTGCTGCCGGTGGCGCTGCACCTCGGCTGGCAGGTCGCGACGCTGAACTCCGAAGACGGCGAGGACGCGCTCGCCAAGTTCCGCTCGAACCGCCTCGCCGGCCTGCTGATGTTCGCCGCCTGTTGGGTGGTCGGCAACGCCTAGCACCGGTTGACTCCGATCCGCGCGGGCGTAGCATTGTCGGTGCTTTCGGGAGAGCTGTGATGGTCAAGATATTGTCGTCGATCGGCCTCGTTCTGGCGCTGGCGTCCCCCGCCGTCGCGCAGCGCGCCCCGGCCATGTCCGGGACCGCCCACCAGGGATATTATCTGGCTGGCGCGATCGCCCCCGGTCAGCTGAGCGCGAGGGCGCACGCTTTTGGCCGGCTGCAATCGCAGCTGCACGAGCTGCGCCGACAGGGGCTGGCCCTGCGCGAAGCCGATGGCGGAACGCTGACGCCGGAGCATCTCGCCTTCATTCAGGAGCGCCTCGATGCGGCGCAGGCGGCCTATCGCCCCTATCGCTTCGCCTCCCGGTAAGGCCATCGCGGAGGTTGCTTTTGGCGAGCGAGGCTCTACCTCGCGCCCATGCTCGATGTTCGTGAAGCCGAGGGCCGCGCCGCCGCCCTGATCGACGCCGCAATCAAGGCCGGGGCCGACGCCGCCGACGTCCTCTATATCGGCGACGCCGCCACCGAGGTCCAGGTCCGGCTCGGCGAACTCGAGGACGTGACCCGCTCCGAAGGCGAGGAGATCGGGCTGCGCTTTTTCGTCGGCAAGAGATCGGCGAGCGTCTCGTCCTCAGATCTCTCGCCGGACGCGCTCGCGGCTCTCGTCGAGCGCGCTGCGGCGATGGCCCGCGAAGCGCCCGAGGACCCCTATGCGGGGCTGGCGCCCGACGACCGCCTGCTGCGCGGCGCCGCGCCCGATCTCGAGGCCGACGACGGCGCCGATCCCTCGCCGGCCGCGCTCAAGGAGCGGGCGCTGGCGATCGAGGAATTCGCCCGCGCGGTGCCCGGCGTGGCCAACAGCGAAGGTGCCGGCGTGAGCGCCGGCCGCAGCGTCGTCGCGCTGGCGACCAGCCAGGGCTTCGCGCGCGGCTATGCGACCAGCGGCTATGGCGCCGGGGCGAGCATGATCGCGGGCGCCGGCGGCGACATGCAGCGCGACAGCGCCACCCACAATGTTCGCCACTATGCCGATCTCGACGGGCCCGAGGAGATCGGCCGGCTGGCGGGCGAGCGCGCGGTGAAGCGGCTCGATCCGGCCAGGCTGGCGAGCGGGACGATGCCGGTGCTGTTCGATCCGCGCGTCGGCGGCAGCCTGATCGCCTGCCTGCTCGGCGCGATGTCCGGCCCGGCGATTGCCCGCAAGACCAGCTTCCTGCTCGGCCGCGAGGACGAACAGCTGTTCGATCCGTCGATCGTCATCCTCGACGATCCGCACCGGCGCCGCGGCCTCAGGTCCAAGCCGTTCGACGGCGAGGGCGTGGCGACCGCGCCGCGCCGGCTGGTCGAGAACGGCCGGCTGACCGGCTGGCTGCTCAACAGCGCCTCGGCGCGGCAATTGGGGCTGGAGACGAGCGGCCATGCCAATCGCGGCATCGGCGGCGCGCCCGGCGCCGGCGCGACCAACGTTCACCTCGAGCCGGGCGCGCCCACCCCGGCCCAGCTGATGGCCGACATCGAACAGGGCCTCTACGTCACCGAGATGATCGGCCAGGGGGTCAATCCGGTGACCGGCGATTATAGCCGCGGCGCTTCCGGGTTCATCATCGAGAATGGCGAGCTCGCCGCCCCGGTCGCGGAGATCACCATCGCCGGCAACCTCATCGACATGTTTCGCGCGCTCGCCGCCGCCAACGATCTGGAGCATCGCCGGTCGGTCAACGTTCCCACCCTGCGGATCGAAGGAATGACGGTCGCCGGTGCTTGAAGACGTCGCCAGAATCACCCAGGAAGCCGGGCGGATCGCCGCCGCGCGCTGCGGCACCGGCTACCGGAGCTGGGAGAAGATGCCCGGCCAGCCGGTCTGCGACGTCGATCTCGAGGTCGACGCGTTCCTGCGCGCGCAGTTGAGCGCGCTCGACCCCGAAGCGGGCTGGCTGTCCGAGGAGACGCGCGACGATTCGGACCGGATCGAGCGGTCGCGCCTGTGGGTGGTCGACCCGATCGACGGCACCCGCGACTATCTGCGCGATCGGCCCGGCTGGTGCGTCTCGGTCGCCCTCGTCGAGGACCGGGTGCCGGTGCTCGGCGCGCTGGCGGCGCCGATCCGCGGCGAGCTCTGGACCGCCGCGCGCGGACAGGGGGGCCGGCGCAACGGCGCGCCGCTCAGAGTCAGCCCGCGGGCCGCGCTCGCCGGCGCGCGGGTGCCTTCGGACAAGCTGCCCAAGGTCGACCGCGACCTGGTCGCGGTGCCCAAGCCCAATTCGATCGCCCTGCGCATCGCCCTCGTCGCCGCCGGCGAGGCCGATCTCGTCGCCACCTTGCGCTGGGGCTTCGAGTGGGACATCGCCGCCGCCGCCCTGATCGCCGAGGAGGCGGGAGCGACGGTCAGCGGCGCGCTCGGCCAGCCGCTCGCCTTCAACACCGCCTCGGGCGAGGCGTTCGGCGTCCTCGTCGCCACCCCCGGCATCCACGCCGCCGCGGTCGAGCGGCTGCGCGCACGGGCGATGGCAGTGGTCTAAGGCGGGACGCGGTTCGTCGAAACGGAGCTTCGCTTTTCGAAGCAAAGGCGTATCCTGCCCGGCAACAATTTTGGTGGGAGATTTCCGATGACGAGAGGGCCGGGCCGCTTGTGGCTCGCGGGGATGTGGGCCGCTTTGGCCCTGTCCTCGCCGCTGCGGGGCCAGGAGCAGCCGGCGCCCCCACCGGCGCAGCTTCCCGACCAGCAGGTCGCGGAGACGCTCGATTACGGCGTCGATGCGAGCACGCGGATGACGGTGCCGGTCAACATCGGCACGCACGGCCCCTATCAGTTCATCGTCGACACCGGCTCCGAGCGGACGGTGATCTCGAGCGAACTGGCGCGCACCCTCGCGCTCGGCCCCGGCCCCCATGTCATCGTCCACTCGATGACCGAGGTGAGCGAGATCCCGACCGTGGTCCTGCCGGGGCTTCGCGTCGGCCAGCGGACGATGGAGGACATCGAGGCGCCCTTTTTCTCCCGCCGCAATCTCGGCGCGCACGGCATATTGGGCGTCGACACGCTGCAGACGCAGCGCGTCATATTCGACTTCCACCGCCAGGAAATGACGATCGTGCCATCGCGCCGCGTCGATCCGCGCTGGCCGCCGGGAGAAATCGTCGTCACCGCGCGCAGCCGCTTCGGCCGGCTGATGCTGATCGACGCCGAGGTCGACGGCCAGCGCGTCTACGTGATCGTCGACACCGGCGGCCAGATCACCGTCGGCAACAACGCGCTGAGGCGGGCGCTGGAGCGCCGCCACCGGCTCGGGGCGATGGCGACGGTGAACGTGCTCAGCGTCACCGGCGGCGAGTTCACCGCCGAGTACACGCTCGCCCGGCACATCCGGATCGGCGGCGCCAACATCGTCAACCTGCCGATCGCCTTCGCCGACGTTCACCCGTTCGAACAGCTCGAGCTGATGGACCGGCCGGCGATCCTGCTCGGCATGGACGCGCTGCGGCTGTTCGACCGGGTGTCGGTCGATTTCGCCAACCGGCGGGTCCGCCTGCTGCTGCCCGATTCCTCGGAGAACGGCGCGGCGGTGCGGATCGCGGGCGGCGCGGCGACCCTGATCGGCCACTAGGCGGCCGGCGGGCCACGGCCGCAAGGCTATGTTCCACCGACAGGATAACTGCTATGAGAGACGGCCAATCCGGCATTGGATGCGGCAAGACGGGGGCAGGGGGCGTGAAAGTCTCGCACCTGCGCTGGCGCCTTCCGCGAGCGGGAGAGATGACAATGGCAGGCAAGACAAGGAAGAATCCTGAGCCACTGGTAGAAGAGGCAGAGCAGCCGAAGCAGCAAATGGCGGATGATGGCGGCCTGGAGACCCCTGCAAGCTTCGGCAATATCGAGCCGGACAGCAGCCAATTCGGGAATATTGAGCCGGAATAGTCGGCTATCGGAGAATCGCCAGAGCCCGCTGTCTAGCCTGAATGCACTCCGCGCTGGGACCCGAGCGCCGCCCGAGGCCGAATGCGGCGGCCTTTTTCGAGCGGGCGCTGGTCGGAGCGTCGCTCTGCGGGGTCACGCGCCTCGCTGATGTAACCGGGCTCGATCGGCTTGGCCTGCCGGTTTGGCAGGCGGTGCGGCCCGCCGGCAAGTCGCTGAGCGTTCACCAGGGTAAAGGTGCCTCGCCCGAGGCAGCCAAGATCGGTGCGCTTTGCGAAGCTATCGAGGCGCATTGCGCCGAAAATGCTCCGGCCGACGGGCCGCTCTGCAGATTTTCCGATCTGGCGGAACCCAAGCGGGCGCCCGAGCTCGGCGACTATTGCAGGGTACGGAATGTCCTGCCGGGTAGCGCGGAGTCAATTCAGTGGTGCCGCGCAACCGATCTGTTGACTGGCAAACCCAGCTACCTGCCCCACGATCTGGTTTCGATCGATTACACCCGGGGGCTGCCCAACTTCTTCGAGCGGGTCAGCAGCGGGCTCGGCGCCGGAGCCAGCGAGGCCGATGCGCTGCCGATCTCATTGTTCGAGGCCATCGAGCGCGATGCGGTTGGAGAGTGGCAAAGGATGGATCCTGCCGCGCGCTTCGCGACGTCGATCCAATTGCACACCGTCCCTTTCGAGTGGTTTCAATCTTGGCGGATCCGCTTCGCTTCTCTCGACATCGAGGTGCAGGTTTTTCGATTGGCTTCGATCGTCGGCATTCCGGTCTTCATGTGCGTGATCGGGGGCGTCGAGGAATTCGGATCGGCCTATCGCCGCTTTTACGGCACCTCGGCGCACGGCGACCCTGAAGTGGCGCTGTTCAAGGCACTCGCCGAAGCGATTCAGTCGCGTCTCACACTCATCGCCGGCGTTCGGGACGATATCATGCCCTCTTATTATGCACAGCCGCGGCCCAAGCCGGCGGCCGGGGGGAATGCGCCTGGAGGTCGCGAGGCCTGGCGCGAGGCCGAACCTGTGGCCTGCAGCCCGGGTTGGATCGCGGAGCGCCTGGCCGCGCGGGGCTATCGGCAGATCGCCGTAAAGCGGCTGGATGACGGTCTCGAAGGTGTTGCCGTGACCAAGGCGTTCATTCCGGGCCTGGGTTCGTCGAGCCGAACCCGCAGGGCGGCGCCATGAAGACCGTCGCCTTCGCGGGCCCTTCGCTTTCGGCAGCCGATCGCTCGGCACGCCCGGAAATCGACTGGCGGCCGCCAGCGGAAGCGGGCGACCTGCTGCGGCTCTCGGCGGCGGCAGGTTCCACGATATGTTTGATCGACGGATATTTCGATCACCGCCCTGCGGTCCGGCACAAGGAGATATTGCTGCTGCTCTCCCAGGGCGTGCGCATTTTCGGGGCGAGCAGCATCGGCGCCCTGCGCGCGGCGGAAATGCAAGCCTTCGGCATGATCGGCGTCGGCGCCATCTTCGGCGCCTATGCCCGCCGAACCATTCATGGCGACGACGAAGTGGCCCTGATCCATGCCGGCGCGGACCAGGACTGGCGGCCCTTCTCGATTCCCTTGGTCGATGTCCGAGCCACGCTCTGCCGGGCTCGCCTCGAGGATGTGATCACACGGGAGATGGCACGCGCACTGCTCGAGGCGGCGGTGTCGATCCATTACATCGATCGAACCTGGAAATCGGTTTGCGCTGCGGTTTGGGACGGAGCCGGAAGTTACCCATTCGAGACCTGGCTCGAGAAGGGGGCGGTCTCGCGAAAGCACGACGATGCCGTCGCGTGCCTCCGCGCCGCAGCCGAACAGGGTGGCGCCAGGGGAGTCCGGCCGGAGCTTGTCCGCACCTGCTTTCTTGACGCCCTCGCCCGCGAGTGCGGCGTTAAGGCTATGCCTGAATAGCGACCTCGACCAGCCGAACGAGCCACTCCTTGCGCGCGTCGCTCTGGAAAGGGTTGTGGTCCAGCACCCATTGCTTCAGCCGCTGTTCGTCAAGCGCACCGGGTCCGCACCAGCGGCGCGTCATGGATTGTTGCCAATGCTTGGACCGTGGGGCCACATCTTCCGACCCGGCGCCCGCGGCGGCGAGAAGCGCGTAGAGCTCGCTCATGATGGCGGGCTCGGTCTTCGCCGAATCATCCGGATGGTCGCGGCGGACGAGTGCCAGCTGTCGAACGGCCAGATCGAACTCCCCGCGAAGCAGATGCAACAGCCCCTGTTCTTCGTGCGGCGCTTCGGTGGTGAACGGCGTGAGGTTGCGGCACCTCTCCAGCAGTTCGGCGGCGCCGTCGAGTTCATCGAGATACATGAAGGCCTTGGCCACCTCGACGAGTCTGCTCTGGTTGTAGGGATTGAGGTTGAGGGCCGCTTGCAGATGCTGCCGCGCGAGCGCCGTTTCGCCGGCCCAGAGATGGGACCAGCCCTTGACGGTCTGGAGATGGGCTTCGGTCGGGTCGATCGCGAACGCCTTGTGCGCGAGCTCGTAGGCGCGCCGGCGTTCCTTTTCGCCGGTCGAGCCCAGGCCGGAATAGCAAAAGTCGGTGTTATAGAGTCGGGTCAGCGGCGGATAAGCGGGCCCGAAATTAGGGTGCTGCTCGATCAGCATCTCCCAGGCGGCGGCCACCTCGCGCGCCTCGGCGAACGAGTCCATGCCGCGCATCTTGAGCTTGGTCAGCAAATAGAGGTCGTAGACGTCCTGCGGGCGCTCGGGCAGGTGGGAGAGAAGATCGTCGTGAAGCCGCGGCAGCGCCGCCGCCGCGATCCTGCGGACCAGCGCATCGACATGCGGGCCGAGGCTGCCGTCGGCCAGGTCGATGCTGTCCGCCCAGATGATCCCCTGGCTGGCGAGGTGACAGAGCCGGGCGAAGGCGCGCACGGAGGCGGCATTCGGCACCAGCTTGATCGACAGCTGATAATCGCGATCGCCATAGCCGCCCGCCGTCGGCACGGCCGTGGTCGCCGCGTCCGAGACCAGCCTGATGTCGCGAAACCGCGACAAAGCGAACAATATCTCCTCCCGCATCACCGCCGCGAGGTGCGGCTGCGACTCCTTGAGCGCGAGATCGTCGAAGGCGGGGATATAGAGCAAGGGCGGCCTGCCGAGCGGCGCGCCGCGCGCGGCCGCCGCCGGTTCGCGCGCCTGCGGCTCGGCGGCGGCGCTGCCGCGCCCCTGTCTGACCGGCGGCAGCAGCCGATAGCCGCGGCCGTAGATGCTTTCGATATAGCGGGGGGTGCGGGTATCGTCGCCAAGGGCGCGGCGCAGCTCCTTGATCACCGAGGTGAGCGCCGATTCGCTGACCACCGTGCCGTCCCATACCGAGGAGAAAAGCGCATCCTTGGTCAGCAGCCGGCCCTCCTGCTCGGCGAGCCGCAGCAGCACGCGAAAGGCCTTGTTGCCGAGCCGGACCGGGCCCTGGGGGCCGAGCAGGCGCTCGTCCTCCCGGTCGATGGTGAAGTCGCCGAAGGTCAGACAATCCTGCATCCCGCCCCCGTCGATACCGATTCCTTCCCGCGGACCTCAAGGCCTAAGTCGCGGACATCGCTGGCGATCGTAGCAGACTTCCCCTGCCCGTTCGACCGTCATCCACTGCGCCTGGAGCCGGCCGCCGTCCGCCCCCAATTCTGGAAAGATTCTGGGACAGGATGATTCCAGTGCCGGCTCAGGATGCAGCGAATCGGGCGGGCTAGAAAGACCCTGCCACGGCAATCTCGCCGGGGAGATGATGGGAGAAGAACGATGATCCGCAACAGCCTGTACGCCCTCGCCGCGACCCTGACCACGATGAGCGTTATCGCCAGCACGCTGGCCGCGATGTACGCCGGCACCGGCGCCGGGATCGCCTAAGGTGATCATGCACAACCAGAACGATCGCCGCTTTCGCCGTGACCCGCGAACGAGCCCGATGACGGATCGCTCGCGGGAATTTTTTCCGACCGGGCTCGCCGCCGGACTGTTCGGCGATCCCCAGCGGAGCTCGCGGTGCAGGCACCGGGCCGATGCGCTGCCGTCCGGCGAGGTCGTCGCCGAGACCCGCAGGCTGATCCTGCGCCGCCATGCGGCGACCGACTTTCCCGCCTATTTCGCGATGTCCGCCGACCGCGAGATGGCGCGCTTTTCCGGGCTCGAGCCGGCCGATTCCGACGAGGCCTGGAAGCGCCTGCTTCGCCACGCCGGGAACTGGTCGCTGTTCGGCTACGGTTTCGTCGCCCTCGAGGAGAAGGCGACCGGATGCTTCGTCGGCGAGGCCGGGCTGGCCCAATTCAAGCGCGGGCTGGGGACCGGGTTCGACGGCGTCCCGGAGGCCGGCTGGGCGATCGCCCCCTGGGCGCAGCGGCACGGCTATGCCACCGAGGCGGCCGCGGCCGCGCTGGCCTGGATCGAAGCCGGGTTCGGCTTCCGCCGCAGCGTCTGCGTCATCCACGCCGAAAACGCCGCCTCGATCCGCGTTGCCGAAAAGCTCGGCTACACGCCGTTCGGCCGATGCACCTATCGCGGCTATTCCGCGATCACCTTCGAGCGGTCGCGGCCCTAGCCGACCTTCGGCACGCCGAGCCTGGGGATCTCGATCTTCGGGCAGCGGTTCATCACCACCTTGAGCCCGGCCGCCTCGGCGCGGGCGGCGGCGGCCTCGTTGATCACTCCCAATTGCATCCAGACCGATTTGGCCCCGGCCGCGATCGCCTCGTCGACCGCTTCGCCGGCGGCGAGCGGCCGGCGGAAGATGTCGACCATGTCGATCGGCACGCCGATCTGGGCGAGGTCGCGCCAGACATATTCGCCATGGACGTGCTCGCCGGTGATCTGCGGATTGACCGGCAGCACCCGGTAGCCGCGGCTCTGGAGATAGGCCATCACCCCGTAGCTCGGCCGGTCGGGCCGGTCCGACGCGCCGATCATGGCGATGGTGCGCGTCTCGGCGAGCAGCGCGTAAATCTCCTCGTCGCGGGTGAGCGGCATGGGCGGCTCCTTCAAAAACAGGGACAGTCCCTCTTTTCCATAAATAGGGACTGTCCCTATTTAACTTGCTCGAGCAGCTTAACGGCGAGGGCGCGGAAGATGTCCGCTTCCTCGCCCTCGCCCGCGGCGGGCGGGCGGCCGGCGTCGGAGGCCTCGCGGATCGAGATGCGCAGCGGAATGCGGCCGAGGAAGGGGATGCCCATCACCCCGGCCGCCGCTTCCGCCCCGCCCGAGCCGAACGGGTCGCTGACCTCGCCGCAATGCGGGCATCGATAGCCGGCCATGTTCTCGATCAGGCCGATCACCTTCACGTCCATCTTGCGGAACATGTCGATCGCCCGGGTCGCATCCATCAGCGACAGATCCTGCGGCGTCGAGACGATCACCGCGCCCGCCGGCTTCCATTTCTGGATCAGCGTCATCTGGACGTCGCCGGTGCCGGGCGGCAGGTCCACGACCAGGAGCTCGCAATCGCCCCAATCGCCCTCCATCAGGCTGGTGAGCGCGCTCGCCGTCATCGGCCCGCGCCAGGCGACCGCGGTGCCGGGCTCGATCAGCTGGCCGATCGAGAGCATTCTGACGCCGTGCGCGGGAACCGGCACGATCTGCTGGTCGGCGAGCTCGGGGCGGCTCGCATTGCCCATGATCCGCGGTTGGGAGGGGCCGTAAATGTCGGCGTCGACCAAGCCGACCTTCCTGCCCATCCGCGCCAGCGCGACCGCGACATTGGCGGCGATTGTCGACTTGCCGACGCCGCCCTTGCCGCTGCCGATCGCAAGGATCGTGCGCTGCACCTTCTCCGCGGTCATCGCGACGCGGGTCTCGACGATGCCGGGCACGGCGATCGTCGCCGCGCGAACCTGCCGCTCGAGCTGGGCGCGCTGCTCGGCCGAAAGGCCGGTGGCGTCGAGCATCACGGTGGCGACCCCCTCCTTGACCCGCGCCATCGAGATCCGGTCCGCCAGGCCCTCGACTGCCGCCAGCCGTGCTTCCAGTTCGTCGCCCATCGCCCCGCCGATAGGCAAAGCGGCGCCGCTTGGCACTGTTTTTCCGCAGAGGGCCTACCTATAAGAGCGCCCATGATACGAATTTTCGGCCGCGGCACGCGGGACGGCGCGTCGCTCAGCGACAATCGGGGCGGACCCTGGGGCCCCGGCGGGGACGATGACGACGGCGCCGGCGGCGAGGGCGGCGGGCCGCGCAACCCATGGGGCCAGCGCCGCCGCAAGCCGGCAAGGGGCGGCGGCGAGCCTGGCCCGCTCGACGAATTCTTCCGCAAGAGCCGCGAGCGATTCGGCAGCGGCCTGCCGCGCGACGGCCGGCCCTATTGGCTCTACGGCCTGATCGCCTTCCTCGCGCTTTGGATCCTGTTCACCAGCGTCTGGCGGATCGGCCCGCAGGAGCGCGGCGTGGTCACCACCTTCGGCTATTATTCGCGGACGATGGGGCCGGGCATCGGCTTTTCCTGGCCGTGGCCGATCGGCGGCGTCAGGCGGCTGGACGTCGAGGAGATCCGGACCATCCCGATTCCCGGCAGCGGTGAGAATTTGATCCTGACCGGAGACCAGAACGTCATCGATCTAGCCTATTCGGTGCGCTGGAATATCAAGAGCCCGGAGCTCTTCCTGTTCCAGATGAGCGACCCGGAGGCGACGATCCGCGAGGTCGCCGAAAGCACGATGCGCGCCGCGGTCGCGCGGGTCTCGCTCGACGACGCGCTCGGCGCCGGCCGCGCCGACATCGAGCAACGGGTCGAGCAGGCGATGCAGCAGCTGCTCGACGATTACGGCTCCGGCGTCCAGATCCAGGGCGTCGCGATCAACCAGTCGGCGCCGCCGCAGGCGGTCAACGAGGCGTTCCTCGCCGTCTCCGCCGCCCAGCAGCGCGCCCAGAGCGCGATGAACCAGGCGCGCGCCTACGCTCTCCAGCAGACCGCCCGCGCCCAGGGCGCGGCGGCCGAGTTCGAGAAAATCTACGCCGAATATCGCGCCGCCCCGGAAGTGACCCGGCGGCGGATGTATTACGAGACGATGGAGCGCGTCCTCCAGCACGTCGACACGACGATCGTCGAGACGCCGGGCGTCACGACCTATCTGCCGCTCCCCGAAGTGGGCCGCCGCGCCGCGCCCCAGCCCCAGGCGGAAGGAGCGCCGGCCCGATGATCCGCATGCTCAGAAACCCGATCCCGCTCGCGCTGCTCACGATCCTGCTCCTGGTCCTGGTCGCCAGCACCTTCGCGATCGTGCCCGAGACCAAGCAGGCGGTAATCGTCCGCTTCGGCGAGCCGCAGCGCACCCTCAACAAATACCGGCATGGCGAAGCCTTTGGGCGTACCGGCGCCGGCCTCGCCGCGCGCATCCCCTTCCTCGAGCAGATCGTCTGGATCGACAAGCGCATCCAGTCGATCGGGCTGGACAACCAGCAGGTCCTCTCGACCGAGCAATATCGGATCGAAGTCGACGCCTTCGCCCGCTACCGGATCGTCGACCCGCTCAGAATGTACATCTCCGCGCGCAACGAGGAGAATGTCAGCAACCAGTTGCGGCCGATTCTCGCCTCGGCGCTCAGGAACGAGCTCGGCCGCCGGCCGTTCGCCGCGCTGCTCAGCCCCGAGCGCGGCCAGATGATGGACAACATCCAAAGCGCCCTCAACCGCGTCGCCCGCCAGTACGGCGCCGAGATCGTCGACGTCCGCATCAAGCACGCCGACCTGCCCAGCGGCACTCCGCTCGATTCAGCCTATGAACGGATGCGCACCGCGCGCGAGCAGGAGGCACGCTCGATCGAGGCGCAGGGCTACAAGCAGGCTCAGATCATCCGCGCCGAGGCCGACGCCGAAGCGGCGGCGACCTATGCCCGGGCGTACAACCGGGATCCCGACTTCTACGATTTCTACCGGGCGATGCAGTCCTATCAGATCAGCTTCATCAACGAGACGGGCACTGGCGAACAGCCGCGCGGGCGCACCAACATCATCCTTTCCCCCAATAACGACTATTTGCGGCAATTCCGGGGAAGCGGCCGATGAACCGGCACCCATTCAATCCCCATTCAGACGTCCTACATAGCCTTGCGAAGGCGCCTGAGGGCTCCGGGCGCGAACGAGATTAGGAAGGGACCACCAAAGTGCGTTACGTTTATGGCATCACCGGCGCCATCCTCCTCGGCGGCGCCGCCGCGACCCTGAGCCTCAACCCGGTCGGCGCGCAGACCGCGCAAAACGAGCCGGGCACGATCGCCGCCGCCCCGCCCGGCGGGGCGCCGATGAGCTTCGCCAACCTCGCCGAGCGCCTCCAGCCGGCGGTGGTCAACATCTCGACCCGGCAGAGCGTCACCGTGCAGCGCCGCCAGCTGCCGCCGGGCTTCGAAGAATTCTTCCGCCGTTTCGGCGGCGACAGCCAGAACCAGCAGCAGGACGAGGGCCCGGTCACCCAGCGCGGCGGCTCGCTCGGCTCCGGCTTCATCATCTCGCCCGACGGCTATATCGTCACCAACAACCATGTCGTCGCGCCGGCCCGTCAGGACGCGGTGGTCGAGCAGATCACGGTGACCCTCGCCGACCGCACCGAGTTCGAGGCGGAGGTGGTCGGGCGCGACGTCGTTTCCGACATCGCTCTCCTGAAGATCACGCCGACCCGACCCTTGCCGTTCGTGCGCTTCGCCGATTCGACCCGGGTGCGGGTCGGCGACTGGGTGCTGGCGATCGGCAACCCGTTCGGGCTCGGCGGCACCGTCACCGCCGGCATCGTCTCGGCGCTGCACCGCAACATCGGCGCGGGCCTCTACGACCGCTATATCCAGACCGACACGGCGATCAATTCGGGCAATTCGGGTGGGCCGATGTTCGATTTGAACGGCAACGTGATCGGCATCAACACCGCGCTCTATTCGCCGACCGGCGGCAATATCGGCATCGGCTTCGCCATTCCCGCCGAGCAGATCCGGCCGGTGGTCGAGACGCTGCGCCGCGGCGATCACGTCCGGCGCGGCTATATCGGCGTCGGCATGCAGGACATCGATGAAGGCGTCGCCGCCGCGCTCGGCATCCCGCGCAACCGCGGCGTGCTGATCCGCTCGGTCACCCCGGGCGGCCCCGCCGCCCGCGCCGGCATCGAGCAGGGCGACGTCGTCGTCACCGTCGCCGGCGAGCCGGTCACGCCCGACCAGACCCTCGCCTTTATCGTCGCCCAACAGGCGATCGGCGCGCGCGTGCCGATTGAGCTGATCCGCCAGGGCCAGCGGCGTAACGTCACCATCGCCATTGCCGAGCGGCCCAGCGAGGAAGAGGTGGCGCGGCTGGGCGGCGTCGACGAGCAGGCGCCCGCCGTGGAACCGGGCGGCAAGCCCACCGAAGAGGCGCAGTCGACCGGCCAGCGCTCGACCCAGCAGAGCCTCGGCCTCGCCGTCCGGGCGCTGACCCCGGCGCTCGCTCAGCAACTCCAGATCCGCGACGCGAACCTGCGCGGCCTCGTCGTCGGCGGCGTCGACCCGAACAGCGACGCCGGTCAGAAGGGTCTGCAGCCGGGCGACATCATCCTGTCGATCAACCAGATCGCCGTGCCGACGCCCGAGGCCGCCGCCGCGGCGGTCGACGCGGCGCGGCGGGCGGGGCGCAACACCGTCCTGCTGCTGGTGCGCCGCGGCAACGCGCCGCCGGCCTATATCGGCGTGGAACTGGCCCGCGCCGCCGCGCCAGCGCGCTGAGCGGGTGACCGATGCCACCGCCCGGGACGCGTCGCGCGGCGAGCTGACGCTGCGCGCCGTCATCCTGGGCGGCGCCATCACCCTCGTCTTCACCGCCGCCAACGTCTATCTCGGGCTGCGCGTCGGCCTCACCTTCGCGACCTCGATCCCGGCCGCCGTCATCTCGATGGCGGTCTTGAGGATGTTCGCCTCCTCGACGATCCTCGAAAACAACATCGTCCAGACGGTCGCCTCGGCGGCGGGGACGCTGGCGGCGATCATCTTCGTCCTGCCCGGCCTCGTCATCATCGGCTGGTGGACCGGCTTTCCCTATTGGACGACGGCCGCGGTGACCGCGGTCGGCGGCGTGCTCGGCGTGATGTTCTCGGTGCCATTGAGGCGCGCCCTCGTCGTCGACACCGAGCTGCCCTATCCCGAAGGCGTCGCCGCCGCCGAGGTGCTGAAATGCGGCGCCGGCTCGCGCGAAGGGGACGAGGAGAACGAGAAAGGGCTACGGCTGATCATCCTGAGCGCGGTCGCGTCCGCCGCCTTCACGCTCGTCGCCAAGACCCGGCTGCTCGCCGAGGAAGCGGCGCACTATTTCAAGGTCGGCTCGTCCTCCACCGGCATATCGGGCGGCCTCTCCTTCGCGCTGATCGGTGCCGGCCATCTCGTCGGCATCTCGGTCGGGATGGCGATGCTGGTCGGCCTGCTCATCGCCTGGGCGATCCTGCTGCCGATCCTGACCAGCGGCCTGCCCGGCGCCGCCGAGGAGGTGGCCAGCACCCTGTTCCGCTCCGACGTGCGCTTCTTCGGCGCCGGCGTGATCGGCGTCGCGGCGGTCTGGACGCTGCTCAGGATCATCGGGCCGATCTTCGGCGGCATCCGCTCGGCGATGGCCGCGTCGCGGCATCGCGCCGCCGGGCGCGCCGCCGAGCTGCCGCTGGTCGAGCGCGACATCCCGATCGGCACCGTCGCCCTCGTCATCCTGGCCTCGCTGGTGCCGATCGCGATCCTGCTCTGGCTGTTCATCGCAGGCGGGCCGCTCGCCCCCTACGCGGTGCCGCTGATCGCCGGCACGCTCGTCTTCGTGCTCGTCGCCGGCATCGTCATCGCCTCGGTCTGCGGCTACATGGCAGGGCTGATCGGCGCCTCGAACAGCCCGATCTCGGGGATCGGCATCCTCGCCATCCTCTCCGCCGCCTTGCTGCTCGCGCTCTGGTGGGGCCGCGCCGGCGCGGCCGGGGAGACGCAGGCGCTGATCGCTTATGCCCTGTTCACGACCGCGATCGTGTTCGGCATCGCCACCATCTCCAACGACAATCTCCAGGATCTCAAGACCGGCCAGCTGGTCGGGGCGACGCCGTGGCGGCAGCAGGTGGCCCTGGTCTACGGCGTGATCTTCGGCGCGCTCGTCATCCCGCCGGTCCTCTCCATGCTCAACGTCGCCTACGGCTTCGCCGGCGCGCCCGGCGTCGGCGCGCAGGCCCTGCCGGCGCCGCAGGCGGCGCTGATCTCGGCGCTCGCCACCGGCGTGCTCGGCGGCGACCTCAACTGGAAGATGATCGGTCTCGGCGCCGGGGTCGGCGTGATCGCGGTCATCCTCGACGCGATGCTCGGGCGCGCGAAGCTGCTGCGGCTGCCGCCGCTCGCGGTCGGGATCGGCATCTATTTGCCGATGGCGGTGACCTTGCCGGTGGTGATCGGCGCGGTGCTCGGCAAGCTCTACGACAAGCGCGCCGAAAAGAGCCGCGACCCGGCCTTCACCAAAAGGATGGGGGTGCTGCTCGCGACCGGCTTCATCGTCGGCGACAGCCTCTTGAACGTCGCCTTCGCCGGCATCGTCGCCGCGACCGGCAACGGCGCGCCGATTTCCCTCGTCGGCGACAATTTCGCGACCGTCGGGATCGTCGCCGGCACGCTCGTCTTCATCGCCATGATCGCCTGGCTCTACCGCCACACGGCGAGGGCGGCGGCTTAACCGGCCTTCGCCTCCAGCCAGCGGGTGATGTCGGGCAGCCGCTCGCGGCGGACGCGGACGCGGTCCTCGATCGCGGCGATCGCGCGGTCGGCGGCGCCGCGCGACTGCGGCGTCATGTAGCGGGCGGCATAGTCGCGCAATTTCCCGACCATCGCCGGATCGGCCGAGCGGGAGGCCAGGCCGGGCAGGAAGCGCGAGCTCGACGAGGCGTCGACCAGCGCCATCACCCGCTCGCGATTGCGCAGCGCGAAATCGAAGGCGAGGTCGGGATGTTCCGCGGCGACGGCGGAGACGATCTGGCTGGCATTGGTCGCGCCGGGCTCGTCGGTCAGCGCGAGCTCGAGCGCGCGCCGCGCCAAAGCGGGATCGCGGGCGCCGCCGAGCAACCGGTAGAGCTGGACCTTGACCTGCGGGGTCCGCTCATCGCGCGCCATCGTCCGCAGCCGCTCCCAGGTCGCGGCATCGGCATTGTAGGCGATGATGCCGAGCAGGGTTTCGCGCAAGGGGCCGGCGGTGATCGAGGGATCGCCCGCGGCGAAGCGGCGGTTGGTCTCGGTGACGACGTCGGGATCGCTGAACTCGCCGAGCGTGTCGATCAGCTCGCCGCGCAGGATCGCATCGCCGGGCCGCTCGCCGGTGCGCGGACTCCAGCCCAGCCGGCGGAGCAGCGGACCCAGCTTCGCCGAGGCGTAGCGGGCGAGCATCGCCTGATGGGCGGGATCGTCGTCGTACATGCCCTTGATCTGGGTGAGGATCGCCGCCGCCCGGATCCACAGGCGGCTGTTGCCGCTCGCCGGCACCGTGTCGATCATGTCGAGCGCGGCCGCGGGGCTCTGATGGCCGGCGAGGCCGAGCGACCAGGTGTCGGCGAGCAGCCCGATCTGGTCGATCGGCCGCAGGCGCGGGAAGTTGCCGGTGAGGGTGGCGAGCAAAGCCGGGCTGTAGAGCGTCCGGTAATAGCCGGTCTGGCCGTAATTGACGACGAGCGGGCCGCAGCCCGGCACGGCGAGCCGGGCGGAGCCGCCTTCGACCAGGGTGCGGGCCGCCGCGCCGCCGGCCGCGGCGATCACCGGGACGTGCCAGGCGAGCGGCGGCTTGTCCGGCCGGTCGCGGCTGAATTCGCTTTGGCTGAGCGCGACGTCGGTCCGCCCGCCGGCGCATTGGGCGCTTTCGACGCGGATCAGCGGCACCCCCGGCTGCAGCGTGAAATCGTGCGCGATCTGGGTGATCGGGCGATGTGCGGCCGTCTCGACGCTGCGCCACAGATCGTCGGTCATCGTGTTGCCGAGCCGGTAGCGGGCGACATAGGCGCGCACGCCGCTCCGCCACGCCGCCTCGCCGACATAGTCTTCGAGCATGGTGATCACCGCCTCGCCCTTCTGGTAGGTGATCGCGTCGAACGCCTGGCTCATCTGGTCGACGGTGGTGACGTGCTGGACGACCGGGTGGGTGGTGGCGAGCGAATCGAGGTTGATCGCCGCCTCGCGGCCTTCGATCGTGCCGAGCAGCGGCTCCCATTCGGGATGCAGCGCCGCCGTCGCCTTGGTCGCCATCCACGAGGCGAAACCTTCGTTGAGCCAGATGTCGTCCCACCACGCCATGGTGACGAGATCGCCGAACCACTGATGCGCCATTTCGTGCGCGTCGACCTCGAAGATCGCCTGGCGCCGCCGCTCGGTGGTGATCGCCGGATCGACGAGCAGGATGTTCTCGAAGGAGAAGATCGCGCCCCAATTCTCCATCGCGCCGAAAAACTGGGCGGTGCCCGGACCGGCGACGTTGTCGAGCTTGGGCAGCGGATAGCGGGTGCCGAAATATTGATTGTACCAGGGCAGGATCTGGACCTGGCTCTGCAGCGCCCAGCGGCCCTGCTCGCCGGCGCCGCGGCGGGTGACGACGCCGACCTCGGTGCCGGCGGCGGTCGCGGTGATCCGGTCGAACTCGCCGACCGCGAGGAACAGGAGATAGCTCGACATGGCCGGCGTGGTCTGGAAGCGGACGATCGCGCTGCCGTCGGCCTGCACCTCGCGACCGGCCTCGGGCATGTTGCCGATCGCCTGCTGGCCGGCGGGGACGGTGACGCTGAGGTCGTAGGGCGTTCGGAAGGCGGGCTCGTCCCAGCCCGGGAACATGCGGCGCGCGTCGGGCGCCTCGAACTGGGTGAACAAAGCGCGCTTCGGCCCGGCCTCGCTCTGGTAATCGAGCGCGAACAGGCCCGCGGCCTGGGTGTTGATCTTGCCCGCATAAGCGATGGCGAGCCGGTGCCGGCCCGGGCTCAGCGTGTCGGCGAAGCGGAAGGTCGCGGTCTGGGCGTCGGCGTCGGTCGATACCCGCGCCGGACGGCCGCCATCGGCCGTCACCGAAGCGAATTCGAGCTCGGCGGCGTTGACGACGATCGTGTCGGTCGCTTCGAGCACCTCGATGTCGACCTGCTCGCTGCCGGTGAAGCGCAGATGGGCCGCGTCGGGCACGATCGCGATCGAATAATGAAGCGGGCGGGCGTTGCGCGGCAGCTGGCTCGGCACCTGGGCGTTCGCGGCCGGCGGGGCAGGTGGCGAGCTGCCGGTGGTCGCGCAGGCGGCAAGGGCAATGGCGAGGGAGGAAACGAGCGGGAACCGGCGCATAAGCAGCCTTTCGTGTTACAATGTCCCCGGCCGGCGCATGGCGCGCGGCAAAGCGGCTGTCAAACGAAAGTCAGTAGCCGAAGCCAGGCGCCGGGCGGTGCCCTTCGAGCAGGTGCGCCCGCAATTCCTTCGCTTCCCACCTCTTCTCGACGCCGGCCTCGGCCAGCCGCACCAGCTTGACGATCTCCTCGTTGATCGGCGCGCCCCGGCCGAGCGAGTGGGCGAGCCGCACCACCTCGCCGTTCAGATAGTCGATCTCGGTCGGCCGCCCGGCCGCGAAATCGTCGGCCATCGAGGAGCGGGCGTTGGCGTCGATCTTCTGCCGCTTCAGCACCAGCGGGCGGAAGATGAAATCGGGCGCGCCGATCACGTGCGGCATCAGCTGGGGCGAAATCGGACCGGTCTTGGCGGGCTTTATGCCCGCGGCCTTCAGGATCTCGAGCCCCTCGATCTGCGTCGCCGCGAAGATGCGCCGGTAATTGCGGTCCTGGAGCTGCTCGAGCAATGTCTTGCCCGACAGCGCATTGACCGCATTGTTGAGGTTGATGAGCAGCTTGCCCCAGGCGACGGCGACCATGTCGTCCGAGAGATGGAGGCGGCCGGGGCAATTGCCGATCCGCGCCTTGAGCGCGCGGGAGACTTCATGATCCTCGACCCACAGGGTGCCGGCGACGCCCTTGTGCCAACGGCCGTTGCCGAGCGCGGCGACGTTGAACGGGACCATGCCGCGCAGCACGTTGGCTTCGGGCAGCTTCGCCTTGAGCAGGTCGACGTTGCTGACTCCGTTCTGGAAGCTGATGACGGTCACGTCCTTGCGGGCATGGCGGGCGATTTCGCCCGCGGCGGCCTCGGTCCCGGTGCTTTTGACGCATAAGGCGATCAGGTCGGCGCCGGCGAGATCCTCGGGCCGGGCCGAGAAGCGGATCTGGTCGGGGCGGAGTTCGATCCGGCCGCCGTCGCTATCGGTGAGGGTGAGGCCATTTTCGGCGATCTCGCGCCCGACGCGCTCGCGCCCGATCAGGGTGATTTCGAGGCCGCAGGCAGCCCAGGTGCCGCCGACCCAGCAGCCGATCGAGCCGGCGCCATGAACCGCGATCTTCACCGGCCGCGATAGGGGGCGACGCCCTGGTCGGGCACCCACAAGCCTTCGGGCGGCGGCCCGGATTGCCAGAAGACGTCGATCGGGATGCCGCCGCGCGGATACCAATAGCCGCCGATCCTGAGCCACAGCGGCTGCATCTCGGCGACGAGGCGCTGGGCGATGCCGACCGTCACCTCCTCATGAAAGCCGCAATGGGCGCGGAACGAGGAGAGGAACAGCTTCAGCGACTTGGATTCGACGATCTGCTGGTCCGGCGCGTAATCGATGACGAGATGGGCGAAATCGGGCTGGCCGGTGACCGGGCACAGCGTGGTGAATTCGGGCGCGGCGAAGCGGACGAGATAGGTGGTGCCCGGGCGCGGATTGGGGACGTAGTCCAGCACCGCTTCCTCGGGCGATGCCGGCAGCGCGCTCGAGCGGCCGAGATGGGTGAGGGCCATGGCGGTCTCTCTAGCCGCTCGCCCGACTTGGCGCTAGGAGGCGAAGATGGAGTCCGAAGCCGCAACGAGCCCCAAGAGATCCGGCCTGTTCGCCTCCTGGCTCGGCTTCGTGCTGGCGGCGGCCGCGGCGGTGGTCGCCTTGTGGTTCCTGCAGAAGATCGTAATCGCGATCCTGCTGCTGTTCTTCGCGGCGGTGGTGGCGATCGCGCTGTCGGCGCCGGTCGAATGGTTCGTCCGCCGCGGGCTGTCGCGGCGCTGGGCGGGGCCGCTCACTTTGCTGCTCTTCTTCGGCACGATCGCATTGCTCGCCGCGCTGGTCATCCCGCAGCTCACCCAGCAGATCGTGCTGTTGGTCGACCAGCTGCCCGCCTTCGTCGTGCGGATCGACGGCCAGCTCGCCGCCTTGTTCGCGCGCTATCCCGAGCTGCACGCTTATTTCAGCGGCGGCTCGGGCACCGCTTCGCTGGCGCCGTCGGCCGCCGAGCTGTTCCAGGGGCTGGGCGGCATCTCGCTCTCACTGCTCGGCGCGGTCGCGCTGATGCTGGTCTTCTTCAGCACCGTCTCCTTCATCGTCCTCGATCCCATGCCGATCCTGCGCGCCTATCTCGGCAGCCTGCCGCGCTACGCACTCGCACCCGGGTCGCGCGCCTACCGTCGCGCCGCCTATTCGGTGATCGGCTGGACCAAGGCCAGCCTCGTCATCGGCGCAATCCAGGCGGTCGCGGTGTTCGTCTTTCTGTCGCTGATGGACGTGCCGGCGCCCTTGGTCTGGGCGGCATTGGCCTTCTTCGCCGACTTCATCCCGCGGATCGGCGGCTACGTCATGGCGATTCCGCCGATCCTTCTCTCGCTCACCGTCGGGCCGATGACGCCGGTCTGGGTCACCCTCTACTACTTGGTCTCCAACGAGATATTGGGAAGCGTGGTCGCGCCCAAGATCCGCGGCGCGGCGATGCAGATGCATCCGGTGCTCTTGCTCTTTTTCACCCTCGCCTTCGCGCTCGCCTTCGGCCTCTTAGGCGCGATCGTCGCGGTGCCGGCGGCGGCCTTCTTCCAGGCCTATTACAGCGAATTCTACCTGAAGCGGCCATTGCGCCGGAGCGCGCGCTGAAGGCGCTCGCTCTGCTCGCGCTGGCGCCGCTGCTGGTCGCGGCCGCGCCGCCGTTGCTGCCGCCCGGCCAGGGCGAGGCGATCGGCGCCGAGCTTTCCGGATCGGCGGCGCTGCGCACGGTGCGAACACTCGCGCAGCACCACCGGATGCGCGGCTCGGAGGGCTATAGCGCCGCCGCCGAGACGATCCGCGACCGGCTCGCCGAATACGGCCTCGACGGGGTCGAGATCCTCTCGCTGCCGGCCGACGGGCGGACCTTCTACGGCACCCAGCGCTCGCGTCCCGGCTGGAACGCCCGCTTCGCCGAATTGTGGGACGGGCGCGAGCGGGTAGCCTCCTGGGCCGAGCAGCCGATCGGCCTCGCCCAGGACAGCGTTTCGGGCCGCGCCGAGGCGGACCTCGTCGACATCGGCGCCGGCACCGCCGAGAGCGACTATCAAGGCAAGGACGTGCGCGGGCGGCTGGTCCTCACGTCCTCGCAACCGGGCGCGATCCAGGAGCTGGCAGTCGGGCGCTACGGCGCGGCGGGGATCGTCTCCTGGGCGCAGAACCAGCGCACCGCCTGGTGGGGCGAGGACCAGAGCCTGGTCCGCTGGGGCCATCTCGACACCTTCGCGGCGCACCCGACCTTCGCCTTCATGGTCTCGCCGGCGCGCGCCCATGGCTGGCAGGAGCGGCTGCGGCGCGGCGAGGCCGTCCATCTTCGCGCCGAGGTCGACGCCGGGCAGGTGCCAAGCGCCTACCTCATCCCGACCGCGATCATCCCCGGCCGCGACCGCAGCCACGAAATCGTCTTCTCCTGCCACCTCGACCACCCCTCGCCGGGCGCCAACGACAATGCCAGCGGCTGCGCCGGCGAGCTCGAGATCGCGCGCACGCTCCATCGCCTGGTCGCGAGCGGGGCGTTGCCGCAGCCGGCGCGGACGATCCGCTTCCTCTGGCCGGCGGAGATGGAGGGGACGATCGCGCTTTTGAACGCCCGGCCCGAATTCGCCCGCCGGGCGCTGGCGACGATCCATCTCGACATGATCGGCGGCAATACCGAGGTCACCAAGTCGATTTTGCGCGTGCACGGCTCGCCGCCGAGCCTGCCGAGCTTCGTTTCGGATGTCGGCTTCGCCTTCGCCCGCTACGTCAACGCCCAGTCGATGGCCTATGCCGACACCGGCACGGCCGAGATGCCGCTGGTCGACCCGGAGGGCAACCGGCGCGCGCTGCAAGCCGAAATCGGCGGCTTCAACGAAGGCAGCGACCATCAGGTCTGGGCGGAGGGGAGCTGGCGGGTGCCGGTCATCTACATCGCCGATTGGCCCGACCGCTACATCCACACCCAGCGCGACCTGCCCGACAATCTCGATCCGACCAAGATGCGGCGGGCGATGTTCATCGCCGCCGCCTCGGGCTGGTTTCTCGCCAATTATCCGTCGCGCGCGACCGTGCAGGCGATGATGTCGGCAATGCAGGCGGAGTCGCTGGACCGGGCGGCAGAGGCGATGCGCCGCGAGGAGGCATTGCGCGTCGCCGGCGCGAGCGTGGAGGAGATGCTGGCGCCCTGGCGGCATTACCGGCAATCGGAGCAGGCGGCGATCGTTTCGACCGGCCCGTTCGGGACGCTCCCACAGGGCACCAGCTTCTGGCTGTCCACGGTACTCGCCCCGATCAGGCCGGCGACGCCCGCCGGGCCGGTCTACCGGCGGGTGCGGTTCGAGGGGCCGATGGACGGGTTCGGCTACAGCTGGTTCGACGACCATCTCGCCCGGGCGCACCTGCCTCGTCCACGCCTCCTCACGCGTCAGCCCGACGGCGAGGGCGCGCCGTTCGGTTATGAGGCGCTGAACCTCGTCGACGGGCGCCGCAGCGTCGGCGAGATCCGCGACGAGCTTGCCGCCACCGTCGGCGCCGCGCCGATCGAGGAGGTCGCTGAGTATCTCGACGCGCTGGCGCGGCTCGGCGTGATCGAGCGGGTGGTCAGCTAGCCGATGCTGTCCTAGGACGCATCAATGGACTCGCTGGTTTCGACCGACTGGCTGGACGCCGAGCTCGGCGCTCCCGATCTGCGGGTGATCGACGCGACCTATTTCCTGCCCGGCATGGGCCGCGACGCCCGCGCCGAACATGAGGCCGCGCATATCCCGGGCGCGGTCTTCTTCGACATTGACGAGATTGCCGATTCCGCGAGCCCGCTGCCGCACATGCTGCCGTCCGAGCCCAAGTTCGCCAGCCGGATGCAGTCCCTGGGGCTGGGCGACGGCAACCGCTTCCTTGTCTACGACAACAGCCCGCTGCACAGCGCCGCGCGGGCCTGGTGGATGCTGCGCGTCTTCGGCGCCCGTCATGTCGCCTTGCTCGACGGCGGCCTGCAGAAATGGCGAGCGGAGGGGCGGCCGCTGGCGGCCGGGCGCGACCGGCACCGCCACGGCCATTTCACCGCCTTCCTCGATCGCGCGGCGGTGGCCGACAAGACGGCGCTGCTCGCGCTGGCCGGCGAGGAGGTGGTCGACGCGCGGCCCGCCGCCCGCTTCGCCGGAGGGGACGTGGAACCGCGGCCGGGGGTCGAGCCGGGGCACATTCCCGGATCGAAGAACGCCCCGCAGAGCGAGTTCTTCAACGCCGACAACACATGGAAGCACGGCGAAGCGCTGCGCGCCCTGTTCGACGCGGCGGGCGTGGACCTCGCCCGGCCGATGGTGACGACCTGCGGCTCGGGCGTCACCGCGGCCGTCGTCCTGTTCGGCGCCCACCTGCTCGGCAAGAAGGACGTGCGGCTCTATGACGGCAGCTGGTCCGAATGGGGCGCCGATCCTGCAACGCCCAAGGCGCAGGGCGCGGCGTGACGGGCAAGAAGCCCGCGACCCGGCTCGTCGAGGCCGGCCGGCGCCCGGAATGGACGCAGGGGCTGGTCAACCCCGCCGTGTGGCGCGCCTCCACCATCCTGTTCGACAGCGTCGCCGAGATGAAGGCGGCCTACCCGCCCACTGACGGCACTCTCCATTACGGCCGCAACGGCACCCCGACGAGCTGGGCCTTGTGCGAGGCGCTGACCGAGCTTGAGCCCGGGGCCGCGATGACGCGGCTCTTCCCGTCGGGCGCGGCGGCGGTGGCGGCGGCCCTGCTGTCGATACTGGAAACAGGCGACGAGCTCCTCATGGTCGACACCGCCTACGGCCCGACCCGCGCTTTGTGCGACACCGTGCTCAAGCGCTTCGGGGTGACGACCACCTATTACGATCCGCTGATCGGCGCCGGCATCGAGGCGCTGGTCGGGAAGCGCACCCGAGCGATCTTCATGGAAAGCCCCGGCACCCACACGTTCGAGGTCCAGGACGTTCCGGCGATCTGCGCGGTCGCCAGGGCGAAGGGGCTGGTGACGCTGATCGACAACACCTGGGCGACGCCGCTCTATTTCCAGGCGATCGCCGCCGGCGCCGATCTCTCGATCCTCGCCTGCACCAAATATATCGGCGGCCATGCCGATCTGATGCTGGGCTCGGTGACTGCGACCGAGGAGCTGGCGCCGCGGCTCGAGCAGGCGCGCCGCGTGCTCGGGCAGGCGGCGGGGCCGGACGACGCCTGGCTGGCGCTGCGGGGGTTGCGGACGCTCGACGTCCGGCTGCGGCGGCACGAGGAGAATGGGCTCAAGGTTGCGCACTGGCTCGAGGCGCAGCCGCAGGTGGCGCGTGTCCTCCATCCGGCCCTGCCGGGCTGCCCCGGCCATGAGCACTGGGTCCGCGATTTTTCGGGCGCGACGGGGCTGTTCTCCTTCGTCCTTGCCGGCGGCGGCGATGCGGCGCGCGCGCGGCTTGTCGACTCGCTCGAGCTGTTCGGCATCGGCTACTCGTGGGGCGGTTACGAGAGCCTGGCCTTGCCGGCCGATCCGGTGCGCACCGCGGCGCCGCTGAACCTCGAAGGTCCGCTGGTACGGCTCCATATCGGCCTCGAGGAGCCCGACGATCTGATCGCCGACCTCGCCGCGGCGCTCGGCCGCCATGGAGACGGCGGATGAGGGCGCTCGCCGCCGATCTCGGTCTTCCGCTGCCCGACGCCGCCGCGCTCGGCGCGACCGGGCTCGCCGCCGGCATCGCCGCCGCGACGATCGCAATCGCCTGGCTGGCGGGACATTGGGCGGGGCCGCACATCGCCGATTATTGGGAGCGCAAGGCCGGCGCCCGCGCCGAAGGGATCGTGCCCAGGGTCTGCGCGCTGGTCCGCTACCTGATCATCTGGCCGGCGCTGATCGTCGCGCTGCGCGTCCATCCTTGGCCGCCGCCGGCCGCCTTCCTGCTGGGCCTGTTCGCCGCCGCGGCGGCGGCGATGGTGGTGCGCCACATCGCCCGCGGCCTCAGCCTCTCGCGCTGGATCGCCTGGGCGCTGGCGTTGTTCCTGTTCATCGCCATCCTCGCCGACGCGATGGGCGGCCTTACCAAGATTACCCAGCCGCTCGACACGCTCGCCTTCGCGGTGGGGACGCGCCGGCTCTCCCTGCTGGCCTTGATCCAGCTCGTCATCGCCCTGCTCGCGATCTACGCGGCGGTGAAGCTCGCCAACCGGCTGATCGTCCAGTCGCTGAAGCATGCCGGCGGCCTCGATCCGACCCAGCGGCTGCTGACCCAGAAGCTCGCCGCGATCGCGATCGTCACCATCGCCTTCTTCGTCGGCATCGACCTTGCCGGCATCGACCTCACCGCGCTCGCCTTCTTCTCGGGGGCGTTCGGCCTCGCGGTCGGCTTCGGGTTGCAGAAGACGTTCGGCAATCTGATCGCCGGCATCATCCTGCTGATGGACCGGTCGATCAAGCCGGGCGACGTCATTTCGGTCGGCGAGAGCTTCGGCCAGGTCAACAAGATCGGCGTCCGCGCGGTCTCGATCGTCACCCGCGACGGCAAGGAATATCTGATCCCCAACGAGCTGTTGATGACCCAGGAGGTCGTCAACTGGTCCTATTCGACCCGCGACGTCCGCATCTCGATCCCGATCGGCGTCGCCTATGATTGCGACGTCAAGCTTGCCCAGCAGCTGATGATCGAGGCGGCGAACGCAAGCCCGCGGGTCCTCGCCACGCCCAAGCCCGCGGTCTGGATGACCGCGTTCGGGGAAAGCGCGATCGAGCACGAAATCCGCATCTGGATCCTCGACCCGGAAGCGGGCATCGGCGCGGTCCGCTCCGACATCCTCAACCGGGTCTGGGAATTGTTCAAGGAGAACGGGATCAAGATCCCCTTCGCGCAGCGCGACGTTCACGTGAAGGACTGGCCTAAAGAAGCTCCGCCAGCTCGCTGAGCGTCTTCTCCAGCGCGCGCGCGAGTCGGGCGGCGGCGACGCGCGGGGCGGGCTCGCCGGCGGCCAGCAGCGCTTCGACGCCGGCGGCGGCCCACACCGCGGTTTCGGCGGCGAGCGCCTCGAAGCGGCGTTGGGCGACGGGAAGGGCGCGGCCATAGGCCTCGCTGATCCGCGCTGCTTCGTCGAGGCGGCGCTCGTCGGTCGCGCGGTCGGGCCGGCCGGCGATCCGCTCGACCAGCCGCAGCGCCTCGCGCAGCTGCGCGACCTGGCGGCCCGGATCGGCGCCGGGCGGGGCGGGGGAAGGCGGCGCCTGGTGCGTCATCGCCGCCAAGGCTAATCGCCCGGCGCTAAGGAAGCGCTAACGGCCATTGCCTGTTCATCGCGGCTGGGGCACCCCCGCAGCAATGAAGAAGTTCGTGCTCGCCACTCTGCTCCTCGCCCCAACCCCCGCCGCGGCGCAGCCGGAGAGCGCGCCGACGGCGGCGCCGGGCGCCTTCGAGGCCAGCGGCGAGCTGATCTTGATGTCCGATTACCGCTTTCGCGGCGTCTCGCGCTCCGACGAGGATCCGGCGGCGCAGGCGGGGATCATGGTCCGGCACGACAGCGGCCTCTATGCCGGCGCGCGCGGGACGGTCTTGCGCGGCAACGATCCTTTCCGGCTGCGCAACCCCGCCTTCCGCGCCCAGGGCGACCTGCAGTTCGACCTTTACGCCGGTTATGGCGCCGACCTCGGCGGTGGCTTCGATCTCGACGCCGGGCTGATGTATTACGCCTTCGCCGGCGGCGCCGGCGCCACCGACCATGCCGAGCCTTATGCGTCGCTCTCCTATCTGATCGGTCCGGTGCAGATGACGGGCGGCGCCAAATATGCGCCGTCGCAGGCGGCGACCGGGCATGAGGACATGCTCTACATCTATGGCCAGGCCGACGTCAGCGTTCCGTTCCGGCCGTGGGCCTTCACCGCCCAGGCGGGGCGGCAGGATTGGGGCCGCTACGGCAGCTATTGGACCTGGTCGCTCGGCGCGCGCTACCATGTCCAGCTACCGGGCATCCCCAACACCGAGATCGGCCTTTCCTATGTCGACACCGATCTGCCGGCCGCGCCCGGCCAGGACGCGGGCGTCAGGCTGACGCTGGAGCTGGCGTTCTAGGCCTTATTGCGGGACGCTGACGCGGGCTTCCTGGCCGTCGCCCTCGGGCAGCGCGAGCATGGTCTGGACGAGCGTGCCGCGGCTCACCACCGCCGTCTGCGGATCGCCGGCGACCGAGCGGGCGCCCAGAGCGGCGCGGTCGGCATGGGCGACCTGGAGCAGGTTGTTCTCGACCGCGCTGCGCGGCTGCGGGCCGCCGAACAGCGCCTGCAGCGCCTGCGCGCGCGGATCGGTGCCGCTCTGGTCCGGCTCGCCGGGACGCGGCGGGGTCAGGGCGAAATCGGGCGGGACGATCAACGGCGCGTTGCGCGCCACCGCGAACTCGTCCGGGCGGGCACGGTTGAACGGACCGCCATTGGCGCAGCCGGCGAGCAGGGCGGCGGCCGAGACGGCCAGGACGAGGATGGGGGTACGCATGGATCAGGCTTCCTTCTTCTTCGCCCTGCCATCGCGCATCAGGAGCGCGCGGACAAGCAAAAGCAGCACGCCGATGGTAATCGCGGCATCGCCGACATTGAAGACCAAAAACGGCCGCCAAGCGCCGAAATGGAGGTCGGCATAATCGAGCACGTAGCCGAGCCGCACCCGATCGACGATGTTGCCGAGCGCGCCGCCGAGCACGAGCGCCAGCGCGAACGAATCGTCGCGCCGTTTCTCGCGCCACAGCCAGAGCGCGACGAAAATCGCGATCGCCGCGGTCAACACCACCAGCAGCCAGCGGCCGAGCTCGCCGTCCGCCGAGAGGAGGCCAAGCGAGATACCGGTATTCTCGACCCAATTGAGGTTGAAGAAGGAGGTGAGCTCGATGGTGCGGCGGAACTCGAGCTGGAGCGGCCAGGTCACCACCCATTTCGCCGCCTGGTCGGTCAGGAAGACGAGCAAGGCGATGGTGAGCCCGGCCCTGCGGTTGCGCTTCAGCCGCAATCGATCGGGCAAGGCGGAGGCGCGCATCGCCTCGATTTCAGGCTCGGCCATTCACCACCCCCTCGCAGCGGGCGCACAAGCCGCCGTCGGCGGCGACCTCCGGCAGATGCCGCCAGCAGCGCCCGCATTTCAGATAGTCGGTCCGCGTCACTTCGATCCCCTCGCTGTGGCCCGGCACGACTTCGGACACGATGTAGATTTCGGCAAGATCGGCAAGGCTCTCCTGCGTCAGGCCCAGTTCCAGATCGGGATAGGAGATCCGCGCCTCGAGGCTCGAGCCGATCGCCTTGTCGCGCCGCAGCGGCTCGATGCACTCGGTGACGCGCTCGCGGGTCGCGCGGATCAGCTCCCAGCGGGCGGCGAGCGCCTCGTCCTTCCAGGCCGGATCGATCTCGGGCCATTCGAGCAGGTGGACCGAGCCGCCTTGGGGATAGCGCGTCTGCCACACCTCCTCGGTCGTGAAGCACAGGATCGGGCTCATCCAGCGCACCAGCGCCTGGAAGACGATGTCGAGCACGGTCCGGTAGGCGCGTCGCTTGGCCGCGGTCGGCGCGTCGCAATAGAGGCTGTCCTTGCGGATATCGAAGAAGAAGGCGGAAAGGTCGTCATTGGCGAAGGCGGCGATGAGGCGGGCGTAGCGATTGAACTCATAGCCTTCGGCGGCCTCGCGAAGCTCGGCGTCGAGCAAGGCGAGGCGATGGAGGATCCAACGCTCGAGCTCGGGCATCGCGGCCGGCTGCACCACCTCGTCGGCGGAAAAGCCGTCGAGTGCGCCCAGTAGGTAGCGGAATGTGTTCCTGAGCTTGCGGTAGGCGTCGGTGGTGGTGGCGAGCACCTCCTTGCCGATCTTGACGTCCTCGAAATAGTCGGTCGAGGCGACCCACAGGCGCAAGATGTCGGCGCCATTGTCGCGGATGATCGCGAGCGGATCGACGACGTTGCCGACCGACTTGGACATCTTGCGGCCCTGCGCGTCGAGCGCGAAGCCGTGCGTCAGCACCGCCTTGAACGGCGCCCGGCCGCGGGTGGCGCTGCTTTCGAGCAGCGAGGATTGGAACCAGCCGCGATGCTGGTCCGAGCCCTCGCAATAGAGGTCGGCGCGGACGTCGGCGCCGTAGCGCGCCTCGATCACGAAGGCGTGGGTCGAGCCCGAATCGAACCAGACGTCGAGGATGTCGGTGACCGGCTCGTAATCGTCGAGGCTGTAGCCATTGCCGAGCAAGGCCTGATGATCGGCGCCGAACCAGGCGTCGGCGCCGCCCTCGTGGAAGGCGTGAAGGATGCGGCTGTTGACGACGGGGTCCTTCAGATACTCGCCGGTCTCGCGATGGACATAGAGCGCGATCGGCACGCCCCAGGCGCGCTGGCGGCTGATCACCCAGTCCGGCCGCCCCTCGACCATCGCGCGCATCCGGTTCATCGCCTTTTCGGGCACCCAGCGGGTGTCGTCAATCGCCTTCAATGCGGTCTCGCGCAGGCTCGGCTCGCCGCGATCCATGGGGATGAACCATTGCGGCGTGCAGCGGTAGATGACCTTCGCCTTGGAGCGCCACGAATGCGGGTAGGAGTGGTGGAAGTCACCCCACGACAGCAAAGCGCCCGCCTCCTCCAAACCCTGTAGGATCGGGCCTTCCTTGGAATTGAACTTATTGTTGATCACGCTGCCTTGGCCGCCGAGCCAGAGCCAGTCCTCGCGATACTTGCCGTCATCGGTGACCGCGAACACCGGATCGATCCCGGCCGCCTTGCAGACCAGGAAATCCTCCTCGCCATGGTCTGGCGCCATGTGGACGAGACCGGTACCGGCGTCGGTGGTGACATGGTCGGCAGGCAGGAACGGCCGCGGTTCGGCGAAGAAGCCGCCGAGCGCGTGCATCGGATGGCGGGCGACGGTGCCGACGAGGTCCGAGCCTTTGCCCCGCCAGATTTTTGCGAGACCGTACGGAATTCCTTCCTGCTGAAATTCCTTGAGTCGCAATCGGCTCGAAAGAACTACCCGCTCGACAAATGCCGGAACGAGAGCCTCGGCCAGGAGGACTTTCTTTCCACGCAAATTGACAAGAATGGGATCATCCCATCCCTCCAAAGCAGATACGCCATCTTTGGCCTTTCCTGCGATTGCGATGCCTTCGATATCGACCAGCACGTAGTCGATGTCCGGGCCGTAGGCGACGGCCCGGTTCGTCGGGATCGTCCACGGCGTGGTCGTCCAGACGACCGCCTGGGCGCCGACCAGCTCGGGGATCGGGCTTTCGACGATCTCGAAGCCGACGTCGATCTGGGTCGAGACGATGTCCTCATATTCGATCTCGGCCTCGGCGAGCGCGGTCTTTTCGACCGGGCTCCACATCACCGGCTTGGCGCCGCGGTAGATGCGGCCCGCTTCGGCGAGCTTCAGGAACTCCTCGCAGATTTTCGCTTCGGACGTGAAATCCATGGTCCGGTAGGGATCGTCCCAGTCGCCGGTGATGCCGAGCCGGATGAACTGCGCGCGCTGCACCTGAATCCAATGCTCGGCATAGGCGCGGCATTCGGCGCGGAACTCGCGCGGCGGGACCTGGTCCTTGTCGAGCTTCTGCTTGCGATACTTCTCCTCGATCTTCCACTCGATCGGCAGGCCGTGGCAGTCCCAGCCGGGGATGAAGGGCGCATCCTTGCCCATCAGCGACTGGGAGCGGATGATGAAGTCCTTGATCGTCTTCATCATCGCATGGCCGATATGGATGTCGCCATTGGCGTAGGGCGGGCCGTCGTGGAGGATGAAGCGCTCGCGCCCCTGGCGGGCATTGCGGATTTGCGCGTAGAGCCCGTCCTGCGCCCAGCGGGCGAGGATCGCCGGCTCCTTGCTCGCGAGGCCGGCCTTCATCGGGAAGTCCGTCTTCGGCAGGAAGACGGTCGATCTGTAATCGGGTTGTTCGGACATTGCGGGCGGACTTAGCGAGCGCGGCGGCGGATTGCTAGCGCTCCAGCGCGCGGCCGACGGCGTACATGTCCTCGATCAGCAGCAGGCCGCGATAATCGTGGGGGACTTCGCCGAGCTGTTCGGCCCGGTCGAGGCCGGTGCCGCGGGAATCGCCGCCGATGAAAAGCCGCGCGCCGACGGCGGTCATCCGGGCGAAGAAGCGGTAGGGCCAGCCCCACAGGGTCCACTCGCCGCGGCGCGGCAGGATGACGGTCGTGCCGCGGCAGGATGCGGGGACCCGGCCGAGCCAACCCCAGGCACGGTAGCCCGAGAGGCAAGCCTCGCTCGCTTCGCGGTCGAGCAGCCACCCGGCCTGCGTCAGCCGGCGCAGCCGCGCCAGCGCCGCGGGTGGGCCGGCAAAGCCGTGCCGGTCGCCGATCGCCACGCCGGCACGGGCGAAGGCGGCGACCAACGCCTCGGCGTCGCCCGGTTCGGAGAGCGTGAAGATCAGGATCGTGCTCGGGAAGGCGCGCAGCACCTCCTCGGCGACCGCCATGCCGCCGACGCCGCGGCCGCGCAGCGGGAAGCTGCGGCCATTGTCGGCGGTGTAGCCGTAGCCGATGTCGAGCCGGCGCAGATAGGCGAGCGGACGATCGGCGACGCGGCCTGAGCCGTCGGTGCGGCATGCCAAGTCGGCGTCGCGGAAGATCATCGCCTGGCCGTCGGCGCTGGCGCGCACGTCGAGCATCAGCGCACGGGCGCCGAAGCGGACCGCATTCTGCATCGAGAAGAGCGTGTTCTCGATGAAGGCGTGACCGGAGACCCGCATGTGGCGGGCCCCGCAACCGTCGGCCGGGGCGAGGTCCTCGGGCTGGGCGACGCCGCGATGGGCGACGAGGGTCAGCGGGCCGGTCGGCCGTGAGGCGATCCAGGACGCGTTCGTCAGCGACAGCGCCACGGCGGCGGCCGCGACGAGGGCCAGCGCGAGCCTCGACTTTCTCATCGCGCGAGCCGCGCCCGCGCCCCCTCGCAATCGCGCGCGATCTGGGCCTTCAGCGCATCGAGGCTCTCGAAGCTTTGCTCGTCGCGGATGAACGAGAGCAGGTCGACCTCGACCGTCTGCCCGTAAATCTCTTCGTCGAAATCGAAGAAATGGGGCTCGAGCAATTCCTTCGGCGGATCGAACATCGGCCGCGTGCCGAGATTGGCGACCCCCTCTAGCGTCCGCCCACCGAGGCGGGCGCGGATCGCATAAACGCCGAAACGCGGCCGCTGATAGCGGTCGAGCGGGATGTTGGCGGTCGGATAACCGAGCCGGTGGCCGATCCGGTCGCCGTGGACGACCGCGCCCTCGATCGCGAACGGCCGGGTGAGCAGCCGCGCCGCGGTGTCGCAATCGCCGGCGATCAGGGCGTCGCGGATTCGGCTCGACGAGACCGGCTCGCCGTCGTCGTCGACCGGCGCGACCGCATCGACCGAGAGGCGGTTGGCCTGGCCGAGCAGCTTCAGCACCTCGATGTTGCCGCCGCGGCCCTTGCCGAAGGTGAAATCCTCGCCGGTGACGACGCCGGCGGCGCCGGCGCGGCTAACCAGATGGTCGGCGACGAAATCGGGCGCGGTGACCTGGGCGAGCTCGGCGTCGAAATGGTAGACGAGCATCGCGTCCGCGCCCGCCGCGCCGAACAGGCGCTCGCGCTGGTCCAAGGTCGTCAGCCGGAACGGCGGGACGTCGGGCTTGAAGAAGCGGACGGGATGGGGATCGAAGGTCGCGACCAAAGCCGGCCGCCCCTCGGCCCGGGCGCGCGCGACGGCGCGGCCCACCACCGCCTGGTGGCCCTTGTGGAATCCGTCGAAATTGCCGAGCGCGACGATGCCGCCGCGAAGTGCGTCCGGAACCGTCGAGCCCCCGTCCAGGCGCTGCATGGGGGTGCGTATAGGAAGCGGGCGGCCTAATGCCTAGCGCGAAGCCCGTTCGAGCGCGACAAAGCTGTAGCCGTCGCGGTCGTCGCGCGAGACTTCGCGCCAGCGTGACGGATCGAAGGGCGGCAAGAAGGTGTCGCCCTCGGGGGCGCCGCGAACCTCGGTGAGCTCGACACGATCGGCCAAGGGCTCGAACAAGGCGAAGATCTCGACGCCGCCGATGATCGATACGGCAATCCCGGCCGACGCCAGCGCCTCTTCGGGCGACCGCGCGACGTCGGCTCCCTCGGCCTGCCAGTGGAGATCGCGGGTGAGGACGATGTGGCGCCGGCCGGGCAGCGGTCCGGGCAGGCTTTCGAAGGTGCGCCGGCCCATGATCATCGCGCTGCCCATCGTGACGCGCTTGAAATGCCTCAGGTCGTCGGAGAGGTGCCAGGGCAGCCCGCCGTCCTTGCCGATCACGCCATTATCGGCGCGCGCGATGACCAACGTGACGCTCAAACCGCCACCTCGGCCTTGATGTGCGGGTGAGGATCGTAGCCGCTGATCTCGACATCCTCGTAGCGATATTCGTCGATCGCGGTCGGGCGCCTGAGCAGGGTGAGCTTCGGCAGTGGGCGGGGCTCGCGGGTCAGTTGCTCCCGCGCCTGGTCGAGATGGTTCGAGTAGAGATGGCAGTCGCCGCCGGTCCACACGAACGTGCCGGGCTCGAGGCCGCATTGCTGGGCGAGCATGTGGGTGAGCAGCGCATAGCTGGCGATATTGAAGGGGACACCGAGGAAGACGTCGGCGCTGCGCTGGTAGAGCTGGAGGTTGAGCCGGCCGGCGGCGACCTGGGTCTGGAACAGGCAGTGGCACGGCGCCAGCGCCATCAGGTGGAGATCGGCCGGATTCCAGGCGGTGACGATCTGGCGGCGCGAGGCGGGATCGCGTTTGATCAGATCGATGAGGGCGGCGATCTGGTCGATCTCGCGCCCGTCCGGGGCCTGCCAGTGCCGCCACTGCCGGCCGTAGACGGGCCCCAGATCGCCCGCCGCGTCGGCCCATTCGTCCCAGATGCTGACCTTGTTCTCGTTGAGCCAGCGCACGTTGGTGTCGCCGCGCAGGAACCAGAGCAATTCGATCAGGATCGAGCGCAGATGGAGCTTCTTGGTGGTGAGCAAAGGGAAGCCCTGAGCGAGGTCGAAGCGCAACTGATGGCCGAACACCGACAACGTGCCGACACCCGTCCGGTCCTGCTGGGGAACGCCCTCGTCGAGGATGCGCCGGAGGAGATCGAGATAGGGCTGCATGGCCCGATCTATGACCTTTCCCTCGCCCGGATTCCAATCCAAAATAGCGCCATGGTCATCGTCACTGCCCGCGATGCGGCCGATCTGCTCGGGCCGCTGTTCGCCGACCGGGGCGGCGAGACGCTGGTTGTGCTCCACCTCGATGCGGAGCAGCGCCTGATTGCGCTCGACGAGGTTTCGGCGGGCGCGGACGCGGTGGACCTGCCGATGCGCGAGATTTTCAGGGCCGCGCTCAACCATGGCGCCGCCGGCCTCGTCATCGCCCACAACCATCCCAGCGGCGATTCGCGGCCGAGCCCGGCCGACGTCGCGGCGACCCGGCGCCTCGCCGAGACCGCCGCCGCGCTCGACATCGTCGTCCACGATCATCTCATCTTCGCCGGCGGCGAGTGCCGCAGCTTCCGCGCTTTGGGGCTGCTCTAGGGGTTGCAGGCCGGGATGTCGCGCGGCGCCGGCCGCGCGCCGCGGGCTTCGAACTGGGCGAAATAGGATTCGCTGTCGGGCAGGCGCTCGAAGCGGGTGAGGCCGAAGCCCACCGCGTTGAACTCGCAGATCAGCAGGCGCTGGGGCGTGCCGTGACGATCGGTCGGCCGGTCGGCGTCGACCACGATCACCCGGCCGTCGCTCTTCAGCGCCGCGCGCAAATTCCAGAGGAACTCCGAGGGGCGGGCGATCTCGTGATACATGTGGATCATGAACACGCGGTCGAACGAGCCGGCGGGGAGTTGCGGGTCGTTGGGCTGGCCCAGGCGGATCGCGACATTGTCGAGCCGCTCGCGCTGGATGCGCTGGGCGAGGTTGCGGATCGTCGCGGGGACGATGTCCTCGGCGAGGACGCGGCCCTTGGGACCGACGAGCGGCGAGAGCCGGACGGTGTAATAGCCCTCGCCGGCGCCGATATCGGCGACCGACATGCGCGGCCGCACGTCGGCGAGCCGGGTCACCGTGGTGAACTCGCCGATGCTGTCGCGGGTGTCTTCGTTCAGATAGCGCGACGAGATCGGCGCGACCGGCCGGTGCGGCTCGGGGAAGGGCGAGGCCTTCTCCTCGCTCCGCCCGCAACCGGCGAGCAGGAGGAGCGCGACGAGGGGCGCCCTAGTCCACATCTTCCACGTCCACCTTCTCGCCGGTGACGCGCTGCGAAAGCGCCGCCGCCATGAACCTGTCGAGGTCGCCGTCGAGCACGTCCGACGGCGAGGTCGAGGTGATGCCGGTGCGCAGATCCTTCACCAGCTGGTAGGGCTGGAGCACGTAGGAGCGGATCTGGTGGCCCCAGCCGATGTCGGTCTTGTTGGCCGCGCTCGCGCTGGCCTCGGCCTCGCGCTTCTGGAGCTCGGCCTCGTAGAGCTTCGCCTTGAGCTGGTTCATCGCCTCGGCCCGGTTCTTGTGCTGCGAGCGCTGGTTCTGGCACTGGACGACGATGCCGGTCGGCAAATGAGTGATCCGCACCGCCGAATCGGTGGTGTTGATATGCTGGCCGCCGGCGCCGCTCGCGCGATAGGTGTCGATGCGAAGGTCGCCCTCGTTGACCTCGATGTCGATATTCTCATCGACGACCGGATAGACCCAGACGCTCGAGAAGCTGGTGTGGCGCCGCGCGTTCGAGTCATAGGGGCTGATCCGCACCAGCCGGTGGACGCCGCTCTCGGTCTTGGCGTAGCCGTAAGCGTTCTCGCCCTTGATCATCAAAGTCGCCGACTTTATCCCGGCCTGCTCGCCGGCGTGGTAGTCGACCAGCTCGACCTTCATGCCGTGGCGTTCGCCCCAGCGGGTGTACATGCGCTGGAGCATCTCGGCCCAGTCCTGGCTCTCGGTGCCGCCGGCGCCGGCATTGACCTCGATATAGGTGTCGTTGGCGTCGGCCTCGCCGGCGAGGAGCGCCGCGACCTTGTCCTTCTCGGTGCGCTCGGCGAGCTCGGCGAGCGCCTTGACCGCGTCGTCGACCATCGCCGTATCGCCTTCGGCCTCGGCCATCTCCATCAGCTCGGCGGTGTCGGCGAGCTCCTTTTCGATCGTGCGGGTGGCGGCGATCGCCTCGTCCAGCCGGCGGCGTTCGCGCATCACCACCTGCGCCGCCTTGGGGTCGTCCCACAGCTTCGGGTCCTCGACCTCGGCGTTCAAGTCGTCGAGCCGCTTCAACGCCCGGTCCCAGTCGAGGAACCGGCGCAGGAGGTCGAGGGCCGACCTGATCTGGTCGATAGAGGCTTGCGCTTCGGCGCGCATGTCTTGTCCTTTGAAGCGGTTGCGAGCGGGTTAGTAAATCCCGCCCTCTCTTTGCAAGAAATCGCTGTCGCGCCGGTCGGCGGCGGGGCCGGCGACGCGGGCCTGGCGGGCGAGCGGCGCCATCTCCTCGCGGGTCGCGGTGCGCCGCGGCTCGCTCTCGGGCTTGAACGCCTCCCAGATCACCGCCGCGTGCGGATCGGTGCCGGGCCAGATGCCGAAGGCGCGATGGCCGGTACGGCGGTCGATCGCGACCATGCGGATGCCCTGCGGCGCGCGGAACGGGAGGATCGGCATGCCGGCGAAGGATTCGCGGGCAAACTGGCGGAAGATCGGCGCCGCCAGCGTGCCGCCCTGGGCGTAGCCGCCCATCGGCCGCGGCCGATCGAAGCCCATATAGACGCCGGCGACGATCTGCTGCGAGCCGCCGATGAACCAGACGTTGGTCGGGCCCGAGGTCGTGCCGGTCTTGCCGAACAGCGGCCGGCCGAGATCCCTGAGGATGGTCGCGGTGCCGCGCTGGACGACGCCTTCGAGGATGTGGACGATCTGGTAGGCGGTCATCGGGTCGACCACCTGGCGGGTGCGCAGGGGCGGGCGCGGCATCGGCCGGCCGTCCCAGTCGGGCGCGTTGCAGCCTTCGCAGGGCCTGGTGTCGGCGCGCCAGATGACGCGGCCGTGGCGGTCCTGGACATAGTCGATCAGGGTCGGGGTCAGCGCCCGGCCCTGATTGGCGAACATCGCGAAGGCGTTGACCATCCGCTCGACGGTGGTGTCGCCGGCGCCCAGGGCGATGGCGAGGTAGGGGCGATAGTCGCCGACCCCCATCTGGCGGGCGCGGCGGACGACGTTCGACATGCCGATCTGGTTGGCGGTCCTGACCGTCATCAGGTTGCGCGACTGCTCGACGCCCCAGCGCATCGTCTGCTCGCCGGCATAGCCTCCCGAAAAGTTGCGGAAGCATTTTTGCTGCGGCGTGCCCTGGTTGGCGCAGAACGGGCCGTCGATGATGATCGAGGCCGGGGTCATGCCGTTGTCCAACGCGGCCGAATAGACGATCGGCTTGAAGGTCGAGCCGGGCTGGCGCAGCGCCTGGGTGGCGCGGTTGAAATTGGAGCCGCGCGCGTCCCAGCCGCCCTGCATGGCGAGGACGCGGCCCGAGGCGACCTCCTCGACAACCATGCCGCCGGAGATTTCGGGGATCGAGCGCAGCGCCCAGATATTGCTGGCGCCATCGCCTTCGGCTTCGACCGCGATCACCGCGCCGGGGCGCAGCGCGTCGAAGGCGGAGCCGCCGGTGCCCCGCCGCGGCATCGACGCGAGCGCGGCGGGCAAGGTGCCGGTGCTGCCGTCGGTGAAGCCGAGGGTAATGCTGCCGGCTTCCTTCGACAGGACGACGGCGGCGCGCCAGACGCCGGGGCCGAGCGGCGCGATTGCGAGCTGCGAGCGCCAGTCGCGCGAAATATCGACATTGAGGCCGGGGTCGCGCCAGCCGCGGCCGCTTTCGTAACGCCTGAGGCCGTCGCGCAGCGCGGTCTCGGCCGACATTTGCATCGCGGGATTGTAGGAGGTGCGCACCCACAGGCCGCCGGCATAGACGCTGTTCGGGCCGCGCCCGGCATCCGCGCCGTAGCGCTCGACCAGGGTGCGGCGGACCTCCTCCATGAAATAGCCGCCGACGTTGCGGGTGATGTCGGCGCCGGCGCCGCGCGCCGTCTCGAGCGGGGCGGCGACCGCCGCGTCATGCTGGGCGCGGGTGATGAAATTGTTGCGCAGCATCTCGGCGAGGACGAAGTTGCGGCGCTGCAGCGCCCGCTCGTGATGGCGGACCGGATCGTAATTGGTCGGCGATTTGGGCAGGATCGCGAGGAAGGCGCATTCGGCGAGGCTGAGCTGGCCGACATCCTTGTTGAAATAGGCGCGCGCCGCCGCCTGGACGCCGTAGGAATTGCGGCCGAGGAAGATCTGGTTGAGGTAGAGCTCGAGGATCTGCTCCTTGGACAAGACCGATTCGATCCGCCGGGCGAGGAACGCTTCGCGGATCTTGCGGGTCACCGAATATTCGTTGCCGACGAAGAAGATCTTGGCGACCTGCTGGGTGATGGTCGAGCCGCCGACCGCGCGCTCGCCGGTGCCGGCCTTGGTCACATAGTCCCAGACCGCGCCGAGCATGCCGGGATAGTCGATGCCGCTGTGCGAGAAGAAGGTGCGGTCCTCGGCGGCGAGGAAGGCGTTGATCAACGGCGCCGGGAATTCCTCATAGGCGAGCTGGACGCGCCGTTCGCGGGCGAAGGCCTGGACCGGGGCGCCGTCGACGTCGCGCACGTAGGTCGGCAGCACCGGCTCGTAGCTGAGCAGCGAGTCCGCCGAAGGCAGGCCGCGGGCGAACAGGAACCAGAGGATGACGTAGAGCAGGATCGGGATCGACAGCAGGATCGTCACCACCTTGACCCAGCGCCGCTTCCAGGCGCGGCCGAGGAAGCCGCGAAAGGCGGCGAGGCGGCCGGTGGTGCGGCGGAGGATGATACGCTGGGCGGTCTGGTCGGCACTCATTCTGGCGCGGGTCTAGCCGATGGCGCGGGGGAGGTGAAGGCGGTTCGCGCGGGCGCAAAGTGGACGAAGTGGACGCGATGGCGGGGTGTCGCGGCGGGCGAAGTGGACAAAGTGGACAAGTTCGACACGGAATCGCGATTTTCGCACTTCCCGGCAAAGCGCGGGGATCGCGGCCGCATTCCGGGCAAAGCTGAGGAGATTCCTGAATCGCGTTCTGGACGGGCTAACAATTTGAAAGAGCCGTTGCGCGCCGGATGCTATTTTGTTCTTTATGAACAGAACATGAACATACGTCGACGACACCTCTTTTGCATCCAGCAAAATCGACGTGAATGCACGGAGTCAGCGGATTCCGTATTGTCGGGACGCTTGCACAATGCAAAACGATGGATACCAAGGAGAGTCTCGGTGCCCGTCGTCTTTCGCTGGAACGGTTTCCGATTCCACTTCTTTTCGGACGAAGGCGATCCGCGCGAGCCGGTTCACATCCATGTCGCCAAGGATGATGTGGACGCGAAGTTCTGGCTTCAGCCGGAGGTCAAGGTCGCGTACAATAAGGGCTTCAATGCGCGTACCCTTGCGAAGCTGAGCCGGCTGATTGAGGAAAGGCGCCAAGAGATCGAAAGAGCTTGGGATGACCACTTCGCATGAATCCGCCGATTTCCGCGCCACCGCCGTGCGGTTCGACGACGATGCCATGTGGGTCGAGCTCGACGACGGCCGCACGCTGGGCATCCCGCTCGTCTGGTTCCCCCGTCTGCTTCACGGCACGCCGGAGCAGCGCGCAGAGGTTAGCATCAGCGCCAGCGGCCTGCATTGGGAGGAGCTGGACGAAGACATCTCGATCGCGGGGCTGCTCGCGGGGCGTGGCGACATGACCCGCGCGCGGACCAAGGCGGCATGAGCGCTGACGAGCGCGTCGCCGACGTCCGCTTCGAGGACGACCGGCTGATCGTCGATCTGGCCGACGGCCGCACGATCGCCGTCCCTGTCGCCTGGTATCCGCGCCTCGAGAACGCGACGGCCGCCGAGCGCGCCAATTGGGAAGTGGCAGGCGCCGGCTACGGCATCCACTGGCCTGATATCGATGAGGATCTGAGCACCGAGGGACTGCTTAGAGGCGCACCTGCGCCGAGACGAGCGGCGTGATCGGGAAGACCAGGGGGCATACAACGCCCGAGGGATTTGGCGTTCACGATTGGCAACGCGAACAGGCGCTTCGACTTATCGACGTCTACCGAGAGAGGGTGAAGACCGTCATATTCCCTGTATTCGGCCGGATTGCGATGGAGGCCGAGGAATTCACGCGTAACGAACTTGGGAGCTTGCGTTCCCGGCATGATCCCGAAAACACGGACGAGGCCGACTTGGCTGAGAAGGCGTATGATGCGGGCACCGCACGATTCGGAGATCTTGATCAGGCGCTCCAAGGGGTAGCTAACGGGGCGATTGCAAATCTATGCCACTTTGGTTGGGGAACACCGGTTAGAGAGTGGCTAAGACGCTCCATTCTTCTCACCAAGTCCCAACAGAAAAAGGTCGAGAGTGGCGAATTCCGAAAAACGCTCGCGGTGTTCGCAGACTTCGGCTTTTCGATTGAGGGACAAGAGTGGGCGGACGACCTAAACGAGCTTCGATTGATTGCGAACGCCATCAAACACAATCGGGGCGAGTCGGCGCAGGAGTTGTTTGAGCTTCGGCAGCGCCTAATTTTTCCGTTCAATCGCCTCGGGGAGGGAGAGTACATCGACTATGAAGCTGACGGCAACGATCTGATACCCTCCGAGGACGATTTCGAGCGTTATGCGAGGGCTCTTCGCGAATTCTGGAGAAGCTTGCCCAAAGCGGCGTTTTGGTTTTGAATCATATGGCCAACATGCGGCTCCCACATGCTTGCACTGATGTGATGCGGCCCAGGTTATTTCATCCCCGCCGCTCGATCAGCCGCCTCGCAAAGTGCGCCTCGATCGCGCGCCTCATCCCCTCCGCGATCTGGCGCCTTCCCTCCGGCGAGCTGATGTAGACCGCGTCGGTGCGGTTGGTGAGGTAGCCGCTTTCGAACAGGATCGAGGGCATGTCGGGGGCCTTCAGCACGATGAAGGCGGCGAAGCGGTGCCAGGCGGGGCGGAACGGGAAGACCGGGGCGGCCTCGCGGTAGAGCAGACGGGCGAAGTCGGCCGAGACGTTCATGCTCTCGCGCTGGGCGAGGTCGATCAGGACCATGTTGACCCCGGCATTGGCCGAAAGCGGCGTGCCGGCGATGCGGTCGGCGCCGTTCTGCTGGCTGGCGAGCAGCGCCGCCTGCCGGTCCGAGGCGACCTCGGAGAGGGTGTAGACGGTGGCGCCGCGGGCGGCGTCGTTCAAGGGCGCGGCGTCGGCGTGGACCGAGACGAACAGATCGGCGTCGAGCCGCCGCGCGATCTGGTAGCGCTCGTCGAGGCCGCGATAGGTGTCGTCCTCGCGGGTCATCGCCACCCGCACCCGGCCGGTGGCGGCGAGCGCGTCGCGGATCGCCAGGCCCAGGGCGAGGGTGACGTCCTTCTCGCGCTGGGCGATGAAGGGCGAAGCGGCGCCGGGGTCGTGGCCGCCGTGGCCCGGATCGATGACGACCAGCGGCGGATTGTCGCCGCGCGCCGCGGTCACCCGCGGCAGCGGGCCGAGCTCGTCGGCGCCGAGCGGGCTGAGCGGAATGGTGATTCCGGGCGCGCCGCCCGGACCGGCGGGGCCGAGGCCCGGGCCGAAGATCGCCAGCAGCAGCTGCAGCAGCCAGTCCATGGCGGGATATGTGCAGCGTCCGGGGCGCCGCCGCCAGCGAAAAACCCGCTGCGTCATCCCGGACTCGATCCGGGATCCATGAACACGGTCCGCGCGAACCTGGCGCTTCCGTGTTCATGGGTCCTGACTTTCGTCAGGATGACGCAGCGAACCTCCATTCGCCCAAGCGGGAAAATCGCCGCTTTGTGCGCTGCGACGGTTGCCGCTCGCGCCGGGCGGTGCTAGCAGCACTTCATCGGAGCGCGGCGCAAAGCCTTGCTTTTCCGCGTCCGATTGGAATTCGCCGGCCCGTCAGAGCCGGCCATCTAGGTTGACGCTGTATGTGGTATTCTCCCTCCAGGCTGATGCGCCGCTCGTTGAGTGACGGCGTGCCCGGGGGAACGCTGAGGCCGGCGCTCGTGACCGGACTTGCCGCTGCAGCAGACGCGAACAATTACCTTTCAACCCGGACATTGGACGCGCGGGCCGAGTTTGCCGCGCGGCCGTCCATATTCGAGCGCCCGCAATTTTCGGCCTTCCGTGCCGCGGTCCGGGCGTGGAGTGCACTTAATGACAATGCGCATGCTGATCGACGCGCGCCACCAGGAGGAGACCCGGGTGGCCGTGATCAAGGGAAATCGGATCGAGGAATTTGATTTCGAATCCGCCGAGCACAAGCAGCTCAAGGGAAATATCTATCTTGCCAAGGTGACTCGGGTCGAACCGTCGCTGCAGGCGGCGTTCGTCGACTATGGCGGCAACCGCCACGGCTTCCTCGCCTTCTCCGAAATCCACCCGGATTATTACCAGATCCCCAAGGAGGACCGCGAGGCGCTGCTCCGCGAGGAGGCCGAGCACGCCGCCGAGGAGGAAAGGCTGCGCGCCGCCGAATATGATAGCGAGGACGACAATGGCGGCTTCGTCGAGGTCGACGACGAGCCGATGTCGGCCGAGCCGGTCGAGGCCGGCGAGAGCGCCGAATATGACGGCGGCGAGGATGACGAAACCGCGCCGCGCCCGCCCGAGGAGGCCGAAAGCGGCTCCGAGGAGAGCGCCGCCGAGACGCTGCGGCGCAAGCGCCAGAACCTCAGGCGCCGCTACAAGATCCAGGACGTGATCCGCCGCCGCCAGGTGCTGCTGGTCCAGGTCGTCAAGGAGGAGCGCGGCAACAAAGGCGCGGCCCTCACCACCTATCTCTCTTTGGCCGGCCGCTATTGCGTGCTGATGCCCAATACCAGCCACGGCGGCGGCATCAGCCGCAAGATCTCGAACGGCGCCGACCGCAAGCGCCTCAAGCAGATCATGGCCGATTTGAGCCTGCCTTCGACCATGGGCTGCATCGTCCGCACCGCCGGCCTGTCGCGGACCAAGACCGAGATCAAGCGCGACTTCGACTATCTCGCCCGGCTGTGGGACGAGATCCGCGAGAAGACGCTGAAGAGCTCGGCGCCGGCCTTGATCTACCAGGACAGCGACCTCATCAAGCGGGCGATCCGCGACATCTACAACCGCGACATCGACGAGGTCATCGTCGAGGGCGAGGAGGGCTATCGCGACGCCCGGCAGTTCATGAAATTGTTGATGCCGAGCCACGTCAAGCGGGTGAAGCAATATGCCGACCCGGTGCCGCTGTTCCAGCGCTACGGCGCCGAGGACGAACTCTCCGCGATGTACCAGCCGCTCGTCCAGCTGAAGTCGGGCGGCTATATCGTGATCAACCCGACCGAGGCTTTGGTCTCGATCGACATCAACTCGGGCCGTTCGACCCGCGAGCACAATATCGAGCAGACCGCCTACGCGACCAACCTAGAGGCGGCGGCCGAGATCTCCCGCCAGCTGCGCCTCAGGGACATGGCCGGGCTGATCGTGATCGACTTCATCGACATGGAATCGAACGGCCATATCCGCAAGGTCGAGAAGGCGATGAAGGAAGCGCTGAAGAACGACCGCGCCCGCATCCAGGTCGGCCGCATTTCCTCGTTCGGGCTGATGGAGATGAGCCGCCAGCGGCTGCGCACCGGCGTGCTCGAGGCCTCGACCCGGCCCTGCCCGCATTGCGACGGCACCGGGTTGATGCGGACCGCCTCCTCGGCCGGCCTGTCGGCGCTGAGGATGCTCGAGGAAGAGGCCGGCCGCGGCCGCGGCTCGCGCATCGTCCTGCGCGCCGGGCGCGAGGCGGCGGTCTACCTGCTCAATAAGAAGCGCGGCGAGATCGGCGAGATCGAGGCGCGCTACGGCGTCCTCGTCGAGGTGCTGATCGACGAGAGCTTCGAGGGCGCCAGGATGACGGTCGAATCGCACGGCCCGCCGCCGGCCGAACGGCCGCGGCCGCTCGCTCCGGCGCCGGCCGAGGCCGAAGACGAGGACGAGGGCGAGGACGAGGAGATCGTCGAGGAAGAGGATGAGGCCGAGGAGGAAGCGGCCGACGAAGAGCCGCGCCGCGCGCGCGAAGGGCGCGAGGAGCGCAAGGACGGGCCCCGCCGCCGCCGCCGCCGCGGCCGCCGCGGCGGCAAGCGGCGCGAGCGCCCGGAGGAGGGCGAGAGCGCAGAAGGCGCAGAGGGCGCCGAGGAGGCGGCCGGCGCCGAGGCCGCGCCCGCGGACGAGCCCGAAGCGCTGCCGCCGGCCGAAGAGCCGGCCAAGAAGGGACGGCGCCGGCCGCGCGCCCGCAAGCGCGGCGAGGCGGCGGAGGTGACGGCCGAGCCCGAAGCGGCGCCCGCGCCGGAGCCCGAGCCCGAGCCCGAGCCCGAACCCGCTGCCGAAGCCGAGGCGAAGCCCAAGCCGCCCCGTGGCCGCCGCAAGAAGGCCGAAGCGGCGCCGCCCGAGGAGGTGCCGCCCCCGGCCGCCGCCAACGATTCGGAGCCCGCGCCCAAGGCCCGCCGCCGCAAGCCCGCCGCCAAGGCCGCGCCGGCCGCGCCGGACGGCGAGGAGGTCGACGCGGACGGCGAGCCGCGCCGCGGCTGGTGGCAGCGGACCTTCGGCGCCACCGGGGAATGAGCCGGTTTCATCCGGCGTTCAGGAACCGCGAAGGATGACGTGAGGCGATGGTTGAAGCTCAACCGACGAGGCGCCGGCCGGCCAGGTTCCTGGTCCGGCTGCTGATGCTCCTCGCGCTGAGCTTCGCGGCGATGGCGCGGCCGGCTTTGGCCCAGCAGATCCTGCGCGACGCCGAGACCGAGGCGCTGCTGCGCGACATGTCGCGGCCGCTGATCGAGGCGGCCGGCCTGCAGCCGGAGAACGTCCGGATCGTGATCATCGGCGACCGCTCGATCAACGCCTTCACCGCCGGCGGCCAGATCGTCTACCTCAATTCCGGCCTGTTCACCCGGGCCGAGAACGCCAACGAGGTCCAGGGCGTCATCGCCCACGAGCTCGGCCATATCGCCGGCGGCCACGTTTTGCGCCAGCAGCAAGGCGTCCAGCAGGCGACCGGAATCATGATCCTGTCGCTGCTGCTCGGCGCCGCCGCGATCGCCGCCGGCGGCGGCGAGGCCGGCATGGCCGCGATCATGGCCGGCCAGCAGGCGGCGATGGGCCGCTTCCTCGCCTTCACCCGCGACCAGGAGAACAGCGCCGACCAGGCCGGCGCCACCTTCCTCGCCCGGGCCGGGATCAGCGGCCGCGGCTCGATCGCCTTCTTCCGGCGGCTGGAGAATCTCGAATTCCGGATGATCGCGCCGGACCAGGCGGACCGCTACGCCCAGACCCACCCGCTCAGCGGCGAGCGCATCACCCGGCTCGAGGAGCGCTACCAGGCCGATCCCGCCTGGGATCGCCCCACCGACCCGGCGCTCGAGGAACGGTTCCAGCGGGTCCGCGCCAAATTGTCGGGCTATGTCGACGACGCCCGCCAGGTGCTGGTCCGCTATCCGCCGGGCAACAATTCGATCCCGGCGCGCTACGCCCGTGCCTACGCCTATCACCGCTCGGCCCATCCGGAAGAGGCGAATGCAGAAGCGGACGCCTTGCTCCAGGCGCGGCCGCACGACCCCTATTTCCTCGAATTGAAGGGGCAGATCCTGCTCGAAGGCGGCCACCCGCAGGAGGCGCTGGCGGCGCTTCGGGAAGCGGTCTCGATCGTCCCCAACCAGCCGCTGATCGCCGCCTTGCTCGGCCACGCCTTGATCTCGACCGAGGATCCGGCCAATTTCGACGAGGCGAAACGGGTGCTGCGGCTCGCCGTCGCCAGGGACAATGACAATCCCTTCGCCTGGTACCAGCTCGGCATCGTCTACGACCGCGAGGGCGACCAGGCGCGCGCCGCGCTGGCGACCGCCGAGCGCTACAATCTCGAGGGCAATCCGACGCTGGCGCTGCCCAATGCCGAACGGGCGATGATGGGCATCCAGGTCGGCACCCCCGACTGGCTGCGCGCCCAGGACATCGCCATGGTCGCGCGCAGCGCCGTCCAGCGCCAGCGGCGCAACCATTAGGTGGCCATCATGGGGGGCGGCTGGAAGATGAGCGCGCTCGCCGGTGTCGGCGGGATCCTGGTCGGCGCGGCCGCGGTCGCCGGCTATCATGGCCTGCGCGACCCGGACCGGGCGGCGACCGAGGCGATCGTTCGCGACTATGTCCTCAGCCATGGCGAGATCCTGCCCGAGGCGATGAACCGGATGCAGCAGCGCCAGGCCGCATCGGCGGCGGCGCGGCACCGCTCGGCGCTGGAGACGCCCTATCATGGCGGCTGGGCGGGCGCCGCGAACGGCGACGTCGTGCTGGTCGAGTTCTTCGATTATGCCTGCCCCTATTGCCGGCTCACCAATGGCGACGTCGACCGGCTGCTGCGCGAGGATTCGCGCCTCAAGGTGGTCTGGCGCGAGCTGCCGGTGCTGGGGCCGGACAGCGAGGCGGCGGCCCAGGTCAGCCTCGCCGCGGCGCGACAGGGCCGGTTCCGCGCGTTCCACGAACGGATGTTCGCGCTCGGCCGGCCGACCGAGGCGGTGGTCGCCGCGGCCGTGCAGGAGACCGGCGTCCGGCGCGAAGGCGAGAGCGCCGACGGCCGCGCCGAGCTCGCCCGCAACATCGAGCTCGCCCGCGCGATCGGCGCCAGCGGCACCCCGACCTTCGTCGTCGGCGACCAGATCCTCCAGGGCGCGGTCGGCTACGACGCGCTCAGGGCCGCGATCGCGGCGGCGCGGGCCTCCCGCTAACGTCATCCCGGCGAAGGGGCACCCCACAAAGTAGTACTTTGTGGGGACCCCGAAGGCCGGGATCTCGGGACAAGATGTCACGGTGGGTCTCCACGAGACCCCGGCCTTCGCCGGGGTGACGGGGAGGGGCTAGCCCTTGAACCCCTGCGCCACGACGTACCATTCGGACGAGCCCTTGCGGCTCGCGGGCGGCTTGGCGTGCTTGACGGTGGCGAAGCGGCGCTTGAGCTCGGCGACGAGGGCGGCGTCGGCGCCGCCGGCGAGGACCTTGGCGACGAAGGCGCCGCCGGGGGCGAGCGTCGCCACCGCGAAATCGAGCGCGGCCTCGACCAGGCCCATGGTGCGCAGATGGTCGGTCTGCGGATGGCCGACGGTGTTGGCCGCCATGTCGGAGAGGATCAGGTCGGCGCCGCCGCTAAGCGCCGCCTCGAGCCGCGCCGGGGCGGCGTCGTCCATGAAGTCGAGCTGGAGGATGATGACGCCCTCGATCGGGTCGGTGGGGAGGAGGTCGATGCCGACCACGGCCGCCTGCGGCAGGCGCTGGCGGACGACCTGGCTCCAGCCGCCGGGGGCGATGCCGAGATCGGCCACGCGTTTCGCGCCCTTCAGGAAGCCGAACCTTTCGTCGAGCTCGATCAGCTTGTAGGCGGCGCGCGAGCGGTAGCCCTCGGCCCTGGCGCGCTTGACATAAGGATCGTTCAATTGCCGCTCGAGCCAGCGGGTCGAGCCGATCTTGCGGCCCCGGGCGGTCTTGACGCGGGTCCTGAGACCGCCGCCCGAGCCGCTCGGACTGCGGCTCATATCGCGTGCCCGTCGCGGGCCATGAGCGAGCGCAGGATGCCTTCGCGGATGCCGCGGTCCGCGACCCCGAGCGTCTCGGCGGGCCAGATGTCCATGATCGCCTCGAGGATCGCGCAGCCGGCGACGACGAGGTCGGCGCGCTCGTGGCCGATGCAGGGGAATTTGGCGCGCTCGCCATGGTCCATCGCCGAGAGCGTGGCGCTGATCGTGCGCATCGCCGCGGCCGGCATCTTGAGGCCGTCGACGGCGCGCCGATCGTAGCTCGGCAGCGCGAGATGGACGCTGGCGAGGGTGGTGACGGTGCCGCTCGTCCCCATCAGCCGGATACCGTCGCGGCCGCGGGGGAGCAGATCGATGAAGTGGCGGAAGGCGTGGCGGACCCGCTCGCGCATCCGGGAGTAGGCGGCGAGCCTTTCCTCGGCGGTGGCGAAATCGCGGCCCTCGCTCTCGGTCAGCGACACCACGCCCCAGGGCGCGCTCCACCAGCATTTGATCCGCGGCTCGCCGCCGTCGGTGTCGATCAGCACCAATTCGGTCGACCCGCCGCCGATGTCGAAAATCAGGGCCGGGCCGTCGCCGGGCTCGAGCAGGCGGTGGCAGCCGAGCATGGCGAGCCGCGCCTCCTCCTCGGGGGCGATGATCTCGAGGCAGATGCCGGTCTCGCGCCTGACCCGATCGACGAAATGGCGGCCGTTGACCGCGCGGCGGCAGGCCTCGGTCGCGACCGAACGGGCGAGGGAGACGTGGCGGCGCCTCAGTTTCTCGGCGCAGACCGAGAGCGCGGAGACCGCCCGGTCCATCGCCGCTTCCGACAGCTTGCCGGAGGTGGCCATGCCCTCGCCCATCCGGACGACGCGCGAGAAGGCGTCGATCACGGTGAAGCCCTCGTCGGTCGGGCGGGCGACGAGCAGGCGGCAATTGTTGGTGCCGAGATCGATCGCGCCGTAGGTGTGGCGGGACGCCCAACGCCGCGGCGGGAGGCTGGGGGGAGCCGCTGGGGCCGGTTCCGGGACCGGCGCGAGCGGGGCCGGGACGGCGTGCTGCGGCATTCCGGGACTTCTCATTCTGTTTTCGTTTCGGGCGGCTGACGCCGCCCTACTGACCTGAGACCTTTGTACATGAGCGGGGGAAGGGGGGCAAGGATGGGGGATTCGAGGGCGTGCCCCAATCTCCTCCTCCCCCTTGATGGGGGAGGCCGGGTGGGGGTGGAGGTGGGGCTTGGTGCTGCCTTTCCAGAACCGCACAGCCCTGCACTGCGGCCACCCCCACCCAACCCTCCCCCATCAAGGGGGAGGGCTCTGGAGGGCGGCGCCTCCCGCGTTGACAGGGCGGGCGGCCCTGCCTATCTCGCGGCCCTTCTTGCCCCGTCGTCTAATGGTAAGACAGCGGACTCTGACTCCGTCAATCGAGGTTCGAATCCTCGCGGGGCATCCATTTCCCTTCGAACGCGCTATCCTGGCTTCATGGACGAGCTCCTCGCCGAAGTGCTGGAAGCGGCCGCGCCGCATCGCGCGGCGGGGAAGGTCGCCGACTACATTCCGGCGCTGGCCAAGGTCGATCCGGGCAAGCTCGGCATTGCCGTCGCGGACAAAGACGGGCGGGTCTGGGGCGCGGGGGATTGCGGCGAGGCGTTCTCGATCCAGTCGATCTCCAAGGTGTTCATGCTGGCGCTGGCGCTCGAGCGGGCCGGGCCGGACTTGTGGGAGAGGGTCGGGCGCGAGCCTTCCGGTTCGGCGTTCAACTCGATCGTCCAGCTCGAGAGCGAGCGGGGCAAGCCGCGCAACCCCCTGATCAACCCCGGCGCGATGGTGGTGACCGACCGGCTGATCGGCGGCCGTACGGCGGACGACGCGATCGCCGATTTGCTGGCGCTGCTGCGCGGCCAGGCGCGCGACGAGGCGATCTGCGTCGACGAGGAGGTGGCGGCGTCCGAAGCGGCGACTGGCGCGCGCAACCGGGCGCTGGCCTGGTTCATGAAGAGCTTCGGCACGATCGCCAACGACGTCGATACCGTGGCGGGCGCCTATTTCCGGCAGTGCGCGGTGGCGATGTCGTGCCGCCAGCTGGCCCGGGCCGGGCTGTTCCTGGCGTTCGACGGCAGGGACCCGGAGACGGGCGCTCAGCTCGTCACCTCGGCGCGCTCGCGGCGGATCAACAGCGTGATGATGCTGTGCGGCCATTACGACAATTCGGGCGAGTTCGCCTTCCGCGTCGGCCTGCCGGGCAAGAGCGGCGTCGGCGGCGGCATCCTCGCCATCGCCCCGGGCCACGCCAGCATCGCGGTCTGGTCGCCGGCGCTCAACCCGGCCGGCACCAGCGCCGCCGGCGCGGCCGCCCTGGAGGCCCTGGTCGGGCGTACCGGCTGGTCGGTGTTCTTCTAGTCCCTCCTCGTCACCCTGAACTTGATTCAGGGTCCATGAACACAGGTGCGAGCGAGCAGGCGCAACCACCACCGCCCACCCCGTCCTCATCTGAGGCCCGGTGCGAGGGATAATGAGGCCGGCTTCTGCCGGCCGTCAGCCGGTACGCTGCGCCTTTGACCTCACAGCAGCCATTCCGGCGAGCCGGCCAGCGGGCCGCCGCCGGCCGGGATCGCCATCATCATCGCCATGCCGGCATCGTCATTGGTGATGAAGGCGTGCGCGAAGCTGCCGTTGGCGGTGGCGCTGTTGCCGGCGTCGACCACCACGGATTCGGCGAATTCCAGGATTCCGTCGGCCGTCGGATCGACAATGATCTGGGTGGTCGCGCTGCCCGCCGAGAAGGTCACCGTGCCGTGCCCGGTGCCGCTGCTGTAGCTGGTCGCCCCGGACAGCGTGAAGTCGGCCGAATCCGCCGTCCCCGTCACCGCGAAGTCGGCGATCAGCGAAGCGGCCGTGCTGCCGCTGCGGGTGAAGGTGTAGACGAGGTTGGTGCCGCCGTCCTCGTCGACCGAGACGGCCGAGACGGTGACGGTGATGAACGTCGGCGACGCATTGCCGGTGAAGCCCACCGTCTGGACGGTCGAGGTCGAGCTCGACACCTCGTTGTTGCGGCCATTGAGATAGGCGTTGACCGCCGTGGTGTCGGTCGCGAGGCCGCCATAGCCGTCGAGATTGACGGTGCCGTCGTTGCGCTGGCGCACCCTTATGTCGCCGCCCGCGAGGACGCCGCCGAGCGAATGGGTGAAGGTGTTCGCCAGCGAACCCGCGCCGCCGATGTTGAGATCCATGTGCGAGGTGTTGCCGGGCCCGACCAGCGCGTTCTGGGCAAGGATGCCGTTGGCGGCGTTGCCGGCACCGTCGAGCAGGATGTCGATCGCGTTGCCGGTGACGGTCGCGCGCAGCGTGCCGTTGCCATCCTGGCCCTCCTGCAAGAGGATCGCCCGCGTCGTCCCGGCATAGGAGACGATATTGTCGGTGATCGCGACGTTCATGGTTCCGCCGCCGGGATTGGTGACGACGACGCCGTCGGCGGTGACGCCGTTGCCGGTGGTGATCGTGTTGCCGTTGAGGCGCGCGTCGAACACATAGCCGGTGTCGAAGGCCGATCCGGCCAGGGTGACGACGGTGAAGTCGCCGGTGCCGCTGGTGAGGATGTTGCCGGTCGCGTCGAGATCGACCTGGCTGTTGTCGCCGGCGCTGACCGAGAGCTGATCGTTGTTGCCGCTCGACGTGCTGCCCGCGACGCGGACGTTCATCGTCGCATTGTCGAATGCGTCGGCGACGATGCCGCCGCCGGTATTGTTCTGGCTGGTGACGTTCTCGAGGTTGATGTTGGCGATGGCGGTGCCGCGAATGCCGAACAGATAGCCGCTGCCGAGCACGGCGGTGGAGACATTGCCCCCCGAGACGTGCAGGTCGAGATTGCCCGACTGCATCTGCAGGTTGAGATTGTCGTCGCCGCTGCCGGCGATCGTGGTGTTCACGATCCGGCCCGTGCCCAGCATGTTGTAGAAATGGATGCCGTCCTCGTCGGAAGCGTTGCCGACGCCGGCGATCGACGAGTTGAGCAGGGCGAAATTGGTGACGTTGTTGCCGTTGATGCCCTGCTCGGCGCCGCCCGTAATGTTGAGGTTGTCGAGCAGGACATTGGTCGCCGACACCAGGTGGATGGCGGCGTTGGTGTCGAGATTGTCGCCGGTCGCGAGGCCGCCATTGGTGGCGTCGAGGTCCACGGTCCCCGCATTGGTCAGGTTCATGTTGGCGAGGCTGATGTCGTGCGAGTTGACGACGCTGACGCCGCGCCCGGTCGTGTTCAGGATGGTGCCGCCCGATCCGTCGGTGGTGCCGATGCCGGTCACGGCGAACCCGCCCCCGGCACCGGTATTGGCGAGGACGATGCCGTTCGCCGCGCCGCTCACCGAAACGCTCTCGAGCGTGACGCCGGCGCTGCCGATGGTGACGCCGCTGATCGTCACCGCGGTGCCGGTGGTCGAGGTCACGCTGTTGCCCGAGCCGGTGACGGTCAGGGTGCCGCCGCCGGTGGCGTTGAGCCCGGCGCCGCTGGTCGTGACGATGTCGAGGCCGCCGCCGAGCGCGAGCGCGCCGCTATTGCCGACGAAGTTGACCGCGGTGGTGGCGCCGGTCGAGATCGTGCCGCCGCCCGCCAGGCTCGCCGTCAGCGACGAACCGGTAATGTCGACGCCGCCGCCGCTCTGGACGCCGGTGATCGTCGTCGCGCCGGTGACGGTGAAGCTGCCGCCGACGCCGGCGAGGTCGATCGCGCCGCCGCTCGAGCCGAGCGATTCGGCGCCGTTCAGGGTGACGTTGAGCGTGCCGCCCTGATCCACGTCGATGATCTGGCCGGTGCCCGAGGTGCCGACGTCGGAGATGGTGAGCGTGCCGACGCTGCCGCCGCTGTCGGCAATGTCGGCGCCGCTGGTGTTGCCGACGTCGAGGCCGGAAATCGTGTTGTTCTGGGCGACGTTGACGCCGTCGCCGGCGGTCGCCTCGATGGTCGGCCGCACGGCGCCGTTGGCGTCGCCGACCAGGGTCTGTCCGCCCAGCAGGTTGATGCCGTCCGCTTCGGCGTAGACGCCGGTGCCGGTGCCGGCGAGCAGGTGGACGGTGTGGCCGACCTGGGGACCGCCCAGCGTGCCCTGCGCCGCGTTGAACGCCGCGATCGAGGTGTAGGGATCGGCCTGGGTGCCGAGATTGGCGCTGCCGACCGCGCTGTTGTCGATATACCAGACGGTCTGCGGCCCGGTGCCGACGCCGGCGCCGGTGATGGTGATGGTGACATTCTGGGTAACGGTGCCGCCATGGCCGTCGTCGATCTGGACCGTATAGGTTTGGGTGCGGACCTCGCCCTCGCTGAGGCTCTCGAGCGCGGCGTCGGAAACGCTGAAGTCCCAGCCGACGCTGTCGCCCATCTGATCGACCGGATCGAGGGTGAACGTGCCGAAATAGCCGCCGCCCTGGGGGGTGAAGCTGGCGCTGTGCGTGTCGGAGAGGTCGAGGTCGTCGAACGCGACCGCGCCGCTGTCCGAGTGGACGGCCGTTCCTTCGTTCGGGTCCCCGTCGGGGAGCTCGGAGACACTGCCGCTGGCGTCGGTGCCGCCCGCGTCGATCGTCGGCGCGTCATTGGTGCCGTTGACGGTGACGGTGAGCGTCGCATTGTCCGATCCGGTGCCGTCGGTGGCGGTGTAGGTGAAGACGTCCTGCGCAGACTCACCGGCGGCGAGCCCGTCCGCATTGGCGTTCGGCGTATAGGTGTAGCTGCCGTTGGCGCCCAGCGTCAGCGTCCCATAGGTGCCGACGTAGGTGCCCGGGTTCGACACCGTCAGCGGGTCGTTCTCGTCGTCGGTGTCGTTGGTGAGGACGTTGCCGGAGACGCTCGCGTCCTCGGTGGTGGAGGCGGTGTCGTCATTGGCGTGCGGAACGCCGCCAAGGCCCGTGACCGTGACGGTGAGCGTGGCCGCATCGGAAACGGTGCCGTCGGACGCGGTGTAATTGAAGACGTCGTTCACCACCTGCCCTTCGGTGAGCGCCTGGGCGGCCCCGGTCGGCGTATAGGTGTAGCTGCCGTTCGCCGCGAGGACGAGCGTCCCATAGGCGCCGATGTAGGTGCCCGGGTTGGTCACCGTCAGCGTCTCGACGTCGACGTCGGTGTCGTTGGCGAGGACGTTGCCGGAGACGCTGGTGTTCTCGTCGGTGGCGGCGGTGTCGTCATTGGCGACCGGCGCATCGTTGAGGCCGTTGACGGAGACGGTGAGCGTCGCCGTGTCCGATGCGGTGCCGTCGGAGGCGGTATAGGTGAAGACGTCCTGCCCGACCTCGCCGGTGTCGAGCCCCTGCGCCGCGGCGCCCGGCGTGTAGGTGTAGCTGCCATTGGCGGCCAGCGTCAGCGTCCCATAGGTGCCGACATAGGTGCCCGGATTCGCCACCGTCAGCGGCTCGCCGTCGACGTCGGTGTCGTTGGTGAGCACATTGCCGGAGACGCTGGCGGCGTCCTCGGTGGTGGAAGCGGTGTCGTCATTGGCGACCGGGGCGTCGTTGGCGCCGTTGACGGTAACGGTGAGCGTCGCCGTGTCGGAGGCGGTGCCGTCGGAGGCGGTGTAGCTGAAGGCGTCGTTCACCACCTCGCCGTCGTCGAGCGCCTGGGCGGCCGCATTCGGCGTATAGGTGTAGCTGCCGTTGGCCGCGAGGACGAGCGTCCCATAGGCGCCGACATAAGTGCCCGGGTTCGCCACGACCAGCGGCTCGACGTCGACGTCGGTGTCGTTGGCGAGCACGTTGCCGGAGACGGCGGCATCCTCGGTGGTGGAGGCGGTGTCGTCATTGGCGACCGGAGCGTCGTTGAGGCCCGCGATGTGGAAGACGAGCGTGCCGGTATCGCTGCCGTCATTGTCCGACACGGTGTAATTGAAGCTGTCGGTGACGTTCTCGCCGTCATCCAGCCCCTGCACCGAGGCGAACAATGTGTAGCTGTAGGTGCCGTTCGCATTGAGCGTGAGCGTGCCGTAGGTCCCGGTGAAGGTGCCGCCGCTCACGGTCAGCGGATCTCCGTCGAAATCGAAATCGTTGTTCAGCACGCTTCCCGCGCCGCTGCTGTAGGTCCCGGTGTCCTCGTTGATGAAGACATGGTCGTCGCCGGCGACCGGCGCATTCTTGCCGCTGCCGATGTCGATCACCCGGTCGGCGAAGACCAGCCGTTCGACGTTGATCACCCGGTCGTGGCCGTCGGCACCGGCGCCGCCGAGATGCAGGATGTGCAAATAGCCGGCCGCGGAGAAGAACGAATATTCGTCGATCGGCCCGGAATAATAGGCGGTGTCGAAGCCGTTGCTGCCGTCGATCACGTCGTCGCCGGCGCCGCCGGTGAGATCGTCGGCGCCGTTGTCGCCAGTGAGTTGGTCGTTGCCGCCTTCGCCGAACAGCGCATCGACGCCGTTGCCGCCGGAGATGATGTCGTTGCCGTCGCCGCCATAGATGGTGTCGACGCCGTTGCCACCGCTGATCGTGTCGTCGCCGCTGGTGCCGGTATAGGTTGTCACGTTCGTCTCCCTCTTCTCCAAGATCGCAGTCGGCAAAGGCACCGGGTGGAGTCGCAACTGCGACGCCCTCGCCCGAGCCAAGGCATTTCACCGTATTTTTACTATATCCCCGACGCCTGCTCCCACTCTGCCGCGCAACATCTCGAACAGGACTTCGTACGCTCGCGACTCGGTCTCATTCTGACCTAACCGGAGCAAGGTGGCTCCCCCGTGATTCCGAGTCCATATGAAAATGATCCGAATTATGGAGGATCGTTTGCGCGGGAGCCGGCCGGTTGCGGGCCGCGGCAGCCGGGCCGTGCTTCGCGGGAATTTATCGATGGTCCGCGCGCGGCGCCGGGGGTAACAAAGCGGGCGTGGCCGACGGCGAGACCGCATTGATGCTGGCGCGGATCCAGTTCGCGTTCACGATCTCGTTCCATTTCATCTTCCCGGCCTTCTCGATCGGGCTCGCTTCCTATCTGGCGGTGCTCGAGGGGCTGTGGCTGAAGACCGGCCGGGCGGTCTATCTGACCCTGTTCCGCTACTGGCTGAAGATCTTCGCGATCGCGTTCGCGATGGGCGTCGTCTCGGGGATCGTCCTGTCCTACCAGTTCGGCACCAACTGGTCGGTCTTCTCCGACCGGGCCGGACCGATCGTCGGGCCGCTGATGGCCTATGAGGTGCTGACCGCCTTCTTCCTCGAAGCCGGCTTCCTCGGAGTGATGCTGTTCGGGATGGAGAAGGTCGGCAAGGCCTTGCATTTCGCCGCCACCTGCATGGTCGCATTGGGCACCGCGCTATCGGCCTTCTGGATCCTCGCCGCCAACAGCTGGATGCAGACGCCGGCGGGCTGGGCGGTCAACGCGGACGGCCAGTTCGTGCCGGCGGGGAGTTGGGTCGCGATCATCTTCAACCCGAGCTTCCCCTACCGCTTCGCCCACACCGTGATCGCCGCCTATCTGACGACGGCGCTGGTGGTCGGCGGGGTCGGCGCCTGGCACCTGCTCAAGGGCCGCGGCACGCCCGAGGTCCGCAAGATGTTCTCGATGGCGATGTGGATGGCCGCCTTGGTGGCGCCGGTCCAGATCGTCGTCGGCGACCAGCATGCGCTCAACACGTTCGCGCATCAGCCGGCCAAGATCCTGGCGCTCGAAGGTCATTTCCACGCTTCCCCCGAAGGGGCGCCCTTTCATATTGTCGGCTGGCCCGACGACCAGGCGGAGACGGTGCGCTATGCGGTGTCGCTGCCGAAGATGGGCTCGTTGCTCATCCTCCACGACGTGAACGCGCCGATGCCTGGGCTCGACGCGCTGTCCAGGGCGGACCGGCCTTCGTCGCTGGTGCTGTTCTGGTCGTTCCGGATCATGGTCGGGCTCGGCACGCTGATGGCGCTGCTCGGCGCCTGGAGCCTGCTCGCGCGGCTGCGGCGGCGGCTCTACGAGGGGCGTTGGCTGCACCGCTTCGCCTTGTTGATGGGGCCGATGGGCTTCGTTGCGGTGATCTGCGGCTGGGTGACGACCGAGGTCGGGCGCCAGCCCTGGGTGGTCTATGGGTTGCTGCGCACCCGCGACGCGGTCTCGCCGATCGCCGCGCCCGCGGTGGGCGGCTCGCTGATCGCCTTCGTCATCGTCTATTTCACCGTGTTCGCGGCAGGGACCTTCTATATCCTCAGGCTGATGGGCGATGCCCCCGCCGCGGGCGAGGCCGCGCCCGCCGCCGGCCCGATCCGCAGCGCCGGCATCACTCCGGCGGCGAGCGTCGGGCGGGAGGAGGAGTGATGGACCTCACCCTCCTTTGGGCCTTCCTGATCGCCTTCGCGGTGGCGGCTTATGTGGTGATGGACGGGTTCGATCTCGGCATCGGCATATTGTTTCCCGTCTTTCCGGTCGGCGGCGGACGCAACCGGGCGATGAATTCGATCGCGCCGGTCTGGGACGGCAACGAGACCTGGCTGGTGCTCGGCGGCGGCGGGCTGATGGCGGCCTTTCCACTCGCTTATGCGATCATCCTGCCCGCGCTCTACGCGCCGTTGATCGCGATGCTGCTCGGCCTCGTCTTCCGCGGCGTCGCCTTCGAATATCGCTGGCGCGATGCCGGGCACCGCAAATATTGGGACGCGGGCTTCTGCCTCGGCTCGGCCGTCGCGACCTTCGCCCAGGGGATCACGCTCGGCGCGCTGCTGCACGGCATCCGCGTCGAGGGCCGTTCCTATGCCGGCGGCTGGTGGGACTGGCTCACGCCCTACAGCCTGCTGACCGGCGCCGGCCTCGTCATCGGCTATGCCCTGCTCGGCGCGACCTGGCTGATCTGGAAGACAGAGGGCGAGCCGCAGGCGCGCGCCCGACGGCTCGCGCGGCTGCTGACCCCGGCGCTGCTGGTGGCGATCGGCGCGGTCAGCCTCTACACGCCGCTCGTCCTGCCGCAATATTTCCTGCGCTGGTTCGACTATCCCGGCCTGCTGGTGACGGTGCCGATGCCGGTCCTGTTCGGCGGCACCGCGCTGATCCTGTGGCGGAGCATCGGCGGGCGTCGGGACTGGCTGCCCTTCGCGGCGACGCTTGGCCTGTTCCTGCTCTCGATGGCCGGCCTCGCCATCTCGATCTGGCCCGATGTGATCCCCGGCCGGCTGACGATCTGGCAGGCCGCGGCGCCGCATGCGAGCCAGGCCTTCATGGCGGTCGGCGCGCTCGTCCTGATCCCGCTGATCCTCGCCTACACCGCCTGGTCCTACTGGGTGTTCCGCGGCAAGGTCGGCGAGCACGGCTACCATTAGATGGCGACGCGCCTAGCCTGGTTTGCCGCGCTCTGGGCGGCGGGCGTACTCGCCGTGGGCGCGGTCTCGCTTCTGCTCAGGCTCTGGCTAGAGTAGCACCGCGGCGAGCATCGCCAGTCCGACCAAGCCGGCGAACAGGCTGGCGAGGAGGACGGCGCCGGCGGCGGCGTCCTTGGCATGCTTGATCTCGTCGTGGATCTCGGGATGGACGCGGTCGATCAGATATTCGAGCGCGCCGTTGACCAGCTCGAGTGCGAGGACGAGGCCCATCGCCAGCGCGATCAGGGCCGCCCAGGCCCAGCCGGGGCGCAGCGCCGCCGTCACCGCTGCCGCCAGGAGGCCGAGCAGGCACTGGGTGCGGAAGCTCTTCTCGCGGCGCCAGACGGTGCCGATGCCGGCGAAGGCGAAGCCGAGGCGGGCGCGGAAGGACTGGCTCTTCACCGGGCCTCTTCGCGGACGATCGCGCCGCCCTTCATGACCAGGCGGACGGCGCGGACCGCGCGGATGTCGCGGGTCGGATCGCCGTCGACCGCGACGAGGTCGGCGAGCAGGCCGGGGCGGACGGCGCCGCGGTCGGCGAGATGGAAGATGCCGGCATTGCCCGAAGTGGCGGCGATGAGGACGGCGGCCGGGCGCATGCCCCAGGCCGCCATCAGCTCCATCTCGCGCGCATTCTCGCCATGGGCGAAGACGCCGACGTCGCCGCCCATGCAGATCGTCACCCCCGCCGCCAGCGCCGCGGCGAAGCTGGCGCGCTTGGCGCGCACCGCCTCGGGCTCAGGCGCGGCGCCGGTCCAGCCGCGGTAGCGGGCGATCGCGTCGGTCGCGGCGAGGGTGGGGCAGAGCGCGGTACCGTGCGCCCGCATCAGGGCAAAGATTTCGCGAGTGCCGTCATTGCCGTGCTCGATCGTATCGACGCCGGCGAGGATCGCGCGGCGCATGCCTTCGGGAGTCGAGGCGTGGGCGGCGACGATCCGGCCGGCGGCGTGGGCCATTTCGGTCGCGGCGCGCATCTCCTCCATGGTGAAGGTCGGGCGGCTCGGCTCGCCGGGGCGCCAGCGATAGTCGGCATAGAATTTGACGATGTCGGCGCCGGCGCCGATTTGCCGGCGCGCGGCGGTGACGAGGCCGGGCCCGTCCGCTTCCTCGGCGCCGAGCAGGGGCGCTTCGGGCTCGTTCGTCTTGGGGCCGTAGCTGCCGGTCGCGACCAAAGCGCGGGTGGCGACGAGCAGGCGGGGTCCCGGCACGATTCCCTGGGCGATCGCGTCCCTGAGGCCGACATCGGCATAGCCGGCACCCTCGGTGCCGAGGTCGCGGGCGGTGGTGAACCCCGCCATCAAGGTGGCGCGGGCGGCGGCGACGGCGCGGGCGGTGCGCAGGGCGAGCGGCTCGCGCAGCACCTGATCGTCCCAGCTGGTTTCGTCATAGGGGTGGAGGAAGAGGTGCGAATGGCCCTCGATCATCCCCGGCATCAGGGTCATGCCGGGCAGGTCGACGACGCGGGCGCCGGCAGGGGCGGCGAGGTTCGGGCCCACCGCCTCGATCCGGTCGCCCCGGACGAGCACCTGCCAGCCTTCGTGCGCAGCGGGATCGACGCCGTCGAAGACGCGGGCGGGGCGCAGCAGGATCGCCTGCTCGGGCCGGGCCGGCAGCGGCGCCGCGAGCAGCAGGCCAAGGAGGATCAGGAACCAGCGCCGGCCGGGCATGGATCAGCGCGTAAAGCCGAAGCGGCGCATCAATTCGGCGCGGGTCGCCCGCTCGGGCGCGCGGCCGCGCATGTTCGTGACGCGCTCGTAAATGCCGGGCCCGACCTGCCGCCACCAGGGCAGGTCGATGGCACCCTGCCGTTCGAGATGGGCAAGATAATCGTCCAGCGTCCGGAAGGTCTGGCCGCGCGCATAGGGGAGGTTGGCAATTCCGCCGGCCCCTTGTGATTCCTCCATTATCAACTCCGATCGGGACGATTTTTTTTCAGGTTCGGGATTGGCACCCTTTTCCGCGCCCGCGGAGACCGCAATTGCCGCCGCAAGGGCAACCACAAAGTCGGACAAGCTACTCATTTCAAACGCGCTTTTCGGGCGGGTTCCAACAGGCGGGCTGCACGGCCGAAGATGAAATACTGTAGCTTCACGGCAGTAAAATCACCGTAGTTTGAGCCATATGCGGCCCAAAATCGCAGACCGGGGCGATCGAATCAAGCGGTGCCCGGTTGCAAGGCCTTGGAAACCATGGTCTGTTCCGCGCCGCAGGGATTCGCGCGTCCGTCGCGAGCCCGTCACATAATCCTTAAAGGGGGGAATGCCTGATGTCTGCTCGTTCCAGACTTGAAATTGCCAACAACGCCGCCGCGATCATCAAGAATGACGATTTTTGGATGTGCACGTCGACGCAGGCCTTCTTCAAGGCGGCCCATGGCGGCCTCTCCTCGCCCCTGATGGCTCTGGCCGACACGGCAAATGCCGCGACGATCACTATCGGCGTGCCGAGCACGATCCTGGTCACCAGCACGATCAGCCCCCCCGGCGATACCGACGTGTTCGCGGTCAGCGTCACGGCGGGCCGCACCTACATGGTCTCGCTCTATGGCAGCGGCGCCACCCCGCTCCAGGATTCGGTCATCTTCCTGTACAACCAACTCGGCAACTTCGTTAACGCCGACGATGACGGCGGTTCGGGCACCAACTCGCTGCTGACCTTCACTCCCAATGTCAGCGGAACCTGGTTCGTCGAGGCTTCGGCCTATCCGGGCTCCGGCGGGACCGGCCAATATACGCTCGACGTCGTCCTGCAGCCGCTGACCGACGTCGTCGGCGACACCTTCGGGGCCGCGCCGACGCTCAACCTCGGCATCAACTACGGCTTCATCGATGCCGGCGTGCCCTCCGTTTACGGCCCCGGCGCCAGCGAGACCGATACGTTCAAGATCAACATGACGGCCGGCAAGTTCTACGTGATCGAGGTGGCGGGCGGCGCCGACTATGATTCCGACCCCAACGCGCTGCCGGCGGGCGAGCTCGATCCCATCATCTTCCTCTACGATTCCCTGGGCAACCTGGTTGCGTCCAACGACGACATCAGCTTCCCCAGCGACATCAGCTCGCGGCTCGGCTTTTTCGCGGAGACGAGCGGCACCTATTTTCTGGACGTCCAGTCCTATGCGCCATGGACCGGCGGCTTTTCGGTGACCTTGAACGAACAGGTGATCGATCTGAACGCCAACCCGCTCGATGCGATCAACTGGTTCTCCGCCGACACGATCGACATCGGCCCCGGCAACATTGTGAAGGTGTTCTTCGCGCCCGCCGGCGAGAGCTATGACGAGCTCGCCGACAACGGCACCGACCCGCTCCCCTCCTATGGCTGGAACGCGACCGAAAAGGCGGCGGTGATGAACGCGCTGCTGGAATATACCAAGATCCTCGGCATCACCTATCAGGAGACCAGCAACGAGGCCGAGGCCGAGTTCCGCCTGATCACGACCACCTCGACCCAATACGGCGCCTATTTCTACCCGCAGGATCCGGCCTTCGGCGACGCCCAGGGGATCGGCGCGTTCAACGTCAACAGCGGCGGCTGGGACAAGCTCGGTTTCTCCACCCAGGACATTCCGGGCGACCAGCTCAGCCTGACGCAGGGCGGCTTCTCCTTCGGCGTGCTGCTGCACGAGCTCGGCCACGCCCACGGCCTCGCCCACCCGCACGACAATGGCGGCGGCTCGGACGTCATGGCCGGCGTGATCGCTGCGACCGGTTCCTACGGCGTCTACAACCTCAACCAGGGCATCTACACCGTCATGTCCTATAACGACGCCTGGGATTTCCATCCGGACGGCCCCTCGCCCTTCACCATCGCGGGCATCTCCAATGGCTGGTCGGGCACGTTGAGCGCGTTCGACATCGCCCTGCTCCAGCAGCGTTACGGCGTCGCCAATCCCTATGCGACGGGCAACACCGTCTACACGCTGGACGACGTCCAGGCGATCGGCACCTATTACGAGACGATCTGGGACACGGGCGGCACCGACGAGATCCGCTATAACGGCGTTCGCGACGCCCAGATCGACCTCACCGCCGCGACCCTCGATTATACCCCGACCGGCGGCGGCGTCGTCTCCTTCGTCGACGACATCCACGGCGGCTACACCATCGCCAACGGCGTCGTCATCGAGAATGCCACCGGCGGCGGCGGCAACGACATCATCATCGGCAATTCCGTCGCCAACATCCTTACCGGCAACAATGGCGACGACTTCCTGATGGGCCGCGCCGGCGCCGACACGCTGCGCGGCGGTTCCGGCTCCGACACCGCGAGCTACGCGCTCGCGACGGCGGGCGTCGTCGCCTCGCTCGCGACCAACACCGGCACCGCCGGCGAGGCCGCCGGCGACACCTTCAACAGCATCGAGAAGCTCGAAGGCAGCAACTTCAACGACACGCTGACCAGCGGCGGCGGCGCCGATACGCTGACGGGCCTCGACGGGAACGACAGCCTCGTCGGCGGCAACGCCAACGACGTGCTCGACGGCGGCAACGGCAACGACTCGCTCGACGGCGGCAACGACAATGACACGCTCACCGGCGGCGCCGGCAACGACGTGCTCGAGGGCGGCAACGGCATCGACACGATGAACGGCGGCGGCGACACCGATACGCTCAACGGCGGCAACGGCAACGACGTCATGAACGGCGGCGCCGGCACCGACACTTTGTCGGGCGGCAACGACAACGACTCGATCAACGGCGGCGCCGGCAACGATCTGATGAGCGGCGGCAACGGCAACGACATCTTCTTCTTCACCGAAATCGGCGGTGCAGACCGGATCGTCGATTATAACCGCGGCGCCGACAAGGTGAATCTCAGCGCCATCGACGCCATCGCCGGCGGCGCCGACAATGCCTTCACCTTCATCGGCGGCGGCGCCTTCAGCAACGTCGCCGGCCAGTTGCGGGCCTACAGCTCGAGCGGCAGCTACTTCGTCGCCGGCGACGTCAATGGCGACGGCGTTGCCGACTTCACCATCCAGACCAACATCCTGATGGTGAATTCCGACTTCGTGCTCTGATCTGACGGCAGGCGAGGGCGGCGCTCCGGTTCTTCCGGGCGCCGCCTTTGCGCGTCAGGCCGCCATCCACTCCCGCACGCGGCGCTGGAGGACGGTCAGCGGCAAAGCGCCGCCCATCAGCAGCGCGTCGTGGAAGCCCTTGAGGTCGAAGCGCGCGCCCATCCGGCGCTGGGCCTCGTCGCGCAGGGCGGCGATCACCGTCTGGCCGCTCTTGTAGGCGCAGGCCTGGCCGGGCCAGACGCAGTAGCGCTCGATCTCGCGCACCGCCGAGCCTTCCGGCTCGGCCGCATTGTCGATCATGTAGCGGATCGCGGCCTCGCGGCTCCAGTCCCTGGCGTGGAGGCCGGAATCGACGACCAGCCGGACCGCCCGGAACAGATAGGATTGGAGATAGCCGATCCTCCCCAGCGGATCGCCCTCGTAGCAGCCGAGCTCGTCGCCCAATCGCTCGGCATAGAGCGCCCAGCCCTCGCTATAGGCGGAGAAGCCGCCGGCGCGGCGGTAGATCGGCAGCGATCCCGCCTCGCGGGCGAGGCTGATCTGGAAATGGTGGCCGGGAACGCCCTCGTGATAGGTCAACGTCTTGAGGCCCATTTTCGGCCATTCGTGGGTGTCCTTGAGGTTGATATAATAGATGCCCGGGCGGGAACCGTCGAGCGGCGCGCCCTGATAATAGCCGCCCGGCGCCCCGGCCTCGATCGCCGGCGGCACCCGGTTGATGCGAAGCTCGGCGCGCGGCAGGGTGTTGAACATGCGTGCGAGCCGCGGCCGGATGTCGGCGAGCACCTCGTTCAAATAAGCGAGCAGAGCGGCGCGGCCCTCGTCGGTGTTCGGGTAGAGGTAGCGCGGGTCGACGTTGAGCGCGTTGATCCGGGCGCCGACCGTCCCCTGGGTGAAGCCCTCGGCGCGCAGCAGCGGATCGAGCCGGGCCTGGATCTCGGCGACCTGGGCGAGGCCGAGCCGGTGGATCTCCTCGCCGGTCATCGTCGTCGTCGTGTTGGCGCGCAGCCCCCAGGCATAATAAGCCGCGCCGTCGGGCAGCCGTCCGGCGCCGGCCTGGTGGGTCGCGCCGGGACGGAGCGCGCGCAATGCCGCGATCTGGCGGTCGAGCGCGGCGGCGATCGGACCCGAGACCAGGGCGGTCGCGCGGGCGGCGTAATCGCCTTCGACATGGGCCTCGACGGTCCGCCGGGCGAGCGAGCGGACCAGGCTGGTCTCGGCCGGCGGCGTTGCCCGCAAGCGCTCGAGATTGCCGATCGCCTTGTCGAGGACGAAGTCGGGCGGGGTGACATGGAGCGCGGCGTCGTGGCGGATGCGGTCGGTCTCCTGGTCGAGATTGGCGGCGAACGCCTCGAGCCGGGCAAGATAATAATCCGCGTCCTGGGCGTTATGGACCGGGTGCTGGGTGTCGAGGAAATCGGGCACCTGGTAATAGGCGCCGCCCAGCTGGCTGACCACGTAAGGGGCGGGGCGGCCGCCGGCATTGCCGTAATGGAAATGCGCGCCGATCGTGCCGACCTCGCCGCGGAAGGCGGCGATGTCGTAATTGAGCTGGCCGGCCGGGCTCAGCTCGGCGCGGCCGAACGCCGCCAGCGCGCGGGCGCGGCGCAGCGCCTTGGCGCGGTCGGCGTCGGTCTTGGCCTGCGAATTGTCGCCGAGCTGGCCGCGCAGCGCGGCGAGCTCGCCCGTGTCGAGCCCGAGCGAGGTGGCAAAGCCGGGATTTTCGCGCAGGTCCTCGTTGAACCAGCCGGTGAGGAGGGCGTCGAGCGCTCGATCGCGCTCGTTCGCGTCCTGGCCCAGGGCTGGGGGCGCAAAGCCGATCAGGCCGACGAAGCCGAGCGCGGAGGCGCTGGCGAGAAAGGTGCGGCGGTCGAACAAATCATCCTCCGTTCCGATGGTGCGGACGGAGGCCTAATGCGGGTCCGCGGCGGAGGCAACCGCGGCGGTGGACCGTCCGGACGGGCAAGCCTAAGCTGCCAGCCTCAAAGCGGGAGTCCCATGAACCGCCTCGTTCTTGCCGTCCTCGCCTTGCTCGCCGGGACGCCGTCAGCCGCGCAGGAGCCCGAGCGGCCCGGCCAACAGGATTCGATCTCGCGCGCCTTGTTCGCCGAAGGGCGGCTGTGGCTGCTCTCCGACGCCGGCTTGCTCTACAGCGTGCGTGAGGGGGATGACGCCGCGAGGGCCGAGGATGCCGGTGAGCCGGTGCTCGACATCTGCCTCGACGCGGGCCGCTTCACCGCGCTGACCGGCCGCCGGGGCGCGAGCGGGTTGTGGACGCTCCGCCGCCACGGGCCGGGCGGCTGGGAACGGCTGTGGCCGGCCCGGGCGGATGAGGATTTGATCGGGCTCAACTGCGATCAGGGCCGGCTCGTCGTGGTCAGCGGGCAGCGGACGAGCGAGCTGATGGGCGACGTCGTGATCGAGACGCCGCTGTCGGCGCCGATCCGCGAGGGCCGTGTCGCGACGATGGTGCACGGCACGCGCGACCATCTGTTCGTCGGCCTCGACGCCGGCGAATGGGGCGGCGGGTTGCGCCGGATCGAGCGGCGGACGGGCCGGACGGTCACGATCGAGCGCAACAGCACCGGCGAGCTTTGCGACGGGCCGCTCAACACCGCCTGCGACCCGGTCAACGCGATCGTCGACGACCCCTGGCAGCCGGACTGCATCGTCGTCGCGATCGGGCTGGTCCATATGGCGCCGCACGGGCGGCTGACGCGGGTTTGCGGCGCCCGCGTCGAGCGGCTCTATTTCCGCGCCTATGCCAGCGGCTGGGGGAGCAACGGCCGCGTCGGCGGGGACGGGGAGCCGTTCGCCACGGTCGCCTTCTTCGGGCTGATCCGCAGCGATGATGCGTTGCTGGCGATCGGGATCGACGGCGTTCACCGGGTCGGCCGCACCAGCGACGGACGGGTGACCCCGTTGCCCGAATTCCGCGCGGTCGGCCCGTTCCGGGTCAGCTTCGCCATTCCAGGCGTCGCGCTGGTGCTGACCAGCGTCAACCAGCGCGCCTCGCTGAGCGGCGTCGTGCCGCTGATCGTGCCGCGCTAGGCTGCGGCCGCTTCCTCGCTCATCAGGCCGAGCAGATTGGCTTCGCTGTCGCGGGCGATGGCGAGCCAGATGTCCTTGCCGCCGACCCGGGCGAGAAAATGGGCGGGCGTGACGATCTCGGCGCCGTCCGCCGCCAGCGCCGCTTCGGCGGTGCGCGCGTCGGGCACGGAATAATAGAGGATCGAGGCCTTCGCGACTTCCTCCTCGCTTGGCGGACTCAGCATCAGCCGCGTCTCGCCGCACTGGTAGAAGGCGAGGCTCGGCGGCGCGTCGAACAAATGGGTGAGGCCCAGCGTCTCGCCATAGAATCGCTTGGCGCGGTCGAGATCCTGAATCGGCACTGCGATTTGCACAATATGAGAAGGGTTTATCGGCATGGATTTATCCTTCGTCTCATGCTAACAGTTGGAATATTCAAATCGTTAGCATAGCTAAGAGTTAGGAGTCAAGATGGGCGAGGGGGAATTGAAGGACGTCGCCGCGCGGGTACATTCGACCGCGATCCGGCTGCTGCGGACTTTGCGCCGCGAGGATGACGGCAGCGGCCTTTCGGCGCCGCGCCTGTCGGCTTTGTCGGTGATCGTCTTCGCCGGGCCGATGTCGCTGGCCGGGCTCGCCGCAGCTGAGCAGGTCAAGCCGCCGACGATGAGCCGGATCGTCGACGCTTTGGTCGAACGCGGCCTCGTCACCCGCGTGGCCAAGCCCGGTGATCGCCGCAGCGTCGAGATCGCCGCCACAAGCGAGGGCACCCAATTGCTCGATGCCGGTCGCGAGCGCCGCGTCGGGGCGCTGGTTTCGCGGCTCAGGAAGCTCGCCGATTCCGAGCGCCGCGCGCTGGCGCGGGGGGTCGAGATATTGGAGCGGGTGGTGCGCTGAACGCGGCTTGCTGCACTGCACAAAAGGCCCTATATGTCGGGCGAACATTTCTCCCAATCGAGAGTTACCTCAAGATGAGCCTTCGCAACGTGGCGATTATCGCCCACGTCGATCACGGCAAGACGACCCTTGTCGACCAGCTGTTCCGGCAGTCCGGCACCTTCCGCGACAACCAGCGCGTGGAGGAGCGGGCGATGGATTCGAGCGACCTCGAGAAGGAGCGCGGGATCACGATCCTCGCCAAATGCACGAGCGTCGAATGGCGCGGCACCCACATCAACATCGTCGACACGCCCGGCCATGCCGATTTCGGGGCCGAGGTCGAGCGCATCCTCTCCATGGTCGACGGCGTCATCCTGCTCGTCGACGCGGCCGAGGGGCCGATGCCGCAGACCAAGTTCGTCACCGGCAAGGCGCTGGCGCTCGGCCTGCGGCCGATCGTCGTCGTCAACAAGATCGACCGGCCGGACGCGCGCCCGGCCGAGGTGCTCGACGAGATATTCGAGCTGTTCCTGACCCTCGATGCCAATGACGAGCAACTCGATTTCCCGACCCTCTACGCTTCGGGCCGGGCCGGCTATGCGGGGCCGACGGACGACGTCCGTGCGGGCGATTTGACGCCTCTGTTCGAGACCATCGTCGCCCACGTGCCGGCGCCCGGGCGGGAGATCGACGAGCCGTTCAAGATGCTGGTGACCCTGCTCGACCGCGATCCTTTCGTCGGCCGCATCCTCACCGGCCGGATCGAGAGCGGCACGCTCGACGTCAACATGCCGATCAAGGCGATCGACGTCGACGGCAATGCGGTCGAGGAGGGCAGGGCGACCAAGGTGTTCGCCTTCCGCGGCCTCGAGCGGGTGCCGGTCGAAACCGCGCAGGCCGGCGATATCGTCGCCATTGCCGGGCTGACCAAGGCGACCGTCTCCAACACCATCGCCGATCCCGGGCTGACCCAGCCGCTCCGGGCGCGGCCGATCGACCCGCCGACGCTGGCGATGAGCTTTTCGGTCAACGACAGCCCCTATGCGGGGCGCGACGGCGACAAGGTCCAGAGCCGCGTCATCCGCGACCGGCTCGAGCGCGAGGCCGAGGGCAATGTCGCGATCCGGCTGACCGAGAGCGCCGAGAAGGACGCGTTCGAGGTGGCCGGCCGCGGCGAGCTTCAGCTCGGGGTGCTGATCGAGACGATGCGGCGCGAGGGCTTCGAGCTCTCGATCAGCCGGCCGCGCGTCCTCTTCCAGGACGGCCCAAAAGGGCGCGAAGAGCCCTATGAGACGGTCGTCATCGACGTCGACGACGAGCATTCGGGGACCGTCGTCGAGAAGATGGCGCAGCGCAAGGGCGAGATGACCGACATGCGCCCCTCGGGCGGCGGCAAGACGCGCCTGACCTTTTCGGCGCCCTCGCGCGGCCTGATCGGCTATCATGGCGAGTTCCTCTCCGACACCCGCGGCACCGGCGTCATGAACCGGCTGTTCGAGCGCTACGGCCCGTATAAGGGCCCGATCCAGGGCCGCCAGAACGGCGTCCTCATCTCGATGGGCAATGGCGAGGCGGTCGCCTACGCGCTCAACATGATCGAGGAGCGCGGCATCCTGTTCGTCGCGCCCGGCGACAAGCTCTACGAAGGGATGGTGATAGGCGAGAACGCCAAGCCGCAGGACCTCGAGGTCAATCCGCTCAAAGCCAGGCAGCTCACCAACTTCCGCGCCTCGGGCCCCAAGGAAGACGGCATCCGCCTGACCCCGCCGAAGCGGATGACGCTCGAACAGGCGATCGCCTACATCCAGGACGACGAATTGGTCGAGGTGACGCCGCGGGTGATCCGGATCCGCAAGCGGTACCTCGATCCGCACGAGCGCAAGCGGGCGTCGCGGAAGGCGGAGGCGGCTTGAGCGACCGAAAGGCGTTCATGCGGACCCGGGACAGGGTTCGTCACCGCAGGTGGGAGGCGCTAAGGAAGCGGCTCGGCTCTTTGTAAAGCGCCACGTTCCCTTATAAGAGACATCCCTTATAAGGGAACCAGACACGGCGTCGTGCGCGCGGCCGGCAGGGCGCGGCCGGCAGGGGCCGGCAGGGGCCGGCTGGGGTGGCCGGTCGGTGAAGCTCGAACCCGGCGATCGCCTCCATCCAGGACGACGAATTGGTCGAGGTCACGCTGCGGGTGATCCGGATCCGCAAGCGGTACCTCGATCCGCACGAGCGCAAGCGGGCGTCGCGGAAGGCGGAGGCGGCTTAGTGGGGGCGGATTGCTAGGCTAACGCCGTTGCAGCCGTTTGCGAACGGCCTGATCCGTATCATGCCATTCGGCCTGACGCTCCCACATTAGAACAATGCTCTCTAAGAGCCGCGAAGTGACGGGATACTCGGATTGGAGCTGTCGTGCATGTTCGCGGTACTTTGCCGCAAGGGTTCGTTCCTGAGTACCGCCAGGCCCACGCCATGTTGCGCCCCGGTTATTGAACAGCCCGATTTCGATGCCACGCAACATGCGTTCGCTCCCGCACATCTCCAGGGCGTTGCGGACAGCTTCGTTAGGCCAAGTACCATCGCTTCCCGGTTTGGAACGGCCGAGAAGTTCGCCAATCTTTGCGTCTCCAATGCCGAGGCGTCCAACGGCTTTGAAACGGTCTCGCACATCGATCAGCCAATTGATGAGCACATTAGTGTCGACCGTTCCGTCCTCCCGAGTGCCCGGCGTCCGACGTATCTCGTGAAGTGCGCTAAAGACATTGTCGTAGACGCGGTCTCCCGACGGGTTCGGATCGGCGGGATCATTCGTTCCGTCGTCGCGCTTGAACATTATGGATACGAGGTGGACAAAGTCTCCCGGTGACTGCTCGATCTGCTTCTCAAGGTTCCGAATGCCGTGTTTTGTGTGAGTGAGCGCCTTTATGAACAGGTATTCAAGCTGCGCTAGCTCGGCGACAGATGATGCCCCACTCGCCTCTAGAGCGTCCAAGGCATCTTGAATCTGGTTGGCGTGCAATTGCACGCCCGCGTCGACCTCAGCGGTGGGTCCAATGAGCGCCTTCATAAGACGGGCGAGCATTGCCCCCTCAATTTTATCGAAGTCGTGTGTGAGAGCATTGAAAGCCGAAATCGGTCGATCCACGCCGAGTAGACGATCGACGATCATGCCGAGCTCGCCTTCGCTATGCCCCCACCCGTAAGGCATGACCTCTCGCCAGTATGTAATCTCAATGTCGGGCCGGATAGCACGCAGGAGATCCCAAGTCCGTCCCTCGAAAGGAGCCCATTTAAAGAGAATGAGGGCTTTAGAGTCGGGGAGTCTTAACCCAAGCGAATGCAAGATTTCCGATCGCTCTTCCATTGCCAAGGCAAATTGAGCGCCTTGAAGGCAGCCAATCCAATAGGGTTCCGCGGACGACGCCACGTGGTTAACTAGCGCCTCTATCAAGGTAGACCGCTCAGGCGGCGAATGTATCAGGACTAGAAATTGGCCGACGGTATTCCATGCGTTGACGTTGGCCAGTAGCCGTCTGAGTGCGTCGAATCCGCCGCTGCTGAATATCTCTGCGATAGCCGTACGCCGTAGCTCATCAACACGCGCTTGGTGCTTTCGGTAGTCGAAGGCGTCATCCCAAATGTCGTCGCCGGACTCCGAAACCCATTGTTCGGCAAATAGCCAGCGATGGCGGTCCACGGGGTCGCGTGGAGCGAGGGCGTTGAAAATCTGGCGACGTAATTCAGTCAGCTTGTCGGGCTTGACCTTCTTTCGATTGCGCCGGGAGAGTACCGAGCGGCGCATGTGTTCGCGTAGGCTGGCACGATCTTCATCGCTGGGCTCGTCGTCGATCCAGTTTTGGACGCGCCTCCAAATCGTTGTCTGCTCCTTCTGGGGCAGATCGACCGAGGATTCTATCAGATCGGCGAGCTGGCCCCTGTCGAGCGTCTCCCAACCGAGCATCAGGTCGAGTGCGTGGCGGCGCATCTCGAAATCCTCGGCATAGGTCACTGGCCCTATGCCCGCAGCATCGGTACGCCAGCGGGGCTTGCTATTGGGCGATGCAAAGCGATGCCCGGTATCAATCTGAGCCTTGCACAAGCGCCATCCTACGGCCGGGTATTCGCGCACTAGTATATCAACCAATTTAATGCGTTGATCGATTCCGGCGCTGGTTTGAGGCAACCAAGAGCGAATAAGCGATTCAAGACTGTTTTCAGGCTTATTCACCCAATTATCGTTTATTGGCACGGCACTAAGGCGTGCGAGAACACGCGCGACGCGGAACAGATAGGCCTCGTCCCATGCAATCGTTTCCAGTGCCCAAAGGAGCCCAGTGCGATCTGGACTATCTCCGAATGCACTGCTGTCGACAGGACGGAGCATCGCTAGAATTTGCGGTTCCTCCGAGGCCAAATCGAGTTCTATCGCCTCGAGAAATGCAGCCGGCGACGCCTCAGATAACATTGGTAGGTCAGATTGGCGCGACAACCAGGCTCGAGTTTCGACGCCGGTAAGTAACTTTGAAACCAACATGTCTACGCGCACGCCAACCGGTCCGACATGGCTGCCTAAGACGTGATTTCCATAAACTGCCAGCAGCACGAGCAGCTCGCCGACGGCTGCGCGCATCGATCCGGATATGTCGCGCGTCTTGCCATATATATTGGCGCTCCAACGCTTCTCCGGCTCAAGATCCAGTGCGGGATCGTCCTCCGATAGAATGAACTCGGCCACTTCAAAGAACCGATCGATATCGAGTTGGGTCAATTCCGAACCTGCGGTAAACAGCGCGTCTTTGCGCGAGATCAATCCGCGATAGCTGCCAATGGCCCACACGGGGGTTTCGGGCAGCGCCAAAAGATCGACGAGGTCGCGTTCGACCTGCTCGAAGGATTGTCCCGCCAATTCGGCCACGAGCATCTGATCAGCTTCGAGCGTGCGGTTCCACGCACCGGCGAGAAACATAGGCATCAGCTTCCTGATTAAAGCTCGATCGCTGGCCCATTTGGGAGTCCGTAGCTCCGGCATTAGAGCAAGCCGCCGCCGGAGAATCGTCGGCGACAGCCCCGACTCGTCCTTCAGTTGTTCGCGTAGGTGTTCCTCCACGCCCATGCTCTCCAGCGCCTTGGAAAAGCAGTCGCTGCTCGGCGTCTGTAGCGTGAGGTCAGCGTCATTCTCGATGCTGGTCCTGGGTCGTACAACAATAACCCTGTTGCGTCGGGTAAGGCTGCTGGCCGCAAGTTCGGTTGCGCGATCTGCCACGATGAGGATCGCTTCACGCGAAACCGCGGCAAGGCGCAGAAGCGCATCAGGCGTAGTCACCACGACGGCGCGATCGTGAAGCGGTCCCTCGGTGCCGTCAGGTTCGCGTAACGCTAGTGCGATAAAAGCGAGCGCTTCGTCGGGGGAATCGGCTACTACTACGAAGGGATGCTCACTATCTTCTGCCAGCCAGTTTAGAAGTGACTGGCGTCGGTCAGCGATGGCTTCTTCGAAAAGTAGCGGCGAAAGCTGTGGCTTGGTGGACGCGGACCATCGCAGCCAGCACTCGGAGATTGGAACAATACCCTCGACGGAGCGGCCGAGTTCGCGAGCGAACCAAATCTGAGTGGTAGCGGAGCGCTCAAGCCATTGCTCGAGATCAACGGCATCATACGCTCTGACCTCACGCCAATCACCAGTCTGCCTCTGTTTTTCGGCCCAGTCGTCCTTCGCGGGCCAATCCCGCGCGGTAACGAAAACAAAGGTCGTCTCGGCCCGCTCTGCCAGCGACAGAACGGAACGGGCTTGGATGTCGCGATTCGCCTTGCCCGGTAAATCTGTGGAAACGGAAAGCTCCCATCCCGCTTTACCTGCCGGAACCCAATGACCACCCGTCCCAGCAACTGTGTGACCGTCCCAACCTTTGCGCTCACCGGCATCATGGCCCGGAAAGTTAATACGGGCGTCCACATCGCAGTCTGCATGCACAAGCTGCCGAATGAGCACGGGGAGTAAAGTGCGAGCCCCAATCGTATCAGCCCAATGGCTGAAGTCTGTGGACTTGATCTTGAGGTAACTTCCCGCCTGCTGCCGGCCCGTTCGCGCCTTATCGTTACCGCGCTCGCGCCCCTCCTCCTCGGCTTGGCGACGAATTAGCAAGTTCGCGTCGGCACCGAACTCGCGCTCAAGCTTCAGAGCCATGTCGCGGGAGAGCTTTGCCTTCCCGTTGAGAAGATTCGAAAGTGCCGGGCGTCCGACGCCGAGCCGCCGCGCTGCGTCGCTGACAGAGACGTCATGCGGGATTACGTTTTGTCGAATGTACGGCCCCAGAGAAGCCACTCAGTTCCCTCTATTCTGTATCGTGTGCGCTACACGATATGATGCGCTTGCCCGCACAGTCAATCGGGTGTAGCGCGGAAAACTCAATGAACCGATGGCAAGCCCTTGTCGAGGTCGTGCGCATCCTGACCAAAAGCAATCGGCCGGGATTAGCATTTGCCGCGGTTCTCATTATGAGCGGCTTCCTTGGCTCGGTGGCCTTGGTCTTGGCGTATGTCCTCTTGTAATGTGCTCAAGGGATTCAGTACAAACCAAGAACAAAACACTTTCCTACACCCCCTCTCTCGCGCCATAAGCTGGTCCTTCGGCAAGCTCAGGATGAGCGGGGTCGAAGGAGAGAGGAGACCCGCCATGCAGCGCTGGACGCCCATTCCGCCCGCCGAGCGGGAGGCGCTGCTCGAGTTCGCGGCGGTGCCGCGGCGCTATCGGTATAACGGGTGGACGCCCGAGCGGCAGCGGGCGTTCATCGCGGCGCTGGCGGATACCGGGTGCGTCACGCGGGCCGCTGCGATGGTCAATATCGCGCAGACCAATGCCTATGAGCTGCGCCGGGCGCCGGGGGCTGAGGGGTTCCGGCGGGCGTGGGACGCGGTGCTGGCGTTCGGGGCGCGGCCGGTCAGGGACGCCGCCTTCGAGCGAGCGATGAGGGGGGAGCTGGTGCCGGTCTTCGCCGGCGGCAAGCTGATGGGCTATCGGCGCAAGAAGAGCGACGCGCTGCTGATGTTCATCCTGCGCCATTACGGGCAGGATTCGAACGGCAAGCGCGTCACGGTCGACTATTTCTCGGCCCGCGCGGGCGCCCGCGCGGAGGGCAAAAGGCGGAAGCGCGAGGGGGCTTGAGCGGAGAGTCACGCGCCCGTTTCCCCCGGCGCCGATTGCCCCTAGGCTGGGTCCATGGCGAGGGGATCGACCACGGCCTTCAAGGCCGCGCTGCTGGCGCTGGCGCTCGGCGCGGCGTTGCCGGGCGCCGCCCAGGAGGGGCCGCAACCGCAGACGCTGCAGCAGCGCGTCGAGGCGCGGCTGCGCGAGGCGGGCCCGGGCGTGCGCTTCGGCCTTGTCGTCGCCACCGAGGACGGCCGCGAGCTGGTCGCGATCGCCCCCGACGCGCGCTTCATCCCCGGCTCCAACACCAAGATGTTCACCACCGCGGCCGCCTTCGCGACGCTCGCCGGCCTCGGCGCGCCCGACACGGCCGGCGGCGCCGCGGTCCGGCTGGAAAGCGCGGGCGGGGCGGTCCCGGACGTGGTCCTCGAGGGTCATGGCGACGCGCGGCTCTCCAGCGCCCGCGACTGCATCGCCGACTGCCTCGCGGCCCTGGCCGACGCGGTCGCCGCGCGAACCCGCCTGGTCCACGACATCATCGGCGACGACAGCTTCTACCCCGACCAGCGCTGGAGCCCGGGAATGAGCTGGAACAACATCCCCACCCGCTCGGGCACCGCCGTCTCCGCGCTCAGCCTCGACGACAACGAGCTGCACTTGCGCGTCATCCCCGCAGCATCGCCCGGCCGGCCGCCGGGGCTGGATCTCCTGCCCTATTACAGTGTCGACAATCGCGCGGTGACGGTGGCGGCGGGGGCCACCAACCTCGACTTCGAGCGCCTGCCGGGCAGCAATGTGCTGCGTCTGACCGGCACGATCGCAGCGGGAGCGGAGCCGGAGCTGCTCCGCCTCGGCATCGACGATCCGGCCCATTATGCGGCGTGGCGCCTCAAGGCCCTGCTCGAGGCCCGCGGCGTTCGCGTCACCGGCGCGGTATCGGTGCGCCACCGGCCGCTCGGGCCGGCCGACGATCCCGCGACCCGGGGCGGCGCTCCGCCCGCGCGCGCGCCGCAGCAGGCGACGCTCGCCCGCCTCGAGCCGCCCGCGCTCGCCGAAGACCTCATGCTGATCAGCAAGGCGAGCCAGAATCTCCACGCCGAGCTGATGCTCCGGCGCCTCGGGCGCGAGCACGGCACCGGCTCGATCGCCGACGGGCTCGCGGTGGTGCGCTCGATGCTGGACCGGGCCGGCGTCGGCCGCGCGGCCTACGACTTCTCCGACGGCTCGGGCATGTCGACCTACAACCGGCTCAGCCCGCGCGGCGTCGTCGCCTTCCTGCGCTGGGCCGACGCCCAGCCCTGGGCCGCCGCCTGGCGCGCGACGCTCCCGATCGGCGGCGTCGACGGCACGCTCGCCCGCCGCTTTCGCGGCACCGCGCTCGAATCGCGCCTGTTCGCCAAGACCGGCACGCTCAACGCCTCGACTGCGCTCTCCGGCTACATGATCGCCAGGAGCGGCCGCACGCTCCTCTTCTCCGCTTACGCGAACGACATTCCCGACGGCGCCGGCGCCACCGCCGCGATCGACGCCGCCCTGATTCTGATCGCCGAGCAGAACTGACGAAGCCGGGGGGTGACAGGCTTGTCATTTGATGACAGTTTGCGCGCGGGGTTTTCGGGGGGAAATCGAAATGATTGATATGACGTTCAGGTCGGTCCTGGTTTCGGGAACCGCTTTTGCCGCGCTCGCCTGCACGCTGGCGGGTCCCGCGTCCGCGCAGTCCGCCGATCCGCAGGCGACGCCGCCGCCGACGGCGACCCCGACGCAGGGTCAGGACGATGGCGAGCTGATCCTGGTCACCGGCTCGCGGATCAGGCAGGACCCGAACAACAGCTCCCTGCCGCTGCAGATCATCAGCGTCCAGGAAACGCAGCGCAACAGCATCAGCAGCCCGGAGCAATTGCTGATGTACCTCCCCTCGAATGCCAGCGGAGCTGACAATCTTGCCTCCAATGCCGACGTCGTCTCCGGCGCCCAGCGCGGCACCAACGGCCTGTCCTCGGCCAACCTTCGCGGCCAGGGCAATGCCTCGACGCTCGTCCTGCTCAACGGCCGCCGGGTCGCCGCCCACGGCCTCAGCGGCTCGGCGGTCGACGTCAACCAGATCCCGTTCGCGGCGCTCGAGCGGATCGAAATTCTGAAGGACGGCGCCTCGGCGATCTACGGCACCGACGCGATCGGCGGCGTGATCAACTTCATCACCCGCACCGATTATGAGGGGGTCGGCGTCCAGAGCTTCGTCGACGTCACCGAGCATGGCGGCGGCAACATCTACCGGGTCTCGGGCATCGCCGGCTATGGCGACCTCCACGAGCAGGGCTTCAACGTCATGGCCGCGGTCTCCTACAGCTGGAACCGCATCCTGCGCGGCTCGGACCGGGATTTCGTCAACGGCAACCAGCCCAATCGCGGGCTCTCGATCGACACGCGCGGCGCCCCGATCGCGAGCGTGTTCAACATCGGCGCGAACGTCAACCAGACGCCGGCCGGGACCTTGCTCACCGGCCTGACGCTCACCTTGCCCAACGGGGCGAACGGGGCCGCCGGCGGCATCAACATCCTCGATCTGCCCGGCGGCGCCGGCTGCGAGTCGATGGACGGCGGCATGGCCTATGACGAAATCCTTTGGGCGGTGCCGACGGCGCAATATGCCTGTTCATGGGATACCGGCCGGGCGGCGGTGATCCAGCAGCCGATCCAGACGCTCACTTATTACGGCCGCGGCATCGTCCGCCTGGGCGATTCGCACCACCTCTCGCTCGAGATCACCGGGTCGGACGCGGATTCGTCCAAGCAATTCTCCGCCAATCAGTACAGCGCCAGCGCCACGACCTTGCCCTGGGCTTATCCCCGCAACGCGCTGACCGCGGCCACCTATGATCAGGTGTTCAACGCGATCCGCGCCGCGTTCGACGTTCCCACCAATCCGAACCGGGCCGCGCAGGTTGCGGCGCTCAACGCGCGCTTCGGGCTTCCGATCGCCGGCCGCTGGCGCTGCATCGCCTGCGGCCCGCGCGAATACGAGACCAACACCAAGACTTTCCGCGCCGCGCTCGGCCTCGAGGGACCGCTTTGGGAAGGCTGGAACTATCGAACCGGCGCGTCCTACGCGCGCAGCGAAGCCTCCTCGGTGCTTGGCACCGGCTATTCTTTCCGCGGCGTCCAGCTCACCAACGATCCCGCGACGCCGGGGAACGACATCGGCGCCTATGACCCTCGCGCGCCCACCGCGCCGGGCGCCGCCGGCCCGGGCATCATCGGCCTGCTCAACTCGGGCATCCTCAACCCGTTCAGCCTCACCCAGACCGATGCGGCGCTGGCGGCCCTCGATGCCGTGTCGGCCGAGGGCACCGTGCTCTATGGCGGCCGCTACCAGGTTCGCCAATTCGATGCGTCGCTTTCCGGCCCGCTGTTCGCCATCTCGGGCCGCGACGTGCAGCTCGCCGTGGGCGTCGACTATCGCCGGGAGAGCTATGAGTTCAACGGCTCGCCTGCCGCGGCCGCGGGCACGCCGGACATCTTCAACGTCGCGTTCGACAACATCAACGCCCTGACGCCCAAGCACCGCACGGTGAAGGCGGCCTTTGCCGAGGCCTTGTTCCCGATCCTGCCCGGGCTCGACATAACCGTCGCTGGCCGGATCGACGATTATACCGGCTTCGGCAGCACGACCAATCCGAAGGTCTCGTTCCGTTTCCGCCCGTGGCAGCCAATCATGTTCCGCGGCTCTTACGGGACCGGTTTCCGTGTCCCGACGTTCAATCAGATATTCAACGGAACGACGGTATCGCCCAATCCGGGCAACACGCTGGTCGATCCGACCTTGTGCCCGACGGGCAACACCACCGGTCCGCAACCTGCCTGCGCTCCCATCACCCCTGAATCGTTGAGCGGAGGCAATTTGGGCCTGGAGCCCGAAACCTCCGAGCAATATACGCTCGGCGTGGTTATCCAGCCTTCGAACCGGTTCAGCTTGTCGGTCGATTATTGGCGTATCGCGGTCGACAATACGATCGGCACGATCACCATCCCGCAGCTGCTTGCGAATATCGCCGCTTTCCCTGAGCGGATCGGGCGCACCAATGGCATCATCACCACGGTCGATCTGCGGACGGGCAATTTCGGTTCGCGGCGGACCGAGGGGATAGACGTCACCCTGCGCGGCGCGGTCGATGGCTTCGGCGGCACCTTCAGCGCCGGGCTGGACGGAACCTATCTGCTCGTCAAGCGCGAGAAGCTGTTGCCCAATCTGCCCTATACGAACCTGATCGGCATATTCACGTTCACCGGCGACCTCGGTCTCCGCTGGAAACACAACGCTTACATCAGCTACGCGAACGACGATTGGAACGTCACGCTCACGCAGATTTTCCGGAACGGCTACAGGAACTTCGCCTTGCCGGCCTCGGCGACGCGTCCCGATTACAACACGCGGGTGAACGACTATATCGTCTACAACCTGTCGGTCAGCTATACCGGCCTCCCGCATGTCAGGCTGACCGCGGGCGTCCGGAACCTGTTCGACCGGGATCCGCCCTTCGCGATCACCTATGACAGCAATACCGGCGCCGGCAGCTCCTGGGAGCCGCGCGTCGCCGATCCGCGGGGCCGGTCGTTCACGATGGCGGCGGAGCTGAGGTTCTAGCGCCTGCCCGCGACCCGAGGTCGCGTCGTGCACCATTTCTCCTTGCCGTCGGCATCGGGGCTGCAAGACCTTGTGCGATAGGGGAGGGTGGGAATCCTCACTCGGGCGCGAAAGGCAGGGCCATGGCGGGACTCGTGGAAGCAAATACCGGATGGCGCGGGAGCCCCTGGCGGATCGCGCTCTGGGGCGCCGCGGCGCTGCTGTTGCTGCTCCCGGCGGTGGCGATGCAGTTCACCGACGAGGTGAAATGGACGGCAGCGGACTTCGTCTTTGCCGGCGCGCTGATCGGCGGCGTCGGCCTCGCCTTCGAGCTGGCGGTGCGGATGACGCCCGATCCCTTCTACCGGACGGGTGTCGCCGCCGCGCTCGCGGCCGCATTCCTGATCATGTGGGCGAACGGAGCCGTCGGCATGATCGGATCCGAGGGCAATCCGTTCAATCTCCTCTTCTACGGCGTGATCGCCCTCGCGCTCGCCGGCGCCGTCGCGGCCCGTTTCCGCCCGGCGGGCATGGCCCGCGCCATGGGCCTTGCCGCGGCCGCGCACGCTTTGACCGCAATCATCGGCCTGTTCGCCGACCTGCGCGGCGGCATGGTGAGCACCGCCTTTGCCGGCCTGTGGTTGCTGTCGGCCTGGCTGTTCCGGCGGGCGGCGCGGGCGTAGAACAGGCAATTCGATGGCCGATCGCGATGCACCCTATCACGCCCATATCTACTATGCGGCGGAACAGCGCGCCGCCGCCGCAGCGCTGCGCGACGCGTTCGCGGCGGAACCGGCGATCCTGTTCGTCGGCCGGATGATGGACCGCGGCGTCGGGCCCCACCCGGTCCCGCAATACGAGGTCCACTTCCGCGAGCGGTCGCTCCAGGACGTCGTCGTGGCGATCGAAGCGTCGGGCTTGCGGGCGCTCGTCCATCCGCTCACCGACGACGACATGTCCGATCATACCATTCTGGCGCATTGGATCGGCACGCCGGTGGAGCTCGACGTGACCGTCCTCGATCCACCCGGGCGAAACCAGGGCATGAAGCGTTTCGGGAAAAACGGATTTCTAGCCCGCCAGGATCGTGGCGGCCGTCTCCTGGATGCTGCCGGCGACGAGCAGCGAATCGCCGCCGACGACGCCGACCTTGGTCTGGCCGTTTTCATGCGCGCGCAGCCAGGCGATATTCGCCACGACCACCAGATAGTCGCCGCCGTGCGACTTCAATAAAACGAACTTCATGATCGTGTCTCCTGACGTCCTGGGGCACGTCTAGGGGCGCGGGCTCTGTTTCAGGTTAACGTTCGTGACCGGCGACGCCGGGGCCGGCGATTGCCTGCGTCCGGGGCGACGAGCTGGTCGAGCTGGCGCCGCGCGCGTCCCAATTCCCGCCGTGCGGCTCGCGCTTCGGGCCGGTCGGTCGCGAGGCCGTCGCTGAATGGCCACATTGGTCAGCCGAACCCGAAGCCACGAACAGGTGGAAACCACTTCGAGGGCTGATACGGTGCACCCGTGCCCGGCAGCGTTCATCTCATCCCTCGCAATCGCCTCCGCTGGATTCCAAAGCACCTGCGCTTGGCCCACGAATATTGCTTCTTTCTGCATGATGAGAGCGCGCGGATATTGGTGGAATATGAAGGAGCGCGGGCCCATGTCGTAACCGTCAAATTTCGCAACAAGGCCGAAGCGCGGCTATTCAACGAACGGGCCGATAAGGAAGACGCCATCACAGCGATGCGCGCTGTCGGCTACGAGGTGCAGGCCCGGCGCGTTATCCTGAACCAGATTACCATGGCGATGGTGTCGGATTGCCAGCACCATATCTATGAAGCCCTGCGCTGCCTAGAGAAGCGCAAGGTGATCGTGGCGCTCAATCTCTTGCGGAAGCCGCTGACCGACAGCCTGCTATATCTGTCATGGATGCTAGGTGACGAGGACGAGTTCTATCACGCCTTTACCACCAATAGTCCGCGCGGGATCACATCGAGCGTATTGAAGGGGCGCCGAGCTGAGATCCTAGCCGATGCTCTCGCGGGTACCGACGTCGCAGCGGTCTTGAACGCCTCGTTCATTGACAAAACTCTATTTGAGCAGTCGAATCCCTCTGGCTTCCAGAAGCTGTTCCAACACGCAGTCCATCTCATTACCGTTCAGCGCGTCGAGCTTCAGACTACGCCGGAGAACTTCAACTTCATTTTTAAGAATTATGCCGACGATGATCTCTACGAGTTGATCTACGACGTGCTGCCGCACGTCCTTCTCTATCTATCCCACGTGATTCTGGGCTTATTCGAACGCATTGCCCCGCCCGAAGCCGGGGGCAAGAAAGCCTTTGAGGTGCGCTCTATCCTCGGCCTCTATCTGCTAGAAGGTGGAGAGAACGAAGCCCACGCTATGGAGAGCTTGGAGGGGCTGTCGCGCCTGCGATGCCCACACTGCCGTTCAACGTGGAAAATAACGCGGCACAATGCGGCGCGGCTCGTCCTTACAGAATTCTATCGGTGCGCTAAGTGCCAATCCGTCGAGCCATTCCCTTTCTCCTGGATATTCTGAGCGCGTGAGCATCGAGCGCCATAGCTGTGCGCGCCGCGCCGGTGCAGCCGCCATAAAGGGCGCCAGCTTGAGCCAAACAGGCCGGTCGGCGACTCAACGGGACAATGGCTGAGCTTAAGAACCAGCATTTCGTGCCGCGCGCACATTTCCGGCCGTTTTCGGCTGGCGGCGCGGGCAAGGCGATCAACCTCTATCTGATCGAACCCGGACGGCCGATATTCGGCGCCCCCATCAAGGGGCAATGCGCCCGCGATTACCTGTATGGCAAGGATGGCCGGATCGAGCGCCTGCTGGGCATGCTTGAAGGGCGTTATGCGAAGCTCATCCGCGACCTTACTGAACCGCTCTATAGGCTTGACGATACGGATCAGTGGCTGCTCCGGTATTTCACATTGCTGCAGTCGCACCGCACCGCCGAGCAAATCGCGCGTGGGCTCACTCGGATGGAAGAGATGGCGTCCTTTTTCCGCAAGGCAGAGGAGGCTCATGGCCAGCAGTGGGATCCGCGCCACGATCCGACCGAACATCGCGTGATGACCGAGTTGATGCTGTCATTCAACGAGCAGATGCAAGAGCGCATTCTCGACGATCTCAAGGTGGTGATAGTTCGCAATCGAACGGCGCGCGACTTCGTCACGTCAGATGATCCGGCCGTGACGACCAATCGGTGGTTGCTCCAGCGGAAGCGAGTCCGCATCTTTGGGACCAATGCCGCGGGCCTGATCATGTTCCTGCCGCTGGGACCGCGCCTGCTTGCAATGAACTACGACCCCGCGGTCTACAGCGTCGCCGCGACAGGCCGTTCCGGCATGGTCGACCTGACCAGGGAACTAGACGTGCTCGCCTTCAATGAGCATCAATACATGCGGGCGGCTGAGGCAATCTATTTCCATCGGTCAGAAGAGGCTGGAGCAATCGCTGCGGAGTTCGATGCTGCCAAGCCGTGGCGACCATCCGCGTGGGATAGCTTTCGGGTTGCGAGGCGGGATGACGGTACCGACACGCACAGCCGGTTCAGCGTTGGCGATCCCGACGAGGTGGCGCGGGCGAATGAGATCTTATTCCACCTCGCGCGAGAATGGCCGTTCCCTCCCCGCTGGCCTTCTATCCTCAGATTCCGTGCCAACGCGCATGGATTTACCAAGGGCCGAACGATCGTTCGGCGCGCGTACATGGTCGCCTCCTCCGCCGAGAGGTCCGTTTACCGGCGAGTGACCTAGCCGCCCCGCGTTTGACGGCCTCCGGAATGCGGGGCGCGTCCGTCCACTAGCGAACAGACAAAGAACAAAACACTTTCCTACACCCTCGCTCCTGAGTCATAAGCTGGTCGATTGGCCGCGACTCGAGGAGACCCGCCATGCAGCGCTGGACCTCCATTCCCGCCGCCGAACTGGAAAAGCTGCTCGATTTCACGCCCGTCCCGCGCCGCTATCGGCGCGACGGGCGCAGCGCGATCGACTGAGACCCGCTCTTACTCAGGATGCAGCCCTTTTTCCGCTGCGCCACCGGGCGGCATAGGGCAGCACGAACAGGTACAGCCCGGTGAGCAGGAGCAGGGCGAGCGGGAACAGCGGCAGGAAATATACCCAATAAGCGGGCTCCTTTCCGAACCCCAAGGCAGCGAAAATGGCGATGACGACCGCCGTAAAGATGATCGACAACCAGCGGTGGATCTGCCGAACCCACATGTTCCAGTTCATGAGACCTCCTGTTGAAGACGAGCCGAAGCGGATCGTTCAATCCACCCGCGCCGCCATTGCGAGGATCGCCGCCCATTCCTCGTCGCCCACCGGGCTGACCGAGAGCCGGGACTGGCGGATCAGCTCCATTTTGGCGAGCTTCGGTTCGGCCTTGATGGCCTTGAGGGTGACCGGGTGCGCGAGCTTGCGGACCGGTTCGACCGGGACCTTGACCCAGGCGCCGTCCTCGCCGTCGAGCTTGCCGGCGCCGGCGATGCGCATGATGCCGACCACGGCGCGTTCCTCGCCGCTATGGTAGAAGAAAGCCTCGTCGCCGGGCGTCATCGCCCTGAGGTGGAGGCGGGCGGCGTTGTTGCGGACGCCGTCCCAGTCGGTCGCGCGATCGCGGACGAGGTCGTCCCAGCCGTAGACGTGGGGCTCCGATTTCATCAGCCATTTGGCCATCTTGCGCTGGGTCCTTCCAAAGGGCGGATGCTAGGGCTAAATCTCATGCCGTGAAAGCCCGCGCCGCGCTCTTCCTGCTGCCCCTGCTGCTGGCCGGCTGCGGCGGGCGCGCGGCCAACGAACAGGGCGCCGAGGGGTCGACCACACCGCCCTACGTCCGCGAAGACAGCGATCCCTCGCTGCTCAACCAGCTCGAGCAGCCGGTCCGGATCGGCGAGCTCGGCCCCAATTTCGCCGCCTGCAATGCGCGCGGGGCGACGCGGGACCGCGGCCCGGCCGCGCCCGTTTCGGTGCGCGCGGCCCCTTACGACCAGGCGGGCGAGATCGACCGGCTCGAGCAGGGCGCCGAATTCTTCATCTGCGCCCGCACCCAGGACCAGCGCTGGTTCGGCATCGTCTACGACCAGGGCGGGCGCGCCAGCGAGCGGTGCGGCGTCGACGGACCGATCGCGGCGCGGCGCGACTATCACGGGCCATGCGCCGCCGGCTGGGTGGCGAGCGCGCGGGTGCGTCTGATATCCGGGGTGCCGGCGCAGGCGCCCGCGCGCTGATTTCCCCTTTGGTTCCACGACTCGTCCCGTCGCCCGCGCGGTCTGTCGCTGCGGTGCAGCATAAGTCTTGCGTCATTAACCTTTCGCCGCCACGTGCCGGTCACTGATTTAAATGAGCGGGTGCCGCTAGAGCCTTGATAAGGCCCGCGGCCGGAGCAAGACGGAGCAGTGGAAGCCGGCGATGCCTGAGGCGTCGCGCCGATGCCGCGCCGCAATGAAGCAAGTTTCGCATGATCCGTACGGTTCGCGCCGCGGCCTTTGCCGTGGCAGCTTTCGCTCTCGCCGGTGCCGCGCTCTGGGGCACCCCTGTCCGGGCCTCGGACGCCGAGGGTGTCACGCCCACTTCTTATTATCTCGACCACGCCTCGGCGAGCGTCGCCGCGTTCAACCGCGATCTCGGCGTCAACGACGATGCCGCCCCCGTGCCCCAGGCGCTCTCGCTCGATGCGCTGGTCGCCGAGCAGGCTTCGGCCGAGACCAATGGCGCCGAGCAGGATTGCCTCGCCAACGCCGTCTATTTCGAGGCGCGGGGCGAATCGCTCCAGGGCCAGCTCGCGGTCGCCGAAGTGGTAATCAACCGCGCCGCCTCGGGCCGTTATCCCACCTCCCTGTGCGGCGTCGTCGTGCAGCCGGCGCAATTCTCGTTCGTCCGCCGCGGCCGCATCCCGCAGGCCGACCGCGGCTCGGACGCCTGGCGGCGCGCGGTCGCGGTGGCGAAGATCGCCGGGGCGCGGATGATGCCGCGGCTGCTGCCCGCCTCCTGCCTCTGGTACCACGCGAGCTACGTCTCGCCGAGCTGGGGCCGCCGGCTCGCCCAGAGCGCGCGCATCGGGCTGCACATCTTCTATTCGTAATCCTCCCCCGGATTTCCGGGGAAGGGGGACCAGCCGCAGGCTGGTGGAGGGGCTTTCTTTCGCGCCAAGAAGCCCCTCCACCATGCTTCGCATGGTCCCCCTCCCCTCGAAAATCGAGGGGCGGAATTGGGCTTGACGCGTCCCGCCTAAATCCGGATGCTTACGGCCATGAGCCAGCGCTCCACCTTTGTCCGGCTTTGGTGGCGGGGGAACCCGGTCGACGCGGCTTGCCTGCAGCGATGGTGACGATCCTCCCGATCCGAACCTGAAGACCGCAAGGCCCGCCGCTCCCGGCGGGCTTTTTGTTTGTCCCATCGCTCCCAGGAATTTTCGACATGTACATGACCAACCTCGCCGTCCAGACGGCCGCGCCCGAGCCCCGGGAGGAAGCGCTGGCGCTGCTCTACGCGGGCGAATCGCTGACCCAGGCCCAGGCGGAAAGCCTGTTCGAGGCGCTCGTCCAGGGCCGGCTCGACGAGCCCTCGATCGCCGCGATGCTGGTCGCGCTGCGCATTCGCGGCGAGACGACCGACGAGCTGATCGGCGCCGCCCGGGCGCTGCGGGCGGCCGACGCGCCGTTCGAACGGCCCGATTATCTGTTCGCCGACAGCTGCGGCACCGGCGGCGACGGTTCGGGCACGATCAACCTCTCCACCGCGGTCGCTTTCGTCGCGGCGGCGGCGGGCCTGCCTGTCGCCAAGCACGGCAACCGCTCGGTGACCTCGCGCTGCGGCTCGGCCGATGTGCTCGAGCATCTGGGCGTGAAGCTCGACGCCTCGGCGGAGACCTCGCGGCGGTCGCTCGACGAGATCGGCCTCTGCTTCCTGTTCGCGCCCAATTATCATCCGGGGCTCAGGCACGCCGGCCCGGTGCGGCGCGCGCTCGGCGTCCGCACGATCATGAACGTGCTGGGGCCGTGCGTGAATCCGGCGGAGCCCAAGGTGCAATTGCTCGGCGTCGCCGAGGAAAGGCTGCTCGAGCCGGTGGCGCGGACGCTCGCCGCGCTGGGCGTCGAGCGGGCGATGGTCGTCCACGGCTCGGGGCTCGACGAAGTCGCGCTGCACGGCGAGACGCAGGCGGTGCAGCTCGCGGGCGGCGCGCTGGAGGCGTTCACGATCGCGCCCGAAGATGTCGGCCTGGCGCGGGCGCCGCTGGCGAAGATCCAGGGCGGAGGCCCGGAGGAGAATGCCGAGCGGCTCAAGGCCCTGCTCTACGGCTATGGCGCGCCGGCCGAGAAGCAGGCGGTGGCGCTCAACGCCGGCGCGCTGCTGTTCACCGCGGGCAAGGCCGGGACCCTGAGCGAAGGCGTCGAAACTTCGCTTAATATTCTCGGCACGGGCGCGGGCTACCGGCTGTTCCAGGCGTTCGTCGAGATCAGCAATGGCTGATCTCCTCGCCGCGATCCTGGCGCGCAAGCGGGTGGACGTGGCCGCGCGGCTCGGCGGTGTCGCTTTGGCGGCGGTGCCGACGCGGCGCAGCCTGCGCGCCGCGCTCGCCCGGCCAGGCGCGCGCTTCATCATGGAGGTGAAAAAGGTCTCGCCCTCAGCCGGCGTGCTCAGCGGCGTCGATGCCGGGGCGCAGGCGCGGGCCTATGCCGGCGCCGCCGACGCGGTCAGCGTGCTCACCGAGGGGCCGTTCTTCGGCGGCTCGCTCGACGATCTGAGGGCGGTACGCGCGGCCTATGACGGGCCGATCCTCGCCAAGGACTTCATCGTCGATCCGCGCCAGGTCGCGGAGGCGCGGATCGCCGGCGCCGATGCGGTGCTGGCGATGCTCTCCGTGCTCGACGACAGGGCGGCGCGGGCGGTGATCGCCGAGGCCGAAGGGCTCGGCATGGACGTGCTTGTCGAGGCACACGACGAGATCGAGGTCAAGCGGGCGGTCGCGCTGGGCGCCCCCCTGATCGGCATCAACAATCGCGATTTGCGGACGCTGAAGGTCGATCTCGCCACCACCGAGCGGCTGGCGCCGCTCATCCCCGGCGACCGGGTCGTGGTCGCCGAATCGGGCATCGCCGACCGCGCCGACGTCGCCCGGCTGGCGCCGTTCGCCGACGCCTTCCTGGTCGGCACGGCGCTGATGCGGGTGGCGCGGCCGGCGGAAGCGGCGCGGGCGCTCGCCTTCGGCCGGGTCAAGGTCTGCGGCCTTACCAACGCCGCCGACCTCGACATGGCGGCCGCGGCGGGCGCCACCCATGCCGGCTTCGTCATCGTCCCCGGCACGCCGCGCGCAGTCACCCTGGCCCGGGCCGAGGCGATCCTCGCCCGAGCCAGATCGAATTGCCGGATCGTCGGCATCTTCCGCGACGCGCATCCCGCCGAAGTAGACGCCGCGGCCCGCGGGCTCGGTCTCCATGCCGTGCAGCTGCACGGCGACGAGGAGGTGGGCGCCTTTCGCGCGCTCCTTCCCGACGAGACCGAGATCTGGGCCGCGGTGCGGGTCGGCGCCGGCCCCCTCCACCCCCGGGCCGGCGCCGACCGTCTGCTGTTCGATTCCGGGCGCGGCGGCACCGGTCGGACCTTCGACTGGTCGCGCGTCGCCGGCCGGGCGGAGCTGAACCGCGGCCTCGTCGCGGGCGGCCTCGACCCGGCCAACGCGCGGGCCGCCGCGCGGCTCGGCGCCTATGCGCTCGACGTCGGCTCCGGCCTCGAAGCGGTGCCGGGCTGGAAGGATTCGCATCGCGTCGCCGCGTTTTTCGAGGCGCTCAGGCCGCCGGTGCGGCCATGCTGATGTCCGGGCGGTTCGGCGCCTATGGCGGGGCCTTCGTGCCGGAAATCCTGATGCCGGCGCTCGAGCAGCTTGAAGCCGCGTTCCTCGCGGCGCAGGAGGATGCCGGCTTCCAGGCCGAGCTCGGCGCGCTGCTCGCCGATTATGCCGGCCGGCCGACGCCGCTGACGCTCTGCCGCAACCTCGGTCCGGCGCGGATCTATCTGAAGCGCGAAGATTTGCTCCACGGCGGCGCCCACAAGACCAACCAGGTGCTGGGCCAGGCGTTGCTCGCCAGGCGGATGGGCAAGACGCGGCTGATCGCCGAGACGGGGGCCGGCCAGCACGGCGTCGCCACCGCGATGGTTGGCGCGCTGTTCGGGCTGGAAACGCGTATCTACATGGGCGCGCGCGACGCCGAGCGGCAGCAGCTGAACGTCTTCCGGATGCGGTTGATGGGCGCCGAGGTGGTGGCGGTCGCGGGGGGGCTCAAGGACGCGATCAACGAGGCGCTGCGCGACTGGACCGCGAGCTTCGCGGACACCCATTATCTGCTCGGCACCGTCGCCGGGCCGCACCCCTTCCCGCTGATGGTGCGCGAATTCCAGCGGGTGATCGGCCGCGAGGCGCGGGCGCAGATCCTGGCGGCCGAGGGGCGATTGCCCGACGCCGCGATCGCCTGCGTCGGTGGCGGCTCCAACGCGATCGGCCTGTTCGCGGACTTCCTCGACGACGAGGGCGTGAAGCTGATCGGGGTCGAGGCGGCGGGCAAGGGTCTCGACGGCGGCGAGCATGGCGCGACCCTGCAGCGCGGCCGGCCCGGCGTGCTGCACGGCGCGGAGACCTATCTGCTCCAGGACGCGGACGGGCAGATTTGCGAAAGCTGGTCGGTCTCGGCCGGCCTCGATTATCCGGCCGTCGGGCCCGAGCACGCCTTCCTCAAGGACTGCGGCCGGGCGAGCTATGTCGGCGCGACCGACGCGGAGGCGCTGGCGGCGTTCGCTTTGCTGGCGCGCTCGGAGGGAATCGTCTGCGCGTTCGAATCGGCCCATGCCGTCGCCCATGCGCTGAAGATCGGGCGTGAGGGCGAGATCCTGCTCGTCAATCTGTCGGGGCGCGGCGACAAGGACATGGCCCAGGCGCAGGCGCTGATCGCATGAGCCGCTACCAGGCCATGTTCGCGCGCAATGACGGCGCGTTCGGCGCCTTCGTCATGCTTGGCGACCCCGATCTGGCGAGCAGCGCCGCGATCCTCGACGAGCTGGTCGCGGGCGGCGCCGACATGATCGAGGCCGGCATCCCCTTTTCCGATCCGATCGCGGACGGGCCGGTGATCCAGGCGGCGGCGGTGCGGGCGCTCGGCGCCGGCGTGCGGCCGGCCGATTGCTTCGCGCTGCTCCGCGCCTTTCGCGCGCGCCATCCGGACGTTCCCATCGGCATCCTCACCTATGCCAATCTGGTGCTCGCGCAGGGACGGGACGCGTTCTACCGCGCCGCGCGCGAGGCGGGGGCGGACAGCGTGCTCGTCGCCGACGTGCCGGTGATGGAGGCAGCGCCGTTCGTCGCTGCGGCGCGGGCCTGGGGGATCGCGCCGGTGCTGATCGCCGCCGCCAACACGCCGCCCGATCGGCTGCGGCAGATCGCGCGGCTCGGCGCCGGCTACACCTATTGCGTGGCCCGGCCCGGCGTCACCGGCGCCGACGAGAATGTGCGCTTCGACCATCGCGAGATGCTGGCGGTCCTGCGCGGCGCCGGCGCGCCGCCGCCGGTCTTCGGCTTCGGCATCGCGCGGCCCGACCATGTCCGCGCCGCACTCGAGGCGGGCGCGGCGGGCGTCATTTCGGGCTCGGCGATCGTCGACCTCGTCGCGCGCGGCGAACCGGTGCGTGGCTTCGTCGAGGCGATGAAGGCGGCGACCCGCTCGTTGTGCACTGCGGGAACCGGCTGAGGGCGCGCCTCGTTTTGGCTCGAGCCGGAGGATTGTAACATGCGTATCGCCCAGATCGCGCCGCTCGCCGAAGCGGTGCCCCCCAAGCTCTATGGCGGGACCGAGCGGGTCATCTGGTGGCTGACCGAGGCCCTGGTCGATCTCGGCCACGACGTCACCCTGTTCGCAAGCGGCGATTCGCGGACCTCGGCCCGGCTGGTGCCCGGCGCGCCGACCGGCTTGCGGCTCGCCGGGATCAACGATCATGTCGCCAGCCTGCTGGCGATGCTCGACCGGGTGCTGAGCGACGCGGACCGGTTCGACATGCTCCATTTCCACATCGATTTCCTGCACTTCCCGACCTTCCGGCATCTTGCCGGCAAATGCCTGACCACCCTGCACGGGCGGCAGGACTTTCCCGATTTCTGGCCGGCCTACCGGGCCTTTCCGGAAATGCGCCTGGTCTCGATCTCGGACGATCAGCGCCTGCCGATCGCCGATGCGCGCTTCGCCGATACGATCCATCACGGCCTGCCGAAGGACCTCATCCCGTTCAGCGCGGGCGGCGATTATCTCGCCTTCATCGGCCGGATGTCGCCCGAAAAGCGGCCCGACCGGGCGATCGAGATCGCGAAAAAGAGCGGCATGAAGCTGAAGATGGCGGCCAAGGTCGACCGCGCCGACCAGGTCTATTTCGACACCGAGATCAAGCCGCTGCTCGACGATCCGCTGATCGAGTTCATCGGCGAGATCGGCGATGCCGACAAGCCGGCCTTCCTCGGCGGCGCCCGCGCGCTGCTGTTCCCGATCGACTGGCCCGAGCCGTTCGGCCTGGTGATGATCGAGGCGATGGCGGCGGGCACGCCGGTGATCGCCTGGCGCTGCGGCTCGACCGCCGAAGTGATCGAGCATGGCCGCAGCGGCTTCCTCGTCAAGGACGTCGAGGAGGCGCTCGCTGCGGTCGAGGCGATCGGCAGCGTTCCGCGCGCCGGCGTCCGCGCCGCGTTCGAGGCCCGCTTCACCGCCGACCGGATGGCGCGCGACTATGTCGCCCTGTACGAACGGCTGATTGGCGCCGATAAGCCCGCCATGTTCGGAAAGATTTTGACCCCCGCCTAAGATGGCATGAACGAGATCACCCTTCCCGCTGCCTGGGCCGGGCATGAATCGCACGAGGCTCCGGAAAGCTATCATATCGAGGCGACTAAGTCGCTCGTCGACCGGACGCTGCGGACCTTGAAGCACAACGACCTGTTCGGCGTGTTCGACAAACAGGGCGATTGCCGCGGCGGCGAGGACGGGCCGGACGGGCTGTACTTTCAGGACACAAGGTTCCTCTCCGGGCTTTCGCTGCGGATTGGCGGGATGGAGCCGCTGCTGCTCGGTTCGGTCGTGCTCGACGACAACGGCGCCCTGGTGGTCGATCTCGCCAATGCCGATTTCCACGATGCCGACGGCAAGGTCTGGCTGCAGCGCGATTCGATTTATGCCGCGCGCATGAAGTTCCTGTGCGGCACCACCTGCTACGAACGGATCCGGGTGCGCAGCTTCAGCCCGATCGGCCGCAAGGTCCCGCTCGAGCTCGCCTTCGACGCCGATTTCGCGGACCTGTTCGAGATACGCGGCGAGCGCCGCCCGCGGCGCGGGACGCTGACCTGCGAAGTGCTCGACGAGCGGACGGTCTGCTTTCGTTACGAGGGGCTCGATCGGGTCCGACGCACGACGAAGCTTCATTTCGATCCGGCGCCCGACAAGCTTGGCGAGCATTACGCCCGCTGGGACATGGACTTCGACGCGCGCGAGCGATTGAACGTGGTGATCAAGACCGCCTGCGCGATCGACGAGCCGGGAGGCGAGCCCCCCCATCTCCTCTCCGCCTATCGCACCCAGCTGCGCACGAGCCGCGTCCGCGCCCGCCTGCGGGCGACCATCGACAGCTCCAACGAGCTGTTCAACGCGGTGATCGGCCGCGCGGCCGCCGACATCGACATGCTGCTGACCGACACCGAATATGGGCTTTACCCTTATGCCGGCGTGCCCTGGTACAGCACGATCTTCGGCCGTGACGGCCTGATCACGGCGATGGAATTGCTGTGGGCCGCGCCGGAGATCGCCAAAGGCGTATTGAAGGCGCTGGCGCTGACCCAGGCGACCGCGACCGACGAGGCCGCGGACGCGGAGCCCGGCAAGATCCTCCACGAGATGCGCGGCGGCGAGATGGCGCGATTGGGCGAGGTGCCGTTCCGCCGCTATTACGGCTCGGTCGACGCGACGCCGCTGTTCGTCATGCTCGCCGGCCAGTATCTGGCGCGCTCGGGCGACCTCGACACGATCCGGGCGATCTGGCCCAATGTGAAGGCGGCGCTCGCCTGGATCGACGGCGCCGCCGACGCCGACGGCTTCGTCCGCTATGCGCGGATGACCGAGCGCGGCCTCGTCAACCAGGGCTGGAAGGACAGCTTCGATTCGATCTTCCACGCCGACGGCCGCGCCGCGGAGGGGCCGATCGCCCTGTGCGAGGTCCAGGCCTACGTCTTTGCCGCCAAGCGCGCGGCGGCGGAGATGGCGCTGGCGCTGGGCGAGGAGGCGGCCGCCCACTTGCGCCAGGCCGAGGCGCTGCGCCAGCGGTTCGAGGACAGGTTCTGGCTCGACGACCTCGGCTGCTACGCACTCGCGATCGATGGCCGCGGCCAGCCCTGCCGCGTCCTTTCCTCCAATGCCGGCCACGCCCTGTTCGCCGGAATCGCGAGCCCGGAGCGGGCGGCGCGGCTGGCGCGGCTCCTGACCGGCAAGCGCTTCTTCTCGGGCTGGGGGGTGCGGACGATCGCGGCGGGCGAAGCGCGCTACAATCCGATGTCCTATCATAACGGCTCGGTCTGGCCGCACGACAACGCTTTGATCGCGATCGGCCTCGCCCGTTACGGCCACAAGGCGGAGGTGCTGAAAATCTTCCAGGGGCTGATCGAGGCGGCGGTCTATGACGAGGTCCGGCGGCTGCCGGAATTGTTCTGCGGCTTCACCCGCCGCAAGAAGCGCGGGCCGACCTCCTATCCGGTCGCCTGCTCACCGCAGGCGTGGGCGGCGGCGGCGCCGTTCGCTTTGGTCGCGGCGGCGACCGGGCTCGATCTGGGCTATGCCGAGGATATGGTGCGGCTCGTCAATCCGGCCCTCCCGCAATTCCTCGATGATCTCAGGCTGTGCGACGTCACCGTCGCCGGCTCGCGCCTCGACCTGCGCCTGTCGCGCGTCGGCGCCGACGTCACCACCGCAGTCGCGCGGCGCGAAGGCAAGGCCTCGCTGGTGATCGTGAAATAGTCGCGCTGCGATCTCGCAATCGGCGGCTGGAAATCAGTCGGCCGGCGGCGGCGGCAGCGGGGGCCCATCATTGGTGCCGCCCGGATCGATGATGACGACCGTCGGCGGATCGTCCGGCATCTCGGCATTGACGTTGACGATGATCTTGAAGACGAAGTCCTGTTCCTCGTCGCCGAGGTCGTTGCCGTCTTCGTCCCGCTTCATGTGGTTGACGAAGACGATCGCCGAACGCTTGTCCTCGGTCGGTCCGCCGGGGCGTGGGTGCCTGATCGGCATCGTGATGTCGAGGTCCATTGCGTCGAAGAAGCTATGGTTGGGAAGCCCTTTCTTGTTTCCCTCCTCCACGATGAAGGTGACCGCGGACTCGGTTTCATCCTTCGGCTTCTTGCGAAGGCTCCAATTGCCCTCGTCGAAGAAGATCGCGATATAAGACTTGCGACACCATTTGGTCTTTTTGAAATCGCCCTTCCTGAGGCGCGGCGGATCCCTCTCCCTCGGTTCAGCCTGCACGATGGGTCGGGCATTTTTCGCCAGCTTGGTGATGATGTCACGCAAGATTTCCTCATCATAGTTGATTTTCTGCCAACTATGCGGGTTGGAGAGGTCACCCTTGACATAGAAATAATGGTCGATGACGAGGCGACCATCGGCGTTGATCCTGACATAGTAGAAATACATTGAATGGGGCGTCAGCCATAAATCGGTGTTGGGCTCCGTAAGCCGCTTGTCGTAAATGTTGTAGTTCTTCGCGCCCTGATACTTGCTCTCCGCCAACTTCATCTGCTCATCGACGAAGTCGGCAAACAGGGTGTCGATCCATTCAGCCATGGCGGCCTCCTAATACGTTCGTGGCTGCCCCGGCCGGGAATGGGCGAGGCAGGGGGAAATCTCTCGAACATTGGGGTTGGCGGCGAGCGCGGCCGCGGCCGCTTCGATGCTGTGCCGCAGCCGCGCAGGCGTCAGCGCCGGGGGGCGGCCGGGCTCGCCCAACAGCCATTCGCATTCGATCTTGGCCTTGAACAGCAGCCAGGTCTGGTTGCGGGAATCGTGCCGCACGAGCGCGAGCGCCCGCGCATAGGCGCTTTCGAAATGGGGCATCGCCGCCGTGCGACGGTGAAGAATCGACTCGTTCCGGCCGACCGCCCGTTCGGCATTGGCGAGATCGTACAAGCGCTGCATGTTGCCGGGATCGGCCTGCTGCAATTGGCTGCGCAGCGCGAGCTGGCGCCTGCGCGCCGCGAGCGACCGCGGGTAATCGCCGCTGGCGAGGAAGGTATCGGCCAGCCAGGCTTGGGCGTTGGCCTGCTCGCCTTGCACATTCTCGTCGCCGGGCCGTGCCTCCGCGCTGCGGTCGAACCAGCTCACGGCCGTCGCGAACGAGGCCCGGGCCGCGGCGAAATTGCGATAGCCTCTGAGCTGGACGATGCCGAGATTGAGCGCGCCCCAACCGGCTTCCATCATGTAATCGGGGTTGCGCCCGTCGATCCCGATCAGACGCCTTCCGGAGTCGGCATAAGCCTCGTAGTGGCTCTGCGCCTCGGGCCAGTTCAGCTGCGCCCGGAAGATCTCGGCAATCCAGAATTCGCTTTGGCCATGAGTCCAGATCCGCTCCGGATCGTCCGGCGAACGCGCGAGTTGCTCGGCGGTGGTGCGATGCGCTTGCCGGAAGGCTGCGAGCGCGGAAGCGAAATTGCCCTGGTTGAAATCGTCCTCGCCGATCGCGTGGAGAATCCGCGCGCGGCGCAGCAGTGCGTTCGCGGGCAGCGTGCTCAGCGCGCCTTGCCGGCTGTAATAATCGAGCACATGCCGGTTCACCGCCTGCATGATGTCGAGTCGGCCGACGCCCTTTAACCGGGTGCGCAAATCGGTCAGCATGAACTCCACCTGCCTTGCCGTTTCGCCGCGCTCCCGCTCCGCCTCGCGGCGGGCATTGACCGCGACCAATGCCAATGCGGCCATGATTAGCATCGCAATCACCGCCCCTACCGTGACCGCCATCACGCGGCGGATTCTTCGCGCCGCATCGCGCTGGACCAGCGCGTCCAACCCGACGCCGGTGATCCCGGCGACGAGCTTCAGGAGGCCGAGGCGGCTGCCGTCGCGGTGCGGCCGGAGGTCGGTGGCGAGCGGCTCGTGCCAGGTGCCGTCCTGGCCGAAGGCCCGCAGCGCCGCCGGGAAGCAGTCAGGCGGGTCGCCGTCGAGCACCGCCGCGAGGATCGGCCGGTCCGGATGGAGCTCGCGGAAGACCCTGATCTCCTCGGCGACCCAGAGCGACTCGGCGGCGGCGGGCGAGCACAGGATGATAAGCGCGCCCGACCGCGCCAGCGCTTCGCGCACCGTCTCGCTCAAATCGCTGGCGGCGGGCAGCTCCTCGCGGTCGCGGAAGATCGGCGCGAGCCGCTCGGGCACCGGCCCGCGCGCCGTTTCCGTCCCGACCAGCCGGCGCGGCATCCGATAGGTTTCGAGCCGGCGGTGCAGCCGCAGCGCGGCCGCGGCGTCCTTGTGGCTGTAACTGAGGAAGGCCGTATAGCGAAGACCGTCAGCTGCCCGCTCGCCCATCGTTCCCCCCAGGCGGGCCGGCGTGGCCAGTTCCGCGCCCGACGCCGGGAAAGTGCCAGATTCGAACGGCTCCCGCAAGGATTCGCCAAGTCGTGCTGAAAATCTCCGCAACATCAAACCAAGGTGCCGGTCGTAATTGTCAGCCAGGCGACATCGGTTTTGCTGTGTACCCACTTGACACCGATTGCCGCCCGCCATCTGCTGATCGCGGCGACAGCGACGAAGGCGACGTCAGGATCGGCTGTGCGTCGCCGATGCTCAAGCCCGTCGCCCTGCTGCTCCTGGCTTTGCTGCGGCGCGGCAATCGGCTAGAAGCGGCCCATGTCCACCTACACGATCGACACCGCGACCAGCCGCGCCACGCCCACCCCGGCGCCGGGCAAGAGGCTGACCGCGCCGGCGATCCTGGCGCGCAAGGGCAAGGAGCCGATCGTCGCCCTCACCGCCTACACGATGCGGATGGCGCAATTGCTCGATCCGCATTGCGACCTGCTGCTGGTCGGGGATTCGCTCGGCCAGGTGATCTACGGCCTGCCGTCCACCATTCCCGTCAGCCTCGACATGATGTGCGCGCACGGGGCGGCGGTCGTGCGCGGCTCGTGGCATGCGCTGGTCGCGGTCGACATGCCGTTCGGCGCCTATGAGGAGAGCCCCGAGCAGGCGTTCCGCAACGCCGCGCGGGTGATGAAGGAGACCGGCGCGGCGGCGGTGAAGCTGGAAGGCGGCGAGGCGATGGCGGAGACGATCGCCTTCCTCGCCCGGCGCGGCGTGCCCGTCATCGGCCATGTCGGGCTGACGCCGCAGGCGGTCAATGCCCTGGGCGGCTACCGGGCGCGCGGCCGGGACGATGCCGAGGCGGCCAAGGTGCTCGCCGACGCCCGCGCGGTCGCCGAAGCGGGCTGCTTCGCGCTCGTCCTCGAAGGGGTGATGGAAGAGATCGCCGCCGAAGCGACCAGGGCGGTCGCCTGCCCGACGATCGGCATCGGCGCCTCGGCCTCGTGCGACGGCCAGATCCTCGTCACCGAGGACATGATGGGGATGTTCGAGCGCACCCCGCGTTTCGTCAAGCGGTTCGGCGACCTCGCCGCCGAGATCAGCGCGGCCGCAGCCGCCTATGCCGAAGAGGTCAAGAGCCGCGCCTTCCCGACCGAGGAACAGATTTACCGCGCTAAGAAGTAGCCTTCCGTTTCCTTCGGCGCGTGGCTAAGGAGCGTTGGGGCGCGCGCCCGCCGTGCGCCGGCGGGCGCCAAGCGACTGTGTTCGAAGGACGGCCGCGGCGCGGCTTTCCGACTGTGGAGAATGAATTTGGCGCTCAAGCCGGACGACGGTGAAACCTTCGTAAGAGAAGTGGACGACGAGCTCCGCCGCGAGCAGATGTCTCACTTCATGAAGCGCTACGGCTGGGCGCTGGTCGCCGCGGTGCTGCTCGTGCTGGCGGGAATCGGCGGCTGGATCTGGTGGAAGGCGCGCGCCGCCGCGGCGGCCGAGGCCCATGGTGAATCCCTGATCGCGGCCCTCGACAGCCTCGAGGCCGGCAACCGGGGCGCCGCGGCGCCCAAGCTCGACGCGCTCGCCGGCAGCGAGGTGCCGGGCTACCGCGCCGCCGCCTTGTTCGCCCGCGCCAACAGCCAGACCGCGGCCGGCAACGCGCCCGCCGCGATCGCCACCTTGCGCGCGATCGCCGCCAACCAGGAGTTCGACGAAAGCTATCGCCAGGCGGCCCTGATCCGCCAGACCCAGCTCGAGTTCGACAGCCTGCCGCCGCAGCAGGTGGTACAGCGGCTGCGTCCGCTGGCGCGGTCCGGCAGCGCCTGGCTGGGCAGCGCCGGCGAGATGCTCGGCGTCGCCTATCTGAAGATGCACCGCCCCGACCTCGCCGGGCCGGTCTTCGCCTCGGTCGGGCGCGATGAAAACGTGCCGCCGTCGATCCGTACAAGAGCCATTCAGATGGCGGGCTCTCTTGGTGTCAATGCCGTCGACGAGCCCGCCGCGCCTGCCGTGGCGCCGGCCGGGCCGGCGCCGGCCGCAACAAAGGAATAAGCCGAAATGAAGCGTCTCGTCCTCGCCCTGGCTGCGATCAGCCTGCTCGGCGGCTGCGGCATCCTCCGCGGCCATCGCGGTCCGACTACGCCGACCGTCGGCACGCGCATCCCCGTGCTCGGCAGCGACGCCGCGGTCGAGGCCGATCCGACGCTCGCCGACGTGCCGGTCACACTGCCCGGGCCGGTCGCGAATCCCGATTGGCCGCAGCCGGGCGGCAACGCCTCCAAGTCGCTCGGCCACGTCGCCCTGGGCGACGCGCCGGCGCAGGCCTGGAGCGTCAGCATCGGCGAGGGCGACAGCGCCGCCGGCCGCCTCGCCTCCGAGCCGGTCGTCGCCGACGGGCGGGTCTATACGATCGACGTCAAGGCGCGGGTGCGGGCGTTCAACGCCGAGACCGGCGCGCTCGTCTGGGAGCATCAGGTGCGCGCCGAGAACAGCCCGAACGAGACGCTTTACGGCGGCGGCGTCAGCTACGACAGCGGCCGCCTCTACGTCACCAACGGCGCCGGCGACGCCGCCGCGCTCGACGCCGCCACCGGCAACCAGATCTGGATGGTGAAGCCGGGCGGGCCGCTGCGCGGCGCGCCGACGATCGGCAACGACAATGTCTATGTGCTCAGCCAGGACAGCCAGCTTTATGCGCTGAACGCCGCCACCGGCGAGACGCGCTGGACCGCCGCCGGCTCGTTCGAGCTCGCCGGCGTGTTCGGCGCCGCCGCGCCGGCCTTCGCGCAATCGACGCTCGTCGCCGGCTTCGCCTCGGGCGAGCTCACCGCCTATCGCTACGAGAACGGCCAGGTGGTCTGGCAGGACGCGCTGGCGCGGACCGGCATCTCCACCGTCGTCGGCACGCTCTCCGACATCGACGCCGATCCGGTGATCGACAATGGCCGCGTCTTCGCGATCGGCCAGGGCGGGCGCATGGTCGCGGTCGAGCTGATCACCGGCCAGCGCGTCTGGGAGCTCAATGTCGCCGGCATCTCGACCCCCTGGGTGGCGGGCGAATGGGTGTTCGTGGTCACCGACCGGGCGCAGTTGCTCGCGGTGTCGCGCGGCTCGGGCAAGATCCGCTGGATCGCGCGACTTTCCGCGTTCCGTCATCCCCCGCAGGAGCGGGCGCCTGATTCGTTTGGAACCCGCCGGACGACGCCGGGCCGCGACCCGATTTTCTGGCGCGGGCCGATCCTCGCCGGCAACCACCTGATTCTGCTCAGCTCCACCGGCCAAATCGCCTATGTTTCGCCCAGCGACGGCACGATCCAGGCAACGATCGAGACCCACTCGACCTTCTCGCTGCCGCCGGTGGTCGCGGGCAACATGCTTTACGTCCTCGACGACGAGGGCCGGTTGACCGCCTTCCGCTAAACCGGCAGGGCGGGCCGCCTCATGGCCAAGCTGCCCACCGTCGCCATCGTCGGACGCCCGAACGTCGGCAAATCCACCTTGTTCAACCGGCTGGTCGGCCGGAAGCTGGCGCTCGTCGACGACCGGCCGGGCGTGACCCGCGACCGGCGCGAAGGGGAGGCGAGCCTGCTCGGCCTCGACTTCCGGGTGATCGACACCGCCGGCTATGAGGACGAGGACCCGGCCACCCTGCCGGGGCGGATGCGGGCCCAGACCAGTGCCGCGGTCCGCGACGCCGACGTCGCCCTGTTCCTGATCGACGCCCGCGCCGGCGTGACGCCGCAGGACGAGGAGATCGCCCGCTGGCTGCGCTCCGAGGCGACGCCGGTCGTCCTCGCCGCCAACAAGGCCGAGGGGCGCGCCGGCGAGGCCGGGATCATGGAAGCCTATGCGCTCGGCTTGGGCGAGGCGATCGCGCTCAGCGCCGAGCATGGCGAAGGCATTGTCGACCTGTTCGAGCATTTGCGGCCGCACGTCGAGCGCGAGGCGGCGGAGGAGGACGCGGAGGATGAGGACGATCCGACGCTGAAGCTCGCCATCGTCGGCCGCCCCAATGCCGGCAAGTCGACCCTGATCAACCGGATGCTGAGCGAGGAACGGCTGATCACCGGCCCCGAAGCGGGGATCACGCGGGATTCGATCGCGATCGACTGGGAGTGGCAGGGCAAGCGGGTGCGGCTGATCGACACCGCGGGCATGCGCAAGCGGGCCAAGGTCGAGGACAAGCTCGAGAAGCTGTCGGTCGCCGACGCCCGCCGCGCGGTCGATTTCGCCGAGGTGGTGGTGCTCCTGCTCGACGGCACGCGCGGGCTCGAGGCGCAGGATTTGAGGATCGCCGACCATGTCCTCCAGGAGGGGCGGGCGCTGGTCATCGCGGTCAGCAAATGGGACGTCGCGGAGAACGGCTCGAGCCTGTTCAACGGCATCAGGGCGGCGCTCGAGGAGGGGCTGAGCCAGGCGCGCGGGGTGCCGCTGCTGACCGTCTCGGGCAAGACCGGCAAGGGGATCGACCAGCTGCTCGGCGCCGCGTTCGAGGTCCGCGACATCTGGTCGAAGCGCGTTACGACCGGCCAGTTGAACCGCTGGTTCGAGGAGGCGGTCGAGAAGAACCCGCCGCCGGCGCCAGGCGGCAAAAGGATCAAGTTGCGCTACATCACCCAAGTCAACACCCGGCCGCCGAGCTTCGTCCTGTTCGGCACGCGCGTCGACCAGCTGCCGGACTCCTATCTGCGCTATCTGGTGAACGGCATCCGCCGCGAGCTTGGCTTCGGCGCGGTGCCGGTGCGGCTCCAGGCGCGTGCCTCCAAGAACCCGTTCGGCGACCGCGGCAAAGGTTGACGCCGGCGCTCGTTGTCAAGGCCGCGTTTACGGTGTTCTTCCCTCTCGCCGTCAACATCCTGTTTACCCTCTCCGGTTAGGTTTGGCGGCGACCGAAGGAATTCCCGCTTGGACGAAGACGCCGCCATCGTCGACTGGAGCAAATTCTCGCAGATGCGAACGGAGCTCGGCGCCAATTTCGTGCGCATCCTCGGCTATTTCCTCGAGGACGGCGGCAAGGCGGTCGGCCGGATCGAGGAGGCGATGCACCGCCGCGACATCGCCGCGATCGTGCTGCCCGCGCACACGATGAAATCGGAGGCGCGCCAGTTCGGCGCCGAGCCGCTCGCCGACCTCGCCGAGCAGATCGAGTTCGCCGGCCGCCGCGCGCTCGAATCCCACCTCTTCCCCGACGACATCGTTCCCCAGGTCGCGCAGCTGCGCCCGCTCTACACCCGTACCATCACTCTGCTCGAGGAAGAGACCAACCCGCTCGCCCAGCGCCGCGCCTTCAGCAAGAAGCCGAGCAACCAGGAATTCGGCCGGCTCTAGCTCCTTTTTCGTCATTCCAGCGAAAGCTGGAATCTCTCTTTCGCCTTCGCCAACCGTCGTTGAAGGCAATGAGATTCCGGCGTTCGCCGGAATGACGATTGGGGGCGGATCGGCCGGCCCCAGGCGTCTAGCCGAAGACATAGGTCGCCACCTTCTCCTCGACGTCCCAGTAGATGATCGCCAGCGCGGTGAGGTCGAAGGCGGCGTGGGCGATCATCAGCAGCCAGAGCCGGCCGGTCACCGCATAGATGGCGCCGAAGACGAGGCCGACGATCATCGCCTGCTCCATCCCGGCGAGCCCCTGGACCTGGAGATGATCGAGCCCGAACCAGAGCGAAGTGACCAGCACGATCGCGGCTTTCGCCCACCGGCTCGCGCCGAGCAGCCTGCCGAATCGCTCGAACAGGAAGCCACGGAAGAAGACCTCCTCGCCGAAGCCGGCGCCGACCAGGATCAAATAGAGGGCGCCGGGCAGCGCCGCGTCGTTGCCGGCGAGATAATGATAGGCCTGGTTGACCGGCGGCGCGCCGAGCAGCGGCATGACCAGCGCCTTCATCGCCAGCTTGAACGCCACCCCGAAGGCGATGCCGATCAGGATCGTCGCCGCCCAATTGCGCGGCGGCGAGAGGCCGATGTCCCGCCACGGCGTGCCCGAGCGCCACGCCCAGGCCAGCACCAGCAAGGCGGTCAGGGGCACGAACAAGGCGTTGCCGAGCGCGATGACGAGGATGGCGATGAGGCCGACCGGGCCGAACCCGCGCAGCTCGGCGGAGAGCCGATCGGGCCGCTCGCGGCCAAAAATAGGGACTGTCCCTATTTTCAAAGTCATTCCATCCGCTCCCAAACAAAGAGGAACTGTCCCTATTTTTCCAGCGGCTGCAGCTGCCAGCGGGCGAGGCTGCGCCAGAGCCATTCGAACGGGCCGTAGCGGAAGCGGTCGAGCCAGGGCCTCGACCAGAGCAGGATCAGCGCCCACATCGCCACCACCGGAATCCACAGCTCGATCCGACGCAACTCGCCGAACAGGCCGAATCCCCAGCCGTAGAACAAAGCCGTCATCAACAGCGAGGTGCCGAGATAGTTGGTGAAGGCGGCGCGGCCGGCGGCGGCGATCCGCGCCACCAGCGGCCCGCCGCCGCGCGTCAGCAGAATGATCAGGGCCGCGGTCGCGACGATCATCAGCGGCCGCACCGGCACCGTGGCGGCAATGCTCGCCGCGATCAGCATCGGCGTCGCGAAGCCCCCGCGAATGACCAGCCAGCCGAGCATCGCGTAGACGGGGACGGCGATGCCGAAGCCGATCAGCGCCGCCTTGCGATAGCCGGCGTCCGACCAGGCGCCGGTCAGGAAGCCCGATTTCAGCGCCGCCATGCCGAGCAGCATGTAGGCCAGCGTCTCCATGCCGAACAGCCAGAGGGACTCGAGCGGATCCCACAAGTTCTCCGACAGGCTGTGGGCAACGATCCCCGCATAGGAGCCGCGATAGAGGGCGAGCACATGTTGGAGTTGCCCCGGCGTGTAGAGCCCGAGGCCCTCCTGCATGTCGGCCCATTCGCGCACCGCGGCGGGCCGCGCGCCGGGCGCGGCGGCGGCGTGAGCGAGATCGAACAGATGCCGGGCGAAGCCGGCGAACAGCAAAGTCTGGAGAACGAGCAGGCCGATCGCGATCCAGATCAGAGTCCGCGGCCGCAGGCGCCAGAACGCATAGGCGACCATCCCGACCGGCGCGTAGAGCGAGAGGATGTCGCCCCACCAGACGAAATAGAAATGGAGGAGGCCGAAGACGAGCAGCCAGACCATCCGGCTGTAATGGACCGCGGCGCCCGACTGGCCCGCCGCCACTGCCCGCTCGACGACGAGCAAGGTGCTCGCCCCGAACAGGAAGGAGAAGAGGCCGCGCATCTTGCCGTCGATGAAGATGAAGCTGACCAGCCAGGAGGCGATGTCGGCCGGGCCCTCGGTGCCGTAGGCCATCGGATTCACATAAGCGGCGCCAGGCATCGCAAAGGCGAGCACGTTCATCGCCAATATGCCCATCACTGCGACGCCGCGGACGATGTCCAGGGCGGCGATGCGCTCGCCGGTCATGCACCCGCTCCCTGCCGGCGCCGCATCGGCTGCGGCGCGAGCCGGGCGAGGCTGCGCCAGAGCCATTCGAACGGGCCGTAGGCGAAGCGGTCGAGCCAGGGCTTCGACCAGAGCAGGATCAGCGCCCAGACCAAAGGCACGGCGAGCCAGGCCTCGAGCCGGCTCAGCGTGCCGTAGAGGCCGAGGCCCCAGCCGTAGAAGATCGCGCAGGCGATCAGGCTGGTGCCGAGATAGTTGGTGAACGCCGCCCGGCCGGCGGCCGCGATGCGCTGCGTCAGCCCGCCGCCCTGGCGGGTCAGGAGGATGATAAGGGCGGCATAGCCGGCCATCATCGCCAGCCGGAACGGCGCGGCGGCGACGAAGAAGATGATGAAGAAGACGGCGACGTCGAAACCCGAGCGGTAGACGATCCAGGCCAGCGCGGCATAGGCCGGGATCGACACGGCGAGCGTCCGCAGCGCGATCCGCCGGTAGCGCGCTTGCGGCCACGCGCCTTTGAGAAAACCGCTCTTGAGGCCGGCCATGCCGAGCAGCATGTAGCCCAGCGTCTCCGCGCCGCCGAACAGCAGCTGGAACAGCGGCCCGGTCAGCCCCTTGGTCAGCTGCTCCTGAACGATGCCGAGCCAGGGGCCGCGGAACAAGGCGAGCTCGTGCGCCAGCACCGCGGCGCTCGGGACCGCGAACTCGCTGCTCGTCTCCTGCCATTCGGCGATCGCCGCCGCGCTCGCCCCGGGGGCCCGGGCCGCCGCCTCGGCGGTGAGGAAATGCCAGGCGCCGCCGGCCATGAACAGGATGTCGAAGGCGAGCAGGCCGAGCGCCCACAGGATGAGCGCGCGCACCGACAGCTTGCGGAACAGGAAGGCGATCATGCCGACCATCGCGTAGAGCGTCAGGATGTCGCCGTACCAGATCAGGTAATAATGGAGCGCGCCGAGCACGAGCAGCCAGACCATCCGGCTGTAATGGATTTTGGCCGGCGATTGCCCGCTCGCCTCGGCCCGCTCGATCACCAGCAGCATCGAGGCGCCGAACAAGAGCGAGAACAGGCCGCGCATCTTGCCGTCGACGAGGATGAAGGTGGCGAACCACAAGGCCAGGTCGGCGTTGCTTTCGAGGCCGTAGGCGCTGGGATTGAAATAGGCCTGGAACGGCATCGCGAAGGCGACCACGTTGACCGCGAAAATACCCATCACGGCGACGCCGCGGATGATGTCGAGCGTGGCGATGCGCCGGCCGGGTTCAGTCGCTGCGGTCATCCGGTCTCCCCCTCCCGAATTTCGGGCGCACTGTTATCGGATTGCGCTGGGGGTTCAACCGGGCAAGTCGCCTCCCCGCCCTGACCTCCCTCCCCTTGATGGGGAGGGATGAGCAGGTCGCCATCTCCCCCGGAGATGGCTTCGGATCGCGGGGCGATCCGAACCTGCTCATAGGGAGGGGTGGACTCTCCGTCCTCGCCGAGCGGGTCGCGAAGTTCACCCCCACCCAACCCTCCCCCATCAAGGGGGAGGGCATCAAGGGGGAGGCCTTTTTCGGCGGGCAGCTCATCGCCGGCGAGGCCGAAGGCGCGGTCGCGGGCGGCACAAGCGGCGGCGAACGCCGTGGCGCGCTCGGCTTCCTGCTCGGCGCGCGCGGCGGCGAGGCGGGCATCGACCGCGACCTGTTCGTGGCGCGCGAGGGCCCGCCGATAATCGTCGTCGCCCCATTCGCCTTCCTCGTAGCCGTCGAAACCGTCGGGCGGCGGATAGTCGGTCACCCAGAGCTGGAGGTCCTCATCCTCCCAGACGTGGGTGGGTTCCTCGTCGGGCTCCGCGTCCTCCGGCGCGAACCGTCCGGCATATTCGGCGCGGACCCGGGCGAGGCCGGTGGCGGGCGGCGGCGCCGCTTCGCCCTCCGGACCGGGCTCGGGCGAAGCGATATCCTGACGAATCGGACAGGTCCCATTCGTCTCATCTTCCGTCACCTTCCGCGCCGCGTCGGGCCATTCGGATTCGCCGATCAGATCGAGCAAGCCCCAATGTTCGGCCCGGTCCCCCTGCTCTTCGGTCCAGCCCTCCATTTCCTCGGGCTCGAGGTCTTCGATGCTCACCTCGAGGGGCAGGCCGACGCCATATATGCGGTAGCTGTCGAGGCGGGCGAGCCGGGCAACGTCGCTGCCGGGCGCGGGCTCGTCGCCGTGGATGGTGGGCGGTTCGGTCGCGTCGGGCCGTTCGCGCTCGTAGAAGAAGCGCTCCGCGCCGCCGCCGCCGGCTTCGACGATGTCGAGGAACTGGTCCCACTCCCGCGCCGCGGCGCGGGCCGCCGGCGCGCCTTCGCCGAGGCCCGCGGCCTGCCGGTCGAGGCGGGTGAGGACCGCCATGGCGAGGCGGTTGTCGTGGCGGTGGCGCTCGCCCCAGAGCGCGCCGTTGCGGTAGATGCGCTCGACGACGCCGTTCATCGCGCGCGACATCAGCTCGTCGTCCATCCGGCCGCGGGCGAGCAGCAGGGCCGCGCTCCAGGCGATCGCGAAGGCGGCGCCCTCGGCGCGGTTGCGCAGATTGTAGGCGGTGTCGCGGCTGATGGTGGCGGCGCGGCAGGCGTCGGCGACGACGCCGCAGGCGGCGAGCGTGTCGAGGAAGAGGCGCTGGCGATCGGGGGTGAAGCCGTCGTCGCGGATATTGCGGCCGATCGCATCGGTGGTGACGGGGGCGTAGGCGCCGGCCCAGCCGTCCGGGGTCCAGGCCGGGGCGCCGCCGGGGCGATTGAGGTCGGCGTCCCAATCGCGCGGCCGATGCCGATCGGCGGGCTCGGCCGAGTCGAGGTTGATGGCGGAAGCGGGCTCATCGGTCGCCGCTTCGGGGCGAGCAGGTTCCTGTTCTGTTCCATTGCGGCCGTAAAGCAGGAAATTTCCTACATTGCAAGGAAATTCGGGGTTCGCGCGAAGCCGCGAAGCCGCGAAGGACGCGAAGGAAGGCGGAGGTCGTGGAGGCGTTACTTGGTGATTCCCAGATCGGCTCGCATCGCTACCTTCAAATCGCTGTCAGCCTGAAGTCGACCCTTAGGATCGTCGTTGGTTTCTACTATTCGCCTAACCGCGTCCCGCACCGCTTCCGACGCCACGAGCTCGCACCGCATCTGCCAGTAGGCAAAGAGCTTCGACGTTTCGTCTGAACTCTCGACGGCGGCCCGGTGATACGCCTCCAAGAGCCCGATGTAGGCCGTTTGCTTCTCCGCAAACACGCGATCCAGCCTTTTCGATCTGTTCGTCAGCCCCGACTGAACAAAGGCGGTTACTACCGAACCGAGCCCGAATGCCGCCAGAAGCGGAAGGAACCAGTTCATAGCTGGATCACCACTTCCCGCCGGCTTCCTCGATCGCTTTCAAGAGCGCGCGCTTGCTCGGCGTGCGGCGCTTGCCGGAATTACGCGGCAGCTCGGGATTGTCGGCAGCCTCGCGGCGGCGTGCGATATCGGCGGTGAAGTCTTCTAACTTCTCCGTCTTACGCTTCGAGACTGGCGATGCCGTGGTCACCTAAGGTCTCCTCGCGGATGCGGCGCTCAAGATAGTTCATATCGGCGTCCGGATGAAGACGGAGCCACTCATCGTCATTCCAGCGAAAGCTGGAATCTCGCTTGGGCTTTGCTAGCCTCCCGACATGCGCGGCGGCTGGACATACACCATGACCAATCATGTCCGCGGGGTTCTCTACATCGGCGTCACTGCGAACCTGGCCGCTCGGGTGGCACAACATCGCGCGGGAGAAGGGTCCGCCTTTTGCCGGAAATACAAGCTGACGCGCCTCGTGCTCGCCGAGCAGCACGATGAAATCGATGATGCGATCCGCCGGGGGAAGCTGCTCAAGACGTGGAAGCGAGCCTGGAAGATCGAATTGATCGAGAAGGCCAATCCTCAATGGCATGACCTCTGGGATCATCTGCCGGGCTGAAGAAAGGGAGATTCCAGCTTTCGCTGGAATGACGGATTGCCGCCTTACGCCTCCGCCGGCTTGCTCTGGAGCTGGACGTAGTTTGGCAGGCCCATGCGCTCGATCATCTCGAACTGGGTTTCGAGGAAGTCGATGTGGGATTCCTCGCTCGTCAGGATGCTTTCGAACAATTCGCGGCTGACGAAGTCGCGGACCTTTTCGCAATGCTGGATCGCGCCGCGCAATTGCTCGACCGCCTCGCGCTCGAGCTCGAGGTCGGCCTTCAAGATCTCCTCGACCGTCTCGCCGACGCGCAGCCGCCCGAGCAGCTGGAAATTGGGCAGGCCTTCCAAAAACAGGATGCGGGTCGAGAGGCGATCGGCGTGCTTCATCTCGTCGATCGATTCGTGGCGCTCGTACTCGGCGAGCCGCGTCACCCCCCAATTGTCGAGCATCCGGTAGTGCAGCCAATATTGGTTGATCGCGGTGAGCTCGTTCTTCAGCGTCTCGTTGAGCAGCTCGATTACCTTGGCGTCGCCCTTCATCGGAGCCTCCTGTCTTCAGCCGCGCTCATACACGAAGCGCGCGCGAAAGGGCATCCAAAATTGGCGGAAAACTGCGGAAAAAGACGTGCTAATGCTATGCGGTCGCACGCTCGGCGGCGATGATCTCGCGGGCGAAGGTGAAGCATTGGCCGCAGCGCGGCTTGGCGCCGCGGGCCCGATAGGCGCTGGTCGGGCAGGACGCGCCGGCGCGGGCCGCGGCGCGGACCTCGCTCTCCCGAATCGCATTGCAGACGCAGACGATCATGGGACAAGGCTTAGCGATAATGCGAGGCGTTCGCAATAGGCTTGTTCCAGATCGTCATCCCGGACTTGATCCGGGATCCATGAGCACGGATCGTGTATCCAGCCATCTCCGTGTTCATGGGTTCCTGACTTTCGTCAGGATGACGTGGAATAATCCCCTAGCGCCGGTCGCGGCGAATCATCAGCTTCAACCCCGACCAGATATCGTCGACCGCGCAGACCTTGACGTCGACCAGGTCGGTCGAAGGCAGGATAACTTCGCGGATGCCGTCCTCATTGATGTCGGTCGGCACCTTCGAGGCCTTTTTCGGCCAGCTGACCCAGATGAAGCCGGCGGGCGCGAGCAGCGGGCGCAGCGCCTGCAATCGCGCCTCCATGTCGGCGCGCGACGTGACGAAGATATGGGCGGCGTCGATCGGGCCGACCGGCGCCGACAGCAGGTTGAGGGTGATGCCTGCGGCCTCGATCTCGGCGCGGACGGCGGCGGGCATGTCCTCCCACCAGGTGCGCATGCCGTCCTTCAGGGAGAGCTTGCGGGCGAGCGGAGTTCCTGAGTAACCGGCGGTCAAGTCGCCTCCGGCTCGTCGTGCTCCGGTGGCGCGCTCGCCTCCGGCGCCTCCACGCCTGCCGCCTTCGCCCCCTCGGCTTCCTCGGGCGCCGCCGGCTTTTCGAGGAGTAATTCGTCGAGCCTCGAATTTCCTCGAAGCGAATCGAGGTCGTTATCATTGCCGACGCGCTTGCTCGGATCATAGAGACCTTGCAGCGTCGGCTTGACTTTGGGATCGACGGCGAGCGCGCGCTCGACGAGCTCGGCGACACGGCCGGGCGCGGCTTCGAATTGCCTCTGCTCCTCCGCCGACCGATCGGTCCTGGCATTCAGCGCCGCATGCCGCTGGCCGTAGGCTGAGGCCAGCCAGACGTAGGGCCAGGGATCATTCCCGGGATCGTCCAGCTTCAGCAGCTCCTCGCCGGCCGCAATGGCATCCTCATAGCCACGCTCCTGCGGCGGCTTGTAGAGGCCCTGCTGCAGCCTGGTGCGCAACTCCGCCGCCTTGCCGGCCTGGGCCGCGGCGGCGACCCGCTGCCGCGCCTCGCGCTCGGCCTCCGGCGCGAGCCCGCTCGTCGCCATGGCGTTGACCACGTTGTCGGCGCCGGCGGTGTCGCCCGCGGCGGCGAGAATCGTGGCATAATCGGTCTGCATCTTGGCGGTGAACGGGATCTTGCCCTGGACGTCCTTATAGGCGGTGAGGGCCGAGGCGAAATCGCCGCTCCGCGCTTTGGCATTGGCCCACGCGATGATCTCGGCGGGCGATTTCAGATCGCTCAGCGACTTCGACAGGAGCAGCCGATCGGCCTGCTTGAGGCTTTGGTCCTCCTGCGCGGCCCGCGCTTCGGCGACCGGCCCCACCGGGGCGGCGCCCACCGCCAGGTCGATCGGCACGGGGGGTGCCCCCCCCGATATGGCTACGGCGGCTCCCCGGGGGGTCTGCGCGACGCCGAGATTGGTCCACTGGCTGAGGACGAAGATCAGGCTCAGCTTCACCCGCGTACCGACATAAGCGAGGAAGAAACCGGCGATCAGGAAAAACAGGCCGCCGCCGATGCCGAATACCTTGCCGCCATAGCCGAAGAAGGGCGCCACGCGGTCCCCGAAGGCTTCGATGCCCGAGGGGATATCCTGAAGCTTGGTGAGACCGACGCCGACGATGATCGTGGTCAGCCAGTCCGAAATCTTCTCAAGGTTGGTGTTGACGTCCGAGCCGGAACCGGGTGCGGCCGCGCCGAACGGTCTGTCCGGGTTGGCGGGCCCTGCCGGGTTGGCGGCGGTTGCCGGATCGGCCGGGTTCGCGGCCGCGGCCTGTTGCCTGGCGGCCCGGAACTCGCTGCTCGTCAATGAGCGCGGCAGGCCGAAGAGAAAGCCAATAAAGGTCCCCAGCGCAAGGGCGCTGAGGGCGATGAAGAGGGCAAGCAGCATGCCGACAAAGCCGTCGCCCGACCCGCACCGCTGCGTGGCGAGATGGCCCCCTTCGGCGGTCGCCTGGCGTTGCGCCCCCGCCGCTGCCGGCTGCCCGCCCGGCGCCGGCGCGGCGTCCGTTGCGGGACGCGCCGGTCCTTGCGGCGTAGCGGGTGGCACCGGCGCCGACGCGCCGGACGCTGGCGGCGCAAATAAGGAGGGCCGCGCCGTGGCGACGCGCGTTGCCGTGCCTGGCGCCGTCGCCTCCCTCGCGGTGGACGCGGCGGGTGATGCATTCGGCGCCGGGCAGGTCGCTGCCGACGCGCCGTAAAGGAGCGAGGCGGCAAGGCCGAGTCCAATGAGCCAGAACAGCAAGGCGTCGAATTCGCCCTGAAATCGATTCGCGGTGTCGCTCGCCCGATTTGTGTCCGTGACCGTCGAGTCGGTGCCGCCATCCGCCTGCGGGTTCATGAACTCCCTCCCCTAAAGGTGAACAATTACATCGACGCAGGACATCAATTAGCCGCACGGACTCCGAGTCGGTCAAATGGTTTTCTCCGACGAGCGCAAATAATGGCACCGAGGTGCAGGAACGATTAGGCGGTCAATCCGGCTTTTGCCGTGGCACCGTGTCAGGCGATCGAAGATCGACGCCTGTAATAACGCGCCGCGATCCAGGCGATCGGCAGGCCGACCAGGATGCAGTGCGAGAAGAGTGCATTCGCGATGCCCCAGAGCGTGTGCGGCAGCGGCATCTCCGGCCAGCGCAAGGGGCGGACCAGCCAGTACATGATCAGCCAGAGCAGCACGCCGTAAGCGAGGCCGGCGAGGATCGGGTGGCGGAGCAGGGCCGGGATGCGCGGGGCGACGAGCATGTAGGCGGCGGCCATGCAGGCCATGATCGCGAAATGGACGGCGAGGCCGGTCGCGGCCCACCCCGCGCCGCCCTCGCGCACCGCATCGCCGAACGGGCCGCTGGCGACGAAGCGGAGCACGCCGCCCGGCGCCATTCCCGCCATGCCGGCGAAGACGAAAGCGGAGAGGATGTCGAGCGTGCCGGCGATTGCGGTGGCGAAGAGGATCGGGCGCAGGATCGAGCGGGCCATGAGGCGTCTCCATGCGAAGATGGCCCGAGCCCGGGGCTATGAGACCGTCAGGCTATCACCCATCAGCGCCGGGAAGAAGCCCTCATGCGCGCGCCTGAGCTCGGCGAGGCCGACGGCATGGTCGCCGTCGGGCAGCTCGAAGATCAGGCGGCTGCCCTTGGTGCGGCCGATCGCCGCGACCTCGACCCCGGCGGCGTAGGCGCGCGACAGGAAGGTGAGCAGGCAATTGTCGGCGACGGTGGCGACGTAGAGCCCCTGGTCCTCGGCGAAATAGCCGGCATGGCCGAACGGCGCCGGACCGTTGATCAGCGCGCCGATATTGGCGGCGAGCGCCATTTCGGCGAGCGCGACGGCAAGGCCGCCGTCCGAAACGTCGTGGCAGGCGGTGATCGCCCCGCCGGCGATCGCGGCGCGGACGAACGTGCCGGCGGCGTGCTCGGCGAGCAGGTCGACGGGCGGGGGCGGGCCGTCCTCGCGGCCATGGAGCTCGCGCAGCCAGAGCGACTGGCCGAGATGGCCGTGGCGGTCGCCGATCGTGACGATGACGTCGCCGACGTCCCGGAAGGCAATGCCGACGGCCCTGGTCCAGTCGGCGATCAGGCCGACGCCGCCGATCGCCGGGGTGGGGAGGATGGCCTGGCTCGAACCGTCCTCGCTCTTGGTCTCGTTGTAGAGCGAGACGTTGCCCGAGACGATCGGGAAGTCCAATGCGGCGCAGGCCTGCGCCATCCCCTCGATGCAGCCGACCAGCTGGCCCATGATCTCGGGGCGCTGGGGGTTGCCGAAATTGAGGCAGTCGGTGGCCGCGAGCGGGCGGGCGCCGACCGCGCACAAATTGCGCCAGGCCTCGGCGATCGCCTGCTTGCCGCCCTCATAGGGGTCCGCCTTGCAATAGCGCGGGGTGCAGTCGGTGGTGATCGCCAGCGCCTTTTTCGTGCCGTGGACGCGCACGACCGCCGCGTCGCCGCCGGGCGGCTGGAGCGTGTCGGCGCCGACCTTCCGGTCGTATTGCTCCCAGATCCAGCGCCGGCTGGCGAGGTCGGGCGAGGCCATCAGCTTCAGAAGGTCCGCGGCGATGTCGGTGGATTCGGGCAGGTCGGCGAGCGGCGCGGGGGGCTCGGTGCGGACCCAGGGCCGGTCGTAGCAGGGCGCCTCGTCGGCGAGCGGCGCGAGCGGGATGTCGGCGGCGACCTCGCCGTTCCATTTGAGCACCATATGGCCGGTGTCGGTGACCCGGCCGATCACCGCGAAATCGAGCTCCCACCTGCGGAAGATCGCCCCGGCCTCGGCCTCGCGGCCGGGCTTCAGCACCATCAGCATCCGCTCCTGCGATTCCGAGAGCATCATCTCGCAGGGCGTCATCCCTTCTTCGCGGCAGGGGACCAGATCCATGTCGAGCTCGATGCCGACCCCGCCCTTGGACGCCATCTCGACCGAGGAGGAGGTGAGGCCGGCCGCGCCCATGTCCTGGATGGCGACGATCGCGTCCGACGCCATCAGCTCGAGGCAGGCTTCGATCAAGAGCTTCTCGGTGAACGGGTCGCCGACCTGGACGGTCGGGCGCTTCTCCTCGCTGTCCTCGCTGAAGTCGGCCGAGGCCATGGTGGCGCCGTGGATGCCGTCGCGCCCGGTCTTCGAGCCGACATAGACGATCGGATTGCCGACGCCCGAGGCGGCCGAATAGAAGATCTTCGCGGTCTCGGCGACGCCGACGGTCATCGCGTTGACCAGGATGTTGCCGTCATAAGCGGGGTGGAAATCGACTTCGCCGCCCACCGTCGGCACGCCGACGCAATTGCCGTAGCCGCCGATCCCGGCGACGACGCCGGCGATCAGGTGACGGGTCTTCGGGTGGCCGGGCCGGCCGAAGCGCAGCGCGTTCAAGTTCGCGATCGGGCGCGCGCCCATCGTGAAGACGTCGCGCAATATGCCGCCGACTCCGGTCGCCGCGCCCTGATAGGGCTCGATGTAGGAGGGATGGTTGTGGCTCTCCATCTTGAAGATCGCGGCCTGACCGTCGCCGATGTCGATCACCCCGGCATTCTCGCCCGGGCCGCAGATCACCCAGGGGGCGGTGGTGGGCAGCTTCTTGAGGTGGATGCGGGACGATTTGTAGGAGCAATGCTCCGACCACATGACCGAGAAGATGCCGAGCTCGGTGAGGTTGGGCGCGCGGCCGAGCGCGTGGAGGACGCGCTCATATTCCTCCGGGCTGAGGCCGTGCTCGGCGACGATTTTCGGGGTGATCGGGGATTCGGCCATGGCGGGCTCGATAGCGAGCCCGCCATGGTCCGCCTAGGGGGGTCAGGCCCTAGCCCGGTGCAAGTTGGCCGCGGATCGCGCCGTTGGGGAATTCGTCGGTGCGGATCTCGACGTAGAAGGCCGACGGGTTGGATTCGATCTCCTGCGCGAGCGCCTCGCCGACCTGCTTGCAGTCCCAGCTGTCATTGTCGTGGGGCCGCTCGATCCGCGACACCGGCTCGCCGGCCGCGCCCGGGCCGCCGCGATAGATTTCCGCCGAGGTGACCCGGCCGATGCTGCGCACCTCGAGGTCGGTGCAGAGTTCGTGGGTGGCGTGGTGAATGCCGATCCGGGCCCGGCCCCAGCCGTCGGTATCGGCGGCGCCCGGCACGTTGTCGCCGTTGAGCACGGCCCGGAAGTGGGTGGCGGCGAGCGCCGTTCCCGTCGTGCCGGCGCCGGCGAGCAGGGTGAAGCCCCCGAGGGCCGCGAGCAACCGGCGGCGAGATTTGTTCTTCAACATGTCCAAATCCTCTCCTTGGGATGCCGCGCGCGCAGCGAATGGCCGCAAGCGCGGTCTGATCACCAAGCGGCCCGGGAAGGCTTTGTTCCCGCTCTTTCGATGGTCCGTGGCGCACGGACGGCGCGGCGGCGTCGCGCCGCGGGGCCGTAACGAAAAGGCCGACCCGGACATTCCCGGACCGGCGCTTCGACTGGGGCGAGGGCCTCGCCTCAGGTGTGGCAGGACTTGCCGTTGATGGTGACGTGGGTGCCGTTGCCGCTGATCGTATAGCCTTCGCCGACATAAGGCGGGGCGCCGCCGACGGCGGTCGCGGTCGTCGGCGCGCCTTCGCGGCTGCGGCGGACCAGGGCCGTGTTGTTGTTGTAGAAATCGACATAGACGAGGCTGTTGTCGTTGCAGCGATAGGTGCGGCTGTCGGTGATGGCCGGCGGCAGCGCCACCGGCGCGGCGTTCTTGAGCGCTTCCTCCTGGGGATCGTAGGCATTGATCACCTCGGGCGCGCCTTGCTGGCAGGCCGAGAGAGCGAGGAGCGCCGCGCTGGCCGCTGCGGCGAGGAGGGGGGTTTTGTCCATAGCCAATCCTTCGCGGGCGCAACAAAGATCGTCAAGATCGAATCTGTCGTCCCCCCCTTGGGCCAGCGGCGTTCGACGAAGCGTGACCGGGGTTCGACAAAGCGCCCATCGTCGATTAGATTCGCGGCTGGAGGAGAATGATCGGATGCAGCGGGTTCGGATCGGGCTCACCGGTCTTGCCTTCGTCTTTCTGGCGGTGCTTCTCGCCGCCGTCTTCACCGGCCAGCCGGCAGGCGAGGCGCCGATCACGCCGAATCTGATCGAGCATCAGAAAGCGGGCGCGCCGGCGACGCCGCCGGGCCAAGCCGCGGCCCAGCCGACCGAGCCGCTCGCCGAACTCGGCGTCGCCCCCGGCAACGCCGATTCGAACAGCAACGCACCGCCGCCCGCAACCACCGTCCGGCCGCGTTGAGTCGCGCCATTCACCGACTTATCCACAGAACGAAGAAAGAACAAAATCGTGGGATTTCAGGTCTGAATCTACCGTAATTCCCCCCAAATCTCCTCTTGGTGGTATAGAATCCCCAAAAAACGCACGAAATCCCCTTCCAAACCCATGCGCATCCTGTTATCCACGGCCGGTAATTAGGGGCATTTCCTGTTCATCCGCGAGGGACGCGGGGCGAGCGATGGCGCGCGCCCGCGGACGGGGGAGGTCTGCGTGAGGGGACGGGCCTGCATTTGGACCAGGTGCTCGATCATTATTTCAGCGGCAGCGCGCTCGTGGCGGTCGACGCCAAGGGCCGCCTTTCGGTGCCCGCCGGCATCCGCCAGAAGGTCGAGCGGCGCTCGGACACGCGCGCCATCGTCCTCACCCGCCATCCGATCGAGCCCTGCCTGACCGGCTTCGACACCAATTATCTGCGCCTCCTCTATCTCGACAATGAGCGGCGCCGGCTGGCCGAGGAGGAGCGCGACCCGCTCGTCCATTATTCGCGCGAACGCCGCAGCTTCGGCAGCGCCGAGGAAGTCCCCTACGACACCAGCGGCCGCATCCTGCTGACCGCCAAGCTGCGCCGCCGCGGCCAGCTCGAGGACCTCGCCCTGTTCGTCGGCGTCGGCGCCACCTTCGAGCTGTGGAACCCGCAGCTCGCGCTGAAGAGCGGCGATCCCGAAATCCGCGAGTTCGCCGCCGAGGCGCTGGAAGAGCGGGGGCCGAAGCCATGACCGCCGCCGCCGCCGTGCCCCACATCCCCGTCCTTGCCGAAGAGACCGTCCATGCGCTCGCCGTTGCCCCCGGCGAGACCTATGTCGACGGCACCTTCGGCGCGGGCGGCTACGCCAAGGCCATCCTCGATAAAGGGGCGGCCCGCGTCTTCGCTTTCGATCGCGATCCCGAAGCGATCCAGTATGGCGAAGACCTGGCCGCCGCCAGCGGGGGGCGCCTGACGCTTGTGCCGGAGCGCTTCAGCCGGATGCGTCAGGCGCTTGCCGCCCGCGGCGTCGAGAAGGTCGACGGGGTGACGCTCGATGTCGGCGTCTCCTCGATGCAATTGGACCAGGCCGCGCGCGGCTTCTCCTTCCAGGCCGACGGCCCGCTCGACATGCGGATGGGCAGGGACGGGCCGAGCGCCGCCGACTTCGTCAATCAGGCCGACGAAGCCGAGATCGCCGACATCCTGTTCCATTATGGCGAGGAGCCCAAGGCGCGCCGTGTCGCCCGCGCGATCGTCGCGGCGCGGCCGATCGAACGCACCGGCGAGCTCGCCCGGATCGTGCGCAAGGCGCTCGGCCATCATGCCGGCATGAAGAAGGACCCGGCGACGCGGACCTTCCAGGCGATCCGGATTCACGTGAACGAGGAGCTGCACGAGCTCGAAGGCGGGCTCGAAGCGGCCGAACGGGTGCTCGCACCCGGCGGCCGCCTCGCCGTGGTGACCTTTCACAGCCTCGAGGACCGGATCGTGAAGCGTTTCCTGAAGGCGCGCAGCGGCGCACTCCCGGCCGCCTCGCGTCACCTGCCGGCCCGCGCCACGGCCGGGCCGGCCCCTACGTTCGAAGCGGTGACGAAACCGGTCCGCGCCGGCGCCGCCGAAACCGCCGCCAATCCCCGCGCGCGCTCGGCGACCTTGCGCGCCGCGCGCCGCACTTCCGCCCCTGCCTGGTTCCAGAAAGAAGGAGCAAGTCGATGATCGCACGGGGGTTCAAGCCGATCGGCTGGGTCGCCGCCGTCGGAACGGCCGCACTGGGCTGCTACATGCTGTCGCTCCGGGTCGCCTCCGAGCGCGCCGATCTGACCAATATCGAGCGGCGGATCGTCGCCACCCGCCAGCAGATCCGCTCGCTGCAGACCGAATTGGGCACCCGCGGCCGGCTCCAGCAGCTCGAGCAGTGGAACGACGAGGTGCTCGCGCTGGCGGCGCCGGTTTCGAGCCAGTATCTCCACTCCAGCGTCCAGCTCGCCCGCTTCAGCGCGACCCCGCCCAACGCGCTCGACGCGCCGGCCGAGATCCGCATGGCCGCGGCCGGAGCCGCGCCCGCCCCGGCGCCGGCGCTCCCCGCCGCGACTCCGGCGCCGCGGCACGCCGTCGCCGACGCGCGCAGCGTCGCGGCGCCGCCGCCGCTCGAACGGCCGATGGTCCAGCGCACCAGCCTGATCGTGACCGCGGACGCCGCGCCCGCCCCGGCGCGGCCCCAGGCGGCGCCGGCCCGCGAGCCGACAACTCGGCCCGCCCATTCGCGTCCGGACACGGCGCCCGGGCGCCCCTCGGCGCTGCTCGACGCGCGGACGCTGCGCGAAATCGGCAGCGCCGCCCGCGCCGAGCGCGGCGGCGGAACGCGCGACTGATGGCGACGCTCGCGGCCCGGATCGAGCGGCCGGCGCCCGTCGCCGAGCAGGAGCACGGGCTCGCGCTCACTTATCACCGGCTGATGCTGGTGATGCTGCTGTTCGTCGGCGTCACCTTCGTCATCGTCGGCCGGCTGGCGATGCTTCAGGTCTTCACCGACCATTCGGGCGCTGCCCAGCTCGCCAACCCGCTGCTGCCGCCGCGCGGCGACATCGTCGACCGCAACGGCGTCCCGCTCGCCCGGACGATCGACGCCTGGTCGATCGCCGTCCATCCGCAGCAGATCATCGGCGACCGGCGCGAGCTGGCGCAGCGCCTCAACGCGCTGATGCCCGAGCGCAGCGTCGCCGAATATCGCGCGCTGCTGAGCCGGCGGACCAATTTCCTCTATCTCTCGCGCCGCGCGCTGCCGGAGATGGTCGCGGCGGTGAACGCGCTGGGTGAGCCCGCCATCGTCTTCGACCGCGAGCCCGAACGGCTTTACCCGCAGACCGCGATGGCCGGCCACGTGCTCGGCTGGACCGACATGCAGGGGCACGGCGTCACCGGCATGGAGCGGGTGCTCGACGAACGGCTGCTCGACGCCGGCCGGCGCGGCGCGCCGGTCGCGCTGTCGCTCGACAGCCGCGTCCAGGCGGTGCTCGAATCCGAGCTCGCCAGCGCGGTCACCGCGATGAGCGCCGAAGGCGGCACCGGCATCGTCCTCGACGTTGCGACCGGCGAGGTCATCGCGATGGCGTCGGCGCCGACCTTCAACCCCAATGCCGCCGGCCATTCGGACCCGAGCGCGCTCTACAACCGCGCGACGATGGGCGTCTACGAGCTCGGCTCGACCTTCAAGCCGATCACCGTCGCCGCGGCGATGGAGGCGGGCGTCATCACTTCGATGCACCAGCGCTGGGACGCGACGGCGCCGATCGCGGTCGGCCGATTCCAGATCCACGACGATCGCGGCCACGAGATGAGGCGGCCGCTGACCGTGCCGGAGCTGATCGTCCATTCTTCCAACATCGCCGCCGCCCATATCGCCGACGCGATGGGCGCCGAACGGATGCAGGCGGCGTTCCGCGCGGTGGGATTCAACGAGGCGCCCTCTATCGAGCTGCGCGAGCGCGCCGCGCCGCTCTGGCCGCGCGACTGGGGCCGGGCGACGGTGATGACCTCGGGCTTCGGCCACGGCCTCGCGATCACGCCGCTTCACCTCGCCAGCGCCTATGCCGCGCTCGTCAACGGCGGCATCTGGCGGCCGGCGACCTTGCTGCGGGTCGCGCCGGGGCACCAGGCTTCGGGCCGCCGGATCTATTCGGCGCAGACCAGCTACCGGATCCGCCAGCTGCTGCGATTGAACGTCCAGCAGGGCACCGGCCGGCGCGCCGAGGCGGCGGGCTTCCGGGTCGGCGGCAAGACCGGCACCGCGGAAAAAGCGTCGGCCGGCGGATATAATCGCCATCTCAACGTTTCCACCTTCGCGGCGGCTTTCCCGATGGACGCGCCGCGCTATGTGGTGCTGGTCATGATGGACGCTCCCCGCCCAAGCGCCGCCAATAGCGGCGTCACCACCGCCGCCTATACCGCCGCGCCCGTCGTGGCCCATCTCATCCAGCGCGCCGGGCCGCTGCTGGGCGTCATCCCCGATACGAGCCGCGACATCGACACGTCCGATCTGATGCCCCCGGTTGCCGCCCCCGCGGAGCACTGATGAAGCTGGGCGCGCTGACCGGCAGCGGCGAGACCGCCCCCGTCACCGGCTTCGCCATCGACCACCGGAAAGTCGCGCCCGGCACCGTGTTCGGCGCGTTCCGGGGGGGCCGGTTCAACGGCGAGGATTTCATTCCCGAGGCGGTGTCCTCGGGCGCGGTGGCCGTGGTGGCGCGGCCCGAAACCGGCGTCGAAGGCGCGGTCCATATCCCGGCCGCGGAGCCGCGGCGCGAATTCGCCCGGCTCGCGGCCAAATTCTTCCAGCCTTTCCCCGAGACGATCGTCGCGGTCACCGGCACCAACGGCAAGACCTCGAACGTCGAGCTGGTCCGCCAGCTCTGGCGGATGGCCGGCCACCCCTCGGCGAGCATCGGCACGCTGGGCGTCACCACTTCCGACGACCAGGTGACGACCGGGCTCACCACGCCCGACATCGTCACCTTCCTCTCCAACATGGCCGGGCTCGAGCGGATGGGGATCACCCACGCCGCGTTCGAGGCGTCGAGCCACGGCTTGTCGCAATACCGGACCGAGGGGCTGCCCGTGCAGGCCGCCGCCTTCACCAATTTCAGCCGCGACCATCTCGACTATCATGCGACGATGGCGGCCTATTTCGAGGCGAAGATGCGGCTGTTCGAAGACGTGCTCGAGCCGGGCGCGGCGGCGGTGGTGTGGACCGACGATGGCAAGTCGGACGAGGTGATCGCGCGCTGCACCGTGCGCGGGCTCCGGGTGCTCACGGTCGGCGCGAGCGGCGAGACGCTGACCCTGCTGAAGCGCGAGACGACCCAGCTCGGCCAGAAATTGACGGTCGCGGCGGGCGGCAAGACCCACATCGTCAACCTCGCCTTGATCGGCGCCTATCAGGCGGCGAACGCGCTGACCGCGGCGGGCCTCGCGATCGCCACCGGCGGCGATACGGCCCGGACGCTGGCCGATCTCGCCCGGGTCCATCCGGTGCGCGGGCGGCTGGAGCGGGCGGTGATCAGCAAGGCGGGGGCGCCGGTCTATGTCGATTATGCCCACACCCCCGACGCGATCGAGAGCGCGATCGAGGCGCTGCGTCCGCACGCCGGCAAGCTCATCATCGTGTTCGGCGCCGGCGGCGACCGCGACCGCGGCAAGCGGGCCGGGATGGGCGCGGCCGCGGCGCGGCTCGCCGACCGGGCGATCGTCACCGACGACAATCCCAGGAGCGAGGATCCGGCCGCGATCCGCCGCGACATCCTCGCCGGCGCGCCCGCCGCCGAGGAAGTGGCGGGGCGGCGCGAGGCGATCCGGCTGGCGATCGCCGAAGCGGGCCCGGGCGACATCGTCCTCATCGCCGGCAAGGGCCACGAGCAGGGCCAGATCGTCGGCGACCGGGTGCTCCCCTTCGACGACGTCGCGGTCGCCCGCGAGGAAGCGGCATGAGCGCGCTGTGGACCGCGGCCGAGATCGCCGAGGCGACGGGCGGCGCCGTCCATGGCGATTTCGAGGCTTGCGGAGTCGCGTTCGATTCGCGCGAGATCGGGCCGGGCGACCTGTTCGTCGCGATGAAGGGGACGGCGAGCGACGGCCATTTGTTCGTCGATAAGGCGTTCGCCGCCGGCGCGGCGGGAGCGGTGGTGAGCGAGGAGACGGCTCATCCGCACGTGCGCGTCGCGGACACCGTCAGGGCCCTCGACGATCTCGGCCGCGCGTCCCGCGCCAGGAGCGAAGCGACGATCGTCGGCGTCACCGGCTCGGCCGGAAAGACCGGGACCAAGGAGGCGCTGTTCGCGGCGCTGGAGCGCTCGGCGCCGGGGCGGGCGCACCGCTCGGTCAAGAGCTACAACAACCAGACCGGCGTGCCGCTGTCGCTGGCGCGGATGCCGCGTGACGCCAGGTTCGGCGTGTTCGAGATGGGGATGAACCACGAGGGCGAGCTGGCGGCGCTGACCCGGCTGGTGCGGCCGCACGTCGCGATCGTCACCACGATCGCGCCGGCGCACCGCGAATTTTTCGCGGGCGAGGCCGAGATCGCCGACGCCAAAGCCGAGATTTTCGAAGGACTGGAGCCGGGCGGCACCGCGATCATCCCTCACGACAGCCCGCACCGCGACCGGCTCGCCGCCGCGGCGAAGCGCCATGCCGGCGCAATCGTCACCTTCGGCCTCGGCGAGGGCGCGGACGTGCGCGCCTCCTATGTCGTGCGCGGCCCGCGCGGCGGCTCGATGGTGACGGCGCAGCTGCCCGGCGCGCAATTGAGCTTCACCGTCTCGCAACCGGGCGCGCATTGGGTGGCCAATGCGCTGGCGGTGCTGGCCGCGGTGCAGGCGGCCGGCGGCGACCTTGCCCTCGCCGGCCTGGCGCTCGCCGAGCTCGGCGGATTGAAGGGCCGGGGCGAGCGGCATCGGATCGCGGTCGCGGGCGGCGAGGCGTTGCTGATCGACGAGAGCTACAATGCCAACCCGGCCTCGATGGCGGCGACATTGCAGGTGCTCGCCGACGAGAAGGTCGCCGGCCGCCGCATCGCCGTCCTCGGCACGATGCGCGAGCTGGGCGAGGACAGCGGCAAGTTCCACGCGGCGCTGGCCGCGCCGCTCGAAGCGGCGCAGGTCGACTATGCGATCCTCGTCGGCGACGGCATGGAGGCGCTTGCGAAAGCGCTTGGCGGGCAGGTCAAAATGGCGCATGTGCCCGACGCGGCGACGGCCATTCCCCTTGCGCGCGAGGCGATCGGCCCCGGCGACGCCATGCTCGTCAAGGGATCCAACTCGATCGGACTTGCCGCCCTCGTCGAGGCGCTGGCGGGCGGGACGGACTGATGTTTCTTTGGATCGCAGATCAGCTTGGCTATCCGGGAGTGTTCAACCTCTTCCGCTACATCACGATGCGCGCCGGCGCGGCGACCGCGACCGCCTTGTTCCTCGGCCTGCTGCTCGGCCCGAAGTTCATCGGCTGGCTCAGGGTGCGCCAGGGCAAGGGCCAGCCGATCCGCGACGACGGGCCCCTGTCCCACCTCGCCAAGCGCGGCACGCCGACCATGGGCGGGCTGATGATCCTCACCTCGCTGACGGTGGCGATGTTCCTGTGGATGGACTTTTCCAACCGCTATTTGTGGGCCTGCATGCTGATCACGGTCGGCTTCGGCGCGATCGGCTTCCTCGACGATTACGACAAGATCAAGAAGCGCCATCACAAGGGCGTTTCCGGCCGCATTCGCCTGCTCGCCGAGTTCATCGTCGCCGGCATCGGCTGCTGGATCATCTCCTGGGGCGGCGCGACCGAGCTCTACATCCCCTTCTACAACGGCCCGGTCATCGACCTCGGCCCGTTCTACATCCTGTTCGCGGCGTTCGTGGTGGTGGCGTTCGGCAATGCGGTCAATCTGACCGACGGGCTCGACGGGCTGGCGACGATGCCGGTGATCATCGCCAGCCTCGCCTTCATCGTCATCGCCTATCTGGTCGGCAACAAGATCTTCGCGACCTATCTCGGCATCCCGCACGTGCTCGGCGCCGGCGACTTGACCGTGCTCTGCTCGGCGATGGTCGGAGCAGGTCTCGCCTTCCTCTGGTTCAACGCGCCGCCGGCCGCGGTCTTCATGGGCGACACCGGCAGCCTCGCGCTCGGCGGGGCGCTGGGCGCGATCGCGGTCGCCACCCGCCACGAGATCGTGCTCGGCATCATCGGCGGGCTGTTCGTGCTCGAGGCGATGAGCGTGATCATCCAGGTGCTGGTCTACAAGAGGACCGGCAAGCGCGTCTTCCGGATGGCGCCGATCCACCACCATTTCGAGCAGCTCGGCTGGTCCGAGCCGACCGTCGTGATCCGCTTCTGGATCATCGCCTTCGTGCTGGCGCTGGCCGGCCTGTCGACGCTGAAGCTGAGATGATCACCAGCCCCGCCTTTTCCGGCAGACTTTATGCCGTCCTCGGCCTCGCGAGATCGGGGCTGGCGAGCGTCGAGGCGCTGGTCGCGAGCGGCGCCCGCGTCACGGCCTGGGACAATCGCGAGGAAGCGCGCGACGCGGTCGCCGACAAGGCCCAGATCGCCGACCTGCTGGAGATCGATCTTGCCGGCTATGACGGCATCGTCGTCTCGCCGGGCGTGCCGCTCAACCGCCACCCGATCGCCGCCAAGGCTCGCGCGGCGGGCGTGCCGCTGATCGGCGACATCGAATTGTTCGCCCAGGCTCGCTCTGCGCTGCCGCCGCACAAGGTGGTCGGGATCACCGGCACCAACGGCAAGTCGACCACCACCGCGCTCGTCCACCACATCCTCGAGACCGCCGGGGTGCCGACCGCGATGGGCGGCAATATCGGGCTGCCGATCCTCGCCCAGGACCCGCTGCCGCAAGGCGGCGTCTATGTGCTGGAACTGTCGAGCTATCAGCTCGACCTCACCCACAGCCTCGATTGCGACGTCGCCGTGCTGCTCAACATCACGCCCGACCATCTCGACCGCTACGCCGATTTCAACGCCTATGCGGCCTCGAAGCGGCGGCTGTTCGACATGCAGTCGCCGGGCCGGACCGCGATCGTCGGCGACGAGGGCGCGGTCGACCAGTCGAACTGGCCGGCGCTGCAAGGACCGCACAATGCGCAGAACGCACGCGCGGCGATCGCCGTGTGCGAAGCGCTCGGGCTTGCCGGTGGCGATATCGGCGAGGGCCTCGCCACCTATCCCGGCCTGCCGCACCGGATGGAGCGGGTGCGCGAGAAGGACGGCATCCTGTTCGTCAACGACAGCAAGGCGACCAATCCCGACTCGACCGCGCCCGCGCTCGCCGCCTTCCCGCATGTCCACTGGATCGTCGGCGGGCTCGCCAAGACCAAGGGCTTGGGGCCTTGCGAGGATCAGCTCGGCCATGTCCGCGCCGCCTATACGATCGGCGAGGCGGGGCCGATGTTCGCCAAGCTGCTCGAAGGCAGGGTGCCGGTGAAAGAGTCGGAATTGCTGGTGACGGCGGTCAACGAGGCGGCCGGGGCGGCGGCGCCGGGCGAAGTGGTGCTGCTGTCGCCGGCCTGCGCCTCGTTCGACCAGTTCCGCGACTATGAGGCGCGCGGCGACGCGTTCCGCGCCGCGGTGGAGGCTTTGGCATGAGCAGCGTCGCTCCCCCCGTCCGCAAGGCGATGGCGCCCAGGCTCGGCCGCTCGGACCGGAGCGCGTTCGGGCGCTGGTTCTGGGAGATCGACAAGGTCCTGCTGGTGCTGGTCGCGGTGCTGATCTCGATCGGCCTGATCGCCGTCGCCGCGGCCTCGCCGGCGGCGGGCCAGCGTTATTCGGGCGGCGGCATCAGCGTGCCGCCGCTTTACTATTTCTACCGGCAATTGATGTGGATCGCGCTCGCCGTGCCGGTGATGATCGGCGTCTCCATGCTCGCCAAGCCGACCGCGCGGCGGCTCTCCATCCTCGGCGCCGCCTTGTTCACGATCCTCTTGTTCCTGGTGCCGATCCTCGGCGTCGAGAGGAACGGCGCGACGCGCTGGATCGGGGCCGGCTTCACCCAGTTACAGCCCTCGGAGTTCCTGAAGCCTTTGTTCATCGTCACGATCGCCTGGCTCTTGTCGATGAAGGACAAGGACAAGTCGCTGCCGGTGGTGTCCCTATCGGCGATCCTGACCGGGGTGGTCGCCCTGCTGCTGATGCGCCAGCCCAACCTCGGCGAGACGGTGATCTTCGTTTCCGCCTGGATCGTCCTCCTCATGCTGTCGGGCGCGCCGATGCGGATGCTCTACGCGCTCGGCGCCGCCGGCGTCGGCCTGCTCGTCAGCGCCTATCTTTTCTACGACGTGGCGACGCAGCGGATCAACGGCTTCCTGTTCGCGGAAGGGGACCAATATCAGGTCGAATCGGCATTGAGGACGCTGACCGCCGGCGGCCTGTTCGGCGCCGGCCCGGGCGCGGGCATCCGCAAATTCTCGCTGCCCGAGCCGCACACCGACTACATCTTCTCGGTGATCGGCGAGGAGTTCGGCATCATCGCCTGCCTCGCCATCGCCATCCTCTACATGACGATCGTCGTCCGGGTGTTGGTCCGGCTGCTCAACGAGGAGGACAAGTTCCTGGTCCTCGCCACCGCCGGCCTCGTCACCCAGTTCGGGCTGCAGGCCCTGATCAACATGGCGGTCAACGTCCATATCGCCCCGTCCAAGGGGATGACGCTGCCGTTCATCTCCTATGGCGGCTCGTCGATGATCGCGCTGGCGATGGGCTTCGGCCTGCTGCTCGCCTTCAGCCGCCGCAACCCGCATCTGCTCGGCCAGCCTTATGTGGTGCGATGGAGCGGGCTCAAATGATGTCGCGCCACTATGTGCTCGCCGCGGGCGGGACCGGCGGCCATATGGTGCCGGCGCACGCGCTCGCCGAGGAATTGCTGCTGCGCGGGCATCGGGTGGCGCTGATCACCGACGACCGCGGCGCGCGCATCCCCGGCCTGTTCGGCAACGTCCAGGTCCACGTCCTGCCCGCCGGGCGGCTCGCGGGCGGACCGGCCGGCTGGCTGAGGGCGGCGCGCAACATAATGACCGGCCGGGCAATGGCGCTCAGGCTCTACGAGACCTTCCTGCCCTCGGCGGTGATCGGTTTTGGCGGCTATCCCGCCTTCCCGGCCTTGCTGGCGGCGCGGCGCGACCGCATCCCGACCCTGCTGCACGAGCAGAATGCGGTGCTCGGCCGGGTCAACCGGCTGATGGCCGGCAAGGTCGACGCGATCGCGGTCGCCTACGAGACCGTCCAGCGGCTGCCGGCCAAGGCAGCGGACAAGGTTCATCTGGTGGGTAATCCGGTCCGTGACGAAGTGCTGGTGCTGCGCGATTTGCCCTTCCCGCCGCTCACGGAGGACGGCATCTTCCGGGTGCTGGTGACCGGCGGCAGCCAGGGCGCCTCGATCCTCTCCGAGGTGGTGCCCGAGGGGCTGGCGCTGCTGCCCGAGCATTTCCGCCGCCGGCTCCAGGTCACCCAGCAATGCCGGGCCGACGACATCGACCAGGCGCGCGCGCGCTACGCCGCGCTCGGCATCCCCGCCGACCTCGCCACCTATTTGCCGGACCTGCCCGAGCGGCTCGCCTGGGCGCACCTCGTCATCGCCCGCGCCGGCGCCTCGACCATCGCCGAGCTGACCGCGGCCGGCCGGCCGGCGATCCTGGTGCCGCTGCCCAGCGCGACCGACGACCACCAGACCTACAACGCCCGCGAAATGGCCCGGGCCGGCGGCGCCCGGATGATCGCGCAGGCCAGGTTCACCCCCGTCGAGCTCGCCAAGCAGATGCAAAAGCTCGGGCTCGAGCCGGTCGCGCTCGCCAGGGCGGCCGAGCAGGCCAAGGCGGTCGGGAGACCCGACGCGGCGAGGGACCTCGCCGACCTCGTCGAGCGGACCGGCCGCGACCCCGGCGCCGACCCCGGCTTCGTCCGCGAGGCGGTGCTCCGGCCGATGGCCGGCGGAGTGCCGGCATGAGGGGAGTCGGCACCGACATCGGCACCATCCATTTCGTCGGCATCGGCGGCATCGGCATGTCGGGCATCGCCGAGGTGATGCACATATTGGGCTACAAGGTGCAGGGCTCCGACGTCGCCGAAGGCTATGTCGTCGAGGGGTTGCGCAAGCTCGGCATCCCGGTCGCGATCGGCCACAGCCCCGACAATCTCGGCGACGCCGCGGTGGTGGTGACCTCGACCGCGATCCGGAAGGACAATGTCGAGGTCGCGGCGGCCTATGAGCGGCGCGTGCCCGTCGTGCGGCGCGCCGAGATGCTGGCCGAATTGATGCGCCTCAAGTCGACGGTCGCGGTGGCGGGGACGCACGGCAAGACGACCACCACCTCGATGATCGCGGCGATGCTCGATGCCGGTGGCATCGACCCGACCGTGATCAACGGCGGCATCATCAACGCCTACGGCTCGAACGCCCGGCTCGGCAGCTCGGAGTGGATGGTGGTCGAGGCCGACGAGAGCGACGGCAGCTTCCTGAGGCTCGACGGCACGATCGCGGTGGTGACCAACATCGATCCCGAGCATCTCGATCATTATGGCGGCTTCGAGCAGGTCAAGGACGCGTTCGTCGCCTTCATCGAGAACGTGCCGTTCTACGGCGCCGCTTTGCTGTGCGTCGACCATCCCGAGGTCCAGTCGATCATCCCGCGCCTCAGGGACCGGCGCGTCGTCACCTACGGCTTCGCCGCCCAGGCCGATGTGCGCGGCGACAACGTCGTGCCCTTCCCGGGCGGCAACCGCTTCGACGTCTCGCTGCGCGACCGCGCCGGCGAGGTCAGGACGATCGCCGGCATCGCGCTGCCCATGCCCGGCCGCCACAACGTCCAGAATGCGCTCGCGGCGATCGGCGTCGCCGCCGAGCTCGGCATAGCGGACGCGGCGATCGCGCATGGCTTCGACAAGTTCGATGGCGTCAAGCGCCGCTTCACCAAGGTCGGCGAGGTCGACGGCGTCACCATCATCGACGATTACGGCCACCATCCGGTCGAGATCAAGGCGGTGCTCTCCGCTGCCCGCGAAGGCGCGCAGGGGCGGGTGATCGCGGTCGTCCAGCCGCACCGCTACACCAGGCTCCACGATCTGATGGCCGACTTCCAGGTCGCGTTCAACGATGCCGACATCGTCCTCGTCGCGCCGGTCTATGCGGCCGGCGAGGGGCCGATCGAGGGGGTCGATGCCGAAGCGCTGGTCGAGGGGATGAAGCAGCGCGGCCATTTGGGCGCCCACGCGGTCGCCGACGCCGACGAGGTCTGCCGGCAGCTCAAGGACCTCGCCGCGCCGGGCGACATGGTGATCTGCCTCGGCGCCGGCGACATCACCAAATGGGCCGCCGGCCTCGCCGACGGCATCGCCAAGGCGCGGGCCGCGGCATGAGCACCGTCCTTGACCTGCCGCGCCTCGAGGGCAGCGCCGAGCGCGACGGCAGCCTCGCCGACTTCATCTGGTTCCGCACCGGCGGCCCGGCCGAATGGCTGGTGCGGCCGGCCAACGTCGCGGACCTTTCGCAATTCCTGCGCGGGCTCGATCCCGCAGTGCCGGTGCTTGCCGTCGGCGTCGGCTCGAACCTGATCGTGCGCGACGGCGGCGTGCCGGGCGTCGTCGTGCGCCTCCCCAAGGCGCTCGGCCACGTCCATGTCGAGCCCGGCAACCGGCTGCGCGCCGGCGGCGGGGCGATGGGGATCAGCGTCGCCAGCAAGGCGCGCGATGCCCATGTCGCCGGCCTCGAATTCCTCCGCGGCATCCCCGGCACCGCCGGCGGCGCGGTGCGGATGAACGCCGGCGCCTACGGCCGCGAGGTTGCGGATATCCTCGTCGAAGCGACCCTCGTCCTGCGCGACGGCCGCGTCGAGACCTGGCCGCGCGCGCGGTTCGGCTACAGCTACCGGCACAGCGCGGTGCCCGAGGGCGCGATCGTCGTCGAGGCTTTGTTCGAAGGCGGGCCGGGCGAGCGCGCCCAAATCGCCGCCGAGATGGACCGGATCGCCGAGGAGCGCGAAGCCTCGCAACCTTTGCGCTCGCGCACCGGCGGCTCGACCTTCAAGAACCCGCCGGGGACCAAGGCCTGGAAGCTGATCGACGCCGCCGGCTGCCGCGGCCTCAGGATCGGCGCCGCCCAGGTGTCGGAGAAGCATTGCAACTTCCTCCTCAACCTCGGCGGCGCCACTGCCGCCGACATTGAGGAATTGGGCGAGGAGGTGCGGCGGCGGGTCAAGGCCGACAGCGGCGTCAATCTGGAATGGGAAATCCAGCGCGTGGGGAATGCGCATGGATAAGCTCCACGTCGCGGTGCTGATGGGCGGCTGGTCGGCCGAGCGCGAGATTTCGCTGATCACCGGCAATGGCGTGGCGGACGCGCTCGAGCGCCGCGGCCATGAGGTGACGCGGATCGACATGGATCGCAACATCGCCGCGCGGCTCGCGGATTTGAGCCCCGACGTCGTCTTCAACGCGCTCCACGGCACCCCCGGCGAGGACGGCACGGTGCAGGGCATGATGGACCTGATGGGCCTGCGCTATACCCATAGTGGCCTCGAAGCCTCGGTGATCGCGATCGACAAGGAGCTGACCAAGATGGTGCTCGTGCCGGCCGGCATCCGCATGCCGGCGGGCAAGATCGTCGCCAGCGAGAGCCTTTACGAAGGCGACCCGCTGCCGCGGCCCTACGTGCTGAAGCCGGTCAACGAGGGCTCGTCGGTCGGCGTCGCGATCGTCAGGGAGAGCGGCAATTACGGCGATCCGATCGCCCGCGACGTCAAGGGGCCGTGGCAGGAGTTCGACAAATTGCTCGCCGAGCCCTTCATTCCGGGCCGCGAGCTCACCGTCGCGGTGCTCGACGACGAGGCGCTGGCGGTGACCGAGCTCAGGCCCAAATCGGGCTTCTACGACTATGACGCCAAATATACCGAGGGGATGACCGAGCATGTCTGCCCGGCCGACATTCCCGACCAGATCCGCGACGCGGCGCTCAAGATGGCGCGCGACGCGCACCGCCTGCTCGGCTGCAAGGGCGCGTCGCGCTCCGATTTCCGCTGGGACGATGCGCAGGGCGAGGCCGGGCTCTATCTGCTCGAGGTCAACACCCAGCCGGGGATGACGCCCTTGAGCCTGGTGCCCGAGCAGGCGCGCCTGCGGGGCATCGACTACGCGACTTTGGTGGAACGGATCGTGGAGGCGGCATTATGAGCGCGAGAATCGCGCGCGGCGGGCCGGCGCGGGGCCGGCCCAAGGCCCGGACCGCATCGCGCGGCGTCCGCACCCGCAAGCCGAGGAAGCAGGGCCTGCTCGAGAGCTTCGGCGTCTCGCCCGGCTGGGCGCGGCGGATCGGCAATTGGACGCTGGCCGGCATGACCTTCGCCGTCGTCGTCGCCGCGGTGCTCGCCTTCCGCCTGCCGCAGCTCGCCGGCATCGCGCTGGGCGAAGGCGTCGGCGGCGCCGGCTTCACGCTGAGGCGGGTCGAGATCAAGGGCGCCCATCGCGTCTCGCGCCTCGCCATCTACAATGTCGCCTTCGACCAGGATTCGATGGCGATGCCGCTGGTCGATCTCGCCGCGACGCGGGCGCGGCTGCTGCAATTCGGCTGGATTCGCGAGGCGCGGGTGCTCAGGCGGCTGCCGGACACGCTGGTTATCGACGTCATCGAGCGCCAGCCGGTCGCGATCTGGCAGAACAACCGGCAACTCAGCCTGATCGATGTTGACGGCGTCGTGCTGGAAACGGTGCGGGTCGATGCGATGCCGGACCTGCCGCTGGTGATCGGGGCGGACGCCAACCGCCACATAGGCAATCTCGGCGCCCTCCTGCAGGCGGCGCCGCGGCTGCGGCCGCAGATCGCCGGCGCGACCTGGGTCGGCCAGCGCCGCTGGGACATCCGCTTCCAGAGCGGCGAGCTGCTGACCCTGCCCGAGGGCGACGACGAGGCGCGCCGCGCGATCACCCGCTTCGCGATGATGGACCAGCAGGATCCCCTGCTCGGCCGCGGCTTTGCCCGGATCGACATGCGCGACCCGAGGCGCACCTACGTCCGCATCTCGCGCGAGCCCGGCGCGATCGTGCCCTCCGCGGCGGCGCCCGACCCCGGCCAGGTGCCGCAAGACCTGGCGAGAACCATTTGATGGGCAGACGCCAACCCACCCTTCCGGTCCGCAACCTCGTCACCGCGCTCGACGTCGGCTCGTCCAAGGTCTGCGCGCTGATCGCCGAACCGGACGAGGACGGCAAATTGCGCATCCTCGGCACCGGCCAGCGCGAGAGCCGCGGCGTCAAGCGCGGCTTCATCGCCGACATGGAGAAGAGCGAGACCGCGATCCGCGAGGCGGTCGAGCAGGCCGAGCGGATCGCCGGCACCAATATCGATCAGGTGTTCGTCGGCTTCTCGGCGGGCGGGCTGGTCAGCAACGTCGCCGGCGTCGAGGTCGCGATCGGCGGCCGCCGGATCACCGCCGAGGACATCGAGGCTCTGCTCGGCGCCGGCCGGGAGTCGATCGACCCCGAGGGCCGCACCATCCTCCACGCCATCCCGGCCTTCTACACGATCGACGGCGTCGACGGCGTCAAGCAGCCGCGCGGCCTCCATGCCGAGAAGATCGCGGTCGACATCCACGTCATCGCCGCCGATCCGCCGCCGGTCAAGAATCTCGACCTGTGCGTCCGCTCCGCCCATCTCGGCGTGGAGGCGATCGTCGCCTCGCCGGTCGCGGCGGGCAAGGCCTGCCTCAGCGAGGAGGAGCGCGAACTGGGGGTGGCGCTGGTCGAGCTCGGCGGCGGCGTCACCAACGTCTCGGTCTTCGCCGGCGGCATGCTGGTGGGCTTGAAGTCGCTGGCGATCGGCGGCGCCGACATCACCGACGATATCGCCGCCGCCTTCGGCACCCGCCGCGCCGAGGCCGAGCGGATCAAATGCTTCTACGGCTCGGCGATGACGAGCCCGCGCGACAATCACGACATGATCGAGCTGGCGCCGATCGCCGGCGGCCAGGAAGGGATCGAGAGCGCCCGCATTACCCGCGCCCAATTGGTCGCGGTGATCCGCCAGCGGCTCGAGCATCTCACCGCACAGATCGAGGGCGCCTTGAAGCAACTGGGCTTTTCCGGCCCGTTCGGCCGCCAGGTGGTGCTGACCGGCGGCGGCGCGGAGCTGAAGGGCATCGCCGATTACGCGCAGGGGGTGCTCGGGCGCGCGGTCCGGATCGGCCGGCCGGCCATACCGGGCCTGCCGGAAGCGCATAGCGGCCCAGCCTTTTCGACCCTCGCGGGCCTCGCTTTGTTCGCCGCGGCGGACGAAGGCGACCTGCGCAGCGGCTTCACCGGCGCTCCGGGCGGCGACGACAGGGGCCCGGGCGGCTGGCTTTCCCGCATGATTGCGGCTTTTCGGACTCAGTATTGATAAAATCTGGGGAAAACATGTCGTGAACGTTAATTTTTACTCGCACCGCAGAATCGCATCGTGCAAAAGGACTTAGTCCAGGCGCGGCGCATGGCGCGGAGCCAATGGGGAGACAGCGCATGAGCATCGATTTCATCCGGCCGGAAGTCGAGGAACTCCGTCCCAGGATCAGCGTCATCGGGGTGGGAGGCGCCGGCGGCAACGCCATCGCCAACATGATCCATTCGGACGTCCAGGGCGTCGACTTCATCGTCGCCAACACCGACGCGCAGGCGCTCAACCACAGCCTCGCCGACCATAAGATCCAGCTCGGCCTCAAGATCACCCAGGGCCTCGGCGCCGGCTCGCGGCCGGAGATCGGCAAGGCCGCCGCCGAAGAGGCGCTGCACGAGATCGAGCAGGCGCTCGAAGGCGCGCACATGTGCTTCATCGCCGCCGGCATGGGCGGCGGCACCGGCACCGGCGCCGCCCCGATCATCGCCAAGGCCGCGCGGGACCGGGGCATCCTCACCGTCGGCGTCGTCACCAAGCCGTTCAGCTTCGAAGGCGCGCGCCGCGGCCGCGCCGCCGACGCCGGCATCGCCGAGCTGCAGCAGCATGTCGACACCTTGATCGTCATCCCGAACCAGAATCTGTTCCGCATCGCCAACCCGAACACGACCTTCAAGGAAGCGTTCATGATGGCCGACGAGGTGCTCCAGCAGGGCGTGCGCGGGATCACCGACCTGATGGTCATGCCCGGCCTGATCAACCTCGATTTCGCCGACGTCCGCTCGGTCATGAGCGAGATGGGCAAGGCGATGATGGGCACCGGCGAGGGGCTCGGCGACAATCGCGCGATCGAGGCCGCCGAGCAGGCGATCGCCAATCCCTTGCTCGACGGGGTCAGCATGAAGGGCGCCAAGGGCGTGATCATCTCGATCACCGGCGGCGAGGACATGCGGCTGATGGAGGTCGACGAGGCCGCCAACCACATCCGCGAGCTGGTCGATCCCGATGCCAACATCATCTGGGGCTCGGCCTTCAACAACGACCTCGACGGGCGGATCCGGGTCTCCGTCGTCGCCACCGGCATCGGCGCCGAGGAGGTCATGCCGATCCCGCAGCCGGCCAAGGTCTTCACCTTCCCGGCGGTCCGCGCCGCCGAGCCGCCGCGCACCGAAGTCGCGCCCGAGCCGGAAGTGCCGCCGCTGACCCTGACCGCGCCCGAGGGCATGGACGAAGACGAGCCGATGGAGCTCACCCAGGAGGCCGAAGCGGCGATGATGGAAGCGCCGACCGCCGGAATGCCGATGGTCGAAGCGGCGGGCGAAGACGAGAGCGACGAGCTGCTGCTCGACAGCGTCGACCTGACCGCCGAGGACGAGATGCCCGCGCCCGACGCGATGGAGCCGGCGGCGGGCACCCGCTCGTGGCTGACGCAGGAAGAGGCGCCGGCCGAGCCCGAGGCGAAGCCGCGCGAGGGCGGCACCCTGTTCGAGCGGATGTCGAACATCGCCCGCGGCGCCGCCAAGGCCCAGGTCGAGGAGTCCGAGGGGGGCGAAGAGGAGGCCCCGCACATGCGCACCGGCACTCGCGACCCGCTCGACATCCCCCGCTTCCTGAACCGGCAGAACAATCAGTAACGCACAAGGGGACAGTCACTCGTGACTGTCCCCGTTCACCGTCCGCCAGCCCCGCCCCGCCGCACGCCGGCGCGTCCGGTCATTGCCGGTACAGGTGAAGCGCTGTCTACGGACGAGATGATTTCATCGGCGATGCGGGGGGTCGGCCGCGGCATCATGCTTGCGGCGACCGGGATCATCATGGCCGCGGGGCCCGCCCGCGCGCAGGAGATGGACGCGCCCTTGCCGGCGCCGACGGGGCTGCCGCCGGGCGCGGTCGTGCAGCCGCTCGACACCGGGCCGGGCGCGGAATTGCGCCGCAACCTCACCGCTTTGGCCAACAATCCGCGCAGCCTCGAGGCGCTGATCGGCGCCGGCCGCGCCGCCAATGCGATGGGCGACGGCGAGGCGGCGCTCGGCTTCTTCGCCCGCGCCGACGAAATCTCTCCCGGCGACGCGCGGGTGAAGGCGGGGATGGGCTCGGCGCTGGTCCAGATGGAGCGGGCCGATCAGGCGCTGACGCTCTTCTCCCAGGCGCTCGCGCTCGGCGCGCCCGAGATCGAGATCGCCGGCGACCGCGGCCTCGCCCACGACATGCTGGGCGATCCCCGGCGCGCCCAGCAGGATTATGCGCTGGCGCTGCGGCGCCGCGCCGACCCGGAGATCGAGCGGCGCCTGGCGCTGTCGCTGGCGATCAGCGGCCAGCGCGAGGCGGCCTTGCGGGTGATCGACGGCCAGCTCCGCCGCCGCGACCGCGCCGCCTGGCGGACCCAGGCGTTCGTCCTCGCCTTGACCGGCGACGCGCGCGGCGCCGAGGACACGGCGGGGCGGATGATGCCGGCGGCGAATGCGCAGGAGATGGCGCCCTTCTTCGCCCGGCTGCCGTCGCTGAGCCCGGCGCAAAAAGCGGCTGCGGTCCATTTCGGCCGCTTTCCGAGCGACGGCCGCGCCGCCCAGGTCGCATCCCGCGCCGACACCCGCGCCGATCCCGACGCGCTCGCTTTGGCCCGCAACGAGCCGATCCGGGCGCGCCCGCAGCCGGCCGAGCCGCTCAACGCGGCGCCCCGCCGCCGCCCCGACGCCGAGGATAGCCGGACCGCGAGCTCGATCGGCGAGGAAGCGCCCGCGGTCGAGCCCCGCCGGTTCGAGCCGCCGCCGCCCGAGCCGGAGCCGGACGAGGCCAAGCCGGAGGAGGATCGAGGCGAGCCGCCGCAGCCCTCCTCCGAGCCCGCGCGCGAGGCGCCCGCCTTCGCCCCCGGCGCCGCCTTCACCCTGGTGCCCGGCCGCGACCAGCCGCGCGCGGCGCCGGCCGAGCCGCCGCCGGCGCCCGCCCGGGGCAACGACTTCGGCGACGTCGCCGCGCTGGTTCAGTCGTTACCCGACGAACGGGCGGCGACCCCGCCTTCGCCGGGGCGGTCCGCGGCGAGCGCCCGCGCGGCGCGCGCTTCCGAGCCTCCAGCCCGGAGCCGCAGCACAGCCGCCAATCCAGCGCGTCACTGGGTGCAGCTTGCCCACGCCGGCGCGCAATCCGTGCTGCCGCGCGAGTTCGCCGCGGCGCGAGACGAGGCGCCGGCCCTGCTCGGCAGCCGCGCCGCCTATGTCGCCCTCAGCAACCGCGTCAACCGGCTGCTGGTCGGCCCGTTCGACAGCGAGCGCGCCGCCGGGGCCTTCGTCGGCCAGCTCGAACGCCGCCATGTCGAGGCAATTGCCTGGACAAGCCCGGCGGGCCAGGAGATAGAGCGGCTCCGGATTCCGAATGAACCCCGCACCGCCCGCAACCAGCCCGAAGCCGAACAGCGTACCGCCGCGCGCGGAACGCGCGGCAGCCGCGCCGAGCCCGAGCCCAGGTCCGGCAGCCGAGCCGGCCGAAATCGATCGGGCGGCGACCAGCGGGCCTCGAGCGAGCGCACGGGACCGGAACGGCGGGCCACCACCCGCCGCGGTCGCGATGAGCCCGCCGCCGCCCGGCGATCGCCCGCTCGCGCATCTCGCGGCAAATCCGAGCCGGACGAGAGGCCGGCTGCACGCCGAAGACGATCGCATTGATCGCGGCCCGCGCGACGCCTTTCAGCGCGACCGCGACCGCATCATCCATTCGATCCCGTTCCGCCGCCTCAGGCACAAGACCCAGGTGTTCGTCGCTCCCGACGGCGACCATTACCGGGTGCGTCTCACCCACAGCCTCGAAGTCGCCCAGATCGCGCGGACGCTGGCGCGCGCGCTGGGGCTCAACGAGGATTTGACCGAGGCGCTCGCGCTCGCCCACGATATCGGCCACCCGCCGTTTGGCCATGCCGGCGAGGACGTGCTCCAGGCGGCGATGGCAAAAGCGGGCGGCTTCGACCACAACGCCCATACGATCCGGCTGCTGACCCGGCTCGAGAGCCCCTATCCGCGCTTCGCCGGATTGAACCTGAGCTGGGAGACGCTCGAGGGCCTCGCCAAGCATAACGGCCCGGTCGCGGCGCCGTCCTGGGCGCTCGCCGAGGCGGACGCGGCGTGGCCGCTGGAGCTCGGCTCCTGGCCCGGGATCGAGGCGCAGATCGCGGCGATCGCGGACGACATCGCCTACGACAATCACGACATCGACGACGGCCTTCGCGCCGGCCTGTTCACGCTCGACGAGCTGCTCGCCGTGCCGCTGGTGGCGCGGGCCTGGGCAGCGGTGAAGGCGCGCTATCCCGGGCTCGCCGACGCGCGCCTGCTGCCCGAGCTGGTCCGCGATCTCATCGGCGCGATGGTGGGCGACGTGCTCGCCGAGACGCGGGCGCGGGCCGCAGGCATCGCATCGGCCGAGGAGGTGCGCGCCGCCGGCCGCGCCCTCGCCGGCTTCTCCGCGGCGATGGCGGCGGAGGAACGGGCGCTCAAGGCCTTCCTCCACGCCCGCATGTATGAGGCGCCGCAGGTCCAGACGGTCCGCGGCGAAGCTCAGGCGATGCTCGCCTCCCTCTTTCTCGCCTACCGCGCCGATCCCGGCCGGCTACCGCCCGAATGGCGCCCGACAGGCGACGACATTGGGCTCCTGCGCGCCATTGGCGACTTCATCGCTGGCATGACCGATCGCTACGCCGTGCGGCGTTACGAGGAGCTGATCGGTCCGACGCGCCTGCCCGGCCGCTTCTGAGCCAGGGCGGCGGTCGATCCGCCAGTCAAAACTGGCGGCTTCGCAACCTATCCAAATAAAGTGTGCCAATTCAGAGCGATCGATTTGAAAAAGCCAGAAAGCGTTGTGGAAGGCTCAGCATCTGATGTACTATTATCGTTCAACCGGGACATTCGGAGCGGGGGAGCTGGAGGCGAAAATGGACATCTCCGAACATAGCGGGTCGGCAGGTCCTCCCGTTCGCGCAAACGGGGCAGGGCGGTCCGACGGCCCGGACGGGCAGGCAAGGCCCGAAGAGGATTTGATGTCGGTTATCGGCGCCGACATTCTGGTAACGGGCGATATCGAGGCCGAAATCGACTTGCACGTCGAGGGGCGCGTGTTGGGCAACGTCCGCTGCGCCACCCTGATACTCGGCGAACGCAGCTCCGTTACCGGCAACGTGGTCGCGGAGCGGGTTCGCGTCTCGGGCACGGTCGAGGGCGGAATCGAGACCACGGATCTGGCGATCGAAGCGACCGCCCGGGTGAAAGGAGACGTGACCTATTCGCGCCTGCGGATCGCGAATGGCGGCGTCATCCAGGGCACCATGACCCACAAGCCTCTCGATGAAGAGGCAAAATTGACGCTGGTCGAAGCGGAGCCCGAGGTTAAGCCCAAGGTGCACTTCATCGAGTAGCGGGCGAGCCTTGCGCGCGATATCATGCGCATTGGAAGGGGCATGCGACCAATGGTCGGGCAGAAACTTACCCCCAGCGAGGCCCTCACCGAGCTCAAGGAACTGATGCGGCTCATGGCGGCGGAAGGCTCGCCGCAAAGGCTTGCGGCGACCACTTATACGACTTGCCGGGAGACGTTGCTGCAGAGCGCAATGCGGCCCGCTTTGCCGGGCTTCCTTCTGCAATGCCTAACCATTTTCAGGTTCAAGGATTTCATCCAGCTCTACTCCCCGAGCCTCGACGAGCGGACTGCGTTTGTCGAGGAGGCGTTTCGGGCCTGCGAAGCCCGGGCAGGGGCCAGGCCGACTTTCGATGTCTTTGGCGATCCGGATTTCTAGGGGGCGATGAAAGTGGGCGCTCCGGAAATCAATATGCCGTTCCTTTGCCGGCTCGGCTGGCACCAGCCGAAGCCGGTGGCGCGCTGGAACTGCGGCTATTATTTCACAACATGCGCCCGCTGCGACCAGGATCTGGTGAGAACCGCCTATGGCCGCTGGCACGTGCCTCACGGCTATCGGGTCGTTTGGCAGGTGCAACCGCCGGCGAACGCCGTTTCGGCCGCGCTGGTTCGGGATCGGCCGGCGGCCGGTCCCGCCAGCGCCGCGGAGCTGCCCATTCAGGAAGTTCTCCGGCACATTCAAAATGGGTCTCCCACCGTCGACGAGCAGGTCGCCGATCCGGCCGCGGCAGGCGAAGACCGCGAGGTGGACGGACCGCCCGATGCGCCCGGCGCCAACGGGACGGAGGATGAAAGCGAGCCGGCGGGCGAGGCCACGTTCACGGAACAGGATCGGTTGATCACCACCGTTCCGGCGCGGCGGATTCCGGACTTCATGGACGAGTCGACGGATCCCAGCGCATGGGAATCGCCCTCGCGCGCTTATCTCCGTCGTCCTGCACCGGCCGGTGACGACCGAGCTGCGAATCTCGACGAAGAAGATCGCGGCCCCGGCGCCTTCAGGCGCCTGAGCACGCTCGTCATGATCCTGATCGAGCGCGCACGCAGCGCGCGCGCCGAGCCAATCCATGACCGGGACGCGCCCGCGGGCGTCGCTCCGGGCTGGCGGCTTGCCCTGATCCTCGCCATTCCCGTCATTGCGGTGCTGCTCCTCCTCGTGCTGAGGAATGCCTGGGATGACGGCCCGGCCGCGGGGACGAATGAAAGCATGGCCGAAGGCGCGCGGATCAGCCCGGACGCCGGCCAGCCGGCCTTCGTAACCGCAAGCCTGCTCAACTGCCGCTCCGCGCCCGCCCGCGAAGCGGAGTCTCTCACGACCCTGATGCGCGGAGACGTCGTCCGGCTTCTGGCCCGCGACGGGGAGTGGGTGAGCCTCGTCTACGAAGGCGGGCAATGCTGGGCCCTAATTCGGTACTTTTCGCTGGACCGGCCGATCTGAGAAAGAGCGTCCCGGACGATGATGGACGCCTCCAGCCGCGGTGGATGGCTGGATCCACCGATGTTAGCGCCATAGGTCGGCTAGAGAGCGTTCGCCTCGGTCGCGTTCGTCGCATTGGTGACGGTGTTGGCGTCCGGGCCGGTCGCCTCCGGTTCTTCGGCGGGACAGGTTATCTCGGCCTGGTCGCGGTTGCCGTCGCCGTCGACGACGGTGATCGACGCATCGGTTGGACAATGCCCGACGTCGAACGAAAGCGCCCGCAAGTCGCCTTGCCGCACCTGCGAATCGTCGGGCCGGCTCTCGATCGTCAGCAGGCTGATGAAGGGCGCGACGCCGCCGGCGACTTCGACCGAAATGCGTCCGTTCTCGTAGATCGGCTCACTCAGCGAGGGCGGGGTCGCGGTTTGTTCGTCGGCGGCGCCGAAATAAAAGCCGATGATGGTGCCGAAGATGCCCGAGAAGATCAGGAAAATCTCGCGCGCCCCGGCGAAGCGCTTGCCGAGATCGTCATCGGGCGCGAACAGCGAGCGGAAGATCAGCACCCCGCCGAAGCCGAGCATGGCGACGATCAAGGTGAAGACCAGGATCGGCCGGGTCGATTCGATCGTATCGTAGCGATCGGAACCGATCCCGTAGAAATAAAGCCAGAGCGAAGCGACATAGAGGACGATCGCCAGGCCGATCAGCCACGGCGATGCCTTGACCAGCGGGCTCGGCGGCGGCGGCGGCGAATTGCGGTCTGGTTCTTCCTGCGGCATGACCTTCCCCCCAAGCTGGCCGAAATCGAGTCGAGGCTAACACAAAGCCCGGCCTGCCGCCACGATCGGGATGAAGGCGGTCGGGGCGGAGATTGTTCCCCAATGTCGCCGCCGCGCGCCGGGTCGAGGGTTGATCCGGGCCTGGCGGCGCCCGGCCCTTCTTATTGCCCGTTCCCCGGCCCGGTCGCGTTGCCCGCGTCGGTCGCATTGGTTGCCGGGGGCACCGGGGGGGTGCCACCCGTGCAGGAACTCCAGCCGGCGGCGACGAGGACCTCGTTCGTCTGGGTGATCTTGGCCTCGGCGCGCCGGCCCAGACCATCGACGACGGTTATGGTCGCGTCGCGCGGGCAGGGGGCTGCCGGCAGGTTGAGCGACAGCGTCCGCTGGTTCACCGTCATCGTGGTCCCACCGGTCTGGTTCGCCAGGGTGAGGATGCCGAGGAAGGGCGTGTTGCCACCCTCCACGGTTGCCGTGATCTGCCGCTCCCGTGCCACCGCGACCTGGACTCTCGGCGTGGCCGCGGCTTGCCCGTCGGCAGAGCCGAAATAGAAACCGATGATCGTGCCGAAGATACCGGAGAAAACGAGGAAGACTTCGCGCGCCAGGCGGAAGCGGTTTTGCAGCTCATCGCCGCTCATGCACAAGGGAGCGAAGAGGGCGCGCACGATCATCAGCCCACCGAAGCCGAGCATGCAGACGATAAGCGTGAGGACGAGAAGCGGCCGGGTCTCTTCGATGGACGGATAGTGGTCCAGCCGGAAATAGAAGCACACGAAAGCGAAAGCCCCGATGATAAGCAAAATGACGAGGAAATAGCCGCCGCCGGTCAGCAAAGCCGCGGGCGACGCATCGGGACAGGTCAGGGGGCGGCCACCGCCGCCTCCTTCGCCGCCATTGCCGGGCAATTTGATCACCGGGGTCGCTTGGGCCGCTTGGGCGGCGCGTTGCTGGAGCTCGCCGATTTCGGCCTCCACCGCGGCCTTGTCCTCGGTCCCGGCGTGCCGGCCGGCAAGCTCTTCGAACTTGGCTTCGAGCTCGGATCGTACCGCGGCGTCCTGAATTCGACTGGTGATTGCTTTTAGCTTCTGCCTTTCCTGTTCGATATCCATGGCAGCTCCCCTTTTTCAGGCTGTGCCTTGAATAGTCGGGGCCGGGCCAAACGCGCGTGACGCCCGTCACGCCATCCGCGCCCGCTTCAAATCCGCCGGCCTATCGTCTAGAGCCGCGCCTTCCCGTAGCTTTGGACGGACCCGTGACGCTCTACGCCCGCTTTGCCGCGCAGCTCGATGCGATCCTCGACGCCCTCGAGGCCGAAGGCGCGCTCGCGCCCGGGATCGAGCGGGGCGCCGTGGCCGTGGAGCCGCCGCGCGATCCGGCGCATGGCGATCTCGCCACCAACGCGGCGATGGTGCTGGCCAAGCGCGCCGGCACCAATCCGCGCTCGCTCGCCGAGGCGATCGTGCCTAGGCTTGCGGCGCTCGACGAGGTCGCCGGGGCCGAGGTGGCGGGGCCGGGCTTCATCAACATCCGTCTCGATCGGTCGGTCTGGGAAGAGGAGCTGGCTGCGATCCTCGCCGAGGGCGCGGCCTATGGGCGCTCGGCGATAGGCGCGGGGCGGACGGTCAACGTCGAATATGTCTCGGCCAACCCGACCGGGCCGATGCATATGGGCCATTGCCGGGGCGCCGTGGTCGGCGACGCGCTGGCGGCGCTGCTCGAATATTCGGGCCACAAGGTGATCCGCGAATATTATGTCAACGACGCCGGCGCGCAGGTCGACGTGCTCGCCCGCTCCGCGCATCTGCGCTATCTCGAAGCGCTCGGCCGCCAGATCGGCGAGATCCCGCAGGGGCTTTATCCCGGCGACTATCTGAAGCCGGTCGGCGCCGCGCTCGCCGCGGAATATGGCGAGGCCCATGCCGACGCCCCCGAAAGTGCGTGGCTGGAGATCTTCCGCCGCAGGACGGTCGCGGCGATGCTCGAGCTGATCAAGACCGATCTCGCCGGCCTCGGCGTCCACCACGATCTGTTCGCTTCGGAGCGCGAGGTCCAGGAATCGGGCGCGGTCGACCGGGCGCTCGCTCTGCTCGACGAAAAGGGGCTGGTCTACCAGGGCATTTTGCCGCCGCCGAAGGGTAAGACGGTCGACGATTGGGAGCCGACCGAGCTGCTCCTGTTCCGCTCGACCCGATTCGGAGACGATCAGGACCGGCCGATCAGGAAATCGGATGGCAGCTGGACCTATTTCGCCGCCGACACCGCCTATCACATGCAAAAGCTCGCAAAGGCCGATGAGCTGATCAACGTCTGGGGCGCCGATCATACCGGCACCGTGAAGCGTACCCGGGCGGCGGTCGAGGCGCTGGCGGGCCGGCCCGCGCTCGACGTCAAGCTCATCCAGATGGTGCGGCTGCTGCGCGGCGGCGAGCTCGTCAAGATGTCGAAACGCTCCGGCAGCTTCGTCACGCTGGCCGAAGTGGTCGAGGAGGTCGGCAAGGACGTGGTGCGCTTCACCATGCTGACCCGCAAGAACGACGCCCAGATGGATTTCGATTTCGCCAGGGTGGTCGAGGCGTCTAAGGACAATCCGGTGTTCTACGTGCAATACGCCCATGCCCGGATCTGCTCGCTGCACCGGCGCGCGAAGGAAGCGGGGCTGGAGCTGCCGGCGCCGGCCGACCTGTCGCTGCTCGACGAGGAGGAGCTGGCGCTGATCAGCCTCGCTGCGCAATTCCCGCGCGTCGTCGAGGCCGCCGCCGCCGCCCACGAGCCGCACCGCATCGCCTTCTACCTCGGCGATCTCGCCGCCGCCTTCCATGCCCAGTGGAACAAGGGCAATGACGCGCCCGAAAAGCGTTTCCTGATGGCACAGAATCCCGAATTGACACGCGCGCGGCTGGAATTGGCCGACGCGATCGGGCAAGTTGTCCGGAACGGCCTTGGCGTCATGGGTGTGACGGCGGCCGAGGAGATGCTGTGATGCCGCGACGGCGCGCCGATCGAGAGGATGCTGCGATGAGCGACGAACCCGAAGAGCTCGAAGTGGGCGACGAGGACCGGCTGCCCTGGCTCGAGGCGGTCGAGGAGGAGGACGGCGGCGACGGCCCGTCGGTCGCCAAGCTGATCGCCGCGATCGTGATCGGCCTGGTCGCGATCGGGGTCATCGTCGGCGGCCTGTTCTGGCTCGGCAATCGCGGCGGCCCGGCCGCCAGCAACGATCTGATCGCGGCGCCGGAAGGGGCGTACAAGGTGCGGCCTGACAATCCGGGCGGGATGAACGTCTCGGGCGAGGGCGACGTCTCCGCCGCCGCCAGCGCCGGCGCCCAGCCGCAAGGCAACCTCAACGTCGACGCGGTGCCCGAGACCCCGGTCAGCCGGGCGCCGCGCCCCGCCCCGGCGGCGCCGGCGCCGGCGCCCGCACCGCCGCGGCCCGCGCCCGCGCCGGCCCCGGCCGCCTCGGGCCCGACCATCCAGCTCGGCGCCTTTTCGAGCCAGGCCGGCGCGAACCAGGCCTGGAGCGCGCTCGCCGGCCGCTTCCGCTACCTCGCCCCGCTCGCCCACGCGGTGGTCCCGGCGCAGGTCGGCGGCCGCACCCTCTACCGGCTGCGCGCCTCGGGGCCGGACGCGGCGGGCGTCTGCCGCCGGCTGCAGGTGGCGGGCGAGGCCTGTTCGGTGGTCGACTAGAGGATGCTATGGCGGGCGCATGCTGCCCGCGATCCTCGGCCTTTCCGGCCCCGCCCTCACCGCCGCCGAGCGCGCCTTCTTCCGCGCCGCCGATCCCGTCGGTTTCGTCCTGTTCGGCCGCAATTGCGCGGACAAGGCGCAGCTGAAAGCGCTGACCGACTCCTTGCGCGAACTTTCCGGCCGCGCCGATCTGCCGATCCTGGTCGACCAGGAGGGCGGCCGGGTCGCGCGCCTCCAGCCGCCGGCCTGGCCGCCATTCCCGGCGCCATGGCGCTTCGCCGAGCTCTACGAGCAAGCGCCGATCAGCGCGATCGAGGCAGCGCGCGCGAACGGCGAGGCGCTCGCCGTCCTCCTCGCCGAGGTCGGGATCAACGTCGATTGCCTGCCCTTGCTCGACGTCCCCCGGCCGGGCACCCACGCGGTGATCGGCGAGCGCGCGCTGGGCGACGAGCCGACGCGGGTCGCGGCATTGGGCCGGGCGCTGCTCGACGGGCTCGAGGCGGGCGGCGTCTGCGGCGTCGTCAAGCACATCCCCGGCCACGGCCGCGCCCGCGCCGACAGCCATGAGGCGCTGCCGGTGGTCGGCGCGAGCGGGGAGGAACTGGAGGTGGACCTCGCCCCGTTCCGCGCGCTCCGCGATGCGCCGATGGCGATGACCGCGCATGTCCTCTATCCCGCCTGGGACGCGGCGCGGCCGGCAACGGTCTCGCCGACGATCATCGCCGAGGTGATCAGGGGCGAGATCGGCTTCGACGGCCTCTTGATGAGCGACGATCTGGGAATGGGGGCGCTGTCGGGCACATTGGCCGAGCGCACGGCGGCGGCGCTGGCGGCGGGCTGCGACCTGGCGCTGCACTGCTCGGGTGTGCTGGCGGAGAGCGAAGCGGTCGCGGGCGCGGCGGGGGAGATGAGCGCGGCGGTGCGCGAGCGGCTGGCGCGGGCGATGGCGGGGATTGCGGGGAAGTCGAGTGCGAAAAGCTATGAAGAGCTGGCGGCGAAGCGGGACGCGCTGCTGGCTTATGTCTGATTGCTGCTAAATAGTAGAAAAGCCATAGTTCAACCGTGTCGGAACGTCTATCTGCTCCAAACCCGCTGGCGATCTGTAGGGATTCGAGAATGGACGAGAACAAACTGAAGTCGGTAGTGCAACATGTTTCCAATGAGCTTGGCGGCGAGAAGACTTCGTCCGGCAGAGCGATGCTCGAGAATCTGCCGCACTACGCCCATCTCGTCGAGCAAGCGGTCGCGATCGAGACAGAAGATGTCGAAGTGCTGATGCCGCAGCTGTTTTCCGACGACAGACCGTCCCTTTCAACCGAGTTTTTGGTTGCCCGACAGAGTCGCGGTGGTCCGCCAAAGTCATACAAGCCAACAAACATTACTCGCGAGGTCGGAAAGACCGTCTATGTGACCCTCTTGTTGGGAATGGTAGTTCCGGCAATCGCCGCGGCAACAAGTCCGGTCGTTGGGCCTGCCGCGCTGGTGATCGGCCTCGGGTACGCGGCCTTCAATGCGATTTCCGCCACCGTGAACTATAGCGACGCATGTGTGCTCCACAAGGCGTGGAAAATTGCGCAGGAACGCGGAAGCGACTGGGTTACCCTGCAGGAGCTCGTTGATGTCAGCGGTGAGATTGAAGCCGAATATGATGCCCCTAAGTTCGCCAGCGAGTCCGAGGTTCGCGATTCGGTTAAGAACCTGATTGGGCTGCGCGCGATGGTGGCCGATGGCGACAGGCTTACGCTTAGAGAAAAGATCGTGTTTTTTGCGGACGGCACTATCAAGGAATAGCCGAACTGCGGGCGATGGCCTCTGATTCCTGTCCAGCGGGCGGGCGCGAGACCGCCTTGTGGCACCCCTGATCCCAGTTCGGGCAGCGTGGTGGTCGGGAAATAGGGGGCTCGAACCAGTAGAGGAACGGGAGCAGCTGGCCCGGTGAGCCGACTGGGACTGCTTCACTGTCAGCCGTCAGAACGCCGGTTGGGCGTCCATTAGCGCATTATTGACTGGGCACTCAACTCCAAGATCACGAACTGCACAGGTCACGGCGGCGAGAAACCAAGGCTGCGACGCCGGAGATACGTGAATTGCCGTCAGCAGGCTATTCATGTCCATTGGAATTTCGAGGCCTTTCTGACCGAGAACACCCTCTATGCCTGTGTTGTCGACGCTTGGATTTACGAGGACGCGAACCTCCTTCTCGTGGGCGAAGCAGTCTCGCTTGTGAAAGAACGGACTCCAGCATTCGCAGGTCGGAAAGACGGCGGTCTCATAGTCTTTGTACGAAACGCGGCCGATGTAAGCCCATTCAGGTAGCGCGTCTCGCAGCCGGCCCGCAGTCGTGCGGACCGCAACTGATCCATCGCCTCCAACGCCGTTGAGGCGCCACATCGCGTCCGAGTCATGCTCGGCGCAATACCAACAGCTTACGAAGGTCTTCTCGCGCTCCTTTCTGTGCATGGCGGCGCGCAGCAGCATGACCTTGCGCACGGCTTCGGCTGAAACGCGAAGTTTGGCTTCACGAACCGGCTTGAAGCGTTTCGCCGCAATCCTCTCAGCCTCATAACGCCGAGGAACGCTGCCCTCGAATGGATCGATCTTCACCAGCTCATCTACTCGAGGGAGATAAAGCGCATTTTTTTGAAGCATAGCGAGCAACTTGGCAAAGCTCATGAAGCGCCATAGGGAATCGCTTGGACGAGGCGCCTTGATGGGTACGGGGAGACGGCCGGCCATTCCCGGAGTGTATCACTGCTCTCGCGAGGAAGCGACGTGGAGGACCGGCAAAGGCAGGGAGATTCCACCTTTAGCTGGAATGACGCACGAATAGATGGTTGAAGAACCTCAGTCTCAGGACTATATTCAGTCCGAATTCAGTCCTCCGGAGTCTGTCATGCGTTATTCCGCTCAGGTCAAGCCGATCAGCTTCCTGAAAGCCAATGCCGCCGAGATCCTCGCCGATCTCGGCGAGCGGCGGGAGCCGATGGTGATCACCCAGAATGGCGAGGCCAAGGCGGTGCTGCAGGATGTCGCCTCGTTCGAGGAGACGCAGGAGACGCTGGCGCTGCTCAAGCTGCTGGCGCTTGGCAATCGGGATATCGAGGCGGGCCGCACCCGGCCGGCGCGCGAGGTGATCCGGCGGCTGAAAGGCAAGGCGGCGGCCCGATAAATGCCGGCGTCGGCTTACGAGGTTCGGCTGACCCGGGGCGCCGAAGAGGATCTCGAAGCGATTTACGACTATCTGGCCGCGCATCGCGGGATGGACGATGCCGAGGCGCTGCTCGATCGCCTGCTCGCCAAGATCGGCACGCTCGAACGATTCCCATTGCGCGGGTCCGTGCCGAAGGAGCTCGCGCCGCTTGGCATCCGCGAGTTTCTCCAGATCCTGCTGCCGCCCTACCGGCTGATTTACCGCGTCATCGGCAAGACCGTCTTCGTTGCCCTGATTGCCGATGGCCGGCGCGACATGCAGGCGCTGCTCGCCCGTCGGTTGCTCGGCGGAGAATAAGCGCGCGCAGGACTGGTGGAAAAAGCTGGATTCCCGCCTGCGCGGGAATGACGGGGGGCGGTGACCGGGAATGGGGACAGTCACGTGACCGTCCCCCTTCAGCGCCGCGGCCTATTTCAGGGCGCGGATGATCTCATCCTGGGTGTCGGCCATCCGCTTCAGAATGTTGCTGATCGTGGACAACATCTTCGAACGCGCCTCCATCACGTGCTGCATTCTCAGCGAAAGCAGCTCGGCCATTTCGCTCAGCTTATCCAGTTCGCGATCCTCGGACGACAGCATGTCCAGGCGATCCTGGAGCCGGGCGCAAAGCTTCCGCATCCGTTTATGCCTGTCCAGCAGCACCGTGCGCTCCTTGCCGATTCGCTTATCCGCCATGCTCGCTCCTCTCCGGTCAGGAAGTTACCGTCGAATGTACGTCCCCTCCACCGTCGCGTTCACGCCGCCGCAGGTGCCGCCGGCGGCGGGCGCGCGGGCGGCGAGGCGCCAGCGGTCGTGCGCGAGGCGGGTGAGGGTGTAGGCGCAATCGTCGGGCGTGGCGGCGGGGATTTCGCCGCGGTCGCCCTGGAGCTGGAAGACGCCCGAGGCGGCGGCGCTGTTGACGGTGGGGCCGTGCCAATAGCCGACCGCGCCGAACGCGTACCAGCCTTGCCCAAGCTCCGCGACCGTCATCGCCGCGTCGGCATCCTCGTCGCGATAGGCGGGGAGGGCGCGGCCGGCGGCTTCCGACAGGCGCCAGAGCCGCTCTTCGAGCGCCGCGCGCAGGCATGCGGATGTGGCGCAGGCGCCGCGTTCGGCGAGCCAGGCGCGCTGGGCGCGGACCGCGCCGGGGCGGCGGCGGGCGGCGGCGTAGAAGCGGGCGACGCCGAGATCGAGCGCGCGCAGCCAGGGGTCGGCGCAGATCATCCGCTCGGCGCGGGCCGCGGCGGCGCGGCAGGCGAAGGAAGGGCCGGGGGCGGGGACAGTTGCGAGCAACAGTCCCGCCAGCGCCGCGAAGCCGAGCATATCTTTCTCCCCCGTTGGCGAGGCTGGGCCGCGGGCGGCGGCGGGTCAAGCCGATTGCAGGTATGGCGCATTCGTGGCAGCGTCGGCGCGGCGTTTGAGGGGGAGACCGAATGATGAAGCCGTTGCTCATGGTCATGCTCGCGGTCCAGGCCGGGATGTTCCTGGTCGCCATCTATGTGATCGTCTTCCAGCGCGGCGACCGGCCGGACCGCCGGCGGCCAATCTGGTCGAGCCTCGCTTTCGCGCTGACGATCGTCGCCGCGACCTCGTGGCAGATCGCCGAGAAGCATGCCGGCCAGCCCGGCGCCGACCTCATCGCCTACGCCTCGCCGCTGCTGCTCGGCATGGGCATCGCCTGCGCGCTGGTGCTGATCCGCAAGCGGCGCGGGCTCGACGATGGGGGTGCCTGATTTTCGCCCCGCCGTCCGGTTGACAGAGGGGGACTCAAACCCTATTTGCGCCTCATCCCGTTAACCGGTCCCCCGGCGGCGCCTTCGTGCGCCTGTCGGCTTTGCCTGTTTTCGGGCCGCAGCAGCGCTGAGATAGGCAGCCCGCCAAAGCCGCCTGTGGAGCAGGAGAACAGACCATATGGCACGTATCGCCGGGGTGAACATTCCGACCAACAAACGCGTCGAGATCGCCCTCACCTACATCCACGGCATCGGCCGCACCAAGGCCAGCCAGATCATCGCCAAGCTCGGCATTCCGGCCGAGCGCCGCGTCCAGGACCTGACCGACCAGGAGGTCCTCCACCTGCGCGAGACGATCGACGCCGACCATATGGTCGAAGGCGATTTGCGGCGCGAGACGGCGATGAACATCAAGCGGCTGATGGACCTCGCCTGCTATCGCGGCCTCAGGCACCGCAAGGGGCTCCCCGTCCGCGGCCAGCGCACCCACACCAACGCGCGCACCCGCAAGGGCAAGGCCAAGCCGATCGCCGGTAAAAAGAAATAAGAACTGCGGGGCTTCGACAAGCTCAGCCCGAACGGTTCTGGATTTAGGGATAGGTAGGATTTATGGCACGCGAACCTCAGCGCCTCAGGCGGCGCGAGCGCAAGAACATCACCGCCGGCGTCGCCCACGTCAACGCCAGCTTCAACAACACGATGATCACCATCACCGACGCGCAGGGCAATGCGATCGCCTGGTCGAGCGCGGGCATGATGGGCTTCAAGGGCAGCCGCAAGTCGACCCCCTATGCGGCCCAGGTCGCCGCCGAGGATGCCGGCAAGAAGGCGCAGGAACATGGCGTCAGAACGCTCGAGGTCGAGGTCAAGGGCCCGGGCTCGGGCCGCGAGAGCGCGCTGCGGGCGCTGCAGGCGGTCGGCTTCCAGATCACCTCGATCCGCGACGTCACCCCGATCCCGCACAACGGCGTCCGCCCGTCGAAACGGCGCCGCGTGTGACCTCGTCCGCGCCTCGCGGCGCGGCCGGGCAAGAGAAGTAAGTTTCAAATTGGGAAGAAAACTTCCCCAACCGCCAGAGGAAAATCCATGGCCGTCAATGCAAAGAACTGGCAGGAAATGAAGAAGCCCAACGCGCTCGAGAAGAAGACGACCGGCGATGCCCGCCGCAAGGCGACCTTCGTCGCCGAGCCGCTCGAGCGCGGCTTCGGCCTGACGCTCGGCAACAGCTTGAGGCGCGTGCTGCTGTCGTCGCTCCAGGGCGCCGCCGTCACCGCGATCAAGATCGAGGGCGTGCTGCACGAATTCTCTTCGCTGGCCGGCGTGCGCGAGGACGTCACCGACATCGTCCTCAACGTCAAGCAGGTCGCCTTGCGGATGGAAGGCGAGGGGCCCAAGCGCCTCCAGCTTTCCGCCACCGGCCCCGGCGAGATCACCGCCGCCGCGATCGCCACCACCGGCGACATCGAGGTGATGAACCCCGATTTGGTCATCTGCCACCTCGACGAGGGCGCGACGCTCAACATGGAGCTGACCGCCGAAACAGGGAAGGGCTACGTGCCGGCCGCGAGCAACCGCCCGGCCGACGCGCCGATCGGGCTCATTCCGGTCGACGCGCTCTACAGCCCGGTCCGCCAGGTCAGCTACAAGGTGGAGAACACCCGCGTCGGCCAGGAGCTCGATTACGACAAGCTGACGCTGACCGTCGACACCGACGGCACGATCTCGCCGGACGACGCGATCGCCTATGCGGCGCGGATCCTGCAGGACCAATTGCAGCTGTTCGTCCACTTCGACGAAGGCATCGTCCAGGTCCCGACCATGGCCGGCATGGCCGCGCCGAGCGCCGCGGAAACGGAAGCCGACGCCAACCAGCTCAACCGCTATCTGCTCAAGAAGGTGGACGAATTGGAGCTGTCGGTGCGGAGCGCCAACTGCCTCAAGAACGACAACATCATCTACATCGGCGACCTCGTCCAGAAGACCGAGGCCGAAATGCTCCGCACGCCGAACTTCGGGCGCAAGTCCTTGAACGAGATCAAGGAAGTGCTGGCGAGCATGGGGCTGCGGCTCGGGATGGATATTCCGGGCTGGCCGCCGGAGAATATCGAGGAGATGGCGAAGAAATTGGAGCAGGAACTTCTTGGCTGAAGATTCACGCTACGCGGGAATCTCGATCGAACGAAAGGCCGCCGCGGGGCGGCCTTTCTTTTGGCCGCCCGTTTTCGGCAGGCCGCGTCAAATCGGCTGCCGCGTGCTGGTCGCGCCCAGCTCCCAGTCATAGCCGCAATAGCGGTAGGAAAATTCGACGTGGGCGCTCATGCCGGGCGCGAGTGAGATATCTCCTGCGGGGAACCTGAAGGTGCCGAGGAGATCGATTCGCGCTCGCACAACCCCGCCCAGCCCGACGCGCACCACGCCCTCCAAGGGCGCCACAACGTAGCCGCGTTCCTCCCTGTACGCTACGGCGTTTCCTGTCGCGTCATATAAATGGACCGCGATGGCGTAGGTCCTGGGATTTTCGAGCGCATCCCTTGCGATACAGATCGGGCTTGCCGAACGGTTGGTGATCGTCACTTCGAGAATCGGCAGGGTCGGAGAGCCCCGGCTCAGTGAGATTTCCAGGTCGTCCCGGCCAGCGGCGCGTCCGGCGTCCGGCGTCGCGCATCCGGCGCAGAGCAAGGCGGCGATGAAGAAATGGGATCGTTTCATCTCAAGGCCCACAGGCAGCCACGGCGAGGCATATGTAGTTTTCGTTTGTCCACGCCGCCAGGTCCGGGCGATTTGCCCCCAGCCAATTTGTCGCTCCAATTCCATAGGTGTACCGGTTCAGCGACCCAGGTTCCCGAGGACGGCCGATGCTCCTTGGAGCATTGGGCGGAAGGAGCGTGTCGTCGAGGCCCGCCGAATGGCCTCCCTCGTGGAGAATTACATACGCCTGGGTCTGACCGTTCAAGCCTGCCGCGCTGAAGAACGCCTCCCCAATATTGATGGTGTCGCCGAAGAGCGGCGCCGAGCGGGGTCTCTCATGGTGGGGTCGAAATTGGCGCGCATGCCGCTCCCTTCCGTGCCGATTCTGTTCGCGACGGTGTCGAAAAACCTTGCGGCGTCCTCCAGACCGGAGGCCCTCGCCGCCGCCCTGCCGAACTTCTCCTGAAAAGCGGTGAGCAGGCTGCGCTGGTTGGGCGTCAGCTTCGCGTGGCCGCGCACCGCGCCGGCGAGACCTCTGAGCTCGGCACTCGCTGCCAGCGCGATCTGCCTGGCTTCCCACGCCCGCCTGTGCAGCTCCGGGCAACGGGGATCCCCGTTGCACCGGATGGTCCCGGTCGGATCCGAAGCGTTGACCGGATCGTCGCGCACATAGGCGTAGAGATTCATCCCTGCCTCATAGCCGATCGGATCGGTCTGCAGGAACCGCCCCAGGCTCGGCGAGTAGATGCGGGCCCGGTAATAATACATGCCGATCTCCGGGATCCAGGCCTGGCCGGTATACTGGAACCGGCCCGCGTTGGCAGCGCCGGGGATGCCGTGCTCGTCATAGGTGTTGATCGCGAACATGGCGCCCGAGCCGTCGCTGACCGCGACGATGGAGCCGCGCTCGTCGGCGTGCAGCCAGCGCCGGGTCGAGGTGCCGCTGCCGTGATACCAGACGATCGGCTCGTCGAGCGAGGGTCCCGGAACATAGCGGTCCGCGATCGTGCCCGCCGCATTGAGCTCGAAGATCTCCTGCTGGCCGGCATAGTCGAGCCGCGCGATCGAACCGGCGCTGCCGCTGTAGATCTCCCACAGCCGCCCGTCCGCCTGGTAGGGCAGATAGATGTTGCCGGCGGTCGCCAGCCGGTTCTCGGACGTATAGGCATAGCTCGTGCTTCCGGCCGAAATGAGGTTGCCGCGGCTGTCGTAGGTCGGCGTGATCGCGCCGGTGGCGGTATATTGGTTGAGCCCGTTCGCGGTGTAGCTCCGGTTCACCGCATAATGGCCGCCCCAGGCGTAGGCGTCGTTCGAGCTGGTATGGCTGACGATGCCGCCGGCGGGATCGTAGCTGTCGCCGAGCGTCAAATCGTAGCTGGTGCCGGACAAATCGTGGACGATCCGGGTCAGCCGGTCGACATTGTCGTAGCCGTAGCTGGTGGTGGTGCCGTTGCCGCGGGTGAGGCTGGTGCGCCTGCCGCGGTCGTCATAGCCGTAGGTCGCCAGCACGCCGATCCCGCTCGTCGCGCCGTTCTCGCGGATCGCGCTCACCTCGCCGGTGACCAGATGGTCGTAGTCCACATAGAAGGAGTCGTGCCAGGTCAGCCGGGTCAGCCGGCCGGCGAGATCGT